>Ga0315295_10000834_pt1 | contig 26291 bp, 27 predicted proteins | sample YL17G14_0_MG_FD_204453 | JGI IMG/M metagenome (GOLD analysis project Ga0315295, IMG submission 204453) | Sediment microbial communities from Yellowstone Lake, YNP, Wyoming, USA - YL17G14_0 | ecosystem: Environmental > Aquatic > Freshwater > Lake > Sediment | place: USA: Wyoming | collected... | reverse complement strand
GCAATTGCGCGTTGGTTTCCCTCGGAACGTGGCCGCACTAAAAGGTGGTCGCCGATTTCCACATCGGCGACAGGCGTCGGTATGGAAACCGACGCCCACCAATTGCATGAGCCTGCTCAGGCGGCGTTCTTGTCGGACGAGGCGCCGCGCGCGAGCTTCTTGAGCTGCGGCTTGCGGCGGCCCTCGACCACGGCCTGGTCGATGATGACCTCGACGATGTCGTCGCGCTGCGGGAGGTCATACATGACCTCGAGCATGATCTTCTCGAGGATGGCGCGGAGGGCGCGGGCGCCGGTCTTGAGCTCGATTGCCTTCTGGGCGATGGTCAGCACAGCATCGCGGGTGAACTTGAGCTGCACGCCGTCCATCGCAAAAAGCTTGGAATACTGCTTCACCATGGCGTTCTTGGTGCGGAGCAGGACCTTCTCGAGGTCCTCGACGCGCAGCTGGTCGAGCACGGAGATGACCGGCAGGCGGCCGATGAACTCGGGGATCATGCCGAAGCGGATGAGGTCCTCCGGGGCGACGCCGCGCATCATCTCGTCGGGCGTCAGGGCGTGGTCCTTGGCGTTGATGTGGAAGCCGAGCGAGCGCTGACCGAGGCGCTTCTTGATGACCTCGTCGAGACCGACGAACGCGCCGCCGCAGACGAAGAGGATGTTGGAGGTGTTGACCTGGATGTATTCCTGGTTCGGGTGCTTGCGGCCGCCCTGCGGGGGGACGTTGCAGGTGGTGCCCTCGAGGATCTTGAGCAGCGCCTGCTGCACGCCCTCGCCGGAGACGTCGCGGGTGATGGAGACGTTCTCGGTGGTGCGGCGGATCTTGTCGATCTCGTCGATGTAGATGATGCCGCACTCGGCCTTCTTCACGTCGTAGTTGGCGGCCTGGAGCAGGCGGAGCACGACGTTCTCGACGTCCTCGCCGACGTAGCCGGCCTCGGTGAGCGTGGTGGCGTCGGAGATGGCGAACGGCACGTCGAGGATGCGGGCGAGCGAGCGGGCCAGCAGGGTCTTGCCGGAGCCGGTGGGCCCGAGGAGCAGGATGTTGCTCTTCTCGACCTCGACGTCGGTGAACTCGGCGGGCATGGCCGAGGTGTCGCGGGCCTGGCCGGCGGCGTCGTAGTTGAGGCGCTTGTAATGGTTGTAGACGGCGACCGAGAGGACCTTCTTGGCGTGGTCCTGGCCGATGACGTGGTCGTCGAGGACCTGCTTGATCTCGGAGGGCTTGACGAGGCGGAAGGCGGGCTTGGCGCCCTCGGCGGAGGGGGTCTTCACCTCGCGGTCGATGATCGTCTTGCAGACGTTGACGCAGGAGTCGCAGATGTAGACACCCGGGCCCGCAATGATCTTGCGGACCTCCGCCTGCGACTTGCCGCAGAAGGAGCAAAGGGTCATGCGCGAGGATTTGGCCATGGGAAAATGGTCGATGGTTGACGGGCGTTAGTCGAGGGATTTTCCCGTCTTATCCCGGGAGGTCAGAACGGCTCAGGCGGCCGCGGTCGTGGAGGCGAGCTTCTGCGCGTCGCGGGTCGAGGCGACGACGTGGTCGACGATGCCGTAGGCCTTGGCCTCCTCGGCGCTGAGGTAATAGTCGCGGTCGGAATCAATCTCGATCTGCTCGGCGGACTTGCCGGTGTGCTTGGCGATGGTCTCGTTGAGGGTCTTGCGCCAGCGGAGGATTTCCTTGGCCTGGATGGCGATGTCGGAGGCCTGGCCGCCCGCGCCGCCGGAGGGCTGGTGGATCATGACGCGGCTGTTGGGGAGGGCGAAGCGCTTGCCCTTGGTGCCGGCCGCGAGGAGCACGGTGCTCATGCTCGCCGCCATGCCGATGCAATAGGTGACGACGTCGCACTGCAGGAAGTTGATCGTGTCGTAGATGGCCATGCCGCCGGTCACGACGCCGCCGGGCGAGTTGATGTAGAGGTGGATGTCCTTCTTCGGGTCCTCCATCTGCAGGAAGAGCAGCTGCGCGATCACGAGGTTCGCCACCATGTCGTCGATCGGCGTGCCGATGAAGATGATGCGATCCTTGAGGAGGCGGCTGTAGATGTCCATCGACCGCTCGCCGCGGCCGGTGTTTTCCAGGACGATGGGAACGTAGTAGCTCATGCTTTGGCGGTTGCCGTCTTCACGGTAGCCCGGGAGACGAGGAAATCAAGGGCCTTGTCGAACAGCAGCTGCTGCTGGACGGCGCGGAGCTGGTCGCGGTCCTTGCCGAGGTCCTTCGCGATCTTGTCCGGCTTCGAGCCGGAACGCATGGCCTCGCGCATGATCCAGTTGTTGAAATCCTTCTCCTCGACCTTGAATTTCTCGGCCACGGCGATCTTGGCGAGCATAAGCTGGACCTTGATGCGGCTGATGGCGGCCTTGGTGGCGCTGTCGTAGAGCTCCTTCTTGTTCTGTTCGAACTGTTCCTGCGGGATGCCGCGGCGCATGTTTTCCTCGATGAACTGCCGCAGCACGCCGTCGCGCTCCGAGGCGACGAGGCTGTCCGGCACCGGGAAGTTCGCCTGCGCCACGAGGGCGTCGGTGACCTGCCGGCGCTGGGCGGCGCGGTTCTCGTATTCCTTGCGCATTTTCAGGTTGGTGCGGACCTGCGCCTGCAGGCCGGCGAGGTCGTCGGCCTGGTTGGCTTTGAAGAAGGCCTCGTCCATCTCCGGCAGCACGCGCTCGCGGACCTCCTGGATCTCGATGGCGTAGCGGACGGCCTTGCCGGCGAGGGCCGGCACGGCGGCGAAATCCGCCGGGAAGGTGATGCCGACGTCCGGCTTGTCGCCCGCCTTCAGGCCGGCGAGATGCTTCGACATGCCGGGCAGCAGGCCCTCGCTGGCACCCCCGACCTCCTCCCAGGTCTGGGGGGCGGACGCGTAAATGGGCTTGTCGGCGACCACCTCGGCGAGCGGCTTGCCGTCCAGGGTGCCGGTGTAGCCGAAGCGGACGTAGTCACCCTTGGCGGCGGCGCGTGCGGCCACCTTGAAGTCGGCGCGCTCGGAGCGCAGGCCCTCGATCACGGTGGCAACCTCGGTGTCGGTCGGCACGACGGACTGGATTTCGGTCGCGAGGCCGGTGTAGTCAGGGAGCTTGATCTCCGGGCGCACGTCGACCGTGAGCTTGATGGCGGCGGAGAGGCCGGGCTCGATCGTGCCCTCCTCGACGCCGACGAGGGAAAGCACCTCGAGCTTCGACTGGTCGAGACCGTCGCGGTAGGCCTTGCCGATGACCTTCTGCTTGAACTCGTCCTTCAGTTCCTTGCCGTAACGCTTGGCCACCATCGCGGCCGGGGCCTTGCCGGGGCGGAAACCGGGCAGGCTGACCTGCTTGGTGATGTCGCCGAGGACGGCGTTGAATACGCCGTCCACCTCACCCTTGTCGAGGGTGACGGTCAGCGTTTTGCGGGTCTCGTTGATATCGGTAATTTGGACGTTCACGGGAGATGAAGGGGGCGTAATTCAGTCGATGAACCGGCCAAAGTAGGTCACGAGCCCCTCCGGTCAATGCCAGATTGGGCCGGGCGCCGCCCCTGAAACCAACGTGGACTTTTGCGCGGTCCGGCCCAAGCTGCCCCTCGCGTAATGCCTTCGCTCCCACAGCTTTTGACCGCCCACGGACGCCTGCTCGTCCTCGACGCCGCCTCGACCCGGGTGCAAATCGGATTGCTGAGCGCCGGTCATCCCCCCCTCTGGCGCAGCATGGAGGACGAGGCCGGCCAAGGCGTCTTCGCCGGCACGGAATCGGTGCTGGCGGCGGGCGGCCAGTCGCTCGGGGACATCGCCGCGTTTGTCTATTGCGAGGGCCCCGGCTCGATGCTTGGCACGCGCACCATCGCCATGGCGCTGCGCACCTGGCAGGTCCTGCACCCGCGTCCGGCCTACGCCTACCAGAGTCTCGCCGTCGCGGGGCGCGCGGAATGGGCGGGCAAGCCGCGCGCCTTTGCGGTCATCGCCGATGCGCGCCGCGACACCTGGCATGTGCAGGCCGTTGCCGCCGACGGCCGCATGCCGCCCTTGCAGCGCGTGGCCGCGGGCGAGTTGCCCGCCGGGGAACTGGCCACGCCGGAGAATTTCCGTGCATGGGCGCAGCCGCCCCGCCCGGCCGCCGCGTGCGGCTACGACTTGGCCAGGCTGTTCGCCGCGCTCGGTGACGGGGATTTTCTCCGGCAAATGGATGCGCCCGACGCCTTCCAGCATGAGGCGCCCGCCTACAGGAAATGGTCCGCGCAGGTGCACCGCGCGGCCGCCGCAAGCCGCCAGTAGCCCGCCAGCCGAGAACTTCTCCCCCATCCACGATACCTGTCATTCTGAACGAAGTGAAGAATCCATCAACATGACCGCCTGCGCCTATCATACTGGATTCTTCGCTTCGCTCAGAATGACAACCCGGGTAAGCTAATTTTCATCACGACCTTGAGAGCCATCCCATGACCGCTTCCGCCCAACTCCCCCGCCGCTGCTGGGTCGAGATCGACCTCGCCGCGCTCGAGCGCAACCTGAAGCTCATCCGCGCCTCGCTGCCGCCGGCGATCAAGTATGTTGCGGTCGTGAAGGCCGACGCCTACGGCCACGGCCTGCCCCAGGTCGCCGCGCGGCTGATGCATGCCGGCGCCGATCTGTTTGCCGTGGCGAACATCGCGGAGGCCATGGCGCTGCGCGAACTGAGCGCCGACTGGCCCGTCCTGTTGCTGAGCCCGGTGCTGCCGGACGAGGACCGCTACCTCGCCGAGCACGACCTGGCCGCCACCGTGTCCTCGGCCGGGGAAGTCGCGCGCTTCGATGCCGTCGGCCGCGCCGCCGGCAAACCCGTGGCCGTCCACCTGAAGATCGACACCGGCATGGGCCGGCTCGGCGCCTGGCACGAGCTGGCCCGGGGCGTATACGATCAGATCCGGCGCGCCCAGGGCGTGCGGCTTGCCGGTGTGTTCACGCATTTCTCGAGCGCCGACGAGGACCCGGCGTTCACGGAGGAACAGCGGCGGATCTTCCTCGCCACGCTGGCCAGCTTCCGGGATTTCGACCCGGCGGAGCTGTATGTCCATGCCGACAACAGCGCCGGCCTGGAGACCACGCCCGGGCAAAGTGTCTTCAACGCTGTGCGCGTGGGCCTGCTGCAATTCGGCATCCTGCCCCACCCTCACTCGCTGCTGGCCCGCGTGCATGCCGAGCCGGTCTTCAGCTTCCACACCAGGGTCGGCCTGGTGAAAGAGCTGCCCGCCGGGACCGGCATCAGCTACGGGCGCACCTTCAGGCTGAAACGACCCACCACCGTGGCGATCCTCACCGCCGGCTACGGCGATGGCATCGCGCGGGCCTCGAGCAACCGCGCGCAGGTCCTCATCCACGGCCAGCGTTGCCCGGTGCTGGGCCGCGTCACCATGGACCAGACCATCGTCGACATCACGGGGGTGAAGGGCAAGGTGGCGTGTGGCGACGGCGTCGTGCTCGTCGGCCGGCAGCACGCCGGCGAAATCAGCATCACCGAATTCAGCGCGTGGTCCGACACCATCCCCTGGGAAACCCTGTGTTCCGTGACGAAGCGCGTGCCGCGACTGTATCGCACGGCGCTCGGGGTGTAGACAGCGGCCGGAACCGCACCGCGCTCAGATCGTGTCGCCCGCCCGGCGGCCGCCGGGCGGTTTGCCGATGCCCGACGCGCGGAAACCGATCTTCCGCAACGCCGCCAAATCCGTGACGTTGCGGCCGTCGAACAGGAACGCCGGCTTCGGCATCCCCGCGAAGATCCTGGCAAAGTCGAGGGTCTTGAACTCGTCCCACTCCGTCACGATGGCGACGGCGTGCGCCCCGGCGCAGGCCGCGTAGGCGTTTTTCGCCACGGTCAGGCGCGGATTTTCCACCCCCTTGCCCAGCGTGTCGGCCACAATCTCCGCGGCCGGCACCTTCGGGTCGTAGACGCAGACCTGCGCGTGTTCGGCGAGCAGGTCGCGGCAAACGTTGATGGCGGCCGACTCGCGCGTGTCGTTGGTGTCCTTCTTGAAGGCGAAGCCGAGGACGGCGATTTTCTTGCCGGCGACGGTGTTGAACAGCTCCTTCACGATGCGGCCGGCGAAGCGGCGCTTCTGCCAGTCGTTGATCCCGACGACGCTCGCCCAGAAGGCCGCGACCTCGGGGAGGCCGAAGCTCTCGCAAAGGTAGGTCAGGTTGAGGATGTCCTTCTGGAAGCAGGAGCCGCCGAAGCCGACCGAGGCCTTGAGGAATTTCGGGCCGATGCGGCTGTCCTTGCCGATGGCGTTGGCCACCTCGTCCACGTCGGCGCCGGTGGCCTCGCAGAGGGCCGAGATGGAATTGATGGATGAGATGCGCTGCGCGAGGAAGGCGTTGGCCACGAGTTTTGAGATTTCGGACGACCAGAGGTTCGTCGTGATGATGCGGTCGCGCGGCACCCAGCGGGCGTAGACGCCGGCCAGGGCCTCGACGGCCTTGTCGCCCTCGGGGGTGCGCTCGCCGCCGATGAGCACGCGGTCGGGGTCCGACAGGTCCTTCACGGCCGTGCCCTCCGCCAGGAATTCGGGGTTGGAGAGCACCTGGAACTTCAGGCCCTTGGAATTGGCCATGACGATCGTCTGGATGGCGTCGGCGGTCTTCACCGGGATGGTGGACTTCTCGACGATGATCTTGTCGCTCTCGGCGTGCTCCGCGATGGTGCGGGCGACGGACTCGATGTAGCGCAGGTCGGCGGCGCGGCCGGCGCCCACGCCGTAGGTCTTGGTCGGGGTGTTGACCGCCACGAAGATGATGTCGGCCTGTTTGATCTGGCCGGCGACATCGGTGGAGAAAAACAGGTTGCGGCCGCGCGCCTGCTTCACGACGTCGTCCAGGCCGGGTTCAAAAATCGGCAGGTCGCCGGTGTTCCACGCCGCGATGCGGGCGGCGTTCATGTCGACCACCGTCACGGTGATGTCGGGGCACTTCAGGGCGATCATGGCCATGGTCGGCCCGCCCACGTAACCGGCGCCAATGCAGCAGATGTTCATAGGGAGAAGGTGCCGATTTGTGCCGCCGCCGGCCCTAACCGGCAACCATCAAATATGAGTCAGGTGGTCGCCGATTTCCACCTGGCGACAGGCGTCGGTATGGAAACCGACGCCCACCTCAAACGCACCCCCTCAGGCCGGGCTCGGCGCGGGCGCCCCGGTGCCGCCGGGCGACTCCTTGGCCGCCGGCTTCTCGGCCGCCTTGCCCGCCTCGCCCGGGAGCTTGGGTGGACGGACGTCAATGATCGGCGACTTGATCTCGCCGTGCTGGATGATCTCCAGCACGTGCCGGCCCTCGATCGTCTCGTTCTCCAGCAGGGCCGCGGCGATCTTGTCGAGCGCCGCGCGGTGCTGGGCGACGATCTGCTGGGCCCGCTTGTATTCGGTGTCGATGATGGCGGAGACCGCGGCGTCGACGCGGCGGGCGGTGTCCTCGCTGATGTGCTGCGAGCGGGTGATGTCGCGGCCGAGGAAGACGGTGTCCTGGTTCTCGCCCATGGCGATCGGCCCGAGCTCGCTCATGCCGAAATCGCAGACCATGGCGCGGGCGATCTTCGTCGCCTGCTTGATGTCGCCGGTGGCGCCATCGCTGATGTCGGCGGTGACCAGCTCCTCGGCGATCCGGCCGGCCATCGAGGTGCAGACCCGGTCGAGATACTGCTTCTTGGTGCGGCCGAGGATGTCCTTGGTCGCGAGGTAGGTCGTGCTGCCCAGGCTCGCCCCGCGGGGAATGATGGTGACCTTGTGCACCGGGAAGGTGCCGTCATCGAGCACGGCGCCCACCACGGCGTGGCCGGCCTCGTGCCAGGCAAGCGCCTTCTTCTCGGCGTCGTCCATCACCCGGCGGTGTTCGCGGCCCCAGAGGACTTTGTCGCGCGCGTCGTCGATGTCCACCATCTCGACCTTCTTCTTGCCGCGGCGCGCGGCCAGCAGCGCGGACTCGTTCAGGAGGTTCGCCAGCTCGGCGCCGGACAGGCCGGGCGTGCCGCGGGCGATGATGCCGAGGTTGACGTCTTCGGAGAGGGAGATCTTGCGGGCGTGGACGCGGAGGATCTGCTCGCGGCCGATGATGTCGGGCAGGTTGATGTAGACCTGCCGGTCGAAACGGCCCGGGCGCAGCAGCGCGCTGTCGAGCACGTCGGGCCGGTTGGTCGCGGCGATGATGATGACGCCTTCCTGCGTGTCGAAGCCGTCCATCTCGACGAGCAGCGAGTTGAGCGTCTGCTCCCGCTCGTCGTTGCCGCCGCCGAGGCCCGCCCCGCGCTGCCGGCCGACCGCGTCGATTTCGTCGATGAAGATGAGGCACGGCGCGTTCTTGCGGCCCTGCTCGAACATGTCGCGCACGCGGCTGGCGCCGACGCCGACGAACATCTCGACGAAGTCCGAGCCGCTGATGGAGAAGAACGGCACGTCGGCCTCGCCGGCGATGGCCTTGGCGAGGAGGGTCTTGCCCGTGCCCGGGGGACCGACCATCAGGATGCCCTTCGGGATGCGGCCGCCGATCTTCTGGAATTTCTTCGGATCCTTGAGGAACTCGACGATCTCGCTGACCTCCTCCTTGGCCTCGTCGCAGCCCGCGACGTCGGTGAAGTTGAGGCGGTCCTTCTCGCGCGTGAGCATCTTGGCGCGGCTCTTGCCGAAGCTGAGCGCGCCCTTGCCGGCCTGGCGGAGCTGGCGGACGAACAGGAAATACAGCAGACCGATGACGATGACGAACGGCAGGATGTTGAGCAGCAGGCTTGTCAGGACGGTGGTCGCGGGCTTCTCGACGAAGGCCAGCGTCTTCTGCAGGCGCTCGAGATTGCCGTCGGTCAGCCGCCCGAGGGCGACGAAGTCGGCGGTCAGGCCGGTCTCGCTCTTGAGGGTGGCCTCCTTGACCTTCCCCGTCACCTCATACCAGTCGCGCCCGCCGGTGCTGTCGGAGCGGATGGTGCCCTCGGCCACCTGGTCTTGCTCAGCCAGCTTGACGACCTCCTGGATTTTCAGCCGGGCCGGGGCGGGCAGCTTGCTCTGGCTGTAATTGATGACCGCCCAGATCATCACGATGACCGCGACCCAGATCAGGATCATCTTGGCGGGAAAACCGTCAGGCGGCAGGTTTTTCAGGGGGCGGCGCTTCTTGTCGTCGTTGTCGGACATGTAGGGATTAGAGTGAGGGGCAAGGTGTAGGTTCCGCCCGGATAAGTCAAACGCACCGCAGGTTCAAAATCGCCCCGAAATTGGAACAAATCAGCTCTTCTTAAAGCCCAGCCGGCCCTGCCGGATGACGGCAAACCCCTTTGTCCCGAGACTGAAGCGCGTCGGCCGGCCGCGCTCGACCGCCGCCAGCAGGAGCTCGAATCCCGCCCGCGAAAGGTCCGTCGGCTGCCTTTGAGCGAGCAGCCAGCGGTGCAGGGCCCGCCGCGTGACGGCTCGCGGCATCCCGGCGAGCACCTTGAGGTTCAAATGGCGGTCGCGGCCGAGGAGTTCCAGGGCGTCAACCCAGAGCTCCAAGGCGTGGTCGTCCTCCTCCAACCGCTCGCGCGCCAGCGCGGCGCCGGCCAGCGCGTCGCGCCCCGCGGCCTTCGCCCACGCCGGCAGCACGGCGCGGCGGACGCGGTTGCGGAAAAAGTCGCCGCGTGCATTGGAGGAATCCTCGCGCCACTCCGCGCCGGCTTGTTTCAACGCCGCCACCAGTTCGGCTTTCTTCAGGGTCAGCAGCGGCCGCAGGTGCACGCGGCCGTCCGCCGTCTCCAGCACCGGCCGGGGCGCGGCCAGCCCGCCCGTGCCGCTGCCGCGCGCCAGCCGCATCAGCATCGTCTCGGCAATGTCGTCCTGCTGGTGCGCCAGCCAGAGCACCCGCGTGCGCAGCCGTTTCATTTCGCGGGCAAAGAATCCGTGCCGGGCCGTGCGCGCCTCCGCTTCGCTGGCGCCCGGGCGCGCGCCGCGCCACCGGCCAACGCGCAGCCGCACCCCCAGCGCCGCGCAGACTTTCTTGCAGAATTTCTCGTCCGCGTCCGACTCGCGCCCGCGCAGCCGGTGGTTGAAATGCAGCGCCACCAGCTCGTGCTCCGGCCAGTGCGCCCGCAACAGGAGCAGCAGCGCCAGCGAGTCGGCTCCACCGGAGAACGCCACGGCCCACGGTCCGCGCCGGCGGCTGGTCTCCACCCAGCGCCGCACCGCGGGATGCAGCCGGGCGAGGGGCAGCGACGCCCCCACCCGCGCGGCGCGGGCCGGCCAGTCAGAAGGCAATTTTCGTTTCCGTGTCATTCTGAGCGAAGCGAAGAATCCAGTGGAGGGTTCGCGTCCCGGCGAACCGCGGCCCGCAGAGACGCGGGCCCTCCATTTACTTGAAGCTCAGGAACTCCTTGCCGAAATACGGCACGAGCGCGGCCGGGATCTTCACGCGGCCGTCGGCCTGCAGGTTGTTCTCCAGCAGCGCCGCCAGCACGCGCGGCACGGCGAGGCCGGAGCCGTTCAGCGTGTGCACGAGCTCGGGCTTGCCGGTTTCCTTGTTGCGGAAGCGGATCTGGGCCCGGCGCGCCTGGAACGACTCGAAGTTCGAGCAACTCGACACCTCGAGCCAGCGCTTCTGGCCGGCGGCCCAGACCTCGAGGTCGTATTTCTTCGCCTGGGCGAAGCCGAGGTCGCCGCCGCACATCAGCAGCACGCGGTAGGGCAGCCCGAGCTTCTGCAAGAGCCGCTCGGCGTCGGCGCGGAGTTTCTCGAGCTCGTCGTAGCTGGCCGAGGGATGGACCCACTTGAGCAGCTCGACCTTGTCGAACTGGTGCACGCGGTTGAGCCCGCGCACGTCCTTGCCGTAGCTGCCGGCCTCGCGGCGGAAGCACGGCGTGTAGGCGCAGCGATGGACGGGCAGCGCGGCCTCGTCGAGAATCTCGTCGCGGTAGAAATTGGTCAGCGGCACCTCGGCGGTCGGCACGGCGTAGAGGTGGTCGGGCGTCGTCTCATACATCTGCCCCTCCTTGTCGGGCAGCTGGCCGGTGGCCGTGGCGCTGGCGGCGTTGACGAAGATCGGCGGGCTGACCTCGGTGTAGCCGGCCTTCACGTTCTCATCCAAAAAGAAACCCAGCAGCGAGCGCGACAGCTTGGCGGCATCGCCGACGAGGAACGGGAAACCGGCGCCGGTGACCTTTGCCCCGCGCGCGAAATCGATGAGGTTGGCAAAGCCGGGAATCTCCCAATGCGGCACGGCGTGCGGCGAGGCGGCGGCGACATCGCCGTGGGTCGCGTGCACGACGTTCTGCTCGGGGGTCTTGCCCTCGGGCACACTGGCGTGCGGGAGGTTGGGCAGCGAGAGCATGGCGGCGTGCCATTTCCCCTCGAGGTCCTTGAGCCCCTCCTCCTTGGCCTTCACCTCGGCGGACACGGCCTTCATCTCCGCCACCTTGGCGAGGAATTCCGGCGAGCCCTTCTTCAGCGCCGCCATCTCGTTGTTCGCGCCCTTCTGCCTGGCGCGGAACGCCTCCACCTCGGTCAGCCGCGCGCGCCAGGCCGTGTCGAGCGCGAGCACGGCGCCGAGGTCGGTGTCGAGGTGCTTCTTGGCGATGGCCGCGCGCACGGACTCGGGCGCTTCACGGAGGAGTTTGGGATCGAGCATGGCGCGGCCAGTGTGCACCCCGGCCGGCCGGAATAAACAGCAAAGTTGGGCTCGCGACCGCTGTGTATCAGCCGACACCGAAGCACCGCCCCACTTGCCCGTTGCCACGGTGCGGACCACACCTACCGGGCCGTCTTGGGGCTCGTCGGCGGGCCGAGTCCGGCTCCCGTCACTACTTTTTTTTGTCGCCGACCACTTGCTTGAGGAAGTCATCCGGCCAGCCCGCGCTGAGCACCGCCACGTCCTTGTCGCTCCGACGCAGCACAATCTCGGCTGCTCGCGCCGGTTTCTGACCGTCCTTTGCCTTGGCGCGGCGGGGGTAGCTGAACTCGCCATCGGTCCGCCAGACCGGCTGGCCCTGCAGGCCCTCTTCCTTGATGCCCTTCTGCACCTGGTCCACTTCGCCGGACGCCATGGTCAGCAGCGAAACCGTGCCGTCAACCCATCCGAACAGCACCTGCTTTTCGTCCGGACTCACCTCGAAAAACGCCAGCGTTGGCGGAAGTTTATCCTCCTGCTTCCGCGGGATCAGGCGCACCAGCGTCGCCAGCCGGGCCGGGTCGGCCGCGAACAGCTGCTCGTGCTGCTCGCCGTAGTCTTCCGCCGCGATGGGCAGGCTGATTTCGGCGGCATTGAAGAGGATCCGGCCGTCCCGCAGGCAGCGCACGCGGCTGTTGTCCGAGAAGATCCAGCCGGCGAGTTCCTTCTTTTCCTCCTTCACCGTAACCGTGCCGCCGGCATCCAGCACCTCGCGCTGCACCAGCGCGCCCAGCCGCAGGTCGTCCTTGGAACTGCCGCTCATGGCCTGGACGTAGACGAGCGACCGGCCGTCCGGCGTCCAATCCGGGAATGCCGCGACGTGCGCCGCCACCGGCGTCGCGCCGGTGCCGTTAACCCGCGCCAGCCGCAACTGCAGGTCATCCTCACCCTTCCCCTCGGACGTCAGGAAGGTCTCGGCGACAAATGCCACCGCCCGGTCGCCGGGCGCGACACGGATTTCCCTGACCTTCCCCAGTCCTTCGTGCAACAGGGTGCCGGTCGTAATTTTCCCGTTTTCAATCCGCGCCATGACCAATTCGTGGATTCCGACTTCGGTTGACTTGATGTCGGCCCACTCGCCCGCATTGACCTTGGCCCGCAGCGCCTCGCCGTAACGCTCCCGCAGGTAGATCTTCGCCAGCTTCGTGCGCTCCTTGCCGCCGATCTCCATCGCCAGCACGCTCCATAGGCCGCCCGTCTGCGATTTTTCCCAGATCGACTCGGCGTGGGTGATCACCGCGCGCGCCGCGTCCGCTCCCAGCGCCCGGGCAATCTCGCTCCAGGAGGTGGCCTTCTGCTCGCGGGCGAGGATCAGCTGCTGCGAGTCACCGAGCCAGGCCGCGCGATACACTCCGGGCACGAGCAGGGCCGAGAGCTTGCCCTCAGCGTCGCAAAGATAAAGGCCGCCTTGACCGATGACCGCCGCCCGGCTCCCATCCGGCGACCACAGCAGGGTTTTCTCCAGACACCCCGCGAGCAGCAGCAGCCCCAGCGCCAGGGGCGCCAGCGCGATTCCAGTGAGACGTTTCCGTTGCAGCATGATTTTCATGGTTTGTCCTCCACGCGGGGGGATTTGAAAGGTGACTCCCAAAGCACTTGTGACCCGCGATCATTCAGGCCGGCCCGCGAAATGGCGCCCCGTTGTTCCCCGGCGCGGGCGAGCGACCAGAACTTCGGGTGCGACCCTGGGTTGGCAGTGGCCGCCGGTGCCGCGACGATGGTTGCCAGCCGGGTAGTTTCGGGCGACGTGGGCTCCGGACTGATGGCGCGGCCGAGGATGATCCCCAGCACCAGGCAGGCCGCCAGTTTGGCCAGTCCGATCAGATTGCCCTGCCGACGGGCCTGCCACGCAGCCCGGCGGAACCAATTCAAGTCTGTCCGGGAGCGGAGCGCAGGTGTCGGCGTGGTGTCGGCGATTGAGCGACGGGCGAGGTGGAGAGTTTCCGCCAGAGCGGCGGCGCGGCGGGCGGCCGCGGGATCGCGGGCGAGATGCTCTTCGAGCAGGGCCGCGACCGGCGGGGAAAGTTCGCCCAACGCGCGGTCGAGCAGCAGGGATTCAAGAGTCTCGGGATTCATGGTGAGCCGGGGGTCGGGGGTTGGAGGGTCGCGCGGAGCTGCAGCACCGCATGGTGCAGGCGCGACCGCACGGTCCCGACGGGGATGCCGAGGACCTCGGCGATCTCCGCGTAGGAAAGTTCGTGGTGCAACTTGAGCTGCAGTGCCTCGCGCTGGGCATCAGGCAGGGCGGCGATGGCCTCCCGCATCGGCCCCAGCCTGGCATCGTCCCTTTCGGCCGGCACGGTCTCGGTCCCCGCCAAAGCCTCGGTCGGATGGTTCCGGCGCAGCGCATCCAGGCTGACATGCCGGGCGATGCCAAAGAGGTAGGCCCGCGGTGAAACCGCCGCGGCCAGCCTATCGGGGTGTCGCAGGGCCCGGACAAAGGTGTCCTGCAGCAGGTCCTCCGCCGCGCCGGCGAGGGCCGGCCGGCGCCGGAAATAGGCCAGCAATCCGGGTCCGGTTTCCCGATACAGCAACTCGAGCTGTTCTGTGGCTGGCTCCATGGTCATTCCGTCCGCAAAGGACATGGTCTTGTATCCCTATTAGTCGCAAAAGGGACGCCCAAAGTTCACTCTCCCGGCAAATTTCCCCGGGACCGCCCGCGCCCGCGGTTCAGTGGCTGGACGTGACCACCTGCCGCGCCATGGCCCGCTCCAGCTGCGCCTCGATGCGGGTGAAGAGGTGAAACACTTCCTTGGCCGTGAGCAGGTTCAGGTCGCCCAGCGGTGCCTGGATGGCGTAGTTCCGCGGGCTTTTCAGCGGGTAAGGCCCGTATTGGCGCGGGTCGGTCGGGCCGAACAGCCCGATGGTCTTCAGGCCCATCGCGGCCGACAGGTGCATCGGCCCGCTGTCGTTGGAGATCACCCAGTCGGCCTTGCTCAGCAGCGCCGGCAGCGAGGTCAGGCTGGTGTTGCCCGTGAGGTTGAGGAACGTGCCGTCGGGGAACGACTCCCGGCACGGCAGGTAGTTGTTGCCCGCCCACACGACCTTGCGCCCGCCCTCGCGAATGAGCTGCGTCGAGAGCGCCGCGAAGCCGTTCCACTTCTTGTTGCTCTGGCCGCTGTCCGGGAAGAGCAGCACGGGGCGCAGGCCCTTGCGCGGCTCCATGAAGCTGAGGTTGAGCCGGTCGATCTCGCGGAAGCGCAGCGGGCCGGTCAGCCGCGGCTCGGCGCCGACGACGGTGCAGAACTGCAGCAGGATCTCGAGCACGTGGGCCGAGGCGCCGCCGGCGGGCAGCGGGATCTTCTCGTCGTAGAACATGCCCGCGCCCTCGCGTGCGTCGGCGCGGCCGGCCTTGCGCTTGCCACGGGCCCACTTGGTCATGAGCCCGGTGCGCAGCAGGCCTTGGAAATCCAGCACGAGGTCGAACTCCTTCTTCCGCACCTCGCGCATCATCGACAGGAAGCCGCGCGCGCCCTCGTCGCGCCGGAACACGTAGACCTGGTCCACTGCCGCGCAGGAGCGCACGAGCGGCGAGAAGATGTCGCGCACGATCCAGGAAATGCGCCACTCCGGCCGCTGCGCCTTGAGGGACGTGGCGACCTGCAGCCCGTGGACGATGTCACGGAGCGCGGAGGGCTTGATGATGAGCATTTCCGGCATGGCGGGGAACACAGACCGCGTTGGCCGCGCGGCGTTCCTCTAAGATTCGAACGCCGCCTCGAAACGCAAACGCGAACCGGTTGTTCGCGCATTTTTTGCCGGGATTTGACCAGCCTTGTCGCTCGCTCAGCCGTATCGATGCAGTCGAAAGACAAATTCCCTCAGTAGAGTCTGCTACCGAACGGTGGTCGCCGGTTTCCATACCGGCGACAGGGAATCCACGAGCGCGCCGAAGCGTCGGTATGGAAACCGACGCCCACCTTAATGCATCAATACGGCTCAGAGCGTCCGCGCCCGCAGATCCCGCAGCGCGGCCAGCACGGCCGCCGGCTCCAGCCGGTCCAGCCGGCCTTCCGGGGCCTCGACCGCCCGGTGCTTTGGCGCGCCGATCGGATAGGGCCCGAACCGGCCGGGCGAGGTCGGCCCGAAAATGGCCAGCACCCGGTTGCCCGAGGCCGCCGACAGGTGCATCGGCCCGCTGTCGTTGCCGATGAAGGTGGCTGGCTGCCGCACCAGCGCGATCATCTGGTCCATCGGGCAGCCCGTCAGGTTCAGGAAACGGTCGGCCGGCACCGCCACCTCGGGCTGGGCGGGCTGGCCGGCGCACCAGGCGACCCGGCTGCCGGGGAGGGACCGGAAGATCAGCGCCGTGAGTTCGTTGAAGCGCGGCCATTCCTTCTCGGCGCCGCGGCTGTCGGTGAAAATCAAAAAGGTGTCGCGCGGATCGCCCGTGAAGAACGACTGCCACGGGTAACCCGGCCCGGAGCGCAACTGCAGGGGAAGATCCAGCCGCGGCGTCACGCCGTCGGCGCAGAGGAACTGGAGCAGGACGTCCAGCGCGTGGTGCGGCCCCGCGCCCTCCGGCAGGTTGACGCGGCGGTCATAGAACAACCCGGCGCCCTCGCGCGCGTCGCGCCGGCCCCATTTCACCGGGGCCCGCGCCGCCGCCGTCATCAGGCCGGAGCGCAGCAGGCCCTGCATGTCCCAGACGGCGTCGAAGCGCCGCGCGCGCAGCTGCCGCAGCAGCCGCAGGAAGGCGCGCCCGCCGTCCCGCCGGCGGAAGATGATCGCCTCGTGGACGAACGGCGCCGCCTGCACCAGCCCGGCGAACCGCTCCCGCACCACCCAGGTGATCCGGCACTCCGGCCGTTCCCGGGCGAGCGTCTGCACCACCTGCAGGGCGTGCACGATGTCGCCGAGCGAGGACGGCTTGATGACGAGGAGGCTTTGCATCGCGCTAAATCCGCAGGCTTGTGTCCGGCCCTGTTTTGTCCAACTCAATTTGCCGCACCCCATGAAATTCGACGCCTCGGAAATCGCCGCCCGCCAATCCGATCTCACCGCCCGCTGGCACCAGGCCGCGCCCGCCGCGGGCGGCGAGGGTTTTTTCCGGCTGCTGGAGGAGAACCACCTCCGCAACTTCGCGCTCTGGCATGAGGAGGACGTCGCCCGGCGCGACGACCTCGGCTGCGAGGCCGTCTATCGGGCCAAGCGCAACATCGACCGCCTCAACCAGGAACGGAACAACTTTGCCGAGGAGATGGACAAGGCCGTCGTCGCCGCGCTCAACCCGCCGGCGTCGGGCTGCCCGCGCAACTCCGAGACGCCGGGCATGATGATCGACCGGCTCTCCATCCTCGCGCTGAAGGAATACCACATGCACGAGGAGACGGTGCGCCCCGGGGCCGCCGCCGCGCACCGGGCGAAGTGCGCCGAGAAGCTCGCGCGCATCCGCCAGCAGCGCGCCGACCTCGCCGGCTGCCTGGCGGTCCTGTTCGCCGACGTCGCCGCGCAGCGCCGCACCTTCTCGGTCTACTACCAGTTCAAGATGTATAACGACCCGGCGCTGAACCCGCAGCTCTACAACAACGCGCCCAAGTCCGGCCGCGCATGAGCCGCGACGGCGCGCAGGCCCGCCTCTGGTTGCCGCACTACTGGCCGGCCTGGCTGGGCATCGGGCTGATGTGGCTGCTCGACAAGCTGCCCTGGGCGGAGAAGCGGCTCCTCGCCCGCGCCCTCGGCTGGCTGGCGTTCCATGTCCTCTGCATCCGCCGCCGCGTGGTCTTCACCAACCTGAGGCTTTGCTTCCCCGGCCTGACCGTCGCCCAAATCTCCGCCCTCGCCCGCGCCCATTACGGCGCGCTGGCGCTCGGCCTCTTCGAGGTCTGCGCCGGCTGGTGGGCGAAGTCCAAGGACCTGCCCCGCTACCGCGTCGAGGGACTCGATCATCTGCAGCAGGCCCTGGCGCGCGGCCATGGCGTCGTGTTCCTTTCGGCCCATTTCACCACGCTCGAAATGGCGGGCCGGCTGATCTCCGAGTGCCATGAGATGGGCGGACTTTACCGCGACCCCAACCACCCGGTTTTCGCCCATTTCATGCGCCGCCAGCGCGCCAAGCACATGCGCCCCGCGGTGCATTTCGACGACCTGCGGGGCCTTGTCCGCGCCCTCCGGGGCAACCACGCCATCTGGTATGCGCCCGACCAGGGCAAGCGTTCCAAGTCCTCCGAGATCCTCCCCTTCTTCGGCGTGCCCGCCATCACCAACACCGCCACCAGCAAGATTGCCGGGATGAGCGGGGCCGCCGTCGTGCCATTTTTCCCCAGGCGCGAGGCCGACCACTCCTACACGCTGACGATCCTGCCCGCGCTGGAGAATTTCCCGACCACCGACGCCGCCGCCGACGCCGTGCGCATCAACCATTTGATCGAGGAGCACGTCCGCCTCGCGCCCGAGCAATACTTCTGGGTGCACCGGCGCTTCAAGGCCCGCGGCCCCGGCTACCCCGAGGTGTATTGAAACAGTAGCGGGCATCGAGTAGCGAGTAGTGAGCATGTAGTCCACCATACCAATAGCCACCGTCGCCGACTTTCTACTCGCTACTCACCACCCGCTACCCGCTACTTTTATCCATGTCCTGGCCCGACCCGCGCCCGCTGCGCCTCCTGGTGATCCGCTACCGCTTCATCGGCGACACCGTCCTGGCCATCCCCGCGTTGCGCAACCTCCGCCGCGCCTTCCCGAAGGCCAAGATCGACGTGCTCGCCGAGCCGGTCTCCGGCGACACCCTGGCCCTCTGCCCCTACAAGGACGAACTGCTCTACTTCGCCCCGCGCCTCAAGGGCGAGAAGCGGCGCGCGGTGAAGTTCCCCACCAGCCTGCTTGGCGCCGCAAAATTCCTCCGCGCCCGCCGTTACGACCGTTGCTACATCCTGCGCCGCTCCTTCTCCAGCGCCATCCTGCCGCTGCTGGCCGGCATCCCCCACCGCGTCGGCTTCGCCACCGACAACCGCGGCTGGCTGCTGCAGCGCAGCACGCCCTACGCCGACAAGCACGAGGTGGAGTGCTTCCTCGATGTCCTGCGGGCCGACGGCATCCCGGTCACCGACACCCACAATGAAAACTGGACGGACCCGGCGACCGACCGACGCGTGGCCGCCGCGCTGCCGCCGGGCGAACGCCCGCGGGTCTTCGTCTGTGCCAAGTCGGTTTTCGAGCTGAAAGACTGGGCGTCCGACCGTTTCGCGCGGCTCATCGCCTGGCTCGTCAACGAGCGTGGCTGCGAGGTTCACCTCTGCGATTCGCCCGGGCTTGCCGGTTATTACGAGGAAATCCGCGCCGCCCTGCCCGCCCCGCTGGCCCGCGACTGGATCGACTGGAGCCGGCAGCTCTCGATCCGCGAATCGAACTCCCTTTTCAAGCGGATGGACCTCGCCATCGGCATCGACACGGGCCTGCTCCACCTCGCCGCCTCGTTCCACGTGCCGGTCGTCGCGCTGTTCGGCCCGCTCGAGCCGTGGCGCTGGCATCCGTGGGACACGAAGCACACCATCCTCCGGCCCGCCGACCTGTCGGGCCCGCAGCCGCTGCTGCGGCTGTCCGTCGCCGAGGTCCAGGCCGCCGTTGACCCCTACCTGGCGGCCAGTGCGAAATCATGAGTGCGAAACCGCGCGTGATCCACTTCGTCACCGGCGGCGGTTCCGGCGCCACGAAGGTCGCGCTCGAGCTCGCCTGCGGCCACCTCCGCACGGGCAACTTCGCGCCGCTGCTCGTCCTGCGCCGCAAGAAAGTCCCTTGGCCCGCCACGATGCAGGCGCAGGTCACCGCCGCCGGCCTGCGCACCGCCTGGGTGGACGGCGGCTGGAAGTGGACGACGCGCCGCCAACTCGCCGCCCTGATCGCGGAATTCAAGCCGCAGGTCTTCGTGGCGCATGGCAACAGCGAGCACATCTGGGGCCGGCAGGCCGCCTTCGCCGCCGGCGTGCCGGTCGTCCTGCACGTCGAGATGAACTGCGAGCGCTATCCCTGCTGGCGGCGCTGGGCCGCCCAAAAACTGGCCGCCCGCACCACGGCGACCGTCTGTGTTTCGCATGGCGTCGCCGACCATGTGCGCGCGCTCGGCCTCGCCGGCCCGCGGGTGGAAATCATTCGCAACGGCACCGCTGCCGCGCATTACGCGGCGGGTGCGCCGCCTTTCGCCGCGCGCAGCCAGGACATCGTCATGGTCGCCCGCTTCGCGCGGCAGAAGGACCAGCCGACGCTGATCCGCGCGGCCCGGCGGCTGGTGGACGCCGGCTGGACCGGGCAGCTCCTGCTTGGCGGCGACGGCAAGGCCTCCCACCGCCGCGCCTGCGAAAAACTCGCCGCTTCCCTGCACCTCGCCGATCGTGTCGAGTTCCTCGGCCGGGTGACCGAGGCCGCCGCGCTCTACCACCGCTGCCGCGCCGCCGTGCTCTCGACGCATTACGAGGGTCTGCCACTGGTGCTGATCGACTACATGGCTGCCGGCTGCGCCGCCATCGGCAGTGTGGCGCCGGGCGTGACCGACATCATCGAGCCCGGCAGCAACGGCTGGCTCTTCCCCCGCGGCGACGACGCGGCGCTGGCGCAGGCCCTCGCGCAGGTGCTCGCCGGCGGCCCCGGGGTCGAGGCCATCGCGGCGCGCGGCCAGGCCGATGTGCCGGCCCGGTTTTCCACCGGCAAAATGCTCGCGGGCTACGAAGACCTCTTCCAGGATCTGCTCACGACGCCGGGTGCCGCCCCCTGATCCCTTTCCCCTTTGCCCTCACTCCCAGTGCCACTGCTCGAAGTCACGGATCTCCGCACCAGCTTCCACACCCGCAGCGGCATCCTCCGCGCGGTGGACGGGGTCAGCTTCTCCCTGGAAAAGGGCGAGACGCTCGGGATCGTCGGTGAATCCGGTTCGGGCAAGACCGTCACCTGTTACTCGCTCCTGGGGCTCGTCCCGACGCCGCCCGGGCGGATCGAAAGCGGCACGGCGATGTTCGACGGCACCGACCTGCTGCACTGCCCGCCTGCCCGCCTCCGCGACATCCGCGGCCGGCGCATCGCGATGATCTTTCAGGACCCGATGACGTCGCTGAACCCCTACCTGCGCATCTCGGAACAGCTCATCGAGCCGCTGTTCATCCATGAAGACATCTCCAAGGCCGACGCCCTCGCGCGCGGCCTCGCCATGCTGGAGGCCGTCGGCATCCAGGACGCCGCCCGGCGCCTCCACAGCTACCCGCACGAGTTTTCCGGGGGCATGCGCCAGCGCGTGATGATCGCCATGGCGCTCGTCACCCGGCCGGAAATCCTCATCGCCGACGAGCCGACCACCGCGCTCGACGTCACCGTGCAGGCGCAGATTCTGGAACTGCTCAAAAAACTCCAGCGCGATCTCGGCATGGCGGTGATCTTCGTCACCCACGACCTGGCGGTCATTTCCGGCCTGTGCGACCGCGTGCTGGTGATGTATGCCGGGCGCATCGTGGAGACCGCGGCCACGCGCACGCTCTTCCAGGCCCCGCGCCATCCCTACACCCGGGCGCTGCAGCGCTCCATCCCGTCGCTCCAGCCCAAGGGCCGCGAACTCCACACCATCCCCGGCATGCCGCCCGACCTTTCCCAACCGGTCGCGGGCTGCGCCTTCGCCCCGCGCTGCGAGCAGGCCGCCGGCCATTGCCGCACCACGGACCCGCGCCTGGCGGCCGTCAACAACGGCCCGGCCACTGCGTGCCTGCGCGTGCAAAACAGCGAAATATGATGTGGGAATCAGGAACTCATGAACAACCAGCCCTCTTCCTGATTTCCTGAGTTCCACATTCCTCCGATGTCTTTCCCCATCCTCCAACTCAAGGACGTCGCGACGCACTTCCCGATCGAGTCGGGCTGGCTGCGCAAACGCCGGACCGGCACGGTCCGGGCCGTGGACGGCGTCACACTCGACGTCGAACGCGGCGAGGTGCTCGGGCTCGTCGGCGAATCCGGCAGCGGCAAATCCACCCTCGCCCGCACCATCATGCAGCTGGTGCCGGCGACCGCGGGCACCGTGGTGCTCGAGGGCCGGAACCTCACCGCCGCCTCGGCCGCGGAAATCAAGGCCGCACGCCGCGGCCTGCAGATGGTCTTCCAGGATCCCTTTGCCTCGCTCAATCCGCGCCTGACCGTCTACGCCGCGCTGGCCGAGCCGCTGCTCGTGCATGGCGTGGTGCCCAGGGACCGGGTGCCGGCGCGCGTCGCGGCCCTGATGGAACAGGTCGGGCTCGCCCCGCGCCTGATGCGGAAGTATCCGCATGAGTTCTCCGGCGGCCAGCGGCAGCGCATCGCCATCGCCCGCGCCCTCGCCGTGGAGCCCCGGGTCATCATCGCCGACGAGCCCGTGTCGGCGCTCGATGTGTCCATCCAGGCGCAGATCCTGAACCTGTTGGCCGGCCTCGTGCGAAAGATGAACCTCACGATGATCTTCATCGCGCACGACCTGGCGGTGGTGAAGCACATCTCCGATCGCATCGCGGTCATGTATCAGGGCAAGATCGTCGAACTCGGCCCCGCCCTCGACATCATGGAGCGCCCATCGCACCCCTACACCCGCGCGCTCATCAGCGCCATCCCGCGCGTGGATTTCTCCGCGTGATTCCAACCCCGCCCGTCCCATGCGACTCCCCCGCCGCGTCTGGCTAAACCTCACCTGCACCGCCGCCCTGCTGGCTTCGTTGCTGACATCTCCGTTGCTGGCCCAGCCCGCCCCATGGCCCGCGGCGCGGGAGGAGCGGGCCCGGAAGGCCCGGGAAGAGCGCCTGGCCTATGCCGCCTCCGCTGACTACCATCCCTACGATACCAGGAACCGGGATTCCCAGAAATCCGTCAGCGATCTGCTGGATCAGGGGAAATTCCCCGAGGCCATCGCCGAGGCGCAAAAGGGGCTGGCGGTCGCCCCGTATGACATCGATCTCCTCGTCCTGCTTGCCGCCGCCTACCGGGAGTCAGGGGACATCGCCAATGCCGACAAGGCCCGCGAGCAGTGGATGGCGCTGGTGGATTCGATCCTGCGCAGCGGCACGGGGCACGATTTCGCCACCGCCTTCCAAGTGATCTCCGTGGCCGAGGAATATGCCGTCATGCGCCTCACGGGCCTGCACTCCGAACAGCAGGTGCTCGTCGCGCATGAAGGCAGCGAATTCGATGTCGTGACGGTGAAGGATCCGCGGACCGGCACCGTGCGGGAACTCCATTTCAACGTTGACCTGCCTAAGAAGTGGCTGAACCGGCAATTCGCCGCGCCGAAAAAATAACCTCCCGACTCCGCCCGCCCCATGAACCTCTCCGCCGGGACTGGCTCAAGCTCACCGGCGCGGGCGGCTGGAATCGCTCCTGACACAGGGTTGTCAGGATCATGCGGTAGAATGCTGGCACCATGAAAGAACTCGCCCACCTGGATGAACGCCGGCGTGTGCTGCGCGAACTGCAGACCATCCCGAGCATCGGGCCGAGCCTGGCCCAGGACCTGTATGCCCTTGGCATCCGCCGCATCGCCGACCTTAAGCGCAAGAATCCCGAGACGCTTTACCGGCGGCTCGAGCAGCTGACCGACTCACCTCAGGACCGCTGCGTCCTCTACACCTTCCGCTGCGCCGTCTACTTCGCGCAGACGCCCCGGCCCGAACCGCGCCGGCTCCTGTGGTGGAACTGGAAGGACGCATCGCCGCCCGCCACGGGCGGGAGGCGGCAGCTTAATTCGTCCTAAGCCGGTGGCCCGCGAACCGTTTGGCCGGCCGGCGGCGGCCCGGAATATTAGGCATGGCATTGCGGCGGCCGGGAATGTAGAAGCTCGGTTGTCGGCCTCCGGCCGGAAATACAATATGAGAGACGACTACCTGTTTGGTGCCCGCAAGGTCATAGATGACCCCTATATTCTGGTGAACGTGGTCTCGCGCCGCGTGAAACAGCTCCGCCGGGGCGCCCGCCCGCTGGTCGAGTCCTTGGAGAAGCTCGCCCCCGAGGACATCGCCCTGCGCGAAATCATCGAGGGCAAGATCAGCTACGAGATCAAGGTCCTGACGAAGGAAGAATCCGAGCTGCCCGACCGCCTGAGCAACCGCCAGGGCCTGAGCCGTCATCCGCTGCCCAGCCTCACCCCGCACGCCTGATCCCGGCCCGCGGCGCGCCCTCTCCCCGGTCCCTTCCGGTAGGGCGCGGCCCGCAAATTCTTCAGAGCCGGGGCGGACTCACCGTTGGTCTGATAGCCCGATCTGCCGCAGCGCCTCGTAGGTGGCGATGCCGGCGGCGGTGGAGAGATTGAGCGAGCGCAGGGCGCCGTTGGCCTGGGGAATCCTGACCCGCCAGGCGTCGCCCAGTGCCGCGTGCAGCCACTCGGGCGCCCCCGCCTCCTCGTTGCCGAACACCAGGCCGTCCCCGTCGGCAAACCGCACCTCCCAGAAGGTGCGCATGGCGTGCGTGGTGAAGAGCCAGAGCCGCGCCGGCGCGGCCGGGCTGGCCTTGAACGCGGCCCAGTCGGCGTGATGCTGGACGTCGAGCGAGTGCCAGTAATCCATGCCGGACCGCTTGAGGTTCTTGTCCGTGACCGCGAAGCCCAACGGATGGATCAGGTGGAGGCGCGAACGCGTCACGGCGCACATCCGGCCGATGTTGCCGGTATTGGGCGGGATTTGCGGCTCGAACAGCACCACGTGGAGCATGGCAGACAGCAGGGACGACTTATCCGCTTTACGGCAAGCCGTTTTCCCCTAGAAAGCCCACACTGCCCGGGCCGAAGCCACCCAACGCCATGTCCAAAACTTCCTCCCCCCCGAAGGGGAAAATTGTCGTCCTCGTGGATGACGAGATTGCTTACATCGACCTGCTTGAGCAGCTGCTGGGCGAGCATCTCGCCTGCCCCGTGCATGGCTTCACCAAGCCGGCCGACGCCCTCCGCGCAATGCCCAAGCTGGACGTCGGCCTCATCGTCACCGACTACCAGATGCCCGACATGAACGGCCTCGACTTCATCAAGGCGGTGCAGAAGACCAACCCCGGCATCCCGGTCGTGATGATCACGGCCTACCACCTGAAGTTCACCGAACGCGAGCTGGCCTCGGTGCCGGCGCTGAAGGTGATCATCCGCAAGCCCTTCAAATGGGCGGCGCTCGCCAGCGAGGTCGTCAAATACTGGCCCGACCCGCACCCGCCCAAGGTCATTTCCTCAGGCTCGCCGTTTAACGACCTTTAGGCCCGCGTTGTCGGCGTGGAGCCGGTGGATCGTGGCCGGCAGCTTGTGCGCGGTGAACGCCGCCTGCATCGCCCGGCCCACCCGCGCTGCCCGGCGCGGCCGCGCCACACAGAGCACGCTCGAGCCGCTGCCGCTGAGCCAGCCGGTCAGCGCCCCGGCGGCGACGCCGGCCTCGATGGCCGACTTGGCGCCGGGGATGAGCGGCAGCCGGTAGGGCTCGTGCAGGAAATCCATCACGGCATGCCGCAGGCGGTCGTATTCGCCCGAGAGGATCGCGGCCACGACGTAGGCCGCGCTGTTCACGCTCTTGATGGCGTCGAAATACGGCAGCTCCTTCGGCAGGATGCCGCGGGCCTTCTTCGTCTCGAGCTCTTGGTCGGGCGCCACCACGACGAAGCAGAGGTCGCGGCCGATGGGCTGGCGCAGCACGCCAAGCAGCTCGCCGGTGTGCGGGTCGGAGCGCGCGACGCAGAAACCGCCGATGACCGCCGGGGTCGCGTTGTCGGGATGCCCCTCAAGCTGGGTCACCAGCGCACACAGGTCGTCCTTGGTCAGCTTCGCCCCGGCCAGGACGTTCAGCCCGGCCACCACCCCGGCGCGCAGGGTGACGCTCGAGCCGAGCCCGCGCGAAATCGGCACGTCGCCGGTGATGCCGAGCTCGAAGCCGAACTCCTCCACGCCGGTGCGCACAAAGAACAGCCGCGAGGCCTCGTCGGCCATCTCGAGGCCGGGGATCTCGGCGTCGGTCGCGGCCCGGGCGCCGCGCCAGTCGCCGCGAGCCAGGGTGACGTGGTTGTAGAGGGAAAGCGCGAGGCCGAGCGTGTCGAAGCCCGCCCCGCAGTTGGAGGTGCTGCCCGGCACGCGGACGGTGACATGGTTGAACTGGCGGCGTTTCATCGGCGGAATTTGAGGGCCTTGCGGGCCTCCTGGTCCAGCTCACGCTTTTTGAGGTCGGCGCGCTTGTCGAACTGCTTTTTGCCGGAGGCGGTGGCGATCTCCACCTTCACCAGCGCCTGCTGGAAATACATCCGCAGGGCGACGATGGACCGGCCGCCGGTGTCGACCTGCTGGGCGAGCTTGCGGATCTGGTTCGCGTGCAGCAGCAGCTGGCGCACGCGCCGCGGCGCGTGCTGGGTGGGTCCGCCGTGGGAATATTCCGCGATGTAGGCGCCGTAGAGCCACACCCCGCCCTGCTCGATCCGGGCGAAGGCATCGGTGAGTTGCGCCTTGCCGTCGCGGATGGCCTTCACCTCGGTGCCCACCAGCTTGATGCCCGCCTCGAACTTGTCGTGGATGAAATAGTCCCGCAGCGCCTTGGGGTTGCGCATCTCGGTGTAGCGGACGGGATCTTTGGGCGAGGCGGCCATGGAGGACGTAATCGTCCTCAACCTGTCATTGCGAGGAGTGAAACGACGAAGCAATCCCGCTGGATCGCCACGGCCGCCAGACGGCCTCGCGATGACAAACTAAGGGCACGTGACATTTGGATAAGCGTCAGTT
>Ga0315295_10000832_pt1 | contig 26342 bp, 29 predicted proteins | sample YL17G14_0_MG_FD_204453 | JGI IMG/M metagenome (GOLD analysis project Ga0315295, IMG submission 204453) | Sediment microbial communities from Yellowstone Lake, YNP, Wyoming, USA - YL17G14_0 | ecosystem: Environmental > Aquatic > Freshwater > Lake > Sediment | place: USA: Wyoming | collected... | reverse complement strand
AACGATTATTTTATTCACCAGCACTCAGCCAACGGTAATAAACAAGGCGTGGCCTGGGGTGCGCCACCTCCTCCTGAAGCCGATCCGGATATGGATTTGGATCGCTGCCGTAAGAGTTGGCTGGCTCAATATGAGCCAGTACACGATAACTGGCAATGGGATGTGACCAATGGTTTACGTGCCTTGGGTCAGACTGTGAGAGATCCGGAATAATGTGATGCCTACATCTGCGTTGCGTCCTTGCTCATATCCTGGATGCGCTAACCTGGTTCGATCGGGCAGATGTGATGCGCATCCAATGCAAGTTATGGATCAGCACAACCCTGAGCACCAGAAGCTATACAACACGCGTAGGTGGAAGAGGGTGAGCAGGCTGCAGTTGAGCCAGCATCCCTGGTGCGCGCAGTGTTTGCGTGCCAACATCTATACACCGGCGACTGATGTCGATCATGAAGAGCCTCACAGGGGCGATCCTGTCAAGTTCTACACAGGCAAATTGCAATCGTTATGCCTTACCTGCCACAGCAGCAAGACTGCAGCGGAGGTGTTTAGAAAGAAGAAATGAAGAAGATTTGCGTCATATGTGGAGTGAAGACGCCCAAGCGATTGCGCGGTACGCTGGATGCTTGCGCTCCTGAACTTGATCACATCATCCCATTAGCCCTTGGTGGTGCGCATGTGATGACTAATGTCCAATGCTTGTGCAGGCGATGTAACCATGCCAAAGGCGCTACCATTGCAGGACAACTACGGTTTTGCTAAGGAGATTCAGTATGCGATATGAACCATATAGGGATAGCCGGTCGATAAAGTTCTCCAAAAAATTTAAAATAGCGGGTGTGGCCTGCCGTGTGAAAAAAATTCCCAATGTGGAGAATTCCGCTTAAAAATGCCAGCCAAGAAGCCAGCCGGACTGATTGAGAGACACGAAACTGCCGCAGAAGCTGCCGAGCGCGCGCAAAAAGAGAATGCTCTGCGCCCTCGGCACTCATTGCCGGTGGAAGCCCCAGCGCGGTTGGATGGCCTCCCCATTGCGCGAGCCACCTGGCGGCGGATGATGCGGCGCTGGAGCGAGCTGGAGGCCGTGATCGTGACCAGCCTGGATTGGGACATGCTGATCGATTACTGCATCCTGATGGAGCAGGTGGTCGAGCTGGACAAGATGCGCCGGTCCGCTTACCAGGTGTGGGAGAAGCTGGATGAGGCCTTGGAAAAGCTCAGCGATGAAACGCCAGCTGAGGATCAGGTCAAGATGTGGATGAAGGTTGGCGGGGCGCTTTCGGATGCGACGAAGCTGGATGGGCGTGTGGACCGCAAGCGGGCACTGCTTCACCAGTGGCGCCAGTCCCTCTATCTGACGCCGCGTTCACGGGCCGGTACGGCGCCAGCCAAGAAAGAGAAAGAGGAGCCTCCGGACGATCTCGAGCAGCTCCTCAATGATGTAACCAGTTACATGAATGAACAATGAAAGTTATTCGAGCAATCATTCTGGTTCTTATAGTCTGCGTGGTGGCTGCCATGTTTGATGAAGCGCGTGCGACCCGGGCGGTGAGGTTCTACGAGAGCCTGAAGCACACCAAGGGACGCTTCTACGGGCAGCCGTTTATATTGCTGCCCTGGCAGGCCCAGATCGTGCGGGATGTGTATGGCACGGTCAACGAGCGCGGTGTGCGACAGTACAAATATGTCTATCTCGAGGTGCCCAAGAAAAACGGGAAATCCGAAATGGTTGCCGGTGCAGCGCTATTCCATACGTTCGCGGATGGCGAGCGCAACGGGGAGGTGTACGGCTGCGCAGCGGATAAGCAGCAGGCATCGATTGTCTTCGATGTGGCCGTGGATATGATCGACCAGGTCCCGGCGCTGCAAAAGCGCGCCAGGCTGAACTTGAGCACCAAGAAGATCACAGACCGGAAAACCGGGACGTTCTATAAGGTGGTATCCAGCGAGGCCTATTCCAAGCACGGCCTGAATGTGAGCGCGTGCGTCTTCGATGAGCTGCACGCCCAGCCCAACCGGGACCTGTGGGACGTGATGACCTTCGGCGCTGGAGATGCACGCACGCAGCCCATCTGGTGGATCATCACCACGGCGGGCGACGACCCCGATCGGGTATCCATCGCTTGGGAGCAGCACGATTACGCCATGAAGATCCTGGCCGGTGACATCATCGACCCGACCTGGTACCCGGTGATCTACGGTTACGACAAGACCGATCACGACGATGGGAATGACATTTACAACGAGGCCAACTGGTATAAGGCCAATCCCAGTCTGGGGCACACCATCACGATAGAGGCGGTGCGCGAGGCAGCCGAGAAAGCCAAACAGAAGCCCGCCGACCAGCGCTTGTTCCGTTGGCTGCGGCTCAACCAGTGGATTACCACCAAACTGACCACCTGGCTGCCGCTGGACCTATTCGATGCCACGATCGGGACCTGGACCCGGGCCGACCTGCTGGATCAGGAATGTTACCTGGGCCTGGACCTCTCCAGCACCACCGACCTGACCGCCCTGGCGACCGTTTTTCCCCCGCAAGGCAAGCAGCTCGACTGGAGAGTGTTCTGGGATTGCTTCATCCCTGCCGAAAATATGGATGAGCGGATAAAGAAAGACCATGTGCCCTATGACCAATGGGCCAAACAGGGCTGGATCACCCCAACCGAGGGCAACGTGGTGGATTACACCAAGATCAAGGATCGCATTTTGGAGATCAAGAAGTTCCACAAGGTGATCGAGGTATGCGCCGATCGGGCGTTTGCGACGATGTTGATCCAGGAGCTGGAGAAGGAAAATCTGACCTGTGTCGATGTCCCCCAGACGTTTATGAGCATGACCAACCCGCTCAACGAGACTGAGCGCCTGCTGCGCGAGCACAAGATCACCCACGAGGCCAACCAGGTAGCGCGCTGGTGCTTTGGCAATTCCAGCATCGCCAAGAATGGCAATGCCCAGATCAAGCTGGTGAAAGAGCACAAAGGAAAGAGTGTGGTGCGCACCCGCCGGATCGACCTGGTGAGCGCCTGGATTGATGCCATGGCCCGCGCCGTGAGTTATAAAGGCAGCGTGGACCTGAGCGCGTTAATTATGGATCCGAACTGGAGCATGTGATGAGGAAGTATCTTGACGATATCCTGCTGGCGATTGGCGCCGGGTTGATCCTGGCGGCAACGGCAGAACTCAGCCTGGTGGCCATGTTATACGTGGCCGGAGCATTTTGCATTATCGCCGGTGTCCTGGTGGGTGCCGGTCAGAAGGAGTCTAGCAATGGCAGACCGAAAGATTAGATTCTCGGATGGGCAAAATCAGGTAGATGTGAAAGCCATCGATAATCTCGATGGCACCTACAACCTGGGTGTAACAGCCAAAGCGCCGACATTCAGCGTATCAGACAGCCTGACCCGCCCTGCGAACACCACGCCCTACGCGGCCAACAAGTCGATCAACTGTTCCGTCGCGGTCACGGCTCTCGCCTACGCGCTCAAGGTGGTCACACTCACCGCGGCCAATGCGTTTGCCGTGGGCGACAGGATCACCGTCGCGGGTATTTTTGCCGGGTTTACCGTGACCAACATCGACGGCGACTGGATTTGCGGCGCGGGCACGAACGCCACCACGGTTGTCTTTACGGTTGCCTTGCAGCCGGTGGGCACAACTCCCCAGACGATCACGGTCGGTACGATTGCCAAGCTTCTCAGTTTCGACGTGGCGGGCGTGGCGGGCGGCGGGATCATCCTGAGCGGCCTGTCCATATCCCTGCAAGGCGTGGCGATGCTTGGCGCGGTGAGGGCGTGGATTTACGTGGCGCAAGTGCCCGTTTTGGTCGACCAATCCACGTTTACGCTGTTGACTGCCAACGATGCCAACCGTAAAAAGTTTGTCGATCTTTACCCCATCACCGAGGGAACGGGATCGGACGTTGCGTTTGCTTGTGTGGACATGTGGCGTGAGATCAAGTGCGCCGCGGCTGATACCCGGCTTTATTTGCGCCTGGTGGCGGAGGCTGCGTCCACGCCGGTGAGTGGCGGCGTGATCACCGTGCGGATGAGCGGCGTACAGTTGTTGGGATGATCTATGCTACCGATAATTCTATCTCCTGATATGTCGATATTTGACCCTGAGAAGTACCTCCTCCGCGACGACTTCTCGGACACGCTTGCCGCGGGCAGCGTCAACGGCACGCTGGCAGTGCCAGGGCCGGGTGGGGCAAGGGTGGTGACGGACACAGAGAATAAACTTTCGCTATCGGGCGGTAATTGCGTGTTCGCTAGCGGAAAGGCCAGTCCGGCGTGGGGTGATCCCGCTATCTGGTACGCGGGCATTGTTCGCGCAGTAGGTAGATTGTTGATAACCAAAATAAATGTATCCGCGTTCAATACTAATGGGATGATGATTGGATTTGATAGTAATCAAAGTGGCGGCCAGGGTGATGTTCATACCTTATGGTCTCTTTCGGCGGGTTCTTTAGCCATTTATAATAATGCTGTTTTAACTGTCATTGGCACTATCTCAGCCAGTACACCGTATAAATTGGCTTTCGGCCTACGTGCGGTCGGGTGTTTTTACCTGATCAAGGGGGGTGCATTTACCAATTATAAATTGCTATATGTTGCCCCGACTGCTAACACCACACCCCTATATCCTGCACTCGCTAATGCCGATCATGTTCTTACCACCGACTTTATCCGCGTCCCCGTCACTCTCTGGCTCCCCACGCCTCTGGCATCTGACGGCATGACTAGCGCAACCCTGACGGACGGAGCGGGTCATGCTGAGACAACGGGCATAGGCTCAGGCGGGGCGAATGTACCCTGGGCAACCGCGGCCACGTGGAGCGTGGCCGGAGGGGTGGCGCTGAATACGCCTGTATTGGGGGCGGAGCTGAACTCAGGTGCGCTTGTGGTGGGAACTTGGTACAGCATCACGGCCACGCAGGCGAATTACTTTTATGCGGGTTGTGCAATTGGCGACCATTTCCGCGCAACTGCGGCGACTGCCCTGGATGCAAATAATAAAGTCAAGGCGTTCACAACGGCTGAGTTATTCCGCCCGCTGAATACCAGTTTTACAGCGGACGTAGTGGCGCAAGTCAAAGCCGTGGCGATGACGGCGCGCACACATTCCGGGATGGCTATTCGCCTGAACGATCCAACCACACCAACCAGCGGTATCCTGGCATTTTTCGATAAGGGCAGTGTAACGGTGGTTGAGTTTAGCGGCGCAACCTGGACGCAGCTCTTTACCGCCGTGAAAGCCTTTACCGCCAACGACAGTCTACAACTGATCGCAGACGGCGCAAACGTGAGGCTGATCCACCTAACATCCGCGGGCGTGGCGACGCTGATCGGCTCGACGGCGGTGGCAACCATCACGACGGGCGGGTATTGCGGGCTGTTCAGCACAGATGTGGGTAACACGCTCGATAACCTGGTGATCTATCCACGCGGTGCGGGCAACGAATACGCGATCCTCGACCGATGGAGCAAGCCATGAAAGCCTTTTTGGTCACTCGCATGATAGGCGGCGTCCCTGATTTCAGCGGACTACCTCACACTGGCAATGTTCTATGCGCCAAGACGCCCACGACCCTGCAGTACGGCATTTACATCGTCACCGGAACGGCGGCGCAGGTTACGGCGATCAACGCACTCGCCCAGGTGGTTCCATTGTGCGCGATTACTCACCCTGATTTCGATAACTGGCCGGAGATGGAAGGCGTTATCAATGCCACGGTACGTACGCAACTCAATACCTGGCTGACAAAATACAGCCTGCCTAATATCCCTGCCAACTGGATATACCGACAGGTGTTTGGTGGATTTCAAACTCTATATTTAGCTGATCACGCCGCATTAGCAGACGTTGCCGCAACCGCGTTTCGGATGGGCCTCAATACCTGGCTGACAGCACGGGAGTTACCCAACATCCCGACCGGATGGACGTACAAGCAAATATTGACTGCCATTGATAACCGCTTGCGCGGTCATTGGGCGGAGTTGGGAGATACCATCGACGCGGGCGTGCGTACCAAACTTAACACCTGGCTCACTGCGAACGGATACCCGAACATCCCGTCAAATTGGACATACCGTCAGACCATCCTGGCAATCTGCCAGCGGCTGAATGGCAATTATGAGATCGAGAATACCGACGTGCTGGAATAACCCATGCTAATCACCCGCCTGCTCTCCGCCCTCTCGCCTGTGCCCGCGGTGACGGCCCTGCCTGAGTTGGTCACCGCTCTGACCACGGTATCATCCTCCGGCCAGGCCGTCACCGCGGAGACCTCGAAGGGCGTGGCCACCGCGTATCGCTGCATCAACATCCTGTCCGATGACCTGGCCAAGATGCCGCTACAAACGTTTCTGAGCCGCTCGCCAGGCCAGATCGAGCGCTTGCGCCCCAACGCCCGCCTGCAGAACACCCCCTGGATGCTCGAAGTCACCCCCAACCGCTGGATGACGCCGTTCGTGTTCAAGAAAACACTCATGACCTGGCTGCTGACCTACGGCGCCGCCTATGCCTGGCTGCCCCGCCGCCAGCCTGGCGCACGCCGAGAAATGTTCATCCTGCCGACCAGCAGTGTACAGCCATACCTGGATGCCAATGGCGACCTCTGGTATCACGTGAATTTCACCTCCGGTATCCCGGAATGGATTCCAGACGTGGAAATGTTCTCGATCGTAATCAACTCCATCGATGGGATCACCGGTCGCAGCGTGATCACCTACGGCCGCGAGAGCCTCGGTCGCCAGATGGGCGCCCACGAAACCCAGGCCAAATTCTACGCCCAGGGACTCAACCCTGGCGGCTTGATGTGGATGGCCGGAGAGTTGGATAAAGAAGCGCGTGCGAAAGTCCGCTCAGCCTACGAGGAGGCCATGAGTGGCTCCTCCAATGCTTACCGCCTGGCGATCCTGGATAACAAGACCACCAAATTCGAGCAAATCACCATGAAGCCGGTGGATGCCCAATTCCTGGAGTCGATCAATGCCAACGATCTGGAGATCGCCAACTTCTTCGGAGTGCCCAGCTACAAACTCAATCAAGGCAAGCAATCCTATCAATCCAACGAGCAGCAGAACCTGGATTATCTCAATACCACGCTCGATCCCTACTTGGTGCAGTGGGAGCAGGCTGGCGCGCTCAAATTCCTGAGCGAGCTCGAGCAGAACGATACTTATTTGCGCTTCAACCGCGACGTGCTCCTGCGCACCGATGCCACTACCCGCGCCGGATATCTGGAAAAGAAAATCCTTAGCGGGCAGCTCACCCCCAACGAAGCGCGTGCCATCGACGATCAGAGCGCCTACATAGGCGGAGATCAGCATTACATCCCGGCCAACATGACCGTTATAGGAGATCCCAATGGAACCTAAACAACCCATCCGCTGCTTCGAAGGCTCAGCCAAACCCCACGAGCCATTCTGGCGCTGGAGCAATGCGACCGAACAGGGCGCCGCAGGAGAGACAGGCGTGGCCGCCGAGCCGGAGCTGGAGTTCTATGGCTACATCTCCGAGTATTCCTGGTTCGATGATGACATCACCCCCAAGAAATTCAAGACCGATTTGTATCGTTTCGGCAATGGTGGACCGATCACCATCCGCATGAATTCGGGCGGCGGCGACATGATCGCGGCCAGTGTGATCCGCAGCACCCTGATCGATTATCCAGGCCGGAAAACCGTGCGCATCGATGGCCTGGCGGCCTCGGCTGCCACCGTGGTGGCCCTGGCTGGCAACGTGATCCGGATGCAGGATACATCATTTTTTATGATCCACGATCCGATGGTCATATTCTTCCTGGCTGCGCTCAACATCGAAGACTTGAGCCGCCTGCTCGAGGAGCTTAAATCGGCCAAGGGCGGCCTGGTGGATGTGTATGAAGCGCGCACCGGGATCAGCCGGGACCGCCTGGCGAAGATGATGGTCAACGAGACCTGGATGAACGCCCGCGAGGCGGTGGATCTGGGCTTCGCGGATGAGGTGATCATCGTTCCAAATGGGCAGACACATGGGTCTGCCCCAACAGACTCGGCCCAACAGACGGCGATGGTAAACGCCATCAAAAACTATCGGAATGTTCCGGCTGCCCTGGCTGCGTTAGCCCGGGTTGGGGACGCCCCCCAGCCGGTTCAAAACAATCAGCAAGCGGCTAAACTCCGCGCTGAATCTCGACTCTTGTGCAAAAAAAGGAGCACAGAATGAACCTGAAACGTTTTTACGATGCAGCTAATGAGGCTGAAGCGCGGGTTCAAGTGATTGCCGCGCAAATCAACGACCTTTTCGAGAAGAATCAGAACGACGAAGCCCTGAAGCTGAAGGAGTCTCTCGATCAGGCCAAAGTCAACGCCACCCAGGCCAACCAGCTCTATCTCTCGATGCTGGCCGCCACCCAGGGCGACGGCGATCCCGCTTCGCGCTTCGTGCCGATGGGCGGGGATAAAGAGCCGAAAGAGATCGCCGACCTGCGTGCCAGCCCGGAGTATAAGCGGGTGTTCTTCGATGCCCTCCGCAATGGCGTTACCCCCAAGGAAATCTTGTCGGGTAAGTACAGCTCCGAGAAATACGGCATCCTGCTCAACGCCCTGACCGAAACCGGCGACTCGGGCCACGAGGGCGGAAACCTGCTACCGGTGGAGTTTGACAACAAGATCAAAGAACTGATGCGCACCTACACCGACCTGGCGAATCCGGCCTGGTTCAATATCGAGGATGTGACCGCTTACTCTGGCTGGCGGGCTGTCGAGCAAGGCGGACCGGCTGCTCCGTTCGCAGCGCACACCGAAAACCAAACGATTACCGAAGCTGCGGATCCGGAGTTTTCGAAGGTGACCTACACCATCGTCGAGTATGCGGGGTACATCCCGATTGTGACTAACCTGCTTTCAGATACCCCGGCGCAGATCATGAGCTATTTGGGGCGCTGGCTTGCCAAAAAGGCCGCGTTGACCAACACTTCGGTGATCGCCACGCTGCTCAAGGCCGTCAGTGACACCAACGTCACCGACTACACCCTGGCATTGGCGGCGATCAAGACCATGCTCAACAAAACGCTTGATCCTGCGGTCAGCGCCGGAGCCAACATCTTCATGAACCAGAGCGGTCTGGATCTACTGGATTCGTTTGAGGACGGCGTGGGGCGCCCGCTGCTGCAGCCTGATCCAACCCTGGCGACCGGTTTCCGTATCAAGGGCCGTCCTGTGGTGGTCATTCCAACCTCGCTATTCGCCGACACCGATACCAGCACCAAGACCCAGATCGCCATCGGCGACGGGCGAGAGTGGCTGACCTTCTTCCGCCGCATGCCGTACGAGCTGAGCGCGACGAACGTCGGCGGCGATGCCTGGCGCTTTAATAACACCGAAGTGCGCGGGATCATGCGGCTGGATGCAAAGGTGATGGACGCATCCTCGATGGGCTTGCTCCACATCACCCTGCCTACCTGAGTAGTTTTGATGAATTCATAGGGGCGGATGCTGAGCGAGAAAACCACTCGCTTTAACATCCGCCCATGAAACGAGTTAGGAGTAAATGCTATGGGAAATCCAATAACCAAAAACCGAATGCTTCCCGGTGGTAAGACCTGGGTGGTCGGAAGTACTTTGTCCATTCTCGCGGCTGCGACCGTTACCGTCGAAGGGGGTGCGACCATCACCGGCCTGACAGGCGGGGAGACGACGTTTGCATCGTCTGCTGAAATTCAAACGGGGACTGAGGCTGCCAAGTGTATGGCCCCGGACCAATGGACGCTGGCGCGGGCTCTTCTGCCTCTGGTCACAGCAAAAACCATCTCGACGGCGGCGCTGGGAACGGTGCGGCAGGTTCACGGAGCGATCACGGCCAGCCATGCGGCTATCTCTGGCGGAACGATCGCCGGAGTGCGCGGCCTGGTTACGCTCTCCGGAGCGAACAGCGCCGGCGGCGCTTACTTCTACGGCGCGCAGGGCAAGCTGATCATCACCGGCACCCTGAATCACGCTGACAGCCGCGCCTGCGCCCTGATCGCCCAGCTCGACTGCCTGACCGGCGGTCCTGGGACGATCAGCGCCGGCGAGCTTTCCGGTCTCTGGATCGATGTTCTTGGACCGACCGGGATCCCGTTCAATGAGTACAACGCCATTCGTATTTCCGCCAACAAGGATAACAAGTTCCAATCGCTCATCTACGCCCAGACCGACGCGGCGTTCTTCTTTGACATCGTGAAACCGACCGGCGGCGCTCAGGCGCTCGTCGTTGCAGCCGGTACCAACACTGTGTCCGCGGGTAACGCGGCGGGCGTGGCTGCCAAGGTTGGGCTGATCCGGATCGATGGCACGACCTACTACATCCCGCTCTTCTCGGGCAATACATAAAGGTGCCCCATGCCTATCACGCGTGCAGACCTTGAAAAGCGCCTGGCCGATCTCCGGGCCGAACAAGCGCAGATCCAGGAGAATATCGTTCAGTTGCAGGCCAACCTGAACGCCTTTGCGGGCGCGATTCAGGACGTCGAATACTGGCTGAGTATCCTGGACCCTGCGCCAGAAGAAACGGACAAACAGGAAAAGTGAACCATGATAACAATTGCAAAAGTTATGTTCATCCGTGACTTTGAGGGCCACAAAGCGGGCGAAGTGGTAGATATGACTGCAAGTCAGCTCCACTACTTCCAGGAAAGGGATTGCATCGAAGTCATCATGACTTTTGAGCTCCTGTCTGAGTCTACTGCCCCGAAAAAGCCCAAGAAGGATAAGAAAACAGCATGACCAACATCCTCACTGCGGCAGAAGCCGCCAACGTACTGCGCTGCCTGACCACGGATGCGCTGATGCTGCAGCTCCTGCCGCAGGTGGATGATTACATCAAGACCGCTACCGGGCGCGACTGGACCGCCGACACCACCATCGAGCCAAAGGCCAAAGCTGCGGCCCAGATGCTGCTGACGATGTGGCATGAGAACCCGAGCATGACCGGCAATGCCGGAGCGCTGCAAGGCGGCCTGTCGGCCTGCCTGACCCAACTTGAGGCACAGGCGCTCGAGCTGGAATCGTCCGGCGTGCCAGATGCCGCCCTGACGATTGTTACCAGCCTGCCCAAGGATGGTGATATGGATATCGCCATCACGGCCAACCTGGTGCTAATCTTCAGTCATGCTATGGACAGCTCGGCCACCAGCGCGGCAGTGCTCAAGGACGCTGCGGGCAACACGGTTACAACGGTCAAAAGCCTGGACGTGACCAAGAAGATCCTGACCGTCAATCCGACCGGCAGCCTGACCGCGGATGCGGCCTATACCCTGGTGATCACTGCGGCCGCTGACAGCTATGGGCGCACGATCACCGATGAAATTGGATTTACAACCGCATGAACCTGAACGGCAAGGTCACCAATCCTGGCGAGTTGCGCACCTCGATCGCCCTGAAAAGTCGCACGGTGACGACCGGCGCCGGTGGATTTCCGATTTCCACCTGGCCCACCACGATCGCGACTGTGTGGGCGAAGTGGGTGAACGTGCACGGCCAGGAGGCCTGGATCGCCCAAACGGCCCAGGCTGGCCAGGCTGCCACGGTTCTGATCCGCTACCGGTCCGATGTGGATCTGACGTGCGCGGTATTTAAAGGCGCCGACCGGTGGGAGATCGTTTCGATGGATAACATAGGCGAACGCGGTGAATACCTTGAACTGAAAGTAATCCGAAAGCGGGAGAGCTGATGGCGAAAGTGACGCTGACGCTTGAAGGGTTTGACGCATACCTGGACGAGCTACAGAAGGCCGGTCGGGATATCGACCTGGTCGCCGAGCAGTGCCTGGACGCCGGCGGTAACGTGCTGGTGGCAGGCATGCAGGCGCGTGCTCCGTATGGTGTGATCAAGCAAGCCATTCGCAAGACCGTTGTTATGGCGGACGGCAACAAGCGCTATTTGTACCTGGGCGTCCTGCGCGGTACGGACGCCGAAACCGCCCGCATCGCTGCGGTGTGGGAGTTCGGCGGACGCTCGAGCCCCAGCCCAAAGAACCCCAGGCGCCACCCGCGCCCGGGAATCAGGGCGCGGCCCTACATCCGGCCCACGCTGCGAAACGACAGCAAGAAAGCTCGTGCTGCGATGGAAGAGATCTTCCAGAACTGGCTAAAATAATGGCTACTATCTGGGAGCTTACCCAAACCGCATTGACCGCGCTGAGTCTGCCGGTCAGCGCCGGAGACTACCTGGCAGATACGCCAGGCGGCGATCTGCCAGATACCTATCTGGTGCATACGGTTATCGACATCACTCCCGAGCAGCATGCCGATGACGCCGAAACGCTGCGCAACTGGCTGGTGCAGGTGAGTGTATATCGCCGGGCAGGCCTGGCTGGCATGCCCGATGTAATCGGAGCGATGACGGGGGCTGGTTTTCTCTTCGTAGCCGGGCGGCAGCTCGATTACGACATCGAAACCCGGCATCATGGGATCGCCCTCGATTTCGAATACTTAGAAGAATTGTAACAGGCAGTCGAGCGTAAAGAACACGCTTTCCAGGACTGCCCCAACTAACATAAGGAGTTAATATGGCAAACGAAGGTGAGTACAAATCCAAAATCGGCCTCGACAATCTATACATCGCCGAGGTCACTGCCGACAGCGCGGCCGCCTATACGGCAGATACCCCCGCCTGGCTGGCGCCCGCGGCTGAAGCCAGCCAGGAGCCGTCCACGGCGTTTCAAATCCAGTACGCCGACGATCAGCCCTACGATGTCGCCACGAGCGAGGGCGAGACCAAGCTCGCCCTGAAAATCACCGGGTTGGACCTGGAAACACTGGCGATGATCACCGGTAAGGTATTCGACGACACCACCGGGCGCATGTACGATAACGGCGGAATCGCGCCATTCATGGCCCTGGGTTTCCGTTCGAAGAAGAGCAATGGCTCTTACCGGTACTACTGGTACTTGAAAGGCAAGTTCGACATGCCCAAAGAGGCCGTCGCCACCCTGGCCGATAAGCCCGATCCCAAGACCCTGGATCTAAGCTTCACGGCGATCCGCACGGTGTACAAGTTCGACCTGGGCGATATCGATGACAGTGTGAAGCGCGTGATCGGTGATGACGACACCGCTGCTTTCGATGACACCGGTTGGTTCACGCAGGTGCAGGTGCCAGGCGTTCTCACCCCGTCGGCGCTGGCGATGTCGCCCAGTGTACCCGGGGATGGCACATCGAATATCTCCATCACCGCCAACCAGACGTTGACCTTCAACAACGCCCTGCCGGCGGATGCGGCGAATCACATCATGCTGATCCTGGCATCCGATGCGTCGCAAGTGGCGGGCACGGTCACCCTGGACGCCACCAAGAAGATCGTCACCATCGATCCGACCGCCAGTCTGACCAACTCGGTGGCCTACATCATCACCTATGCGGTGACCGACATCTACGGCAGCACGCTCAAGGGCGCGGTGAATTTCACCACGGCCGCGCCGTAATCGGAACAGAATATCACAATCGGCCTGGTGGGTCTAAAAAGCCCGCCAGGCCTGTAGAGGTACTATGCCCGATCCGATCCAGATCACGTTTTACAACCCGGATGACTCGGTCAAAGCTGAATATAGCAAGCTGCGCATCCCGCTGGGGCTGGTCGATATCGCCCTGGATATGTCCGAGAATCAGGAGCCCAAAAGCGACCGCGAGACCTGGACAGCTATCAAATCGTTCATCGTAGAAGTTTTTGGAGAGCAGTTCACCCTGGATGAGCTGAATAAAGGCGCCGACCTGGGCGACATCATTAGCGTCTTCAATATGATCGTAGCCAAGATCGGCAACGTGTTGAAGAGTTTCAACCCAAACCCTACCCGGCCGGGGATCCGGCCGATAGCAACCAGCCGCCTTCAAAAGTAATGCTAACCGATCTCAAGATTAGCCTGGTCGATGCTTTCCACTGGAGCATTTTCGATATCGACTCTTCAGATTTTGAGTCAACCATGAAGTTCATGCGTCGCTTTACTGAGACGCACGGGCAGAAAGCAGATCCAATGTCGGCGCGCAAACAGGTTTTTTGCGATAGTGTAAGTTGGTTGTAATTTGAATATGGACAATAATCTTCTGATCTCTCTTTATATGTATCGCCATAAAGGCAATGGCAAGGCCTATGTCGGTGTTACCAAAGATCCAAAAAGACGTTTTCTGATGCATGCCCAAGGGAACAGTTTCGCACTTGCATTTAATCGTGCGGTTAAAAAATATGGTATCGAGAATTTCGACTTCAGTATATTGGCAATTTTCGATAATGTGGACGCGGCTAATTATCACGAAAATGCCGTCATTGCTGCTTTTGGAACTTTATCACCGAATGGATATAACCTATGTGGCGGTTCGCCCCTGTCACGATATCGTGGGCCAATTTCTCAAGAGACAAGAGAGAAGCTATCTCTAGCACATCGAGGCAAGAAAACTCATCCGCCCTCTCAAGAAACGCGGCAGAAGATATCTCAATCTGAGAAGGGTAAAATCGTGCCTTTGGGGGTTCGTGAAAATATGTCCAAAGCACATATAGGATTACCAGGACATCCTCAATCGCTGGAAACACGGATCAAGCTTTCGGAAGCTCATAAAGGAGTAAAAGAAACTCCAGAAACTTGCCTAAAAATGGCCCAGGCAGCCTTAGGAAGAAAACACACTCTCGAAACAAGAGAAAAAATGTCTAGAGCCCGGAAGGGAAAACCCGGACATAGGAAATCACCTGATGAGCGGGCAAAACTTGCAAAAGCTAATCAAGGGAAAAAGCATTCCCTCGAAACACGTGAAAAAATGTCTTTATCCCGGAAAGAATATCTTGCCAATAACCCGGAAGTAATTAAAAATTTATCGGTATCCATGAAGGCTAATAAAATTGCTGTGGGAAATAAAAACCGATTAGGGAAAAAGCTTTCGGCTGAAAAAAGCAAAAAATTATCTCTCTCTCGTAAAGGTAGAGTAATATCTCCCGAACAGCGCAAAAATATTTCAGATGGGCTAAAGGTATATAACGCCAAAAAGAAAGCGGAGGCTTCTAATGCCATCGGATAATCGTCTCTCTGCTCGCTTCGGAAGCGATACGTCCGATCTAAAAAGCGGCCTAGCTGAAATTACGCGTGAACTTAAAGTTGTTAATAGTTCGTTTCAGGCTTCCGCTTCCATCCTCGGCGACTGGAGTTCCACGTCGGACGGATTAAATTTACGCATTAGTACATTAAATAAAAGCATTGACCTCCAAAAAGAGAAGGTAAACGCTCTACAGGTAGCCTACGAACAACAAGTGGCCGCTCATGGTGCTGGCTCAGCCGCCGCGCAAAATATGGAAGTGCGCCTTAATAACGAAACGGCCACCCTCGGTAAAATGCAGGTGGAGCTGCAAGACACCACCGGCGCCTTAAAGAAGATGGGCGACCAAACGGACCAGGCTGGCAGCCAGGCAAAGGAATCGGGATCAAAATTTCAGGGCTTTGGCCAGATTATCGATAATGTCAAGAACATCATCAAGAACGCATCGGTGGTTATCGCTGGCGTAGCGGTGCTCATTAAGAAAGCCCTGGATTTTGGCGAAGAGGGCGCTAAGATTGTCCAGCTTGAGGAAAGCTACAATTCGCTTATCGAGCGATTGGGAGCATCGACAGACACAATAGATCAGCTCAGCGCGGCCGCGCGTGGAACCGTCGATGATAGCGACCTGATGGCTGCCACGCTAAAAATGCTGACTGGCACATCGGAAGAGTTATCGAAAGCGCTGCTCGAAAACGCCCCGGCGCTGATGGAGATTGCCAAAGCTTCGAACAAGCTCAACCCGACCATGGGGAGCACGCTCGAACTGTACGAGTCGCTTTCGACCAGCATCAAGAACCTGACGCCGAAGGGGCTGAAACAGGTCGGTATCGTCATCGACAGCACCGCTGCCTATGCTGACTATGCCAAAAGTATCGGTAAAGCTGCAGGCGCATTGAACGAGGAAGAGAAGTCGATGGCGTTGATGAATGCAACGCTATTAAAGGGACAAGATATTCTTGCACAGGTTGGGGGCAATACTGAATCGGCCACAGATAGATTCGAGCGGGCCGATGTGGCGATCGAGAATCTCAAAGAGACAATCGAAGTCGGGTTGATGCCAGTCCTGGGAGATGCGGCAACGGGGTTGAGCATGATCCTGGGAAGTGCAGATACATCGGACATCACGACTGCCTGGGGCGGTTTCTTTAACCAGATGATTACACAGGGGAAATCGGCCGCGGAGATCGTCGACGCCTATAACCAGAAAAGCATAGAAGCCAATAAGGTCTTCAACGATCAGTCCAACGTGATTGCCAAGGCCGTAGTGGCATGGATCAAGTTGACGGAAGACGAATCAAAATTCCTTAGCGATCAGCCTGGGTTACAGGCAGCTTTGTTGCGCACGTCGAAATCATTCGATGAATATTGGCAAGCAATCCTCAAAACAAACAACGAGCTTGCTGGTTTGCAAGGTCAGACGAACCCAATAGTGCAAGCGATAGTCAAAGGAATAAAAGACCAGGCGCAAGCCCAATGGGATGCCGCTCACGGTGTGACTGCGCTTGCTTCCGCAGAAAAAGAATTAACTGCCGCCGGGGTTCCTTTGGAAGATTCTATGTCCCAGGTCGAAAAAGCAATCTCTTCCATGAATCTCAACGCAGAAGATGCCGCGCAGAAGATTATAGATCTCAAGATCGCTACCGGACAATTGAGTCCAGAGCAGGAGAAATTGAGCTCAGACACCGATCTGATGGCGAAGGGTTATGCCACGGGCGCGGTTTCGCTGGAGCGCATGACGGCTTTCCTGAATGCTGCCACGACCGGAACCTCTGACATGACAGACGCAGAACGCAAACTGCTTATGTCTCTTTCTGCCGTCAATAAGAAACTCGCCGAGACCGTCAGCCTGTCAAGTAGTTACGGGATGCTCACTCAGGCGGCCGCCGACTTGGGTGTGGCTGACGAGGAATTGAACAATATCCAATTAATTATGCTGGAGACCGTGGGCGGCTTGGGGGATGAGTTAGATACAACGACCACCGATATGCAGTTGTTGGCGCAAGCAACCGCGTTGGGGCTGTATTCAACTACTCAATATGGACTGGCCATGCACGACGCGGCTGCAGGAACATTAGAATTGTCGGACGCCGAACGAGCATCTCTACAGGCATCCGTAGGTGCCGAGAAGGCCAAGCGCGATCAGGCAGGCGCCGTTAGAGAGGCTGCCCAGTCGTATCTGGAGCTTTCCTCGTCTCTCAAGGGTGCGACGAATGCGCAGATTGCAGAAACTGCTATCCAGGGATTGGGAGAGCTGCAAAAAGCCGGAAAGATCGATTTCTCGACCTATGCCACTGCAGTATCCGGGCTGCAAGAATCTTTTGGGCTGTCGGACGAGAAAAGTAGGGCACTGGCCGGCGCCATGCCGATATTGAATAGCGCCCTCGCTGGCGGGGTATTGCCGGCAAAAAATTACGATGAGGCTTTGAAAGCCATAGTCAAGGATTCGGGTGACGGCGTGATAAATATAGACGCCATCATTAATAAGTTTGGCGTCATGCCGGAATCGGTCGCTGCTGCAGAATTGGCTTTTGGAACTTTTGATGAGAAGCTGGCCGTCGTTCCGCTGACGGCCGTAACGTCCGCTCAACAGACTTACGATGCTTTCGATACTAAAAATTGGGAAACCGCAGGAATCGGTGCTGGCCAGAAGATAGCTCAAGGCATAACATCATCTACCCCGGCGATTATAGCCGCAGCCCAAGCCGCTGTTCAAGCGGCAATCAATGCTGCCAATGCAGCTGGTGCTACCGGACCAACAACAACCACGCCTCCACCGGTACCTGGATATGCCGAGGGCGGATTCGATATCGTACCGCCGGGATACCGGAACGATTCGTACCTGGTTGGTTTAACCAGCGGCGAAGAGTTCACGGTAACGCCACCAGGCGTTACCGCCGAATTTGCCAGAGCATTGGCCCGGGTGCAACAAGATATCAATGCGGTCGTGGCCGGGATGAATGCGGTGGCCAGCGTGAATATGACCAGCACGGGCGGCGCGGGAGCCATGGGCAACACGAGTATCACGATTGCGCCGGGCGCCATCGAGGTGTACGCCCTGCCTGGGATGGACGAGGAAATGGTGGCCCAGAAAGTGATCGATAAAGTGGGCAACGTGTTGGAAATCTCACGCTCGAAAGGATTGCGATGACCTACCGCCTGTATCAATTCGGATCGACCGTTCTGCCCGACTATAACGAGGAATTCGAGATCGGTCTGGTTTCGAAGTCGAAATCCGCTCTGGATATCCCGTCCGGAGGCGCGCTGGATCTGTTTGGCGGCGAGCGCATCCCGATGGGCTCATCGAAGCCTACCAAGGCCTGCACGCTGCACGCCACCACCGAGGCCGGCCTGCTGGCCAGCTTCATGGTGCTGCGGGCGCTGGTGGGCACACATGCCAAACTCTACCGGATGCGCATAGCAGACGGGTTGCTGGAATGGGCCTGGGCGCGTTTCGACAACCTGGCAGCCACGCGCAAGTACAGTGGGGGAAGCGCGCGGTTTTTCCTGGACGTGAGCCTGTCTTTCACGATGTTCACGCCGGCCTGGTACAGCCCGACCGAGAGTGAATATCCGATCAGCTTTGAGGCCCCCAATGACGACGATCTGACCACCTGCCTGGTCGAGGGCGACTATGCCATGCTGCCGATCGTCAATGGGGGCAACCTTCCTCAGCCCAACATGATATTCAAGTTCACGGCCACGTCCCTGATCACCCATATCGAGGTGGTGAACACTACCAACGGATACATCTGGTCATACAATAGCACAATTCACATTGGAGACACCCTGGTGATAGACAGCGGCGAGATGAGCGTGGAGAACGACGGTGTAGACGATTACGCCCATTTCACCCCGCCAGCTAACAAAGAACGATGGTTTAAGTTACAGGCAGGTACAAACAGGGTGTCGATTACCATCGATGGCGATGCAGACATCTATATTCATTTCTATGACCCGCAGGCTTAACCGCCAGCATAGGAGAAAACAATGGCATACGCAGAAGCTTTACCCGAGGATGTTGACAGTAAAAAATTATTCGCAGCTCTGGATAGCGCGGACGGAACGAATGTGTTTGTAGCTATCCGCGGCTATAATCTGCGCACACAGAACGGTGAGCTTGTCACCGATTTATGTGTCAATGTGACCAACGCAACAATCGCAGCCGGGCCCGATCTGAGCCGGTTCGAAGATAATGATGCTGTAACCGATCAGATCATCGCGATTGGCGAAACCCACGTGCATATCGGCGCGCTGGATGGTGACACCACCCACGTGCTGATCTCGGTCGATGGAGGCGAGATCCGTTACCGCACGGATGGCGTCGACCCAACCGCCTCGATCGGTCACCGGCTGGAGGCGCGCAACTCGGTGGTGTGGACAAAACTACGCGCCAGCACCGCCAGTTTAATCCGCGGGTATAACAGTGCGCAGAATTCTACCATCCACGTGACCGAGCTGATCGAGATCGGCATTCTAACGTTTACAGCGCCGGCCTGACATGAACTGGTGGATAGACATCGAGCTGCCTGACGGCAGCAAAACAGGACCCGGCCCGCTGCGCTCAGCCACGGCCTTCGAAGCTACGCGCCGGCTGGATGCGGCGGGTAAATTCAAGACGAAAGCCAGCCTGGCGGAGGCGCGCGCCTCCATGGTACAGGCCAAGCGCCGGGTGCGCTGCTGGGGGCTTATAAATGAGATAGTTACCGACCTGGGAGCGGGGATCATCGATCAGATCGGCGTAGACACCGATCTCAACCTGGATATCTCCGGAGATGACCTGCTGCGCGAGCTGACTTATCGCCAGGTAGGGCGTCTGCTCATAGGTGCCAGCGGGGCGCCGTCCACCACTGGCCCCGCCCAGATCGAAGCCTATTTCCCTGCTGGCTGGAGCCTGGATACGGACAATGGCTACGATGTAACCTTGAAGGCCATCCACCACCGTTTCGAGGGCGAGAGTTGCCTGTCGGCGCTGTGCAAGCTGGCGGAGATCACCGGCGAGCATTTTCGGTTGGGGACCGGGCGCACGGTGATCTGGATGCAGACCGATCAGCCTGTCTCAGGGATACGGGCGATCCAGGGCGGTGATCCGATCTCTCTGGAATCGAATACCAACGTATGCGTGGTCACCGACATCCAGGAGGATAAAGACAGTTATGACTGCCTGGTCGGGCGCGTATACGCCTATGGAATCGGCAATGGCGACAGCCGCATTACGCTGGAGGACATCGTCATCGGTGTGACCGGCTGGACCATCGGTAGCGACGTTAATAAGGGATATTATCTCCAACACACGGATACCTGGTCGGCGTATGGCATCGAGCGCTACATCTCATTCAAAGATATCTCGGACGGTATTACACTGATGGAAGCGGCCTATGAATGGATGGTGCGCCGCCTGGCGCTGCAAGCGGCCTACAAGCTGTCGGTGGCCAAGCTGGACCAGCAGATCCCGGTGGGGTCTTCCATCCGCGTGATCTATAAGCGGATCCTGGACGGCATTACAATCCTGGATATCGATACCGACCTGGTTGTGCTGGAGACGACCACCCGCCTGGATGCTGACGGATTGCGCACCACTGCGCTGAAAGTGGCGACAACGGATGTATGGCCGGATAATTCGGCCAGCGCCACAGTCGGAGGGATGAGCACAGCGCAGGATTACTATACCCATGAGCAAAACTTTAATAAGGGCGTCGATGCAGAATTCCTAGTTTTAACTGCCAGTTCGGACTTGCCGAATGAACGAATCTTTACTCCCGACGCGACCCTGACAACTGTTGATGACGGGGCAGGCGGAGCTTATCATATTGGAGTGGATGCTTCAGGCATAGGCAAAATTATTGCCAGCGCCTTTGGCGATATCATTTTGTTCAATCCCGGAGACGTTCCTGTATTTTATGACAACACGTCTACCGGCTTTGATGCAGCCCTGGCAGCCGCGGCAACCGGCGCCTACATTCATGTCCCGGCTGGCGAGATAACCGGAGCTCACTCGATTCCCGCAGATGTCACCGTAGGCGGTCATGGTTTGGCAACTGTACTCAGTGGGGCGATGACCTGTGCCGGTTTTTTGGTAAACGTGCAGTGCGAGGCTGATGTTATCCTGTCTGGTGATGGCGCGTATTTCATCTTTAATCCAGATGGGAATACCCTGACATCACACAACTTCCTGGTAGGTGGGAATGCCCTGACTGTACCGGCCCAGAAAGGTACTATCATTGCTGGCGCAAATGAAGATGCGGCCATACATTACAAAAAAGCAGGCGGCGGTGGTGCTACCACGGTATTGGTAGCCCCCTCAGAACATCTAACTTGGGTCAACTACGAAAAAGCGGATGTGCTGGACAATGATCCTGCTGTTGGATATTGTAATAGCCTTGGTAACCCTACTGATTGGTTGGTGATGCGAATAGCCCCGAACCAATTACCGCCCGACTATGTTATCAGTGGATTTGAAGTAGAAATAACTCGGCGATGTGTTGAACAAATCGATGAGGCGCGTCCCTTTGACTATAACATCGCATTTGTAGACATGGGCCTAAATATAATATCCGACGACAAGGCAGACGTTGGTACCCATTGGCCACAAGCCTATGTTATTGTACTATACGGGTCTAGTGTAGACGACTGGAACATCGTGGGTCTCAATACAGCATTAATCAACTCAGGAACTTTGGGACTTGGTCTACAGGCAGCCAAACACCCCGGTATATTAAACGAAGCAGCCGAAGTGGATTACATTAAAATCACAGTATACGGGGTGATGGCCCCGGAATATGTGGCCGGGGTAGATGTCAGTCGGGGTACGTGGTCAGTAGAACCGGGTGATACATTAACCGGGGCTGGGATGGAGTTTGATGGTGCGACAGGAACACTAAAGATCCCGGCAGTCGCACCAGAACCGCCCTTGGATGTGGCATCGGCAGTAATGGTCACGGACCTCAATGCTGACCTCCTCGATGGGCAACATGCGTCAGCCCTCATACGACATTTGATACAAGATGAAGGTGGAAACCTTGCAGCGAGGGCTAATCTCAACTTTGTCGGCGCAGGCGTGACAGCAACCGATGACGCGGTCAATGACCAGACCGATGTCACTATACCGGGAGGTGGACACACCATCCGGGACGAGGGTGGAGCTATGGCCGCCCAACCTAACCTGAATTTCACCGGGGCCGGGGTTACAGTAACCAACGATGCCGGAAATAGCGCTACGGATGTCGATATCCCTGGTGGCGGGGCAAGTGCATTGGATGATCTAACCGACGTAAATGTTGCGGGAGTAACAGATGGACAACTCCTGGCCTATGATGACGGAGCTGGAGAATGGGTCGCTGTTGACCCTGGCGCCGGTGGAGCAAGCATAGACGCCTATGTGGGCACAGAAATATATCGAACTGTGGTTGGGGTTGGTGGTGTTGCGAGCATCGACATACAAAATATCCCCGCCGACTACGATGAGTTACGACTGATAATCAATGGAAAAAGCGAAGATGCCGCGGCAGGAGACCTGGTCATTATTGCTTTTAATAACGATACTACTGACGCTAATTATCGAGTAGCGGTCCACTATGGTGGCACAGCCGCTGGTAGTTGGCAGAATGCGTTAAGATATATAGGAGATATTGCTGGACAAGGGGATGCGTTGTCTGCTTCTGCATTAATTTGTTCCATTCCAAATTATGCAAATACAGCCCTTCATAAAATTCTCCGGGCTATCAATGCATCACGGGATGCGGCTAGCAGCCTTCACAACGTAGATGTATCTTTATTCTGGGCAAATACTGCCGCAATCAATCGGATTACCTTGGTATGTGATGGGGGCGATTTCGCCGAAGATACATTTGTAAACCTTATAGGATATAAAAAACAGACTATCGGTGGTGGCGTCCATGCAGCCACTAGAGTAGCTGCCTCGCCCTACAATGTTCTTGCGACGGACGAAATCGTATTTGTGGATACAGATGGTGGAGGCATCACAGTAAACCTTCCTGCGGGCAACGCAGGACGACATTACAAAGTGATCAATTGCGGCAGTGGCAGTCATGATGTCACGCTAGATCCCAACGGAACAGAACAAATTTATGGTGGTGGTGCAGGAGTAGCACTAATCCTTCATGATGGAGAAAAAGCAGACTTACATTTTGAAACAATTGAAGGATGGTGGTAGTATGCGCGCAGGATTATTTGATACTTAAAGAAAGCGCCCCATCAGGGGCGTTTTCTTTTATAGGAGCGAATGACGGCAGTAAAAGGAGCGGTAAAGCTGTGTCTATGAGAAGGTGCCCCCAAAGGGAATGGATGCAAAGACACAGAGGACGACTCATCCGGGGGAGACTTATTCGAGCTGTCTTCTAACGGATAGTGATAGAAGATCATGCCGGTAACTTGCGTCTCGTAACGGTCTACAACAATTTTATTAACAAAGCCTCGCAGGATGCGCTGGGCAGTCTCCAGATCGGCGGTCTCCAGCGTGTTACTTAGATTGCTGATCATATCTATAATTTGCTCTGAGGTCAAGTTTGGCACGGGGCTGGCAGCCTGGCGCTCCAGGCCAGCGAGCTGGGCCAGGAAGCTGGTCTCTTCGGCTTCGAGGGCTGCCAGCTTATCGAGCATAGCCCGCGAATGACCGCTCTCGGCGATGGCGTTGGTCACATTGGCGATGCGCCTGCGCACGCCCCCCAGCAGGCCGTTGATCTCGGCGCGTTTCTGGTCCAGCTCCTCGAGCGCCCGGCCATGCTCGTTTTGCAGGAGCTGCTGGTGCTGCTGCATGACCTCGGGCTGTAAGATGTATTCCCGGATCGTGGTCAGCACTGCCCCCTCGACGGCTTTCTGTGGCACCGCCATCAGATTGCAGTCCCGGCGGCGGTAGGCACGCGTGCAAGCGTAGCGGTCGCAGATCTTGCCGGAGCGTTGGGGAGCGGTGGCGCCGAACATGGGCGAGCCGCAGCGGGCGCAGTAGAGTAGGCCAGAGAGCAGATAGCGGCTGTTGATGCGGCGCGGGTGGTGGGGATTACCCGGGTTATCTGATTTGGCTTTCAGATTCAACCGCTTGGCGAATATCTTGATGAAGATTTGCACCGTCTCCCATGTGATCCGGTCGATGACCGGCTCGCAGTAATTCTCGATCACAAGATCGCCGAATTCCAGGATGCCGATATACAGTTTGTTGGTAAAAAAGGTCTGGTAAGAGTTCAGGCTACCATAGAGATGAGTCGTCACGTGGATCTCCGCCAGAGTCTTGCCGGCGGCGCGCATGGCAAAGGCCTGGCGGATGCGGGGCAGCTCATCGGGATTGGGCGTCCAGCGGTGAGCGATGCGGTCCTGGCCGTTGCGGCGTTTGCCGATGGTTATCGGCTCACGCTTGAAACCCCTGGGCGGGGTGCCGGGCACTGCCCCGTGGTTCTTGACCAGGTCGTGCAGCCCGCGGCGTGTATCCCGGCTGAGATCTTCCAGGAAGTTTTCGTTCTTCCAGTCGATCACCGCCTCGAAGAGCTTGCCCATCGAGCCTTCGGGGATATCGTCATTGAGTGAATAGAAAATGTACCCGCGCCTCCGCAGGTCAGCGCGGTAGAATTGCGAGTCTGAAAAGTCGCGCGCAAAGCGGGAATACGACCAGATCACCAGGCCGATTTCCTTCGCCTGGCCCGAGCGGAAGTGATGGATCATGTCGTGGAAACCCATGCGGCTAATAACGGATGAGCCAGGCCGGGCCACATCCTTGAAGATGGCCCCAGGGATCAGGCCATTCTGGGCGCACCAGGCCCGGAAGGCGCTTTCCTGCTGCGGGACGGAGAGCTCCTGGGTATCGCCGCCTGAGTCACGGAAATAGGCCGCCACCAGGCTGCCGGCGGGAAAAGGATGAGCGTTCATAGTATCGTACGCAGGTATACGCGGGCATTTCGGATGGCTGCATCATATCCGCCGATTTGTTCTTGTAGGCTTCGGATTTTTAGAGTTTGCGTTATGGCAGCCAGGGCGCCGGCAGGAATCAGAATTACGCTGCAATACCACAATCCAAACACCAGAAGAAGGAGACCGGCAAAAAAGCCAATTGCAGCCAGCCAGTAGGCCGAGCGATATGCATTGATTTCCCGTTCGAGTTTCTTGCGCCCATCTTCGTATCCAGCGATATCCAGCTCCACCATTTTGATCTGGCGTTGTATGTCCAGTGGAGAAGCAGGTTGGGTTATAGGTTGGGAAGACATATTCGAATCCTTACCTGGAACGAATCCCCTCAATACACACCCTGACAATCGCCAGGTTGACCGCCAGCACGTACCCGGCGCCGATCGCCAGCATGGCGGAGCGCAGGCTAAAGGGGAAGAACAGCATCAATGCCAGCGCCAGGACCAGCGTGGCCTGCATCAGGCGCGCGGGTCTAACAGACGGCTGCTTGCCGCCTATAACCCGCGCCAGGCGCAGCCAGGAACAACGCTCATGGATTGTTAAAGACTGCCAGATACGGCCAAGCTCAAATGTTCGCCGGTCTGGCCTGTGGTGTTTCATGCGATTCCCCTCGCTTGGCGCGCAGGTCGATTTTCAGCCTTCCCATAGCTAAAAATTCCAACTGCTCCTCATCGGTCATCTGGCTGAACAGGTGTTTCAGCTCTTCGAAGTCTTCATCGGTGCCCGGCCGGCTGGGTAAGATGCCGGCGGCCCTGAAGACGGTTTCAGGGGGAATTTTCAAGGCTAATGCAATGGCGGTACATAATTCAATACCTAAACCACGAGTCCCGTTTATCACATTGCTAATAGCGGCGCGACTTACCCCCGCCTTTCTAGCGAGAGTAGCCTGCGACAATCCCTGTTTATTCATTTCGTCTAAAAGCCAGTCAGCAAAAGATGCATTCATGTTTTCTAGTGCTTACAATTTAGCACCAATTTTGAATTCTTTGGATAACAATCTGCTATCAGATATTGACAAACTATAGAATTTATGTATAATGTTATCAAGTGATAACAAAAAGCAATCACTAGAAACAGTCGCACGGAGTACCTATGGATAAAAGCGAATTATCGTCCGTACAAATCACCAAGGAATCCAGCAAGCGCTTACGAGAGATCGCCGAGTATTTACATCGCTCGAAGACCCAACAGATCGAATGGTGGATCGAGCTGGAGCATCGGCGCATATTTTGTGATGGCGAGCGGCCTTCGATGCTTATCCCCGCCGAATCCATTCCCATGGAGCAGCCATGAATAAGCGCGTGATGTTCTGGATAGCGATGGCATGCTTTGTACTGGCATTCTTAATAATGGGGATGCTGTTGAAATGACCAAGCTGATCACCATCCCCGAG
>Ga0315295_10000831_pt1 | contig 26361 bp, 21 predicted proteins | sample YL17G14_0_MG_FD_204453 | JGI IMG/M metagenome (GOLD analysis project Ga0315295, IMG submission 204453) | Sediment microbial communities from Yellowstone Lake, YNP, Wyoming, USA - YL17G14_0 | ecosystem: Environmental > Aquatic > Freshwater > Lake > Sediment | place: USA: Wyoming | collected... | reverse complement strand
AGCAGGGCCGTGAACAGGTTCGCCTGCTCAAAGCAAGAGTCATCCGAATCGACCTGCTTGTCGATGGAATAGTCCAGTTCTCCAGAATTGTGCGAACCAGAAAGAATGACCAACAGGTGAAATCGAACGAACTGATGTCTGAGATAATCAACAAGCTAAAGCTGGCCGACAACATTGAAATATCTGTGGACAGTTTGCCCACCGTGACTTGTGAATACGAGCACATATCGCAGGTGTTTGAGAATCTGTTGTCAAATGCGGTCGCCTTTATGGACAAGCCCAAAGGGCTGATAAAGGTCGGCTGTGTCGAACAGGGTGACTTCTGGAGGTTTTACGTAAGCGACAACGGCCCAGGCATAGAGCAAAAGCACTGGGACCGCATCTTCAGGATATTCCAGACCCTGCCCAACAAGGATGAGCCGGAAACTACAGGAATGGGCCTGGCGGTCGCCAAGAAAATTATCGAACTCTATGGCGGCAGAATCTGGGTGGAATCTCAGCTCGGCCAAGGCAGCACGTTCTCTTTTACGTTCCCGAAACAACAAAAGGAACCTGTATATGCAAACACTAAAGCCCATACTGCTTGTTGAAGACGACAGCGTTGATGCAATGACGGTAAAGCGAGCGCTGCAGGAATTGAACGTCGCCAACGCTGCGGTACATCTGGCCAACGGCGAGGAGGCGGTAAAGTACCTGACCGACCCCAGCACGGAAAAACCCTCTGTCATCTTTCTTGATTTGAATATGCCCAAGATGAACGGAATCGAGTTCTTGAAGATAATAAAGGCGGACAGCAACCTCAAAATGATACCCGTTATAGTGCTTACAACCTCAAAGGAAAAGCAGGACGTGCTTGACAGCTTCGAATGCGGCGCCGCCGGCTATATGGTAAAACCGGTCGACTATGCAAAATTCGTAGAGATACTCGGCAAAGTTATGCTCTATTGGGGTGCAAGTAAACTGCCCGAAGAAGAACACCTGATAATCAATACAAAGCACTAATGGAAACCAAACAAGTACAAGACGAGCAGGCGACTGTGGCGGACGGCCAGGAGCAGCTGTTCAGCGAACTGGAGTTTTTGCGCGCCCGTGTTGTGGGCCTTGAACGGTTGCGACGCGAGCAAGAGCGGATGGAGCGGGCACTTATCAGGGCGCTTCAGGAGTGGGAAGGCACCTTCAACGCCACCAGGGACCCGATTATGCTGGTTGACAGGGAATTCAAAATTGTGCAGGCCAATCACTCCGCGTCGCGGTTTTTCAGCAAACCGATTGGCAAAATTCTGGGGCAAACAACACACAGCTTGCTTTATGGAACGGTCCTGCCGCCCGACCACTGTCCGTTGATAATGGCAAGACAGAGCAACAAACACGCGGAGGCGGAACTATACATACCCCCAAAGGACGCCTGGGTTGCGGTTTCAGCAGACCCGGTAGTCGACGATGAAGGCAACGGTGCGTGTTTTGTGTATATCATCCGGGACATTACCTACCGCAAAAAAACCGAGCAGACCCTCGCAAAGCTCAACCAGGACCTCCACGAAACCGTCCGAGAGCTCAAGAACTCCAACCAGGAGCTGCGCAGCTTCGCTCACGTCATAGCACACGATTTGAAATCGCCTCTGCGGGGAATCGGCTCAATAGCCGACAAGTTAATCCGCAAATACGCCAACACAATCGACGACGAAGGCAAAGACCAGCTGCGCCTGCTGCTCGTCAGGGTCAGGCGAATGAGCGAGTTCATTGACGGCATACTGCGATACTCTGAAATTGGACACGTTTTCAAAGAACAGCAGGACGTGGACGTCGGTGCGCTTCTGGCGGAAATAATCGCAGAAATCGCCATCCCTGATAATTTTGAAATCAACATCGAACAAACCCTGCCCGCCGTGCGGTGTGAACGGCTGCGGCTCAAACAGGTCTTCCAGAATCTTTTATGCAACGCCATCCAATGTATGGACAAGCCAAAACCACAAATCAGGATTGGATGCGCCGAAGAGGACGGCTTCTGGAAATTCAGCGTCGCCGACAACGGGCGTGGAATAAAAGAGCAGTACTCTGAAAAGATATTCGAGATATTTCAAACGCTGTCAAGCCGAGACAAAACAGAGAGCACCGGCATTGGGCTGAGCATCGTCAAAAAAATTGTCGAGTTATACGGCGGCAAAGTGTGGGTGACATCAAAAATCGGCCAGGGCAGCACGTTCTTTTTCACCCTGCCTAAAAAACAAAAAGTCGGAGAAGTGAAAGATGCGAGCAATAAAACCAATACTGCTTGTTGAAGATGACGTTGTGGACGCATCAACAGTCAAACAAACCCTTCAAGACCTCGGGGTCAGGAACCCCGTCGTTCACAAGATGGACGGCGAAGAGGCGCTCGCCTACCTAAAAGAGCAGGATGAGCAGCTGCCGGCACTGATGCTTCTGGACCTTAATATGCCGAAAATAAACGGGGTCGAGCTGCTGCAGATTATCAGGGCAGACCCCCAACTGCAGCGAATACCGGTCGTTGTTCTGACCGTCTCAAAATACGAACAGGACAAAATCGACACCTTCGGACTCGGCGCGGCAGGCTACATCATAAAGGCGGTGGATTATGATGCCTTCCTGCGGTCTATGGACATCTTAATCCAATACTGGACGTGGAACGGGCTTGTGGAAAGGGAAACCAACAGTGCGAAATTGCAAACCAATTCTGTTGCTTGAAGACGATACGGTCGATGCAATGACTGTGAAACGGGCGCTGAAGGACCTCAATGTCCTAAACCCGCTGGTTCGCACCGCCAACGGCGAAGAGGCGCTCACATACCTCCAGGACGACAACAACACCGAGCCCTGTGTTATTCTGCTCGACCTGAATATGCCCAAGATGAACGGCATCGAATTTCTCAAGATTGCAAAAGCCGACGAAAAGCTCAAAAAGATTCCAGCCGTAGTTCTGACCACCTCGAAAGACGACCAGGACCGAGTTCTCGCCTTTCAGCTCAACGTCGCCGGCTTTATCATCAAACCCGTCGACTACAAAAAATTCGTAGAAGCGATGAGAGTTATCAATATGTACTGGGTACTCAGTGAACTGCCAAATACTGAACAGGAGAATGCAAATGCGAACGTCCAGACCAATCCTGCTTGTTGAAGATGACAGTGTCGATGCAATGACCGTCAAGCGGGCCTTGAAGGAACTCAAGGTCACGAACCCGCTGGTACACCAGCTCAACGGCGAGGAGGCGCTTAACTACCTGCGCGACGAAAACACCCACAAGCCGTGCGTCATATTACTTGATTTGAATATGCCCAGGATGAACGGCATTGAGTTCCTTAAAATAGCTAAAAAGGATGCCGAATTTAGACAAATCCCCGTGATTGTGCTGACTACCTCCAAAGACGAGCAGGACAAGGTGGAGAGTTTCCAGCTCAGCGTGGCCGGCTACATCATAAAGCCCACCGATTACAAGAAGTTCGTCGAGGCAATGAGGACGGTCGACCTGTACTGGACACTGAGCGAATTACCATACGATGGCATGTAAAGTATGGAAAACACAAGATATAAAATCCTGATGGCGGAAGACGACCGCCTTGACCAGATGGCGTTCAAACGTATAGTCAAGGAGGAAAATCTGCCCTACGATTACACAATTGCCGGTTCCGTCGCCCAGGCCAAGCAAATCCTCCTCGGCGAGAAATTCGACCTGGTCTTTGTAGATTATCTGTTAGGCGACGGAACCGCTTTCGACGTACTCGATTCGATTGTTGACACCCCAGCGGTATTCACGACCGGAACCGGAAGCGAAGAGTTGGCCGTAAAGGCGATGAAATCTGGCGCATCCGACTATCTCATCAAGGACCCCGCCAGAAACTACCTCAAGGTCCTGCCGGAAGTCGTCAAGAACGCCGTCCGCCACAAGCAGGCCGAGAATGAGCTTAAAAAATACCACGAGAAACTTGTCGAACTCGTAAAGGAGCGGACCGAACAGCTCGCAGAAGAAAAAGAGCTGCTGGCAGTCACGCTGTCGAGTATGGGCGACGCCGTGGTTGCAGTGGACGTCGAGAACCGCATAATGCTGTTCAACAAGGCCGCTGAGCAGCTAACAGGGTGGAGATTCGATGATGTCCACGGCAAAGGGGTCGACGAAATAATCAGGATTATCAACGAACAGAACGGGCATCCCGCAGAAAGCCCCATCGACAGGGTGCTTGAGTCGCGCGAAATCGAATCCGGCACGGACCACGATGTGCTGGTCACCAGAACCGGACGCCAGTGCCCCCTCTCCGCCACTGCTGCACCTATCCGCAGAAACGACGGGACTATGACCGGCATCGTAATGGTCTTCCGCGATGTGTCGCAGCAGCGCGAAATAGACCGGATGAAATCCGATTTCATCTCCTCGGTCTCGCACGAACTACGCACCCCGCTTACCTCAATCAAGGCCTACGCCGAGACCATGCTGCACGACCGGAATATGGCTGAGGAAACCCGGCTGGAGTTTCTCCAAATCATCAACGAGGAATCCGACCGCCTGACCAGCCTCATAAACGGCATTCTGGAGATTTCGCGGATAGAATCGGGCACAATCGAAATCGTCCACAGGCCCGTCAACGTGGCCTCGGTTGCACGACGCGCGGTTGCGGACCTCGAACCCCTGGCCGGCAAAAAGAACATCCGCCTCGAAGCCGACATAGCGGAGCACCTACCGGAGCTGCTGGGCGACGAAAACAAAATCCACTCAATGATTTCAAACCTGCTAAATAACGCAATCAAGTTCACGCCTGAAAACGGTTGCGTCACGGTATCGGCTCAGGAGAGCAACAACGAGCTGGTCATCAAAGTCGCCGACAACGGTATGGGCATACCCAAAGAAGACCTCTCCAAAATCTTCGGCCGATTCTACCGCGTCCACAGGCCAGGCAAGGAAATCCAGGGCACGGGGCTGGGACTGGCTATCGTAAAGGAAATCGTCATCAGGCACGACGGCAGAATCGATGTCGAAAGCGAGGTCGACAAAGGCAGCACTTTCACTGTGCACCTGCCGATTCTACCGCAAACCGCCGAAGCTAAAGCCACGTAACCAACATACCCGAATTTAACTCCCAACATTGAACGTTCAACGTTGAATGCCTTCTACGCCCTTCGTAGCGGTTTTAACAATGCGACATCAATCAGCGGGCTACGAAGGCCGCGAAGAATGGGTTCGGCGTTCGACGTCTATCACCGCCGCAAAAGATGAGCACCCCTGCACCAAACATCAGAATCGAGGCGGGTTTACCCGCCGTAGCAGAGAGCTTTCTATAACCTGACATTTCTGCGGCGTAAGCCGATGATAGTTGCACCAAATGCCATTATAAATGCGGAGGCGGGCTCTGGAACAAGCTGTGCGTCGGTCATAGTCCCTTCAATGCGGGCCGCTTGGCTGCCGCTGCGGCAGGTTATGCTAAGAGTATTGCCGCTACACCAGCCCGCCCATGTCGGCGCCGTCAGGGGAAGAGCATCGCTGTTTAGAGCGGTGCAGGTGTCATCCTCGAGCAGCCAGCGAATTGGGGCGACTGTAACATCGTTCAGAATCGGCAGGTTATTGGTGCTGCTGAGCAGGTAGATGTCCTCAGAGTTATAATCGTTTCTCACCTGTATCAGAAAATCCAAGTTCTGTGGGTCGCTGGCAAAAAGCAATCCGCCGATATTCAAAGATACACCGAAAGGCGGAGTATTGTACTTATAATCGCCTATGGCAATCGAAGGATTAGTATCGGGCGTGCTCGAATCATACCTGTACCACCCGGTGACTATGTCATCGACATTGATTTGCCCTTCCAGCACGCCGGCATCGTCATAGATGTGCGTCACCCAACCGGTAATCTCAATGTTGACGGCGGCGCCCCACCCAGCCCCGCTGGTTGATAAAATAATAGCAACCACAACGCTGGCGCAACGCAAAACAAGCGTTTTTTTCTCGCTGTAAAAAAACATAATAGTTCCCGCTCTTCTATCTCCCCGATTGATGCACTTATTATATCCGATTCAGCCCTCTTTGTCAAGCACAATTGTCCCATACACGTCCCGAAAACGCGGGTAATACCCCTGGCTGCAGAGTTATTATGGGTCTTTAATCGGCTTGTGTTCCAGCCGATTGCACGCTTGACTTTTCAGATGCTTGGCGTTAACCTGTGGCACAAGATTTGGAAGGCCCCTCTCGCAAGGGATTGCAGGCACAAATCGGCAAACCACTATCAGTGTTATGGGCGGCTTGGAGCTATGAAAAAAGACACAGAGACGCACGAGCGATTCGAGAACGTTTCCATACTCGACGAGCTGAAAAATTCATATCTCAACTACGCAATGAGCGTAATTGTCTCGCGGGCGCTGCCGGATGTGCGCGACGGCCTGAAGCCCTCACAGCGACGCATCCTGGTTGCGATGAACGACCTCAGCCTCGGCCCGCGAAGCAAGCACCGCAAGTGCGCAAAAATCGTCGGCGATACCGGCGGCAACTACCACCCGCACGGCGACCAGGCAACGTATGGCACATTAGTCCGGCTGGGACAGGACTGGAATATGCGATATACCCTGGTGGACCCGCAGGGTAACTTCGGCTCAATCGACGCCGACCCCCCCGCCGCTATGAGATACACCGAGGCAAGAATGACCGCGCCCGCAATGGATGTGCTGGATGATTTAGAGTACGACACGGTCGATTTTGTCCCCAATTATGACGAGACACGGACAGAGCCGACCGTCCTGCCTTCCAGGTTCCCCAACCTGTTAGTGAACGGCTCGACGGGCATAGCGGTGGGAATGGCCACCAACATTCCCCCGCACAATGTCGCCGAGGTTTGCGATGCCCTGCTCTTAGTTATCGACGACCCCAAATGCGGCTTCAAGGACATTATGAAAAAGCTCCCGGGGCCCGATTTCCCCACCGGTGGAATCATCTGCGGCAGACAAGGAATTGTCGATGCCTATTTCAAAGGTAAGGGACACCTCGTGGTGAGAGCCAAGGCCGAGGTGGAGCCGTCCAAAAGGGGAAAAGAATGTATCGTCATCACCGAAATCCCCTATATGGTGGTCAAGACGAGCATCGTCTCGAAAATAGCCGATTGCGTCCGCGATGGCCATATCGCCGAGATTGCCGACGTCCGCGATGAATCCGACCGCCACGGCCTGCGAATCGTCGTCGAAGTAAAAAAAGACGCCGACGCTCAGGTGGCCCTGAACAAACTATTCGAGTACACCCCCCTGCAGACCACCTTCGCAATCGCCAACGTCGCCCTTGTCAACAACAGACCCGAAACCCTCAACATCCGCCAGATGCTCGACCTGTTCATCGACCATCGCAAGGTGGTCATCCGCAGGCGCAGTATGTTCCTGCTCAATCGATGCAGAAACAGGGCGCACATCCTCGAAGGCCTGATTCTGGCCGTCAGCGACATAGATGAAATAATCGACCTCATAAAGAAATCCCCCGACACGCCGACCGCAAAGCAGAACCTGATGAAAAAAACCCTCAAACTTGCGGAATCGGAGACCCTGCGAAAACTGCTGCCGAAAGAATTCATTAAGGAAAAGACAAAAGAAAAGCAATTCCTCACAAGCCCGCAGGCCGACGCCATTTTGACAATGCAACTGCAGCGCCTCACCGGCCTGGAAATAGAAAAACTCGCAAAGGAATACTCTGAGCTTATTGAGCAGATAGAAGGTTACGAAGCGATTCTGGCCAAAGACGAGGTGCTGCTGAACATTATTCGCAAAGACATCGAAGAAATGAAAGCTAAATACGGCGACGCCAGACGCACCCAATTTAAACAGGCCGTCGAGACCTTCGACCTCGAGGACCTGATAGCCGAGGAAGAAGTCATCGTCACGGTGAGCCACTCCGGCTACGTCAAGCGAATGCCCATCGACACCTATCGCAAACAGGGCAGAGGCGGCACAGGCATAATCGGCTCAGACACCAAAGAGGGCGACTTCATTGAGCATATGTTCACCGCCTCAACGCACGACTATCTGCTCATTTTCACCAACCGCGGCAAATGTTACTGGTTAAAAGTCTATGATGTCCCTAGTTTATCTCGCCAGAGCAGAGGCAGAAGCATCGCAAACCTGCTCAATCTCGGCGACCAGACCATCGCCTCCATAATCAACGTGCCGAAACTCGTTAATGAAGAAATACCGGAAGACAAACAGCCGCAGCTTGTGATGGCAACCCAAAACGGCCTCACCAAAAAAACTAAACTCTCCGCGTACAGCCACCCACGCTCCGTCGGCGTTATGGCCATCAAGCTCGACCCGAACGACACCCTTATCGACGTCGCGCTAACGACCGGAAAAGACCACATCGTTATCGGCACCAGGGACGGTATGGCCATAAGATTCGACGAACAGCAGGTCCGCTCGATGGGCCGGGTATCCAGAGGCGTCATCGGTATCAGGTTGCGGTCAGGCGACGCCGTCGTCGATATGGTAATCGCGGAAGAAAAGGCGTCGCTGCTGACCGTCTGCGAGAACGGCTACGGCAAACGCACCTCGCTCGACAACTATCGCCCCCAGAATCGCGGAGGCGTTGGTCTCATCAATATAAAAACCAGCGAGCGAAACGGCAAAGTCGTCGCCCTCAAGGCGGTGCAGTTCGCCGACGAGCTGATGCTGATTACGGCCAACGGACAAATAATACGCACAGGCCTCGACCAGATTCGCCCCATAGGCAGAAACACTCAGGGTGTCCGGCTGATTAAACTCAGGGAAGGCGACAAACTCGTGGCCGCCGCCAAAATAGCCCCTGAAGAGGAAAAACCGTCGGACCAGAAGGCACCCGGCGCCCCCCCGCCGCCTCAGCCGGAAGATGAACCTGAACCGGATGTTGAGGATGAGCCGCTGGCTGAAGAGGAAATCGAAGAACAAGCCGAACCTGAACCGCAACCAAAGCCAAAACCAAAGTCGAAGCCGGAAAAGGACGAACCCAAAGGTAAGGGCAAAAAGCCGGGTAAAAAATCCCGCAAATAAGAAAGGTTGCGTCGAACGTAAAGCGTCGTTTAATACGCAACCGTCTGACGATTGACGAAACGAGCAGCGCAACCGATAAACGAACTACGCAACCAGCGTTTATTCAGGACCGTTCAATGTCATTGCGAGCGACCTGTCATGAGTGAAGTCGAATGAAGCGAAGCAATCTCGACGCTGCTGCAAAGCGTAATCCCGAACTTGTGTATGTAATCGCAGGCAAAGACCAGACGTTAGTCAACGCCCAGTGCACCGAGCTTATCGACCGGCTAATATCGCCACAGGAAAAAGCGACCGGGCTTTTAGTCGCCGACGCCGACAGGGTTTCCATCACCGATGTGCTCGACGAGCTGCGCACCCTGCCTTTCCTGACAAAAAAACGTGTAGTCGTGGTAAGAAACGCGGACAAATTCCTCTCCGCCGGCGGCCAGCAGGATGAGCAAGACGAGCAGAACGGCGAGAATAAGCCCACTGGCTCCACCAACCGCGAAATCCTCGAAAAATACTTTGAAAGCCCCTGCCCCACCGGCGTACTGGTATTGACGGTATCGACCTGGCCGAAAAATACCCGGCTGGCGAAGATGTTGCCGAAGGTAGGAACCTTGTTCGAGGAGAAGCCGACGAGCGAAAAAGAGCTGCCCCGCCGACTCATCGCTTACGCCCGCGACGCGTACAACAAGGGGCTCGACTACGGTGCAGCCGAATTGCTCGTCGAGCTGGCAGGCGACAACCTGCCCCGGCTCTACACGGAAATCGACAAATTAGCCACATACGCCGCGAACGAAAAATCCATCACGACCGCCCACGTCGAATCGCTCGTCGGCCACAATCGTCTCTTCGACGCCTTTACCGTTATCGACGCCTGCCTCCAGCGTCAACCCGCTTCCGCCGTCGAGCGATTGCGCCGGATGTTTGCAGACGACAAAAACGCCGAATACACCGCCGTCGGCGCATTCGCCTATCATTTCCGCAGGTTGTTCACCGCAAAGAAATTGCTCGATGAGGGGCAATCCCAGTATGAAGTCGCGGGCAAAGCCCGCATCTGGAACAATAAAGAGGCGCAATTCGCATTGCTTAAACGATTGACGCTCAAGCAAATCGGCGGCCAGATGCAACAGTTGGCAGCTACCGACTACGCAATAAAAAAAGGCCTGGCCCAACCCAGAATCGCAATCGAGCAATTAGTCCTGCGTCTGGCCTCATTGTAATCTCTTATTTAGTCGTTAGTCGATAGTCGATTCCACTTTCGGCGGACCCCGGTCTACGACATACTGGGGCAGGCAAGAGTCGTTAGTATACCGTCAAAAAATTAGGGTGGTTTCCACAGATTGCCACAGATTTCCAAACCCCGCATAATCTTTCTATGAAGCAATAACATATAACATTAAATAGGTAGTTGCAGAGCCGCAGAGCGAGTGATATATTGATGATGCGGATAGTTGATATGTGCTGCCGAGGATGAAGGTATGTCACACGCGAATGTTCTGAACGAGCATCAGTCGGTTATGGTTGTGTCCTATGCAAAAGGGCGCTACAAGGTCTGCGATGCGCACAAGATAAAAAACGGCTCATTTTATACCGTTGGCCGGTCGTGGCTGGCTTCTCAGGTAAAAGATTTCATACTGTCCCTGCCATGTTCGATGGCCCTTGACCCATTCGCAGGCAATGGAGATTTGCTAAACGCCGCGCAGGAGATTGGGATTAAACACGTCAAAGGATACGACATCACGGGGTCTAAGTGGGAAATAAACGACAGCTTGAAGAATATCCCGTCGCATAACGATTGTTTTATTATTACAAACCCGCCTTTTCTTGCCAAACACAGCGCCAAACGCAAGGGAGTTTTCTCAAAAGTAGACGATTACTATCGCGCCTCCGGGCGTGATGACCTGTATCAGGTCGCCCTCGACAAATGTCTGGCGGCGTGCAAATGGGTAGTTGCTATTGTTCCCGAAACCTTCATCAACAGCAACCACCCTAAAGACCGGCTTTTCTCAATCACCATTTTGGAAAACAACCCGTTCAACGACACCGACTGTCCGGTTTGTGTTCTTTGTTTCGACGACACACATAGAAGCGAGAAGAAAATCCTCGTATACAGAAACGAAGACTGGCTTGGTAGTCTCGGTGACTATGAACGGCTGCGGCTGAGGCCCAGTTTCGATGTGAATATGAAATTCAACGACCCCAACGGCCCCATTGCGCTGCGCGCTGTTGACCTCGTTGGCCCTGAGGATTACATCCAGTTTTTGCCGAGGGACCAAATCAATTACTCAGTTCATAATGTTAAAGAAAGTTCCCGCCTTATCACCTTCATATCCATACCCTGCCTTGATGACAAAGTGATACCAGATGTAATTGCAAAGGCGAATCACATATTGGATGATTTTCGTCGCCGCACAAAAGATGTCACGCTATCTCCATTCAAAGGCAACAGAAAAGACGGTATCAGGAGAAGGCGTCTTGATTACTACACCGCGAGGGCTATTCTGGAATTGGCCATTGCCGACTCCTCACACCGAAAGCACAGGCAAATGCGAATGTTTTGAGGAATATATGCTCCCAGACAACGAAACCATACTTAAACGTTCCACTGAGAACCCTGAACCATTCGTGGAGGACTTTTATGTAAAGGAGCACCTGGTTATTACTCGGAATAGAGGTGAATCGAACAAGCTAATGCAGGCGAATGCTCAAATTCTTGACTTTATTACTGCCTTCAAGGTTGCGTGCGACGAAGGCAACAAGGACTTTTGTGCTAAGATAATAGAGAAAATAATTCCTCTTTTGGAAACTTCGGAAATAAACAACTCTGAGTTCACAAGTTTTTGGGAAGTTAACGATACTTCATACAGTATGTACCGAAAACTTTCTCCTAAAGCGAAAAAGCATTTTCTGAATGATATAATTCTTCGTTATATCGCACACAGGCATCAGATATACAAAGAGCACGGCTACACTGCGACCACTTTACAAGTCAAGGCCGATTCTTTTGCACATAAACGGTCTGGAGAACTTGGTACCAAAAAGGTCAAGTCAATCCTTGAGGGGTTTAGCCTTGAACGGCTCAAGGAAAACCAGCGGTGGTCAGATTGCGGGTCGTTTTACATAGGTGCCGACAAGAAGGACAAGAAAATTTTCGATGCTATATTGGGCGAAATGAAAATCAGGTTTGAGTGGGGCAGGCATCATAAAGGCAAGCGACCTGATTTTTTAATCAGATATGGAGATGAGCTACTTATCGTTGAGCACAAGCATATGAAAGAGGCCGGTGGTGGCCAAGATAAGCAAATTGTGGAAATATCGGAGTTTGTTAGCCAAAGGGAGCCGTCGCCCAACGTGCATTATATCGCATTTCTGGACGGCATCCTGTTCAATATGCTGCTCGTAAATCCTTCAGGGGGCAAACCACAGGAGCAGAACCGCCAAATCCGGCAGGCACTCAAAAAAAATAAAAAGAATTATTTCGTGAATACCTACGGCTTCAATCTGCTGATGCAACATCTGGTGAAACAAAACACAACCTGAAAAATCTACAATTCCTGTTCCACCAACTAATGGCACAAAGATAAGGGGATTTTGGGTCAAAAGCGTTCTGGCGAGGCACGTTAAACTGTTAAGAAAAGCAAGGGTTTTAATAATTTCGGATTTCGGATTGCAGATTGCGGATTTAAGAATCAGCAGATAGGTGAACAGTTGACCGCAGTTTCGCATGTTCACCTGCCTGCCCCGGTATGCTTTTGGCCGGGGTTCTACTGCTCACCTGCTCAAATGCTCTGCCATTTTTATCTCACCCGAAGGTGAGAAAAAATGGCGGAGAGGGCGGGATTCGAACCCGCGGTACGGCAAGCCGCACACACGCTTTCCAAGCGTGCTCCTTCAGCCACTCGGACACCTCTCCAAATCAATTTACGATTTATGATTTTCGATTTCTGATTTTAACCCTTTGGGCCTTCGCTTCTGAAAGAACTCTGCAAGCAACGCACTGCACTCGTCGGCCAAAACACCACTCGTCACTTCAACGCGATGGTTCAGTCGACTGTCCTGAACGATATTATACAAACTTTTCACCGCGCCTGCCTTCGGGTCGTCGCAGCCGTAAACCAGCCGGTCGATGCGGGCCAAAACAAGCGCACCTGCGCACATACAGCACGGCTCAAGCGTCACATACATCGTGCAGCCGTTCAAATGCCAGTTCTCCAAAGCCGCTGCCGCCTGCGTAAGCGCGATTATCTCCGCATGCGCGGTCGGGTCCTGCAACTGTTCCCGCTGATTATACGCCTTTGCGATTATGGTGTCGTTATGAACAACCACCGCTCCAATCGGCACATCGCCATTCTCCTCGGCCACCCTCGCCTGGTCGATAGCGATTCGCATATACTGCTCATCATCAGGTGGTTTTATGGTGGAATTGGTTGCTGGCTCAATCATATTCTGCAGATGGTATCAAATATCGCCGTCAGGCAAAATAATCAATCATATTGAAAGTTGAACAGTAGAACAGTTGACCGCCCCCGCACCTATTTGTGCGGTTGTGCGAGAAATATAAATGTTCCAACAATATCAATACCACTACATTTATCCACTGCCGCTATAATGCAAATAGGTGCTGGGCTCTATTTTGACCGACTGCGTCGGTCAAAATACCCCCAAGGGGAATCGAACCCCTGTTGCCGGGTTGAGAACCCGGCGTCCTAGGCCGCTAGACGATGGGGGCAGAATCAAATCAAAAAGCAAAAATCAAAAGGCAAAATTAAACGGGGATAAGTATAGCGGAAAAAAAGCGGGTGGTCAACCGGCAATTGTAAAAACACCCCCTTCGACAGCGTTGAGCGTTCAGCGGACAGTCTTCTGTCTTCTGTCTTCTGTCTTCTGTCTTCTGTCCTCCGTCCTCCGTTCCCTGTCAGTTCGCCGAGCCGGCGAATTGCTCGCCGACCGTGCGTTTCTGTTTGCCTTCGCCCTGACCCCGGCTTCCGGCGGTTTTTAGACCTATGGTCATCCGTTCGAGCTCAGCGATGCGCTCCGCCAGCTGCATACGCTGCCTCATTGCGCTGGCGCAGCTCAACAGTATGATGCTGACAGAGATAAGGAAAAGCAGATATGCCCAGCCGTGTGCCTCGCTCCAGCCCGGCTGCGGGTGAACGATGAGCGGTATCACAGCCACAAGAAGAATAAACCCAATGATGTATTCCACTACCCATAACACCTTTTTATCCTTTAACATAATCGACTCCCTTAACTGTGTTACCAGCTTTTGTATGCACAGGATGATGGCTGCCTTTAAGGCAGCCCTTTTTCCCTTAATAACAATCGGCAATTACAGACCTCCGGGTTAGCACCGTCTTATCTTTCGATGCAAATAAAAACACACGCATAGGCAGGGAATCGGCCTGTTTATAGGACGCAGGGGTCGAGGCATCACGATTGCCGAAGGGAAAATATAGCCGGCTAATAGCGGCGGTCGGATTCGAACCGACGACCCTGGGCTTATGAATCCCATGCTCTAACCAACTGAGCTACGCCGCCAACGGTTCGACAAGCTCACCGTCCGCCGTAATGGACTTGGCCATCCCTTACGGGAGGCGTCCACCGTTTGGTGTCCCTCACGGGACTGCGGACTGAGCAATGTCGAAGAATTGACCTCAATCTAACAGCCAATATCGGCTTTTGCAAACGATTCTTTAACGCACCGCCTTCGCAAACCGGTTTTGCTTTGACGCTGGCTGCACCTTTGGCTATCCTTCCTGTAAAAGCAAATACAAATATGACAAGGAGCGTCAATGTGAAATACATACCAGCGGATAATAGATACCAGCAAATGAAATACAATCGCTGTGGACGCAACGGCTTACAACTTCCCGCCGTCTCGCTGGGCCTGTGGCACAACTTCGGCGACGTCGATGATTTCGACGCCGCGCGGGCGATAATACACAGGGCATTCGACCTCGGCATAACACACTTCGACCTCGCAAACAACTACGGCCCGCCGCCCGGCTCCGCCGAAAGCAACTTCGGCAAAATCCTCAAAGCCGATTTGGCGGCGCACCGCGACGAGCTGATTATCTCGACCAAGGCCGGCTACCTGATGTGGCCCGGCCCCTGCGGCGAGTGGGGCTCAAGAAAACACCTGCTCGCAAGCATCGACCAGTCCCTCAACCGCCTCGGCCTCGATTACGTTGACATCTTCTATTCGCACAGGTTCGACCCGAATACCCCTCTCGACGAAACGATGTCCGCCCTCGATACTGCCGTCCGGCAGGGTAAGGCACTTTACGCAGGCGTCTCGAACTACACGCCGGAGCAAACCGCCCAGGCAGCGAAGATTCTGCGACAACTCGGCACGCCCTGCCTGATTCATCAGCCGCGATATTCGATGTTCGACCGCTGGGTTGAAGATGGCCTTCTCAACGTCCTCGAAAAAGAGGGCATTGGCTGCATTGCCTTTTCGCCCTTGGCGCAGGGGTTGTTGACCGATAAGTACCTAAAGGGCATCCCCAAAGACAGCCGGGCCGCAAAGCCACACGGCTTCCTCAAACGCGAACAGATTACCCCGGAAGTTCTGAAGAAGATTAGCGCATTGAACGATTTGGCCAAAAAGCGAAATCAAACGCTCGCCCAGATGGCCCTTGCCTGGGTGCTGCGTGACAAGCGCATCACCTCCGTGCTGGCCGGCGCAAGCAAGGTCGAGCAGCTCGAACAAAACATCGCCGCCCTGAAAGCCCCCAAATTTACAACCGACGAACTTGCCCATATTGACGACATATCAAAAAACCCATAACTCAAACTTTTACATAGAGTTAGCGATTGTTAAAATAGGGAAATTCAGGTGCAGAATTACAGTTGAAAGATTCTTTTGAAAGTCGGTAGATTTTTCTTGCAAAGTCGCGCGGATGTGTTTTATAATACAACTGAATAGGCAGGTGGTAATTTATTTAAATTATAACTGCTTTTCGTTGTCATCATAATCTTCACACACTTCATATCTTCCTGCCTTTCTGAAAATTCAGTGTTTGTGTTTCGCGGCTTGTGACTTGCGCTATTGGTATTTATTGGCAAAAGGCAAGGCGATAATGCGAAGCAAACCTGCAATTCCGGCTATTTGCACCAGCACTGCCCATAGTGCGCGCAAAATTCACAAATCTTCAAAAACCCGCAAAAAAAGAGCGGAAAAAATGTAACGCCGGCAGGTTTGGAGGACTTAAAGTTATAGAGAACCAACTGACGGGCACCCACACCCCCCGCCGGTTTCAGGCCAAAAAAGGCCGGGTTCAACCGATAAGCGAAGAAAAGGAAAAGATTGGCAGAAACGTAATCATTCTTTTGAAAGGGCAGGAAAATGAAACACACAAAAATCTCCAAAATCCTGTTAGTGCTCTTTGCAGTAGTTCTCTGCTTTGGCCCCGTTGGCCTGGCTGAGCCAATGGGCACCGGCTTCACCTATCAGGGTCGGCTAATCGACGCCAACCAGTCGGCCGATGGACGTTATGACCTCCAATTCAAGCTCTACGATGCTAACATCGACGGTAATAAGCTGGGGCCGGACGTCACCAGGTCGGAAGTTAGTGTAAATGACGGCTATTTCACCGTCGAGATGGACTTCGGCAATGTTTTCGACGGCAATAACCGCTGGCTCGATATTGGCGTTCGGCCAGGTGAACTCGATGACCCCAACATTTATACCACACTAAGTCCACGGCAGAAATTAACGCCTGCACCATATGCTCTTTACGCTCAGACCACAGCGGCAAGTGCATTAAGTGATGTAAGGTTCCAATTATTTACTTCCTCTGGCATTTTTACTGTGCCTGCGGGAATTACAATGGTTTATATCACTATGTGTGGAGGAGGAGGAGGAGGAAATTGTGGTATACTAGCGGGCGGCGGTGGAGGCGGAGCAGGTGGTTACGTAGTGAAATATCCTTATCCGGTAAACCCTACGAGTAGTTATACTGTTATCGTGGGAACTGGGGGAAGCGGTGGAATATCCACAATTGCTCAAGCAGGTACAAATGGAGGTAATACAACTTTTGGTAACTTAACTGTCTTGGGTGGTGTTGGAGCGAGCTCTTGGGATGGTTCTGGTGGAGCTGGCCGAGGCATTTCAGGAGCTAGTGGGAGTTGGAATGGAGCGGATGGAACACCAAGCGGAGCAAGCGGTGGTTCGCCTGTCGGTGGTTATGGTGGAAATGGTAACGGTATTGGTTATAACGCTGTAGGCGGTGGGGGCGGTGGTTCTATGTTTGGAGCAGGTGGAACTGGCGGAGGAAATTCTATGAACGGAGGAAATGGTAGTGGATATGGCTCCGGCGGCGGTGGCGGTGGCGGAGCTGCGAATGGTGGCAATGGCGCACCATGTTTCGTTTTGGTGGAATGGTAAAGTAAATTAGGAAGCCGAAGAAGGCAAAGTTTTAAACTGTTGTAAAGGAGATTTACAATGGAAACGATAAATATAAAAGCATCTGCCCAAAAGGGAATTGTCAGATTATCAGTGGTTTTACTGCTGGTATTTCTGATATCCGTGTGCGGCGGAGAATATGATTTAAGCTGGCACACAATTGATGGCGGTGGCAGGGTAAGCAGCGGCGGACAGTATGTGCTCACAGGCACGATTGGTCAGCCGGATGCAAATTATTCAGAGGATGAACGCTATGAATTGTTAGGCGGTTTCTGGCCCGGCGGGCCTTTTGACGCAGCGCACTGGTGGAGGTTAGACGAGACCAGCGGGACAATTGCATACGACCTGGTCGACGACAGCGACGGGTACTTCAATGGCAGCGACCCCTGTTGGATGCCGGGCAAATTCGGCGGCGCCATTGACCTCGACGGCGTATCCGATTACTTCTCCGTTCCTACGCTGGATAATGATTACAACAGCAACGACACCTTCACCGCTGCCGGCTGGTTCAAGACATCGCAGTCAACGGGGACGCAGACAATTGTTGGCCAATGGGGAACTTACATGCCGGTCTCGTTCGTTACCCTGCACTTTGGCTGGCAGGTTCTCGTGGAGAAAAACAAGGTTGTGGCGCGGTTCGGGCGGGCCAGTAGTAATAGCAGCACGTCTGATATCACAGGGACCAGCGACGTGAACAACGGCGACTGGCATCACTTTGCACTTGTGTACCCGACAAAGGATGCCAATGCTGTTTTGTACGTGGACAGCAACCAGGAGGGAACGCCGGAGAACAAAAACTTCTACCCAAGCTATACAAAGTTCCGGATAGGCGACGGCAGCTACGTAAGCGGCAGCGGCACCCCCATTTTGAAAGGCGGGCCGTTTAATGGGATGATTGATGATGTGATGATTTTCGACCGTGCCCTGCCGGCAAACGAGGTAGAACAGCTTTGGAAAAGAGGAGCCCCCCAATAAACCCGATACAAACTTGACAAATGAACTTGATTATTCGGCCGAGGGCGTTTCGCCCATTTGTGCATATTCCTCCTTCCGCCCTCGGCCTATTTTCCCCATTCGCCCCATTTTTGCGTTGCAGCAGGTCGTAATAATTTGGCTCGGTGGCGTTATTTGCCCCTGGAATTTGCGGCCGTCGCTTTACAACGGTGGTGGCAAATGGTCTAATGGTTCGTCAGTCACCGAGGGATTTCAGGGTGGTCGATAGGTTTTAGTGTCATTCGCGGGAAAGGTATATGCCGGGCAGCAACGATAAGAATAATGGCAATGGCAAGACGCAGCTAACAACCAGCAAGTCATTTCTGTCTGTTGGGCCGACGCTGCGCTACAGCCACACCAACGTCCTGGCCTTCTGGCTGCTGACGGTCGCCACATTCGCCGGCGTCTGTATGTTCTGGTCGAAGATACTCACCGGCTCGCCCTGGTCGTTCAATCCCGAATCAGTCACGTCGCCGCAGTCATGGCACATAGGTCGACTGCTGCTGACAGGCGTAAGCATATTTGAGTATCCCTGGCAGATTCTCGTCCTTGCGCTGCTTATGGCGGCGATGGCGGCAGCTCCGGTGCTCACGGCGCAGCTTCTCAGCTTAAGTTACAGCTTGCCCTTGATTTTGGCCGTATTCTTTCTTGCGGACTTACCCGCCTTCGCGGTTTGCCTGCTGGTAAGCTGTATTGCAGTTGCCTGCCGCCCGCTGCGGTTTCGCTCACGCTTCATTTCGCTGGCGCTGTGTATAGTGCCGCAGTTTTTGTATTGGGGGGTTTTCGGCGGCGCAAAAGGCGGAGAGCCGATTAAATGGGGGCTTTCGTTTGCGCCGTGGATAGGCGCCTGGCTCATCGGGCTTGGCGTGGCCGGATTAGTGCTGACAATAGGGCATTTTACCCGCTATCGCCCGGGGCAGATTTGGCTATCCACCACTATCGTGCTTATCATTGCCGCCGTTGTCTTCAGGTTCGGGATTGGCTTTGACGAGCTGGACTACCAGCTTTACGTCGCACGAAATAATCCGGAGCAGATTGCGGAATTCCACGACCACAGCATTACCAGGGTACTTGACCGGGCCATAACGAACCCCGCCGTAAGCAGATATTTAGGCGGTTTCTTCTACCCGACAGAGCCGATTGCGCTGCGCAAAGAATTAAAGGCCGAAATACTGACCCAGCTCGCTCATGACCGCTGGCCAACATGGTTCGTTGTCCCCCCGGAGCTTATGTATCAGGAAAAAAGACAGTGGCTGCTTGGGCAATATGAGCTATTCATTATGCGCCGCCCCAAAAGCAAACGGATGCCCATCGCCTTGTATTACAAGGCACTTCTGACGGAATACAGCCCCGACAGCCACATCCTCGATGAGAAAGAATTGCTTCATTTCTACAGCGATTATCCGTTCGACCGCTCGCGGGAGGTCTGGTATCGATTATATGTCGAGTTCGGCAACAGTCCCGAATCGCTCGAGGCCCGCTGGCGGATTGCGATGCACTGGGCGGGTCAGGGCAGGTTCGAGAAGGCCGAAACCCTTATTGACGATGCCCGGAAACTGCTCGATGAGCGGCTGAAGGTCCTCGACAAAGACCAGCCGGCCGAAGACCTGTTGTTCAGCTTGTTCCGTCCGCCGGGCGATTCGGTAGAGACCATATCCAAGCTGACGGAGCTGCAAAGAAATCTCAGCCAGTTGCGCACCCTCATCAGCACGGACAACCGAACTACCCCCGCCGTTTTGCCCTCTCGTCTTCTGTCGAAGACAGAAAAGGGGACAGCGGGGGCCGATTCAGCCAGGCGACTGGCAAGATTCGTTATGCTCAACCCCCACAGCCCCGCTTATGCCGGCCAACTCGAGGAAATGCTGGCGGAAATGGGTAAAAACGACCCCCTGCAGGACAATGTCCTGCTTGCACAGGTCAAGCTGATACCCGATGAACAGCTCCTCGCCGAAAAACTCGACCAGCTGCACAGGGAATATCAAAATACCGACGGCGGAGCGCAGGCGTTATACGAGCTGGCCCTGCTGAAAATTCACTTCTGGCGCCAGCAGGATGAGTCGAACACCGACCGCAAAAAACAGGGCCTGGCCGACGCGAGAGCCACTCTCAACGATTTCCTCAGGATGTATCCCAACAGCTTTTGCGCCGAGCAGGTCAAAAAGAATCTTGCAAGCTTACCCGCCGCCGATTGATTATTGGCAGTTCGGCACACCATCCCTCGAATCGCTGCGTTTGACTTTCTGCCCTTTTTTGCTATAATGTGACAGGTAATTTACCAGGAGTGCAAGGCAATGAATAGTAGTGACCCAATGAGCGGTACCATACTGCTGATAGGTAATTTGGCTACTGCCCTTGCGGAGGCGCAAACGCTTGACAAGCCGCCCGTCCAGGTCTGCGCAAGCATTCCGGACGGAATAGAGGCGGCTGCGAAAACCCGGTTCGCGGCCATCGCGGTCGTGATGTCGGGAACGGCAGCCAACCTCCGCCGCGGACTTGCAGCGCTGCGAAAAAACACCGGCGCAAAAATCCTCCTCCTCGCTCGGATGTATGAGGAGCCGAAGGCGATTGAGCTGGTCGGTGCAGGCAACGGCTCCGGTCTGGCCGACGGCTATGCCATCTGCCCGGTCTCACTAAAAAAACTTCGCGAACTCATCCATCGCAGACCCGAAGCGGCCGCGGATACAACTGCGGCTCAAACGAGAATACACCTGCTCGAAAAACTCGCAACCGAAGATGATTTGACGGGGCTTAAAAATAGAAGATACGTCCACGAGTTCGCAAGGCAAATCATCGAGCGGGCCGGAAAGGACAACGGGAGGGTGACGGTCCTTATCTTCGACATAGACGACCTGAAGCATTACAACGACCTTTACGGCCATACCGCCGGTGATGGAGTATTGAAACAGGCAGCATCCTTAATCCGGCGATGCTGCCGCACACACGACGTAGTTGCACGAATCGGCGGCGACGAATTCGCGGTTGTCTTCTGGGACGACCCACGGCGTTGTCCGCCGGCTGTGAGCGACGAGAGGCGTTCATTCACTGCCGACCATCCTAAGGAAGCAATATCCATAGCCAGGCGATTTCGCAGGGAGCTTGAAAAAACCGACCTGCAACTGCCGGGCGCCAACGGGAAAACCGTCCTGACCATAAGCGGCGGGCTGGCCTGTCTCGGCACGGACGGCTCGACGACCGAAGAACTCTTCGCAAAAGCCGACTATGCGCTGCTCGACGCCAAACGCAACGGCAAAAACAGGGTATATCTCGTCGGACATCCGGAAAACGACATAGATAAAATCGACTAATTAAGAATGCTTATGGCCCGAGCACAATGGTCTCGGTCGGCCCGAGCAGTTTGTATCGAATGCCGCGCCACCGAATCGTCCTGCCAAACGCCGACGACACGATAAACGCAAGCATAAGCGGCGACCACAGCCAAAACAGGGCGACATCGGCGATGGCCGCGACCTTCATCCTCGGCCAATCCTCTTTCAGCAGTTTGCTGGCCATACTTTGCCTCAGTATCGCCCTGGTAAGCTGGGCGGCAAAAAACAGGACGGGCACCGCGGTAAAAAGATAAACATCGGGATGGTGTTTGACAGCCGCATATACTGCCATTGCCGCACCGCCCCAAAGCCCAAGCACTGCATACGCGCTGCTGAACAGTCCAAAACACCACGTCTGGGGCGCAGTCACCTTTGTGATGACGAATTGCCGACGCGCAAACTCGAAGAGTTTCGCCCAGGTTGTTGCCTCGTATGAGGCAACTATGCAGCCCGGGACAAATTCGACCTTCTTGTGCGCATCTTTAACCGCACAGCTTAATGACAAATCGTCGCTGACGGCCTTTTGCCAGATTTTATCTATACCCAGCTCCCTGAACGTCTGCACCTTAATCACCATCGACCCGCCCCAGGCGTGATTGAATGACGTGTTGCCCAACAGTTGTGCGATTTTGGCGTTCATCGCCGACAATGCCAGCGTGGCAAAGTTGTTTGCCTTCGGCACAAACCAGCGATAACCGCTCGCCGCCCCCCTGCTCTCGAGCCGAAGCGGATGAACCAGATGACGCAGCCACGTAGGTCTCACACAAATATCCGAATCGGCAAAGGCCAGCACCTCGACCTGCGGTGAGCCTGCCGAATCCGTATCGTCCGGGATTTGCCGATATGCATAAAGCAGATTATGAACCTTCTGGCTGCACGTCTGACCGGGACCGGAAACGAGCACTCGCACATCTTTGGCGCGTGTATCCCCCGTGAGCCGGTCCTTTAGTTTGCACAGTGCGCTATATGCGGCATCCTGTGCGTCGCCCACGACAAACCATAACGTATAATCCTCATAGTCCTGCCTGTAAAACGACGATATATTCTGCTCGAAGTCCGCGTCGAGGTCTCTGCACGGGACAATCAGCGCTACGCGCGGCGCGTATTCACGGCGTTCCCTCTCGTACTTGGTCAGCGCAAACCAGTAATTCTTCAACGTCAGCAATGAGAAAAGCACTTGCGTCACTATCAGCGCCCAGCTAACATAAACGTACCACTCCATATCGCCGGATTATCCTTTATCAATCATCAATTATCAATCTCCGTGTCCCATTTTTGATTGATTATTGACGACTTGCCCGCCGAAGTATCAGCGATGGCGGATTGATTATTTGCCTCTTGACTGCAATCATCAATTGTAAATAATCAATGATAAATGTCGTATGGGTCGGTGCCCGAGTGGCTAAAGGGAGCGGACTGTAAATCCGCTGGCGAAAGTCTACGGAGGTTCGAATCCTCCCCGGCCCATTCTGAACCCCCTACAACAGGCCTATTGGTTGGCTCACAGCCAAATTTTAAAAGCTTGAAAATCATTGACTTAACGCCTGAACTTAGGTAAACTGGTGTTATAATACTCAAACTGCACACCCCGTAGGAGAAAATGGTGATGCCATTTCTAATTTATCCGCCGGGGCGGAAAGGCAAAGACCACCCGAAAATTTGTCCAAAAACAGGTAAAGTCATTCAGCATCGTCGCAAACACAGGTGGGTTTGGTGGTTATTCCCCTTCACGGGCCTGGCGGCACTTATCTGGTTCCTGGTCCGAGTCATCCCCAAGCCCTCGCGCGCGACATATCCCTGCCAGCGGGTGGCGTTTCCGTTGGCGTCGGGCTTTGTGATATGGCTGGTGGGTCTGGTTGGCTCCGCCGCCGCGTTCCACAAGGCAAAACACAATCTCGCACGGGCACGCTACGTTCTCGCCGCAATCTGCATCGCCGCCAGCGTCGGCTTCATCTGGGCCGCCCTCAGCAGCACCGACCAGAAGATAACCTATGCCCACGAGCCGCGCGTCGCCAATGACTCCCTCGGCACAGGCATTGGCGTCCATCCCGGCCGGGTCGCCTGGATTCACGACCCTGATTCCACCAACTGGGCCGGCCCCGGCTCAGGACAACGCTGGTATTCAAACACCTGCACCGACCAGCAGGTTGTTAATGATATGTTCTCAAAGGCCATTCAGGCCCTGACCGGCAGAAGCACCGATGACGACGCCTGGGACGCCATATTCAAAAACTTCAACCAGCGAATGGGCAGGGGTGACGTCGGCTACACGCCGGGTGAAAAAATCGCCATAAAAATCAATATGACTCTGACGGATGGTGTCGTCCCTCCTGATATGAACAAACCCTTGGGCTATATCGACTACATAGACAACTCGCCCCAATTAACCATAGCCCTTCTCAAGCAACTGACCGACGTTGTTGATGTCAACCCTGGGGACATAAGCATAGGCGACCCGACAAGGATTATGCCCAACTACTGGTACGATATGGTCAAGGCGAATTGTCCGAACGTCGTCTATTTGACAAATGCCGGCTACCCCGGCTGCGGCAGGACAACTGTCGCATACGATTACAGTGCACCCTTCGACTGGAGCGACCCCTGCGCCGCTCACTGGACCGGAGTCACGGAACAGGACTATATCCCGACGCACTTCGCACAGGCAACCTACTTCATCAACTTCCCCATCCTCAAAAGCCACGACGGCTCCGGAATCACTCTCTGCGGCAAAAACCACTATGGCTCTTTGATTAGAGAACCCACCGCCCTCAATACACCCAATCCCACTGCCTGGTATAGTATGCACTGGACGAGGGTGGGAGCGACCGAAACGCCCGGAATGGGACATTACAGGGCAATTGTTGACCTTATGGGCCACCCAAAACTGGGTGGTAAAACGCTATTGGCGCTAATCGACGGCTTATACGCCGGCCGAAATTGGAGCTCTAATCCCGTGAAATGGAAGATGGCGCCATTCTACACCGATTGGCCCTCCAGCATAATCGTATCGATGGACCAGGTAGCAGCCGACTCCGTAGGCGATGATTTTCTCTACACCGAATGGACCACCTTCCCACGGAAATCCGGCGCGGACGATTATCTGCACGAGGCGGCCTTGATACCAAACCCACCATCAGGCACAAACTATGACCCGAACGACGATGGAGGCCTGACCGAAGGGCTGGGCGTCCACGAGCACTGGAATGACCCGAACCTCAAACAATACACACGAAACCTCAACACGGGCGATGGAGTCGAGCTTGTCATCGCAGCCCCAAGCGATGCCGATATCTTCTCCGATGGCGTTGTGGACTTTAAGGATTTCGCCGTCTTCGCCGCCGCCTGGGGCACCACAACAGGCGACCCCGGCTGGAACGCCGCCTGCGACCTTGCACTGCCCGTTGGAGTCATCGACGAATTTGACTTGGCCTTTCTCTGCGAGCATTGGTTAGAATAAAAAAACCACACCACAAAGACGACCCCAAAAAAAGCCGGCCGGCGGGGTTCAACCATTCTCCGGAAAGTTCAACTGCGCAAATTCCCCGTAATATCTCCTCGCCGCCTCATCGTATGCCCTGCCCGCCTCGACCTCATCTTCGAATAAACCCAGGTCAATAAGCCGTTTATCGAAACGAATACAGGCCTTCCACTTCTTGCTGCCCTTTCTCTTTGTCACCCCTTTGAATCTCGATGAGCTGGGCGTGGCCTGTTTTCGTCGGTTCCAGCAGTTGTGCAATCTGGATACAACCCTCAGATTCGCCCTGCGATTGTCCAATCCATCGCCGTTGATGTGGTCAACGTACATATCATCCGGCGGACTCATAACGAGCCGATGCATAAAAATGTGCCTGTTTTTCCGCTCCCGTTCGTCCCACACGCTGCGAATAGCGTACTGCCTCCTGTGGCAGTTCAACAGTGTCCATTTAAATCTTGAAAGCGCGTAATAACCTTCCTGCTCAACAATGGCAAACCTCCCCTGCGTCAACGCAATCCTCCGGAACGCATAACCGTATCGCACCCGCCGATAAACCATCACAGGCCAAACACAAATCCTGTCCAACCAGCTCGGAATCTCGATTGTGAAATGAACTTTCATAATCCTCTCCTCTCGTAGCTTTGCGAAGACCCCCGCGTCTCGTTTTGCGCAGCCGCCGCAGGCGACGAAGCCGCCATAGGGGGCGAAGCAAAACGGCGGGGGCTCACCTGCTCCACTCTCTAATCTCTCGCGAAGCGTCGCAAACCCGGGACCCAGCTTTTGTTCATCGTTCAGCGTTCATTGTTGTAACTCAAAACTTAAAACTCAAAACTCACAACTACGGAGGAACTATGTTCCTCCGTATATGGCCCGAACTTGCGCGCTTTTGACGAAAACTAAGGAATTTCGAAGGGGTGCAAAATGCTTAAGTGCTTACGCGAACGGGATTAAAAAAAATTTGAAAACTGCGCCTCTAAGGCTTTCCCGCTTGCGCGAAATCGGCGAACAACCGTTTCAAACATTTGTTTGAATTCCTTATAAAATTTAGCCCCGCAATTCATTGAGGGGTTGCTTTTATCTTTATATTTAGATAATATGAAGGTCATCCTTTCAACGGTTATGATTTGTGCTTTGCACAACAAACAAATCTAACCTTATTGAAAGGAATGACCTATGACAACAGTAT
>Ga0315295_10000830_pt1 | contig 26371 bp, 21 predicted proteins | sample YL17G14_0_MG_FD_204453 | JGI IMG/M metagenome (GOLD analysis project Ga0315295, IMG submission 204453) | Sediment microbial communities from Yellowstone Lake, YNP, Wyoming, USA - YL17G14_0 | ecosystem: Environmental > Aquatic > Freshwater > Lake > Sediment | place: USA: Wyoming | collected... | reverse complement strand
TACCATAATAACCCTTACCCGTTAACATCCCAGGTCTATGGTCTTTAGTCTATGGTCTGTTCCCCCACTGCGGAAATTATACGCCTTCGGCGGGGAAAGGCAATGTAGAACCGTTGTTCGTATCTCGTTGTTAGTATCTCGTTAAAATAATATTTACAACTTCTTTATTAAGCTGGTAAGCATACGGGATTCATGGTCAATTTTTTCCAAAAGTGATATTTTCGCGGCTTCCATAACGAAACCAAGTTCCGCAGATATTTCTATTTGGGTTTCCAATTCTGCGCAAGATCCCAATGCAATATATAGAAATTGTTTGTATTCTTTATTATGATACCTGTTAAATCCTTCCGCAACATTTGAAGGGATGGATACGGCACATCTGCGCATCTGTGTAACCAACCCGTATAGCTCTTCCTTTGGGAAATCGCTGGTTAGCAAATAAACTTGCTTCACGATCTCTTTCCCCTTTCTCCAAATCTCTAAATCTCTAAAATTCCTTATTTTCTCCCCCATACTTATCCTTCCTTCAATGATTACGATTCACGAGATACGATTCACGAGTCCCGAGATACGAGATACGGTTTCACTTATTCGACCTTTTTGTAGAGTTGCTGAAACGGGATCACCTAAACATACCTTCTGATCTCGGACAATAATGTAGCCCTAAACCCTTTTATGATCCGCTGATGGCTTTTGGGGAGAAACTCTCCCAATTCCTTCTTAAAGTCAATTTTCGTTTCTTCCACAATGGGCAAGATCCTCTTGAGAACCGACTTTTCGGGCATTAGATTTGAACGAAGCATATAATAAAGGTCAAAGAAATCTCTTGGCTTCTTCCGGTTAAGCAATGCTTCGATCTTTTCCGAGATCAGTTCTTCTCTCTTCAGGGACATGAGCGTATAAGTGTCGATATAGGGATTTTCCACTACGATCAACTGCCCGCTCGGCTTTTTCTTCCTTGAAGAGATCTCAATAGAGATATCAAAACCATGCTTGGCTATCCCGGTCCTTAATATGCACAGGAAACCGCCGGTGGTCGCGGCTGATTCCTCCAGATCGACCCGGAATCCCTCCTGGTCGAGCCTGACCAGGGTTTCTTGCAAGAGATCTTCGATTGTTTTCTGGTGAATTGTCGGCGTTGAAAAATCAAGGTCTTCGGAAAAACGAGGGCTTTTATAAAGGATCCTCAAGGCCGTCCCACCTTTAAATAATATCGTTTCTGACTTTTCCTGAGCATAAAAATAACTCAAGAACAGGTTCTGGACGTATTCCCGCGCGACATTGATGAAACTGCCCTGCGTTTTTGTCGCTATTTCGCTAAGTTGTTGTTCGGATAACATTTTTCACCCATTTCAGGAAATTCGGCATCGCAAAAAGGGAAACATAAGAGAACAGCTTATCGCGCTTAACATCCTTAAGCCGGAGGCGCTCATTCAGGCTTTTCTTTTTAAGGAAAGCATAATAAAGATGATCCGCCAACGCCTTCTCCTTTTCCGCCAGCAGGACGTTTTCCCCCGCGACATTCGTTAATTTATATCCAGTAAACGCTTTCTTCTTTATCCGATGATACCTGAACAGCTGGTTTTTAACGCTAAAGGTCCGGGTTTTCTTCGTGGTCGCGGAAGTGAAACTATAAACCGTCTCGGGGATCAAATTGTGGTAAGAAAGCGCTGTTTCAAAAGAAATGTAGGATGGCTCATACAGTTTGTTGGCGATCAGATATCCCGAAGGATAATTCAGCTTTAGGGCATACAAGCCTCCCTTAAGCCTCACCAGAACGCCTTTCTTGGTGTATCTTTCCAAAAGCTGTTGCGCGGAGGATTCGGAAACTAAGAGCAGGCGCTTAAACTCGAGCTTGGAGAATATCCTCAGCCGGCTTTCTGCTATTTTATTTTGTATTTCATGCAGTTTCATTTTTCTATCAAATATGATAGATTTTTGAAACGGCCTTGTCAAGCGCTAAATTCATCATTTTAGCCGTACTGCTAATTTGCTGGATCAGGTTGTTTCAGATAAGACGCATTTTTGGTGCTTTTCTGAAACGGGTCTTACCGCGCCTCGAGGTACTTCTCGATCTTCCACGGGGTGATCCGCACTTCACTTCTTGATTTTTTTCAATCTTCTCAATATCTTAAGGTCCTCTTTGTCCTTGCTTCTGCCGGCGGCCTTTTTCATTTTGATGATATCGTCCAGGGAGGCAAAATTAACAGAGGCCCCGCCGATCTTACCGGTTACTTTATGCGCCCAGACTTCGGCGAACGGCAAAGGCCCTTTGGGCGTTCTCGGGGGTCGGTTCAATGAAAATATCCGTGTCCAGCGTAGCGCGCGAGTAGCCGTGAATGGGGAAAGCCATCGCCCCGATCACCACGAATTTGACTTTATGCCCTTTTAATAATTTCAGTAGGCTTTCGATATCCATTTTCAATTAACATCCGCAAGACCAGTCTCGACTGATGGAGCATCATCCTGAAACGCTGGGCAAAAGAAAGGGACCGCTGATACTTTAACTCAAATTCCAGCTCTTTTTTCAAGCTCGATCCCGCATTGTTTGACTTATAGATCGGCGACATAACTGAAATATACTCTTATTATCCGCTAAAATCAACGCCCTTATTACGCTTCCCAATACTTCTCGATCCCCTACAGCGGTAGTGTAAAGCAGAACTTGGTCCCCTTCCCCAGCCCTTCCGACTCCACCCAGATCTTGCCCCCGTTGGCCTCCACGAAATTCTTGGCGATGTACAGCCCCAGCCCCAGACTGCGCTTCTCGCGCGCCTGCTTGGTGCTGACCATAAAGAACTTGTCAAAGAGCCGGGGGAGGTGCTCTGCCGCGATGCCCCGCCCGCTGTCCCGGATGCACACTTTAACTTCAGATTCGCCCTTCTCCACCCGCACCCCGATCCGGCCGCCCTCGGGGGTGTACTTGACGGCGTTCCCCAGGAGGTTGGAGATCACCCGCCTTATCATCCCCTGATCGCAGCGGACTTGCACATCCTGGGGGAGCATTTCCACCTCCAATTGCTGGCGCTTCTGGTCGACCTGGGGTTTTATATCTGATAAAAGCTCGACTATCATCTGGTCCAGAAAGAATTCGGTCGGGACCACGCTGAGTTTGCCGAATTCCATCCGTGTGTATTCCAGGATGCTCCCGATCATCTCATCCAGCGTCTTGCCCTGCCTTCGGACCGCAGACAGGTATTCTTTTTGTTTTTCGTTGAGATCTCCCGCCATGCCGCCCAACAGCATGTCCGCATATCCCAGGACGGAAACCAGCGGGGTCTTGAGGTCATGGGTCACGATGGAGAGAAACTCGTCCTTTAGGGTATCCATTTTCTTCAACTGCCGGTTTGCTTCCCGGGTCTTTTCCTCCACCCGCCGGCGCTCTTCTTCTTCTCTCTTTCTCTTGAAGAAACCCGGTATCTCATATTTGGTGACCTGTTTTAAAATGCCCGGATTTTTTGCCAGGTATTCCTTAATATAACCTTCCACCTTTGAAGGGTGCGCCATGATAAACCGGCAGGCTTTATCTCCCTTTGCCGCGCAGGTTATTTCTGAAGCGACCAGAGGGATCCCAAAACTTTCTTCGCACCATCCGGAAGAATAGCCGGAGTTCATTATACAGACCGGAAAATCGCTTTTCTTTCCGGCTCTTTGCCAGGCATCCGATTCAAAGGAATAGGGATGGTCATAGATCAGATAGTAATTCTCGTCCGGCGAGGGTTTGGATTCCGGGAAGATATCCACAAAAGCCCAGCCGGTATAAGCGAAATGGACGGGACCGGCGGAGAGTTTAGCAATGGGATCTTTGAGCCCCATTTTCTCATGGAATTTTCTGGCATCCGCCTTGCCAATGGCGTGCGCCAGGTCAAAAAGGAAACTTCTGGCAATGCTGTTGGCCTCTTCTTCTCCGGCTTCTTTATATAAGTCTTTCACTATGTCAAAGAACTCCACCGACATAGCCGCGGCCCGGACCAGGATATAGCGCTGGCCGAAGACTTCGATGGTCCCCCTGGTCGGATCCTCTCTCTTTTCCTTGAAATATTTGCCGACGTACTCCTGCGCCTTTGTAAAAAGCGGCTCAAACTCTTTCGGGACCTTTACGGTGTTTAATATGTCGGGGATCTCAACCATAGGATCACCTCCCTTCTATTTTTTGAATATGTCAGGAAGCGCCCTTTTATGTCGGTTTATAACTTCCTTGCGCTTTACCAGGTCGATCTTTTCCTGAGGGATACCTTTTAGCTCACCTGATAAGATATTATCCAGCATCATATAGGTGATCCCCATCTCCCCTTCGTCGGTCTGGCCCTGCCAGAGTCCCGCGCTGGGGGCTTTGTCGATGATCTCTTGAGGAACTCCAAGCTCAACCGCCAACTTTCTGACCCCGGTCTTGGTTAGATCCCCCAGGGGCAAAAGATCTACGCCTCCGTCGCCGTATTTGGTGAAATATCCCATGGTCAGCTCGCTCTTGTTGCCCGTGCCGATCACTAGGTAATTCAATTTGTTGGCAAAATAATAAAGGGCGGTCATGCGCAAGCGGGGCTTGAGGTTGGCGGTGCAAAGGTTGATCTGGTCTTTATAAGTTTTTCCTTCCAGCGCAATATATAATGTCTCAAAGACCGAGGTCAGATCAACTTCCTTGATCTGGATATCGAACTTTTGGGCGAATTCCTGGGCGTGCTGGACATCTTCTTTTGAGCTGTGGCAAGGTAAGATCAAGGCCAGGGTATTTTTGGGGAACGCTTGCTTGCAAAGGATAGATACTACCGCCGAATCCACCCCGCCCGAAAGCCCCAGGACCACACCTTTAGCCTGGGCTTCTCCTGCTTTCTGCTTGATCCAGTCGGGGATCCTATCAGCCAGATCCATTAGGCTGCTCCCCTGATTTCCAATCCCAGGAAATAGCTTAATATGGTTCTAAGGGCGATAATGGCCGCCAGCATGCCGATCTCGTTCCAGTCGGGGCGGGTAATGGTGCGGATAATGTCAGCGGCGATAAAGAATTCAAGTCCCAAGACCAGGTAAGCACCCAGTTTTTGCCGCATCTGGCGTTTGGATTCCGTATCATCATTAAATAATTTAAGGATAAAATCCTTAAGGACCAATAAGATCCCCCAGATAATTACTGCCATACCTAAAAAGCTGATGGCATAGACCACATAATTCACCATTTCAAATATCGTCATGCGTTCCCTCCTAATTTACTATGTATAGCCCTGGCCGTTATTTTACCATCTCCCATGGCGGAAATCACGGTAGCGGAACCTCTCACGATATCCCCACCCGCGTAGACTCCGGGGATGGAGGTTAAACCTTCAGCAGTCACGATCACCCCACCCCACCTTTCCGTTTTTAAACTGGGAGTTCTTTGCGGTACTAAGGGATTGGGATCATTGCCGATCGCCACGATAACCGTGTCCAGAGAAATGCGGAATTCAGAATTAGGGATCTCAACCGGCCGGCGGCGGCCCGATTCATCCGGTTCGCCCAATTTCATCTGCAGGCACTCCGCCTCCGAGACCCAGCCGTGGTTATTGCCGTGATATTTAATGGGCAGGGTCAAAATATGGAAGATGATCCCCTCCTCCACCGCCCGCTTTATCTCCTCGATACGAGCCGGCATTTCATCCTTGGTACGGCGGTAAAGGATAAACACCTCCTGCGCTCCCAGCCGCAAAGAGACCCGTGCCGCATCCATGGCCACATTGCCGCCGCCCACCACCGCCACCCTCTTGCCTATCTTGACCGGGGTTAAAAATTCCGGGAACTTCCAGGCCTTCATCATATTGACGCGGAAGAGATATTCATTGGCGGAATAAACTCCTTGGAGATTCTCCCCGGGTATCCCCATGAATTTGGGAAGCCCGGCTCCCGAACCGATAAATACTGCTTTATATTCTTTGAGCAATTCTTCAATGGTATAAACATTCCCGATCAGCATATCGGTCTTGATCTCAACTCCCAGGGTTTTGACATATTCAATTTCCAAATTCACGATGGCCTTAGGCAAACGGAATTCCGGAATGCCGTAGGTCAAAACCCCGCCGGTAACATGCAGCGACTCGAAGATCGTGACCTGATAACCGAGCCGGGCCAGGTCCCCCGCGCAGGTCAATCCCGCTGGGCCTGAGCCGATGACCGCAATTTTGACCTCTTTAAATTTTGGATTTAAATTTTGACTTTTGGCTTTTAACTTTTGGCTTTCTCGATCCCAATCCGCCACGAACCTTTCCAGAGTTCCGATGGCGATAGGTTCTCCCTTAACACTCAGTATACATTCTTTCTCGCACTGGTCTTCCTGCGGACAGACCCGGCCGCAGATAGCGGGAAGGGCGTTGGTTTCCTTGATCTTCTTAGCCGCTGAAGCGAAATCGCCCTCTGCTACGAACTTTAAAAATCCGGGAATGTCGACCTCCACCGGACAGCCGCCCACGCATTTGGGGTTTTTGCACTGGATACAGCGCTTGGCCTCTTCCATAGCCTGCTCCGCGGTATAGCCTAGCGGGACCTCATTGAAGTCCTTTATCCTTTCGGACACCGGCCGTTCCGACATATGTTGCCTTGATTTCTTTTCAGCCATTTAACAACCTGCAAACGTGGTCATAAGCTTTCTTCTCGACATCTTTATAAGCGCTAAGCCGTTCAGTTAACTCGCGGAAGTCAATCTCATGCCCGTCAAACTCGGGGCCGTCCACGCAGGCGAATTTGGTCTTGCCGCCCACGGTGACGCGGCAGACACCGCACATCCCGGTGGCATCCAGCATCAGAGGGTTTAAGGAAACGACCGTTTTGATATTATGCGCGCGGGTGACCTCACAGCATACTTTCATCATCGGCACCGGGCCGACCGCTATGACCCGATCGATCTTCTCGCCCGAATCGATGATATCCTTAAGTTCGTCGGAAACAAAACCTTTTCTCCCGTAGGTCCCGTCGTCGGTTGTCACTAACAGCTTGCTGCTTTCTGCTTTCAGCTCTCTTTCAAATATTAAAAGTTCTTTAGATCTCGCTCCAATGATAGTAATAGTTTTATTGCCAGCTGCCTTGAGTGCCTTCACTGCCGGATATATCTCCGCGATCCCCACCCCGCCCCCCATCACCACCACCGTACCGAATTTTTCGATATGGGAGGGGACTCCCAATGGACCCAAAAGATGAGGGATATTGGATCCTTCTTTTAAGGAATCCAAAACTTTGGTGGTAGCGCCCACTATCTGGAAAATAAGGGAGATGGTTCCCTTGTTTTTATCTGTATCAGCAATAGTCAGGGGAATGCGTTCGGCATTTTCAGTGGGGACGATAACCACGAATTGACCCGGCTTGGCGGAACGGGCGATGATTGGTGCTTCAATTATTATCCTTGAAACATTCTCAGCTAATTTCTCTTTCTTGAGTATCCTATTCATTACAAGCGTCTTATTATACCGGAAAATCAGGAATAGGTCGAATAATAGTAAGGCGTGTAAGCCTCGAACTCCGCGGCGCAGGTGTCCACCTGCTTGAATTCCGGCAGGATCTGGTGTTTCTTACGCAATTGAAAGACCTCATCCTCGCTTATTCCCCACAATTTTGAGAGCTGCCGGTCTGAAAAACCCAAAACCTTGGCCTCACGCAGCACCTCCGGCGGTATTTTTTTGCCCTTATATTTCTTCAATCGAGCTTCGCATTCGACCAGTTCCAAGATATTACTTAAGAACCAGCGGTCGATCCTGGTCAGATCATATATCCTGTCCATCGGCATCCCGCTCTGCAAGGCGCGCTTGACGGCAAAGATGCGGTTGGCCCCGGGAAAGCGGAGGGCGTGTTCCAGGTTTTTAAGCATGCCCGGATCCTGAACATCCTCCAAACCGTAGACCTTGATCTCCATAGAGCGTAATCCTTTCTGCAGGGCTTCCTTAAAGGTCCGGCCGATGGCCATGGCCTCCCCCACCGATTTCATGGCAGTGGTAAGCGTTGGATCCGCTCCCGGGAATTTTTCAAAGGTGAAGCGCGGGATCTTGACCACGCAGTAATCGATGGTGGGCTCAAAGCAGGCCGGGGTTTTCCTGGTGATATCGTTGGGGATCTCGTCCAAGGTGTAGCCGACCGCCAGTTTGGCGGCTATCTTGGCGATGGGGAACCCGGTGGCCTTGCTGGCCAGCGCGGAGGAACGCGAAACGCGGGGATTCATCTCGATCACCACCATCCGCCCGTTTTCCGGATCAACAGCGAACTGGATATTGGAGCCCCCGGTCTCCACCCCGATCTCCCGGATGACCGCTATCGATGCGTCGCGCATTTGCTGATATTCCTTGTCGGTCAAGGTCTGCGCGGGAGCCACGGTTATGGAATCGCCGGTGTGCACTCCCATGGGATCGAAGTTCTCTATCGAACAGATGATCACCACATTGTCGGCCAAGTCGCGCATCACTTCCATTTCGTATTCTTTCCAGCCGATCACCGATTCCTCGATCAGGATCTCGGAAATAGGGCTGGCCTCCAATCCGCGGTTGGCCGCCACCTCGAACTCGTCGATATTGTAGGCCACCCCGCCTCCCGCGCCCCCCAGGGTGAATCCCGGACGGATTATCACCGGGAATCCGATCCTCTCTACCACTGACAGGGCTTCCTTGTAAGTATGCGCTTCACCGCTTTTAGGAACCTTAAGGCCGATCCTCTGCATGGCTTCCTTGAAAAGCTCCCGGTTCTCAGCTTTCTTGATAACTTCCGCTTTGGCGCCGATCATCTCAACTTTATATTTTTCAAAAACTCCCCGGTCATAGAGTGCCACCGCGCAATTTAACGCGGTCTGGCCCCCCAGAGTGGGCAGCACTGCATCCGGCCTTTCCTTTTCAATGATCTTTTCTATGAATTCCGGCTCGATGGGCTCAATATAAGTGCGGTCCGCCATTTCCGGATCGGTCATGATGGTGGCGGGATTGCTGTTGACCAAAATTATCCGATAGCCGTCGGACTTTAAGGCTTTACAGGCTTGCACACCCGAATAATCGAATTCGCAGGCCTGGCCGATCACGATCGGCCCCGAGCCAATTATCAGGATACTTTTTATATCATCGCGTCTTGGCATTTTTTATCAGCTCCATGAACTCATCGAACAGGTAACGGCTGTCGTGCGGGCCGGCGCTGGCCTCCGGATGGTACTGCACCGAGAAAGCCGGATATCTCTGGTGGCGAATTCCCTCCAAAGTCTGATCGTTCAGGTTGATATGCGTGAGCTCGGTCTCGGTTTTATCCAAAGTTTCAAGGTCCACGCAGAAGCCATGGTTCTGGCAGGTGATCTCCACCTTGTGCGAGCGAATATCCATCACCGGTTGGTTAGCGCCGCGATGGCCGAACTTAAGCTTGTAAGTTTTTCCTCCCAACGCCAGACCCAGCATCTGGTGACCCAGGCAGATGCCGAAGATGGGGATCTTGCCGAGCAATTGTCGAACGGTCTCGATAACGTAAGTGACCGCGGCGGGATCCCCGGGACCATTGGAAAGCATCACGCCGTCCGGCTTTAAAGAAATTATCTTCTGAGCAGAAGTGTTGGCCGGGACCACGGTCACCCGGCAGTCGCGCTTTTCAAGTTCGCGCATGATATTGAACTTAGCGCCGCAATCCAAAAGCACGACCTTATACTTGCCCTTCCGGTTCCACTGATAAATTTTCTTGCAGGTAACTTCTTTGACCAGATCGATCCCCAAAAGACCCGGAGAAGCTTTGGCTTTCTTGACCAGACTCTTGGGATCAAGATCAACAGTGGAGAGGATGCCTCTCATGGCCCCCGCCGAGCGAATATGGAGGGTCAAAGCGCGGGTATCTATTCCTTCGATTCCTATGACCTTATATTTTTTCAGAAAATCATCCAGGCTTTGCCGGGCGCGCCAGCTGCTCATTATCCGGCTCTTCTCGCGCACCACAAAACCGGAAAGATGGGGTTTATCGGATTCAAAATCCTCCGGATTGATCCCATAGTTGCCGATCAGCGGATAGGTCATAGTAACGATCTGCCCTTTATAGGAAGGATCGGTCAGGATCTCCTGGTAACCGGTCATGGAAGTGTTAAAGACCACTTCCCCGGTGCGTTCCCCGGCCGCGCCAAAAGCTGATCCTTCAAATACCGTTCCATCCTCTAACGCCAGTATCGCTTTCACTTCTTCTCCTTTAAATATCGGTCGATCGCAGCCGCCGCCTGCCGCCCCTCTAAGATCGCCCAGACGATTAAGGATGGTCCCCGCCGCGCATCCCCCGCCACGAAAGCCCCCTTTTCCCCAACCTTGGTCTCCAGTTTTAAGAACCCAAGAGCCAGTATTACCAGATCGGCTTCAATCTCAAATTCCGTCCCAGGGATTTCTTTCAATTGCTCATTTACTCTCACACACCAGAGTTTCCCTATCTTCCCTCCTCCTCCCTCCTTCTCCCTAAATTCCCTAGTCATGATCGACCACTGCCTTTCGCATCCCTCTTCGTTACTGGTCGAGGTCTTGAGGATCAATGGATACACCGGCCAGGGCTGGCTCTCGGGGCGGACTTCCGGCGGCTTGGGCAGAAGCTCGATCTGGAGCACGCATTTGGCTCCCTGCCGGATGGCGGTGCCCACACAATCGGCGCCGGTGTCCCCGCCCCCGATCACCACCACCCTCTGGCCCTGGGCCTCTTTATGCTCTCCGCGGTTTGAGCGGGTAAGGTAATCCATGGCAAAGTGTATGCCGATAAGATCGCGGCCCGGAATTATAAGATTGCGCGGCGTTCTGGCGCCGGTCGCCAGACAGACCGCATCAAATCCCTGCCGGATAAGGTCGGGCCCGGCTTCTTTGCTAAGCTTGAACTCGATGCCTTCCTTCTCAAAGAGCTCGATCCTTCGATCCAGGATATTTTTCTCCAACTTAAAATCCGGGATGCCGTAGCGCATGATCCCGCCGGGTTTATCATCTTTTTCAAAGACCGCAACCGAATGACCCAGTTTATTCAGCTCATCCGCGCAGGACAGCCCCGCCGGCCCGCTCCCCACCACTGCCACGGATTTCCCGGTGCGGGTCTTAGGGGGATGGGGCTTGACCCAACCCTGCTTAAAAGCGGTCTCGATGATGGCCAGCTCGTTCTCGCGGATGGTGACCGGCTCATCGTTCAGACCCAGAACACAGGAAAACTCACATAGCGCCGGGCAAACCCGGCCGGTGATCTCCGGCAGATTGTTGGTGCCGGCTAAAAGCTGATAAGCGTGCTCGAAGTGCGAAAGATAGGCCTCATCGTTCCACTCGGGGATATAATTGCCCAAAGGGCAGGCCCAGTTGCAGAAAGGCGTTCCGCAATCCATGCAGCGGCTGGCCTGATCGCGGATTCCGCCTTCACCGCGCTTGACATTAATGAATCCCCGGGGATTACCCATCAGAAACCTCCATGCCCTCAATCTCTTCTTCAGAAAGCGCTCTTTTGTACTCGATGGGCATGACCTTGACGAATTTGCGGATCTCTTTTTTGAATTCGTCCAAAATGCCCTTCGCGATCGGGCTGCGGGTATATTTAAAATGCTTCTCCAGCATTTCCTGGATGAATTTCCTGTCGTAAGCGTCACATTCCTCAAGCTCGACCATGCTCAGGTTGCACTTATCCGGAAGCTCCTGCTGGCGGTCGTAGACATAGGCGATGCCGCCCGACATGCCGGCCGCGAAGTTGCGCCCGGTCCGCCCCAAAACGATCACTCGACCGCCGGTCATATATTCGCAGCCGTGGTCGCCGATCCCCTCCACCACCGCCAGCAAACCCGAGTTGCGGATACAGAATCGCTCCCCCGCCACTCCCCGGATATAGGCCTCGCCGGAAATAGCGCCATAAAAAGTCGTATTACCGATCGTAATATTTTCCTCCGGTTTATAAGTGGAGGTCTTATCCGGATAAATTATGAGCTTGCCGCCCGAAATGCCTTTTCCCACATAATCATTGGCCAGGCCCTCCAGTTCAAAGGTGATGCCTCGCGCCAGCCAGGCGCCGAAGCTTTGCCCCGCTACCCCGGAAAATTTGAAATGGATGGTGTCATCCGGCAGGCCGGCTTCACCGTGTTTTTTCACTACTTCTCCGCTCAGCATCCCGCCGGTCGTCCGATCCGAATTCCGAATTCCGTATTCCGCCTTGACCGTTTCTTTATTTCTTAATGCAGGCTCAGCCATCTTAATCAGTTCATTGTCCATGACGGACGGGAACCAGAGGCTGAACGCCTCGGTTCCCTTGGAACCGCGACGTTTAGTCGCAGGTTCCATACCGGATCCTGGTTTCCAAAGGATCTTTGAAAAATCTATATTTCCCGCTTTCCAGGGAAGGATATCTTTATTAACTTCTAAAAGATCGGTCCTCCCGATCATCTCATCTAAACCGCGGATGCCCAGTTGAGCCATGATCTCGCGCAATTCCTCCGCCACGAAGCGGAAATAATTGACCAGATGCTCGGGTTTTCCGGAAAATCTTTTAGCTAAACATTCATCCTGGGTCGCCACCCCCACCGCGCAGTTGTTGAGATGGCAGTGGCGGAGCATCACACAGCCGCAGACGATCAGAGGTGCGGTAGCAAAGCCGAATTCCTCCGCACCCAACAGTGCGGCAACGGCCACGTCGCGCCCGGTACGCAGCTGACCGTCGGTCTGGAGGCGCACCCGTTCACGCAGACCGTTTAAGACCAGCGTTTGATGCGTCTCGGATAATCCCAGCTCCCAGGGAATCCCGGCGTGGCGGATGGAAGAGATGGGCGAAGCCCCGGTCCCTCCGTCCCCCCCCGAGATCAAGATCATGTCCGCGTGCCCTTTGGCCACTCCCATGGCCACCGTCCCCACCCCCACTTCGGAGACCAGCTTCACCGAGATGCGGGCTTTGGGATTCACGTTCTTGAGATCAAAGATCAACTGCGCCAGGTCCTCGATGGAATAGATATCGTGATGGGGAGGAGGCGAGATCAGGGTCACTCCCGGTGTGGTATAGCGGGTCTTGGCAATGATCTCGGAGACCTTATGGCCGGGAAGCTGACCGCCCTCGCCCGGCTTGGCTCCCTGGGCGATCTTGATCTGCAGTTCATCCGCATTCACCAGGTAATTGGTGGTGACGCCGAAACGGCCGGAGGCCACCTGCTTGACCGCGCTCCTCCTGTCATCTTTAAAGCGCGCAGGATCTTCCCCGCCTTCTCCCGTATTGGACCGGCCTCCGATCAGGTTCATAGCCCGGGCGATGGTTTCGTGCGCGGGGCCGGAGATCGAGCCAAAGCTCATGGCGCCGGTGGCGAACCGCTTGAGGATATTCTCGACCGGTTCCACTTCCCCAAGCGGCAGGGACTTGGTCTTTCTGAATCTGAACAAGCTCCTGAGCGTGGTCGGGTTACGTGATTGATCATTGATCAGCTGGGCAAATTCCTGATAGCGTTTTCCATCGTTATGGCGGGCAGCGTCCTGCAAAGCGGAGATCGATTCCGGATTCCAAAGGTGGAACTCTCCATCGGATTTCCATTGATAGATACCGCCACTCGATAAAATTTCCCTATTTTCGAATGCCTGAGCATGGCGGCTTAAGGTCTCTCTGGCGATCTCAGCAAATCCTGCCCCCCCAATGCGTGAGGGAGTTCCCTCAAAACAACGCTCTATCACTTCCTCTCCCAAACCCAGCGCTTCAAAGATCTGCGCCCCCCGATAACTGTTCAAGGTGGAGATTCCCATTTTGGAAAGGATCTTTTTAAGGCCCTTGCTGACCGCGTGGCGGAAATTGTTGACGGCGGTTTTGACATCCAGCACCAGTTCGTTCTCCTCGCATAATCCTTCGATCACAGCGTATGCCAAATAAGGATTGATGAGCTCGGCACCGTAACCGAACAGCAGTGCGAAATGGTGAACCTCGCGCGGCTCGGCGCTTTCTACAATGAGTCCGACCTTGGTGCGCAGGGCGCGCCTGATCAGATGATGATGCACCGCCCCCACCGCCAAAAGCGCCGGCAGGGCCATCTGCTTCTCATCCACCCCCCGATCACTTAAGATAATGAATGTGTATCCTTCATGGATTGCTGCTTCCGCCTCTTCACATATCCTCTCAATTACTTTCTTAAGGTCCTGAGGTCCTGAGGTCTTGAAAAGCATCGAAATGGTCTTGCTCTTAAAACTATTTTTCTGTATCGTTCGTATACGCTCCAACTCTTCATTGGTCAGGATGGGGTCTTTGACCCTTAATTTATGACCATGTTCAGGCGATTCGCTCAAGATGTCTTTCTGCGGGCCGACGTAACTCTCGAGGCTCATCACCAGCTCCTCGCGGATGGGATCGATGGCCGGATTGGTGACCTGGGCAAAGAGCTGCTTGAAATAGTTATATAAGAGCTGCGGTTTACCCGATAGCACGGCCAAAGGTGTGTCATTGCCCATGGAGCCGACCGGCTCAGTCCCCTTTTCCGCCATGGGCTTAAGTATTGTCTTTAGGTCCTCTCTGGTGTAGCCGAAAGCCTTTTCAAGCGATAAAAGATCCAACTTTTCCTCTTCTTTAACGCTGCTCCGATGCAGATCCTCCAGTTCGACCAGGTTCTCCTTGAGCCACTGGCCATAAAAGCGGCGGCTTACTATCTCTTCTTTTATCTCCTCATCTTCCACGATGCGCCCGCTCTCAGTATCGATATAGAACATCTTGCCGGGAGTCAGCCGTCCTGAGATCTTGATATCGCGCGGATCGATGTCCAGGACCCCGACCTCTGAAGCCATTACCACCAATCCGTCCTTGGTCACTATATAGCGCGCCGGGCGCAGGCCGTTGCGATCCAGAACCGCGCCCACATGTTTGCCGTCGGTGAAAGCGATGGCGGCCGGGCCGTCCCAGGGCTCCATAAAGCAGGCGTGGAATTTGTAAAAATCACGGACCTCCTTGTCCATCAGATTATTCTGCTCCCAGGCGCCGGGGATCAGCATCATCATGGCATGCGGAAGACTGCGGCCGGAGAGCACTAAAAGCTCAAAAACATTATCCAGACAGGCCGAATCCGATCCTCCCGGACGGATCACGTCTATCCCGCGAGCCCGCATCCAGTTGATATTCCCCCTCAGGGTATTGATCTCGCCGTTGTGCGCCAGGAAGCGGAAGGGCTGGGCCAGATCCCAGGTAGGAAAGGTGTTGGTGCTGTAGCGGGAATGCACCAGGGCCAGGGCGCTCTTGACCCTCTCATCTTTCAGATCCACGAAGAAATTCTCAACCTGATGGGGCTTCAATAATCCTTTATAGGAAATGGTCCGGGAGGATAAATTGGTAATATAAAATGATTCGTATTGGATCTGTTTTTCAATATGGCGCCGCAGTTTATAGAGTCGCCTCTCCAGCTCCAATTGACTGTTGACCTTATTCCCTTTTTGAACGAAGACCTGCTCGATTGTCGGCTGGGTAGCCCGGGCGGTTTTACCTATTTCGGAATTATCCATGGGAACCGCTCGCCATCCCAGAAGGATCTGTTCTTCTTCCTCAATGGTTTTGGCGATGATCTTTTTAATGGTTTCCTGCTTTTTCTTATCCTGGGGAAAGAAAATGAATCCGGTCCCGTAAGATCCGAGGGGAGGCAGCTTGAAGGGCAAGACCGCGGAGAAGAATTCATGGGGGATCTGGATCAAGATCCCGGCGCCGTCGCCGGTTAAGGGGTCGGCTCCCACCGCCCCGCGGTGGGCCAGCCTTTTTAATACTTTAAGGCCCTGCTCAACGATCTTATGCGACGGCTCGCCCTTGATATTGACGACAAAGCCCACCCCGCAGCTGTCGTGCTCGAATTGCGGATCATTTAATCCCTCATAGGATGGGGAGATATTTCTTGATCTCATATTCCGTGACCTGGATGCGGAACTCGTCCCATTCCTTCTTCTTGACGGATATAAATCTTTCAAAGCAGTGATCGCCCAGCACCTCTCTTACCAGCTCAGATTTTTCGGTCAACTGGATGGCCTCGCCCAGACTGGCCGGCAGGGATTTTATCCCCCGCTCTGCTCTTTCCTCCTCCGTCAAGTGATAGAGGTTCAATTCCATAGGCTCCGGCAGTTTATAGCTTTCCTCGATCCCCTTGAGCCCGGCCTGCAGCATTACCGCGAACTGCAGATAAGGATTGCCGGAAGGGTCCGGACAGCGTAGTTCCATGCGGGTGGCGACTTCCTTGCCGGGCTGGTACATGGGCACCCGGACCAAGGCCGAACGATTTCTCCTGGACCAGGCGATATAGACTGGAGCTTCGTAACCGGGCACCAATCGCTTATAGGAGTTCACCCAGGGTGCTAGTATGGCGATAATCTCCGGCGCATGCTTGAGGATCCCGGCAATATAAGATTTGGCTATATCTGACAAATGATATTTATCCTTTTCATCATAGAAAGCGTTTTTGCTGCCCTTAAATAACGACTGATGAGTATGCATACCGGAGCCGTTCTGTCCGAAAATGGGCTTGGGCATAAAAGTGGCATAGACCCCGTTCTTGGAAGCGATCTCCTTGACCGTCAAACGGTAAGTGACCGTGTTGTCCGCCATCTTCAAGGCATCCGCATAACGCATGTCGATCTCATGCTGGCTGGGAGCCACTTCATGGTGGCTGTATTCAACCACAATCCCAAGTTTTCTGAGCGCAAAAACAGTATCCCGCCTCAAGTTGGAAGCCATGTCGAGTGGGGTCAGGTCAAAATAGCCTCCTTCATCAAGTATTTCCGTGCCGTTTGAATTCTTGAAATAGAAATATTCCAGTTCCGGGCCGACATAGAAGTGGTCAAATCCCATCTTCTTCATTTTTTCCAGGGCCCTTTTCAGAACATAGCGGGGATCCCCTTCGTAGGGCTTGTGCTTTCCCACCGAGGGTTGGAGCACATCGCAGATCATCCTAGCCACCGGCTTATCCTCCGGCCGCCAGGGTAGAATAGCAAAGGTATCAGGATCCGGCATGGCGATCATATCCGACTCTTCTATCGCCTGGAAGCCCGTAATGGAAGAGCCATCAAAACCCATCCCCTGGGTAAGAGCGCCCTCCAGCTCCTCCGGGCCGATGGCAAAACTCTTCAGTATGCCGTTGATATCCGTAAACCAGAGCCTGATGAACTCTACTCCGTTATCCTTTACTGCTTTCAAAACATCTTCTTTCGCTGTCATGATATTTTCCTCCCTTTTTACTATTTATTAGCAATTCCAAGGCCACGCTCAAATATAGATAGATTTTACATAATTGTAGTTTTTGGCCTCTCTATCTACAATATTGTAATTTTTTATAGCGCTCTTTCTCCCCTTTCTCCGGTCCTAATCCTTATCACTTCATAAACCGGGGAAATGAAGATCTTCCCGTCACCGATATTGCCGGTTTTGCATACCAATTCTATGGTCTTGACCACCTTTTCGATATTGGGATCATCTACCATCATTTCGAGCTTTATTTTTGGCAGGAAATCGACCTTATACTCCCCTACTCTCCATTCCAGTGTTATCCCCTTCTGGGCTCCACGCCCGCGCACCTCGGTTATAGTCATGCCGCTAAATCCTTTCTCTTCCAGCGCCTCCTTCAATTCTTCCAGTTTTTCAGTCCTGATGATCGCTTCAATCTTTTTCATTTTATCCTCCTCCTTACAGAGCGCTCTCCGCGTGCTGGGAGATGTCAAGGCCGACCAATTCCTCGTTGTCCGTGACCCTAAGGCCAATAGTCTTATCGATCAACTTGGCTAAAGCATAACTTACTATAAAGGAAAAGACGGCGGTAATGACCGCGGCCTGGATTTGGATCCAGAGCTGGGCCGGGTTTCCGAAGAGCAGACCGTTGGCGCCGGCCGGATTGATGGCTTTACTGGCAAAGATACCGGTAGCGATGGCTCCCCAGAACCCGCCGATGCCGTGGCAGGCAAAAGCGTCGAGCGATTCATCGATGCGCACGGCCATGCGTAAAACTATCATATAATAGGACAGGAGCGCTGCGATCCCGCCTATAACCATTGCTGATAAAGGATCAACAAAACCGGAAGCTGGAGTGATAGCTACTAATCCCACTACCGCCCCGGTCGCCACCCCCAGGACCGAAGGCCGGCGGTGCAGCCAGCTTAAGAACATCCAGACCAGCGCGGCGGCCGCGGCAGCGGTATTAGTTGCGACCACGGCAGAGGCAGCTAGACCGTTAGCGCCCAGGGCCGAGCCCCCGTTGAAACCGAACCAGCCGAACCAGAGGAGGACTGTTCCCAAAACCACCAATGGGATATTGCTGGGTTCCATATTATCCTTGCCGTAGCCCTTGCGTTTGCCGATGACGAAGGCGATGGCCAGGGCGGAGAATCCTGCGGTGATATGGACCACGGTGCCGCCGGCAAAATCAAGTGCGCCCATGACCCTTAACCAGCCTCCCACTCCCCAAACCCAATGGGCGACCGGGTCATAGACCAGGGTGGCCCAGAGCAGGGAAAAAAGTAAAAATGAGGAGAACTTGGAACGTTCAACAAAGGTGCTGACGAACAAGGTCGGTGTCACGATCGCGAAAGCGGCCTGAAAGATCATGAAGACCAGTGCCGGGATGGTGGCAGCATAGTCGGCATTGGGCGCTTGGCCTACTCCCAGCAGTCCCAGCCACTGACCGTTTCCGATCAGGCCTTTAATAGTGGGGGCAAAGGCCAGGGAATAACCGAAGAGCACCCACTGGATGCTGATAACGAAGAGTAGAGCGAAGCACATCATTATGGTGGAAAGGATATTTTTCTTTCTCACCATACCACCGTAAAAGAAACCGACCGCTGGAGTCATTAGGATCACTAGAGCCGTTGAGATCAGGACCCATGCCGTATCGCCAGTGTTTATCATTTTGCTCTTTCTCCTTTTATTTCAATTCATAAAAGGAGATAGCAATTTTCATGCCATGAGGTAATTAGGGAAGGAAATTACAAAATTGTGGAATTATAAGATTTGAATGGATCTTTAGAGGTTATATTTCTGTATCTTGTATCCCAGCATTCTTTCCGTGATGCCTAAGGCTTTCGCCGCCTGGCGCTGGGTTTTGTGGAGAGCCAGGGCTTCTTTTATTTTTTGTTTTTCTATTGATTCCACTATCTGCGGCAGGGTGGCGCCTTCGGCCTTGATCTCGATCGCCCTTTGCGACAGATTGGCGGGGAGGTCTTTGGGGGAGATGAGGTCTTTCTGGCAGAGCACCACCGCGTACTCGATTGTGTTCTCAAGCTCGCGCACGTTCCCGGGCCAATCATATTCCATCAACAGGTCCAGCGCCGCGCGGTTGACCCCGTCGATCTGCTTTTTGCTCTCCCGGTTGTATTTATGCGTGAAATGGGCGACTAAAAGCGGGATATCCTCCTTGCGCTCCCTGAGCGGAGGCAGATGAATGGGAAAAACATTGATGCGGTAGAAAAGGTCTTCCCTGAATTTGCCTTCTTTTACCATCTGTTTTAGATCGCGGTGCGTAGCGCAGATCACCCGCACATCCGCCTTGATGCTCTGGGTGCCGCCCAGACGCTCGAATTCCTTCTCCTGCAATACCCTTAAAAGCTTGATCTGGGTGGGAATGGTGAGATCGCCGATCTCATCCAAAAAGAGCGTGCCCCCATTCGCCAGCTCGAATCGGCCGGGTTTTCTTTCTATGGCCCCGGTAAAAGCCCCCCGCTCGTAGCCGAAAAGCTCGGACTCTATCAGGTTCTCGGGCAGGGCCGCGCAGGCCACTTTTATCAAGGGGCGTTCGGAGCGCGGGGAGGAATAATGTATGGCTGAAGCCACCAGTTCCTTGCCGGTTCCCGATTCCCCGGTTAAAAGCACCGTGGCATTGCTTTGCGCCACCTGCCTGGCTCCCTCCAGCACGGTCTCCATTAGCGGCGAGCTGTAAACCACATTACCGAACTTGAACTTGCCCTTGAGCTGCTGGCGCAGTTGCACGTTCTCCGAAACCACCGCCTGCTTTTCGGACTCTGCCAAGTCACGGATGATAACTGCCTGCCCTACCATGGAGGCAATAATAGTTAAAAGCTTGATATCTTCCTCATAGGAGATCCCGCCCTTGAAAAGATGGTCCACCGAGAGCGCGCCAATGATCTTATTCCCGACCTTGACGGGGACGCAGAGAAAAGCGAATTCCCTTTCATGTAGATTTTTCCGCGCCTGGGTGCGGTCCAGGAAAAGTGGTTCGGCCTCGATGTCCGGCACCACCATGGGCTGGCCGGTCTCGACCACGCGGCCGGGTACGCCCTCCCCGATCTTATAGCGGCCGCGCTCCTTCTCTTCTCTAGTCAGCCCCTGCGCCACCTCTATCCTCAGTTCATTGGTGACCGGATCGACCAGTGTTATCGTACCCCTTTTCATCTCCAGCGAATCGGAAAGGATCTTGAGAATGGAGTTCAAGCTTTTTTCAAGCTGAAGTGAGGAGGAAAGCGCTTCGCTGATATCCACTAATACCTTTACTTTGACATCTCGCATGGGGCTCATACAATATTGTATTGTATTACAATATTGTAGATTGGTCAAGTATTATTTTATACAGACCATTCTTTGCGAAGCCACATCCGAGAGCAGCTTGATCTCTTTCTCAAAGTCATGGACTTTTATTGCCTGCTGGTATTCTTTCGCTTCCGGGACCAGCTCGCCGAGCCGGTTTGTCAGGCCATCCAGCCAAGCCTTATTGAAAAACACGCTTTCATTATCCATAAAAAGTGCCGCGTAGAATATGTTAGTCTCCACCAGGTCCAGGAAAAAATGGGAACCGAAAGAGAGTTCCGGCATGAAACCGCCTTTCGGGTCATCCACCTCGATCAAGGCGGTGACATTATTGATCTCGGCGAAATTGACCGGGACCCCCAGTGAGGGGTCGCGGCTGCCCCATCTTCCTGGGCCGATCAAAATGGTCGCTATGCCTTTACTTTGCTTGTTCAGCCGGCCGATCAGACGCGCCACTTCGAATTTCCTGGTCATTAACAGGTCACGATAGGCCTCCGTATCCACATAGATCAGTCTCTTGATCGCTTGCGAAACACTTCCACCCATAAAATTGCCTTCAGACTTGAAGACCAGTTCATCCTGAGAGAGCTCCCCGGGTATTTGAACCTGCGCTACCTCGCCCCTGGCTTGCAGCGGCCGGCACTGCACCAGGTTGATCTGGGATCGCCCCCTCCGATCAAAATTTACAGTGAATTCCACATCCACCGGATACTGGTAGGTATCTTCCAGGGTTTTTAGCATCCTCCTCATGGTCGTTGAAAAATCCGTGGCGGAGAGCAGCTTATCAAAGGTCAATATCCAGGATTGACCTGCGAGTTTAAGCTCGGCCATTTTCTTCTCGGCTTCCTCATCCCTTTGACCTACCAGATCGAGCTTTACCTCCGGCTCGTCCTTCAATAATTTCTCAAGGGAGCTGGTCTGCAGTTCGTTTTCTGTGATATTCAAAATGTCCACATCGTGCTGGGAAAATCTCTTGGCTTTTTCCATTCCCACATAAGGTTTGAGCAGGGGCCGATCCAGCGCCACGATCCGGGGATAATCCCCTTCCGCGCGATTCACCGCCTTGGTCCCCAACCCCAAAACCAAACGCAGCATCCCGGCTTTGGGATCCATATCCTTGTGCCAGACGAAAGTATTATAGGAAAAACCAACTCCGGCGATAAAAGGAAAGAAATGATGCTGATGCTGTGTTCCGGATACCCGCTGCACCAGCAAGGCCATTTGTTCATCCGCCTGACTCAAACCTCTTTGCAGACGATAATTAAGCGCATCATCGTTTAAGGTGCTGGCATAAACCCGGCGCACGATATCCTCAAAGCGCTGGTAGCGTTCCTCCGGAGACCCCTGATTCACATCAAAGATGCTCTCGTATTTACCGGCAAAAGCGTTGCCGAAGGCGTCTTCCAGCAAGCTGGAAGAGCGCACAATGATGGGCGACTGGCCGAAATATTCGATTATCAGGCGAAAATGCTCCCGGATCTCGTGAGGGAATTTGCCGGTTAACATCTTATCCCTTAATTCGGCCGCCCGGCTGAAGTATCCGGCTTCCGTTTTCTGCATGAGCCACAGGTCCCACCAGCCATTCTCTACTATATAGGTATAGAAGACATCCGAGCCAACATAAAAAGAATCATGGGGCTCCAGTATTTTACACCAGTCAAAGGATCTATCCTGGTCCAGGATCTTCCGGGCCAACAGCATTCCCAAAGCCTTGCCTCCGATAAAACCGGTTCCCACCATGCGGGATTTGATGGTCAGCAGGTCTAATAGCGTTAAATGCTCTTTGATCAGGGATAGCATGCGCGCCTCCGACCCGAGCATGATCCTGTCCAGGTACTCGAGCATACCTTTTTTAGCCTTCTTTTCACCGGTTTTTCGGGACAGCTTTTCCGCCTCCAGGAACAATCTATCCCAAAAGTCCAGGTTCCTTTCCGCTCTATCCGCTCCCTTTAAGGAAATATAAGAGAAAAGTTTGGTGGCATCCACGCTGCTGGTGATAGGGACGAATCGGTCTTTCTCCTCAATATGCGGAAGGAACATGGTAGGCGAATACCTCTCCCAGACTTTGAGTGGCTGGACATAAAAATCCCCCTCGAAATCATACACTTCCAGCAGCAGCTGGGTGGTCTCGCGGATGCGGGCGATGGTCTTGAAAGAATGATGGTCCTTCAGGATCCCAAAATAGGCGATGGTTTCAAGCTTGAAAAGATAGGGACAGGTGACCATGAAGAAATTGCCGATCATCAAGTCTGTGGCCCAGGCAGAGAGCAGGTCGGAGAGACAATCAAAAACATAAAAGGCCTCTTTCCCTTCCCGGGCGATGATCTTGTGGATCTCTTTGGTGAAGGCCTCAAACCCGCTACCGGCGTCCAGCTTATAAACTTTTACTTTCTTTTGGGCGGAGATCACAGGGGGATGTTTGGCAAAACGGATATAGACCAAGTTCCGCCTCTCGCGCTGCGCCTGTTTTACATAGGGATCTACAAAGTGTTGATAATCCTTGATGTCATCGACCTGCCAGACCACATTATCGCCCAAACGTAGGTTCTGGACGATCGCATCGAGCCCTTTCAATCCGGTGCTAATATTCATAATGAGTCAAATTTTACTAATCGGGAATAATCGATCAGAGTGCCCAGGGCCTGGCTTTCGGTCTCTATTCCCCACTCCTCCACCGCCGCCACCGGATTGAGCCCGCCCGGGACCACGATCCCCACTCTTTCCGATCCCACGGTCATGCCGAGGATGGTTTGACCCGCCTTGCCGATCAGCAGGACTCCACCCAAGCCGGCGGATTCTATCTGGCGAATGATAGCCTCCGCTTCATGCACCGAAGCGGCCGGGATCTCGCGCAGACTGGCCAGTATCTTTCCCGAACCTTTAACCGCCACGCCCACGCTGGTCATCCGGCTTTTTATGAATATCTCATGCGGATCCAGGGTGGAGCCGGAATATTCTATGATTTCCGTAAAACGCAAGGGACGCTCGTTCTCGATCTGCAAAAGCCCGCCGAACTTTGATTCCATGGGTATGTGATGCTTCAGCAGGATCCCGTTAATATTGATACTGCAGACGGTCCCCAAGGCCACCATCCCCTCCGGTACTGTCATCCTTCCCAATTCCTCCCCCACCCTGGCCACCGCCACCCGGTCACCGGTCGCAAGCTTTTGTCGAAAGACAGGGGTCATGATCTCCAGGGCCTTCTTGAAATCCCGCTCAGCGATCAGCGTCAGATTGATGATCACCGCGCCTTTCTTCTCGTCAATATTAAAATCCATCTGGTAGGAAAGGTTGTCGATGCGGGAGCTCATGAAGCCCAATTTATCCGAGACAAAAGCATCCCTAAGCTCCCTGAGTCCCTTGCTGGTGATCTCTCGCCCTTCTTTCCAGTGGACCTGGATCAATCCTTGATCATTTATCGATTTTAAATGGTAACGCACCGTCCGTTCTGGCATCTCTATCCCGTATTCTTTGAGTTTCTCCGCTATCTCCGCTGAACCTATCGGCTCCCGGGATTCTCCTATGATCTTTAATATGGTTTTTATCCTTTGATCCATCAGCATTATTATATCACTTAATAATTTACTTGACAAACGGCAAGCACTTGCCGTATAATAATTCCTGTTTCAAAATTTTTAAAGGGGGAATTAAAATGGTAAGAGATATCTTGGATCAGGTAAAGAGAAGAAATCCCGGTGAAGCCGAGTTCCATCAGGCAGTGGAAGAAGTATTAGAGTCGATAGCCCCGGTTTTGGAGAAGCATCCCGAATATAAAAAGGCCAAGATCGCAGAGAGAATAGTCGAGCCCGAGCGGCAACTCATGTTCCGCGTGCCCTGGGTGGATGACAAAGGCGAGGTCCAGGTCAACCGCGGTTTCCGCATAGAATTCAACAGCGCCCTCGGGCCCTATAAGGGCGGCCTGCGCTTCCACCCTTCCGTTTATTTAGGCATCATCAAGTTCCTGGGTTTTGAGCAGATATTCAAGAACTCTCTGACCGGGTTGGCAATGGGCGGCGGCAAGGGCGGCTCAGATTTTGATCCCAAGGGTAAATCCGACGGCGAAGTCATGCGCTTCTGCCAGAGCTTCATGATGGAGCTTTTCCGTCATATCGGACCCGATACCGACGTTCCCGCCGGGGATATCGGGGTCGGCGGGCGCGAGATCGGCTTCATGTTCGGCATGTACAAGAAACTGCGCAACGAGTTCACCGGGGTTTTGACCGGCAAGGGCCTCGATTGGGGCGGCTCCCTGGTCAGGACCGAAGCCACCGGATACGGACTCATCTATTTCCTGCTGGAGATGCTTAAGGACGCAGGAAAAAACATTAAAGGTGCGACCGTGGTCAGCTCCGGCTCCGGCAATGTCTCGATCTATGCCATCGAGAAATGCCAGCAGTTAGGCGCCAAAGTGGTCGCCTGCTCGGATTCGAACGGCTATATTGTGGACCCGGACGGCATCAACTTGAATACCGTAAAACAGCTGAAAGAAGTGGAGCGCAAACGCATCAGCGAATACGTGAAGCTCCATCCCAACGCCAAGTACCATGACGGCTGCAACGGCATCTGGACGGTAAAGTGCGACATTGCCCTGCCCAATGCTACCCAGAACGAGATCGACGAGAAGTCGGCCAAGAAGCTGGTGGAGAACGGCTGTTACGCGGTAGCGGAAGGGGCCAACATGCCCTCCACCCCCGAAGCCATCAAGGTCTTTCTGAAGAACAAGGTCGGCTTCGGCCCGGCCAAGGCGGCCAATGCGGGCGGGGTGGCAACCTCCGGACTGGAGATGGCTCAGAACAGCCAGAGATTGTCCTGGAGCTTTGAGGAGACCGACAAGTATCTGGAGCGCATCATGAAGAACATTTATTCTCAGGCTAAGAAAGCCTCTGAGGAATATGGGGTTCCCGGCAATCTGGTGGCAGGCGCCAATATCGCTGGATTTGAGAAAGTGGCCCGAGCCATGCTGGCTCATGGGATAGTTTAAGCCAAAACTGAAATTTCGGCCCGTATTTGACGATATATATACGGAGAGGATCATAGAATGCCTACCGAAAGATTATCAGGATCATATTCCTTCTGGCTTGGCCGAAGCCATGTCAGCCGGTTCGACTTCAACCGCAAGATCGGCAACGGCGCCATGGCCCAGGTCCACATGGAGCAGGGCCGTCTCTACCGCCGCGTCGCCATCAAGACCTCCACTCATATCATGCCCGAATTTGGCGAGTTTTTGATCCATAACGAGGGTGTTGTACTCGAACAGCTAGATCATCCCAATATCATCGCCCACTTGGGCCACGGCAAAACCGCCGACGGCCGCAATTTCCTGGCAGAGGAATATTTCGACGGCACCCCCCTGTCTAAATTAAATGGCTGTTATGTTTCGACAGAGCGGGGCTTGGAGATCGCCCGAGGCGTGGCCGCCGGCCTGGCCCACGCGCACGGCAAGCAAATCGTCCATGGAGATATGGCGCCCGGCAATATATTGATAAAGGGTGATCAGGTCAAACTCATTGATTTCTCATTTGCCCGGCCGGAAGGCCAATGGCTGAGCGCGGAGCTCGATCATTCCGCCGAACCCTTGCTACTGGGCACTCCCAACTATATGTCGCCGGGAAGAGTATCCTCTCATCGGCCTCCCAACAAAGCGGATGACGTCTATGCCCTGGGCCTGATCATCTATCAGGTCTTGACCGGGAACAAGGCCATGAACCTGAACTCCTCTCATACGGTAAAAAATATTATACAAAATCTGCAAAATCTGCACGACAGGATCGAGCTGGACAACCGGATCCCGCGACCTGCAAAAGAGCTTATCTTGAGGATGATCGATCATAGAAGGAAAGACCGATTGGAAGACAGCCAGCAGGCCCTGGAGGCCATTGAGGCGGTAATAAAACAGATCAATCCGCCCCCGGCCCCCAACCCCCGCCCCGGAGGGGGGTTTTTATTAAAGGTGGGA
>Ga0315295_10000829_pt1 | contig 26373 bp, 25 predicted proteins | sample YL17G14_0_MG_FD_204453 | JGI IMG/M metagenome (GOLD analysis project Ga0315295, IMG submission 204453) | Sediment microbial communities from Yellowstone Lake, YNP, Wyoming, USA - YL17G14_0 | ecosystem: Environmental > Aquatic > Freshwater > Lake > Sediment | place: USA: Wyoming | collected... | reverse complement strand
CCTGAAATGGGGGAGAGGGCTGGGGTGAGGGGGTTAAGGGCCGTCTGTTTCACCCCTCTCCCTTTCCCTCTCCCCTCCCGAGCGAGGGGCGAGGGGACTCTGGTCCTATTGTCTTGGAGAATAGCCTTCAGCCTGAATAATACCTCTTGTGGAAATCTCTCTAACCAGAGCGTGCTTTCCAATAAGGCCTTCCCTTGGCAAAGAATACCCATTGATTCCTTGGTCCGTATTCGTTCCGCCGTCCTGCCCCTAACGAGATCATACACCGCCACCATGCCCTTCCTCTAAAGTACGCTTCCGTGTGAAGAACCCTATTTCTTATCTCCGATAATTCGTAGCATTATTGTTAATTTCATGCTCTCTGATGAACTGCATTGGATAATTTTTCGGAGTTCACTTCCTTTTAACCTTCAGTTGCTTGAAATAAATTTTCAGGTATTACTCTTCCACGTATCTCACCGTCTAGCATTAGACGGGCTCGCAATAATACCGATACAATTTCAGTGTGCAGATCGAGTAAAAAATGAGAGGTCAGTTCCGGAGATATCCTGGCCTCTTCGAAAACCCTTATCTTCAAAAAAACCGGATGAAGTTACAGGGTTTTGTTTCTTCACTATCACATGTGAGATTTTATCAAAATCTATTGAATTCATTCTCTTATCAATATTTCTCGGGTTTATGAACCCATAAAAATTTGCCGGGTTCGAGTAATTACAGAGTACATATAACTCCGGATAGTCAACAACAAAAACCTCGCTTCCTTTTCTCAGTACCATCGAAACCTGGTGAGCTTCGAGCAGCTGTCTTTCTTTTACTTCTCTCAGTTCACTGAAGGGCATCTTTACTGCCAAGAACATTGATTCTGCCCCCAGGGTTATCAAGATTATCAGAATATAAGCCTTGGGGTTCATGGATAGCTTACACACAAACATCCAGATGGAGAGTACCAGCATTACAGATAGTATGAATGAGGCAACAAAAATGGCCTGGTGGGACTTTGAAATGTCATAAAAAGAAGGGCTGATTAAAACGAACAGTGGAAAGAGCAAAAATATGCATAACGATACAACTCTCAAGAGATATGAACCATGCTTTTCATGTACAAAAGACTCCCGGATAAGTGTGTTCAGCAGGATAGCAGCGATAATATAGCTCCATGGGGCTATGGGGAGAAAGTAATGCCCGAATTGCCGGATGAATATTGGAAACGCAGAAAAAAGGAAAATGGGCATTACCTCTGTTTTTGAGTCAATAGATATCGATAACCCCTTTTTAAAGATCAGGGAGAAAACATATAGCAGGGGAGGTATAAATAACCAGTTCAGGTGCATAACCTTAATAATAACATTGAGGAGCCTCTCGCCAGGGGTGATGCTCTCTGCAATGGAATATGACACCGCCCTGCTTCCAAGAAAGCCAAATGAGTTCAGTGCAGTTTTCATCTCTGCATCTGTAAATACTACAAACAGGCAAAATGGAATTGTGCAAGCAATAATGACAGAGAATAAAGCGAAGAACATCTCTTTATACGAGGTGACAGATCTCTTTGTTCGGAGGAAATCTATCACAATGGATAATAAAAACCCTGTCATGACAAGAACGGAATACTGTTTGAACATTATCGAGACGCCAAGAGACAAGCCGACAAGAGGAAACTTTAAGGCTGGTTTTATCCCGAACAAATAAAAAATGAACGCCAGTAAAATGAATGCCACCTGGAAGGGTTCAAGTACTATGGTATATCCCTGGCAGATCATCGTGGTAAAGTAATAAGAAACTGCGAGCACAAAGCAGACAATATTTGAATCTATGAATCTTCTCACTATGGCATAGAAAAGGATCCCGTTGAGCACATTGACTAAGTACAGGAGCAGGAAAAGGGTTACGATATCAGTACCGAACATACTCATCCAGATTGAATAGGCGTAGTATAGGAATGGGGTGTACATAGTATCAACTTCCACGGTGGGAGTACTCCCATTCATTACTGCCTTTGCAACGGGGATATAATACCCGGCGTCCCTGTTCACTGGTACGACCTGGTATGTGAGGAATAGATAGCTGCAAATGATGGCAGTACTTATAATGAGCAGATACAGGATAATGCGATCTGTCTTCATCTATATTACGCTATCTATACACCTTGAGGAGAAGTCTTTAGGGTATATCAAGTTTCCATATCAAAGGATCACAGCCTATACTCGATCAACTCTTTTATGAGAGGATCGTATCCACCATATTTTTGTAGCATCCCACATAACTTTCTTCTGAAAGGTTTTCCTGGACATAAGCCAATCCATTCCTGGCCAACCTTTCAGCGAGGACATGATCAGACAAGAACTTCCTCATCTTATCAGCGAGATCTTCCACGTCCTCCTTCCTGAACAACAAACCATTAAACCCGTCCCGGATGAGATCTGGGACGCCATCAATATCGGCAGCCACAATGGGTTTTTTCGAAGCCATGGCCTCTCTCAAAACACGAGGAGATGAGTCGGTTCGTGACGCCAGGACATAGAGGGTACAGTTAGTCATTAATCGAATGACATCCTCATAATAGACCGGGTCATTCAATTCAATATTAGGATTACCCTCAGTAAGGTTCTCAAAATATTCACGACCACTTGGACACCAACCGAAGATCTTGAGTTTTATATTTGGGAATTCATGGCTGATCTTATTGAACGCCTTAATAAGGATATCAACACCCTTGAGATACCAGGGATAGCCAAGTAACAGTATGTAACCTTCATCAATTTTGTTGGATTCAATGAATTTCCTTATGGGGACGAAATTGGCAAAACAAAAGATTTTCGTACTTCCATTTATGTTGAGTTCGAGGGGCTCAAGCTGTTTCTCATAGACCAACTTAACTGCGTCTGCTTTTTTGATCACATAAGAAATAATATGTTTGGAAATCTTATCTTTGAAAGTCATTCCAAGCCTGTTACCGAATCCATACTTTGAATCATATTTGTAGGCTGATTCGAAATTGCCGTTTATTTCGATTATGACCTTTGACCTTGTAAGTTTGGATATGAGAATTGCCACTAATCCTGTTGAAAGTGGATTGGTTGATACTATGATCTGATATCTTCTTTCTTTGAAAAAAATAATGAGGGCATGCAGCACTGTCATGAAGAAAGAATAGAAAGTCCTGATTAATATGTTTTCCCTGATGTATCTATGGGAATGAAGATTGAAGTTTCCAATCTGCTTGAGACGTGTATGCTCAATACCCTTTCCAATGGGAAATACTATATCACCTGAAAAATATTTACTCAGAGAGATGTATTTTTCATAAAATGGTATACTCGCAGGCTTTCCCAGCCCGGAGAGAAGATAGAGAATGCGTATATTTGACACCTTTATAAGCCTTTCATAAATGTTATTCTCGATGCTCTAATGATCTGATATTTTTTAATCTTAGGAATATTTCTTTATCAAAAACATATAAATACCCTATATAGAAAAAAGCCCCTATGACTATCTTAACAGCTAGACTTAAAACAATATTTACATTCACCTGATAGGTGCATGACATAAGATTTTCAAAGAGCAGAATAGCAAACGACATGACTATAACCGCGAATACGGGTTTCAGAAGATACTTAACATATGTAAGAAAGCGTATGCCGATTTTGGATAATGTAATCATAACCCATGCACAGCTTATTGCAAGATATGTAGTGAACCAGGGTATCAATATTGAATTCAGGTTATGCCGGGTTGCGAAATAAAATGATATGGGCATGAATATGGTACAAATAAGGTTAAAATACAGACTCCACATAGGTCTTCCCTGTGCTATATGAACCATATTGTTCAACGCCGTGAGAGAAACAAAGATCTGGGCAAGACACAAATATTTAAAGAGGGGAATGATGGGGAGCCATTTGCTATCGAGTAGGATCCTGACAATGTCTTCACCTACCATGAACCCGCCCACAAATATTGGAAGCACAATAACCATGGTTACCTTGATTATGTTAAGGTAGAAACTGTTAAATCTTTCAGGTGACCCTTGAAATTGTGAAAATGCAGGAAATGATACCATATTGATCAAAGATACAATCTTTTCCGTAGGGATTTTCGCAAGCTGGAGGGCAAACGAATAATAACCCAGCAATTGTGTGGACCAGGCTCTGCCTGCAAAAAATCTGTCTGCCTTGTCATAGACATAAAAAAACGATCTCCCGGCGGCCACATTTATACCAAAACCAAGATATGACCTTACTTCAGAAAAATTCATGTATGCCTTCGGAAGCCATCTCTTGTTTATATACAGAAGTACCAGTTTGATAAATTCGCGGATTATATGACCACCGAGGAGCGTCCAAACACCAGCCCCCATATATGCCAGCATGTACATGGCCAGTGAAGAAATACCCGCCCCAGTCATTTCAATCAGGCCTATCTTCTTGAATTCAAGATCCTTTCTCATGAGATTCAAAGGTACTATCTGGAGACCGGTGATTATAAAAAGAACTGATACAGCCTGGGTTAATGGAATTACCCTGTTCTCATGAAAAATGAAAGCTGTCGGGTAAGCTACAACGAAGCACAGGGATGCCATCAATGTGCTGATACCCAACATAAACCAGAAGATTGAAGACATCTCATTTTCAGTAATGTTCTGTCTCTGGATTATTGCTGAACCCAGGCCGAGTTCACTGAACATCATGGCATAGCCTGTTATGATCGTTGACATTTCCATGAGGCCATAATCTCCTGGGATCAGTATGCGAGCCACCAGTATCGTGATAATCCACGAAAATATCTGGCTCAATAATTTGAAGAACGCAAGCCAGGTGGCCCCTTTTGCAACTTTTAGTGCAATCGACATTTATCTCATGTTCGGTTTGTTGATAGGAAGGCTATGTGTCGTCCAGCTATGAATCTACCTATGAACATAGCGGGCGATTATTACACCACGGAGAAACATAAATATGTCATATTTATTTATCAGCTTATAATATAAAATTATGATCTTACATATTATCTCTGAAAAAACAAACGCGTACGGGGGGGGCTGATACATAATCAAATCTACTTCCTCAAATTCTGTATCTGAAATTAATTTCCTAATTTTTCTTATAGAATTGGCACGATAGAATGCGGGGAACACATCCGTTGAATCTTTCCCTGTTAACCAAGATGATAATAGGCTACTCAACCAATCAGGAAGAATTTTATTTACAATGACAACTATATTATAAATGCATGGCGTTGCTAAAATAAAATACCCCCCCCCTTTCACTATTCTGCTTATTTCATTAAAGAATTTATTTGGTTCCGGCAAGTGTTCTATGACCATATTTGAATATACTATATCTAATGAATTATCTCTTATTGGAATATTATTCAAATCACTAACTATTCTAAAGTTCACTTTTTTATTATTCTTCAAATCATCGAAGACCAAATCAGCCCCGACGAGTTTTATATTAGGATCCAGATCAAAAGTTATTCCCGAACTGTGCCCACAACCGGCATCCATCATTAATACCTTGCTGCATGAGTTTATTTCATTAATTGACTTCAATATAAGATCGCTAGAGATTTCATATTTTGTTTTTTTTTCAGGATAGTACTTGCTGATAATATTCCAGCATGACTCTCTTTTCATTTTATAATATTTTTTTAGATAATTAATCATTTTGATTTCCTTATCCTAGGGCCATTATAAACATGGGTATGAAAGGTGTCACCAAATACAAGATTTCTTTGCTTTGTATTATTTTTTTATGAGTACCTACCCTAAAGATGGCAATTTATACCTCTAAACCAAAAACAAAATGTGCCATGAGTTACAATGAAAAAATCTCCTCATAGACACTCTCCATGGTTTTCACCATTTTAGATATTGAAAACCTCTCTTTAATTTCACTGAAAGCTCTTTTACCAATCTCTTTTGCCGCATTCATGTCTCTTAAATATTTTTCCAAGGCTGATGCCATGGCATTATAGTCACCCATAGGTACGAGAAGACCTGATTCTCCATCAGTTATTTGTTCCGGTGTACCTCCAGAATTCGTTGCAACGATTGGTTTTTCCATGGCCATCGCCTCAAGAACAACCCTTCCAAAGGGCTCAGGCTCTATCGATGCATGGACAAAAATATCAATAGCATTATGCAACTGGGGAATATCCTCTCTAAATCCAAGAAACTTGAATCTGTCGTTCAACGAATTTTCAGCAATAAACGCTCTGATTTTTCTTTCATATTCCTCAGAACCTTTCGGAATCTTCCCAATAATGACAGCAAGCACATTTGTATGATGTTTCATAATGATATTCATTGCCTGCGCAAAGACCATTTGACCCTTCCAATAATGTATGTTTCCAATCATTCCTATAAGGATTTCATCATCTTTTATACCGAGACTATTTCGTATAGAATTTCTAATCTCAGGTGACTTGTACTTTTCAAGTTTCTCAGTATCCAGCCCATTGTATATCCTCTTAATTCTTTTAGGTCTCAACCCACCATCTTCAATAATTTTCTTGTTCGCATCACTAACCGGGATAATAGCATCCATGAATCTCACGAAGAATCTAGTCTGTAATGTAGCGGGTGGTCTAGCACCACGGTCATGAACAATAATTGGTATCCTATATAAACAACATGCGAGAACCCATTCATGATTATAGTTATAACCATTATTCAGGTGTACAAGATCGGGTTCCACTCTCTTCAGTATTTTCCATAGAGCAAACTGCTTCAATATGACATGCTTAAAAAACCTTGGGATCGTTTTCCAAGTATTAAAAGGATTAGCATCAAAAGGGTCATAATTATGAATAATTACTTCTTCAGCATGTCTTTTGAACTTCGGAACAAGTATGTTTTCCTCACAAAACAGAACAATCGGGATATAACGCTCTTTGTTCAAGCCTTCAAGAAGATACAAAAGGCTGTAGTAAGAACCGCCTATGGTCCCATCAGTATTTGACTCTATATACAAAATTCTTTTCTTTTCCATTTATCCCTCACCCAAATATCATCCCCTTATCAGATTATTCCTATGCATAATATGAGAAATTTTTCCAGAAGACCTGGGCTAATTTGTTCTTGTTTACGATAAATTATATCCACGTTTATAAGCTATATGCACGGAATTGAATCATTTATTATTAATCAATATTCTAATCCCATTGTCTAAGATATAATTTTTCATAACTGCTCGCCATAATTCCACTGCTGAAATAATTTACGAATGAATCATGCCCATTTTTCCTATAGTTTTGCAGCAGCAAGGGGGTAGATAACAGTCTGATTATCTCCTTCTCAAGTTTCTGTGGATTCTTAGGCTCGACCAGTGATCCGTTAAATCCATGCTTTATTGCTTTTGAGACACCTCCAACATTGGTTGCAATAATTGGGCACCCTGCTGCCATAGCTTCGAGCAGGACCATGGGGAAGCCTTCCCACAGGGACGGCAGCACGTAGAGATCAAAGGTCTTCAGGAGCTCCGGGATGTCGAGCCGCGGGCCTATGAAGAGCACATTCCTTTCAAGCTTCAAGGCCCTTGCTTCCGCCTTGAGATCGTCTTCGAGCGGTCCATCACCGGCTATGACAAGGGTGGTGTCAGGGAATGCCTGAACGATCCCAGGCATGGCCTTCAACAGGTATGAGATACCCTTCTGCTCGCTCAGCCTCACTCCAAGCCCAATGACTGGGCCGTTGCCCTTAATGCCGAGAGACTCTTTCTTCCCGCGCTTGTCAACCTCGATATCGAATTTTTTCCCGTCGATACCGTTGTAGATGGTCACTATCTTCTTTGGGGATATCTTTTCATACTTCATCAGGTTTTCCGAGGTGTGCTCGGATACGCCCACTACTTTGTATGCAAACTGAGACGCAGCCCACTCTGCGAACATGTACCGACGCTTGTCCGGGAAATCCCTCGCATGGTCGGTGTGGACGATGGTCTTCACCCCCGAAATGAGGGCTCCCAGGGTCCCGTCCACAAAGGGCAGGGTGTTGTGGGTGTGGATAACGTCGATCCTGTTGTGCTTCAGGATCTTCCCGACCTTGAGAAAGGACAGATAATCCGTGCTTGACTCCTTCTGCGGGAGAAAGTGAACCTTTATGCCCAGGGCTTGCACCTCGGGTACAAAACACCCGAGATCGCGCAGGCACAGTACAGAGACATCGAACAGCTCCCTATTTATTGTCCTACACAGGTTTACCACAACCTGTTGAAGCCCTCCTATCGACAGGTCATGTGTGATTTGCATCAATCTTATTCTTCTGCCATTCATGGATTCCATTCATTATTACCCGCTACTTTAACTCCCATGCATGAACCCTATATGTTTCTATCCCCACCGATGAAGTGCCAGGTACTATAGTCGATGTCATTATCACGGGTAACAGACAGGACCTGTATGTCGTCCCTCGCATCAAAAAACAACATGCGCCTCAGCCATGGCATGACAGGATCATTGTCAGTGATTCGGATGCCAATTCCAGGGTACCCTTCACTTCTCGCCTGGATCCCGAGCTCCCTCAGCATATTCCGGGCGCATCGTCCATTCAGGGAGGTGATCTCATACACGTCCAGCTTCCCTGAGTCCACGGTGTAAAAGACATAGCCGAGCAGCTCGCCATGCGTATCCCTGCACGTGATGAGCCTGAAGTCGAACTGGGGGTTCCTGAAATACTTCCAGTTCAGGTATGCACTGCCCCGTTCGCCCAGCAGCCCCTCATCATTTTCTCTCATCTTGCTCCAGAGGACATCGAATGACTCATCAGCAATGTTCTCCTCCTCGATGTCATTTTTTCCAAAAGGCACAGCCAGGGCGGACAGTATTGATATCAAGGTATCAGGTATCAAGGCGATGAAGTCGGACAAGGCATCGGGGACATACTTGCTCAGGTATTGCGCTGTAGCGACAGGCTTCACGAGATGCTTGAGTGTTATGGAAACCTTCAATCCACTTTTTTCGATGATCTTCTTTGATTTAAGGTTTGGAACTGTATACAGGAGATCAAACCCGAGCTCGGCCATTTGTGAGACAACAGCCTTTGGTAGTACAAGGCCTGGGCCGAAAACCCTGTCAGTGCTTCGGACCATGAAATCACCCATGATGCCTGCCCGGAGTTTCTTTCCCCTGTATGAGAAGTCTCTCGGCATCACCGAAATCGTCCCGGCAAGATCACCGGACTTGTCTTCAAAAGCGAGAAACCATAGCGCCGGGCCGGCCGGATTCCCGCTGTTCAACCAGTCGAAACGACCACCAGGCGTTCCAGGAAGATAGTCCTCCCAGAATTTCCGGATGGCTTCCTTATATGTCTCTGGCTCTGCCTGGATAATCTTGTAACTGGGCATGGTATATCAATCTGGGGCAGCCATATTCTTTCAGACTATGAATCCGATCGTCTCCCCAATCGACTCGATCAGCTCCCTTCTCTTCGCGTCATTGAGGTTTTCAATAAAGTATTCGTGGGAAAAAATCTTTTTACCCGACCGGATAGACTCTATTTTTTCAAGATAATCCTGCAAACTTGATATGACTCGCGCCGGGTTCCCAGCTGCAAGACTTCCGGGAGGCACATCTCCGATGACGACCGACCCGGCTCCGATAATGGTATTCGGCCCAATGGTGACATCCGGCAGGACAATGACGGAATCTCCAATGAAACAGTTCTCCCTGATGTCGATCCTGCCGATCTTTGTATACCCTAGATACTTCTTTGTGCTTGCATCATGGGCGATCAGACGCACATTAGGGCATATGGTGCAGTTATCGCCGATGGATATCAGAAAGCAATGCGACGGATCGAAAAAAAAGGTATCAATGATGTCGACATCCCTCCCAAGCCTAAGCCCCTTTTGCTGAAGCCCTTCGATATACTGCTTTCTCTTCATCTCAACAAGCTTTCCATACATTTTGGTCAGACATGAATAGATACGCATACAATTACTTCTCCCCCGGACAAATCTCACGATACAGGCCATAATATGCCGTTACCATGGATCTTGCTGAGAATTTTTCCTCGGTCTTTTGTATCCGTTGTTTCCCAATCCCTCCCTATGTCCCAGTAGATCTTCTGAAGCTCTCCGCCTGAGAGTTAGCACCCGAAACTTCATCAGCGGGTTCCGCAGGTATAGCCAGGCAAGATACCGGGAATCCCAACTGCCGAGGATACCGTGTTCCCTGGTTTCCGGTTTCGCCTAGAAGGTATCAAAGGCGGTATCGATAACATCGGTAACCTCAAAATGGTTGTACCTGAGCATAACCGGATTCAGAAAGACCACATGATACACCTTGTCGAAGAGGAGGACAGCGATATTCAGAATCCACGCCGCTACAGGATTCCTCACGTACCGATCGAAAACCAGAGGTTTGACAATCCAGCCAAGTTGGACCTTGTTCCTGAACCCGGCCCTCTCGACGATTTTGAGGGTTCCATTATGTGTTATTGTGTATACCAGACTGAACCCGAGATCTTTCGCCTTATCCGGAACCTGCCGCGGAAGCTGAATTCCCGGCCCGAAGCCCTGATGCCGCTTTTCCACAACGAAATCACCCATGATACCGAAGAGCACCTTCTCTAATTTCCAGATAAATTGCCTGGACATGATCGTTATGAAACCGATAAGGTTCTTTGTCTGGTTATCAAGGGCAAGAAACCACCTGGTCTTGCCGGCGGGATTACCCATGATCAACCAATCGTAACGAGTGGTCAAGGTTTCCGGTATGTATTCCAGCCGCATGCAGATGATCTTGTCCCAATATTCGGAAGGATCCTCGGTTACTTCCAGATGATAACTGATGACTGTCCGTTTTCCTCATGTGGATTATAGATTGGGTGACTTCATGTTCACATGATCAACCCGAAGTCGTGGCCTATGGAATCGAGCAGTTCCTTTATTCTCTTCCGTGAGATGCTCAATGTAATAGCTTTCGTCAAAGACCTTTTTCCCTTTCCGTATGGCCTCTATCTATGCCAGATACTCATCGAGTTTCGCGATAACCTTTGCAGGCTTTCCCGCGACCACTGTATTGGGTTGCACATCCCTGGTAACCACCGCGCCCGCAGCTACAATCGCATTGGGTTCGATGGTTACCCCGGGGGATGATGATTGTTGAATCGTCTATCATGGTGTTGTCCTTTACTACTATCCTGGCAAATTTCGTATAATCCAGGAACAGTTTCGTGCTTCCATCATGGGCGATAAACCGGACATTTGAGGCGATACCACAGTGGTTTCCGATGGAGATCAGATAACAATGTGAAAAATTCCAATATGCACTCTCGATATCCGGCAATATACAGCCTTCACCGATGGTGAGGCCTCGGTCAATCAGGTCCTGGAAATATCTTTCTGTCTTTATCTTTCTCGGTTGATGGTATATTTGTTGCAGAATGTTATAAAAAATGCTCATTGTTTACTCTCCAAAGGATCGGGGCTAGTACACGATTTTTTCATGATTTTTATAAAGTTAGGTAACCTTTTCCCCAACCACGACATGAATGGTTTAGGGTCATCCCAGGAGAACACGAGATAGTTGTCATATCCACAGATGAGGTCTTTCAACCATTGAAACCAACTGACGTTGTATTTTCTTGAATAGTCTCTCATCCAGTCAAGGTCATACCTGAAAGAATACCACGTTATTCTGGATGGATACTCTATAACTGGATCAATGTGACAGCCTTGGGCTTCGCAATAGTATATGTATGCGATATCGAGTCCATAGTCGGCCAGATAGCAATCGTTCACACCGATACGTGAGTTCACCTCTATGATCTTGAACAGTCCGTCCCTGTTGTCGTATTTGAAATCAATGCCCGCTGCTCCAACATAACCCAATTTGTGAAGTAATTCGTCACCCATCTCTCTAACCTGAGGACAGTGTACTGATTTCAACAGGGTTTCGGTGCCTGTCCCATCCGGATAGGTGCGTATCTTGTTCCCGACAAAAGAGCAGAGAATCCCACCTTTTCTGCTCCGGTACCCCGCATAGTAGTAAAAATTGGTTGATGGTCCTGGTATGAATTCCTGGATGACTATTTCATCGAGTCCTGCAATGACATCCACGATATCAGTCAGTTCAGTCCTGTCATTGATGAACAAGACCCTCTTGTGCCCGAACCTCTCTTTGAAAGGTGTGGATTCTTCCCATGAATCATGGAAATCGGGCTTTACGATACAAGGGAAAGGGATGTCCATTTTCAACAACATATCGGACATACATTCTTTGCCAAGCGTTTCTGTCCTCGGTGAGGGCACCCTGTGCTCTGCAAAGAGATGTGCGGTCTTCACCTTGCTGATCAGTCTTTCGTTGATCCCGTTCTCCGACAACGGGAAAAGGTAATGTGGGGACAAAATATCCTTATTCTTTAGTAAGAACCTTACGTAATAATCACTCAATGGAAATAACACCAGGGGAGATGGTTGTTTCTTTGCAAAATCAACCATGTATTGAAGCAAATCATTTTGTTCTATCGGGGCGGGAATCCTTTTGATATACCTTGAACACTCGCCTATGGTCTCTGGAGACCTGTCTATACCATAAACCGGTATCCCTCTTTTTCCCAGGGCACGGGCAACCTGCAGGGAGCCATAGAACAGATCCATCACTACAGCAGGTATCTTGTGATTGCTATTATTATCCATTGCCATGGAAGAAGGTACAGAAAATAGAGTTATTTTTGATTCGATTACGAATTTTGATACAGAGGAATTTTATCAATTTCCCGAAAATCACCGGGACAAGGAGATTACGTAGGACATGGACATTGAAAGACCGAAGGAAAATGAAGATATTTATAGAAATGTACTTTTCCCATAACTCATCGACTATGTCCACACCATAGCTGCCATACTTTTCGGATAGCGACTGAACCTTGCCAAGAACAGCTCTTCCTTCCTCTTCATTGAGAAACTCGGTCTGAAATTGTTTCGATATCCGTGCAGGTACTATTGTTAAATGATGTATCCCGTTCTTTGAAATATCGCATTCCAATATCATGGTGTCCTGCCCGGGTTCATCGAAGATGAAGTCGCCGAGGCTGTAGGCAATTATACCGTGTTTATATCTCTCGATCCCTTGCAAGCAATGGGGGTGATGTCCGAGAATTATGTGAGCCCCGGCATCAATCATAGCTTGTGCATACTTCATGTGAAGCGGCAGCGGGTATTCAGTGAAATCCAGGCCCCAGTGCATGGAAACCGCTATGACATCGACATTTCCGATGAGCTGCCTGATCTGTTTCCTGGCTTGCCTGATCGTGAATCCTGCCACCCCGCTGCGTCTTTCCGAAGCAGGCCTTGTTCTATACATAATGAATGCAGTGTAACCCAGGAACGCAATCCTGATACCATTCTTCTCGATTATGACAGGCCGATATGCCTCATATCTATTCCTGCCGGCCCCCACGCATTCGATGGAATTCATATCAAGAAGCTCGATAGTGTCGATGAGCGCCTCATCTCCATAATCATTGGCGTGATTGTTCGCCAGGGAAAGGACATGAAATCCACAACCCACAAGACCCGCCATAGACTCAGGTCGTGCCCTGAAGGTTGTTTGGGGATCCTGCCTGGGAAACGATATTCCTCTCGTGGAAATGGGACCCTCGAGGTTCCCAAAAAGAACATCAGCTTGTTTGAGGTAATCTTTCACATGTTCAAATGGATACCCTGGTCCCATGTTCTCTATCAACTTCCCTGTACCACGGTTACAGGAAAGCATAATATCCCCAACCGCCATAAGTCTTATGGTTTCCATTGCCATGCTCACATGAGGAACCCAGCAAGAGAAGAGATGGATGCCAGGGCAAGACGTGTGACATTTACGGCAAGGAGCATATTCAGAGTATCCTGTGTATCGCTTACCCCATTATGGTGTGGACTGGTCACCGGGTATTCTTCTATCATCACCATGGCTGGATATCCTTCTGACCAGAAGGAGGCCTCATCTCCTCAGTAGCATGCCTTCTTGATCACCTTTTTTGTGTTGAAACCATACGTCATGCCAATATCATGCACGGATTCTACCAGCCAGGCATAGGAGGGACGTGTTACCAAATCGATGTCCTCCTGTGCAGACCCAAAGGCAATCATATCAAGGCTGATGGCAGCCACGATCTTTTCATTTCCTTTAGCCAAGTCTTTTACATAGGCCTTGCTTCCATCCTGTCCGTCCTCTTCCCTAGAGAAGATGACAAACCTGATGGTCTTTTCAAAATCATGGCCGGTCAGCAACCGGACGATCTCTAATACTGCAGCGCAACCACTCGCATTATCGTCGGCACCAGGGGCGTAGACCAGTCGCTTCTCGGACTTTGAATCCATGTGTGCGCATACAATGATAACCTGCTCCGGGTTTTTCGTACCGCGTATCGTCCCTACAACATTCCTCCACAAAACCCCCCAGTGTTCGTATTCATGGTACCTTGTATCCGGGACATACTGGCTCATTCTCTTGAATAAATAGTCGGCTGCCTGGATCTGTTTTTCATGGGGATATCGTGTCTCGAAACGAACCAGGTCCTTGATGGTGGAACTCATCCGGGAGGTTGAAACCTGCTCCATTATCTTCTCTATCTGGATGTTCTTCTCAACAGGTCCCTTCTCGGAACATGAGAGACACATGAACACAAGGATTATCAGCAACGGGAACAGAGTTCTCCCGTGAGGCTTTGAAGCCCATCGAAAGAACTCTTCGGGAAGGTACTTGGGCATCGGGTATCGCACCACAGCAAAGCTGATTGTGCCTTGTCAGCTACGTATCAACCCTCTCCAGCCAGGCCTCTTTCCACCACAGGAGGCAATAGCGGTCGCAACCGTCCCATTCCCTGGATATCCCGCCGGCTCCATCGCACACCACACCATCGAGCAGGACCGTATCCCTTATCTTGGACAGTTTCCACCTGCGCTCGTCAAAGACCTTTTCCAGTCTCTTGAGCACGGTGTAGGTTCTGCCGCAGTATTTCCTCTGGGCGACCGTGAAAGAGAGACCCTGGTATTTGCAGTTCTGATCGAGTGTTTCCTGTATCTCCTCATAGGATTTCACCTTCACCCGCTCTCCCGGCTTCAAGTTGAGAGGCGGGATCGGACCAGGCACGTTCTTGTTAGAAGTATCCCCTTCACCTTCCGTCCTGTTCATGATCTTCCATGCAAGTATCTTGACAATGCCAATGAGCTTCATGGCTCCAAAGAACACATTCCGCACAACAAGCTTCGGCAGTTTTTCTCGAAACGAGAAATCGCACACGGATTGCTCCAGACATTGTAATTGACAGTGCATCATGCTTCTTCTGAATCGTTGTTCTTCAGTTTTCGCAGATTGTCTATAAGGGATCTGATCATTGCATAGATAATCTTCTCCACCTGGAACCTATAATAACGGTTCTTGATCCTCTGGAAAACGAGGTGGGGCAACAGCATGAACGGGATGCGGGATCTTACAAGATCGTAGAGAAGTACCAGATATTCCTCATCAAGGGCGATATCCCTCTTATCATTGATCCAATCCACGCAAGGCACGGTTTTGTCGTGGGAGGTGTCCCAAATGAGGTTGTCCCACGCCTCGATGCTGTCAGGAGGGACAAATCCGTTCTCCACTGCTATGCGATACAGGTCGCATCCCGGGTAGGGAACATACAGGCCTAGTCGTATGAACCAGAAGTTCGGATTCGTTAGGATCATTGAGGCAAACTGCTCAAGGGTTTCACGATAATCCTTATCGGTCTCAGAGGGAATACCCACAAGATAGGATGGATGGATGGTGATGTCCCTATACCAGCTCAGTACATGGAGAGCTCTTATGTTATCCTGTTTGCTGGTGCCTTTGTTCATGATCTTGAGCACCCTGTCGCTTCCGGATTCGCACCCTAACAACACCATCCTGCACTTCGTCTCGTTGAGTCGTTTAGCGAATGATTCGTCTATGTAATCCACCCGCACCTCGCATGTGTACGGCAGATCTACCTTTTCGAGTATGGAAAAAGCCCGCTTCTTGTTTGTGAAAAAATTATCATCCCAAAACCTGATACCGTCCAGCTGGAGTGATTCCTTGAGCCTGAGGACCCTTTCGACAACATACCATTCAGTGTGGGCCCGCCACTTCCCGTAATTGAAGCCCTGGTTGTAGCAAAAGGCACATCGATGAGGGCATCCCCTCGATGTTATGAACTGGAATGTCCGTTTCATCCCGAACTGGGGAGCAGAGAAAACATATCTTTCCGGGTCAACGAGGGACCAGTCCATTTCATACTGGTCGAGATCCTGTATCAGCTCCCGGCGTTCGTTGATTTGAATCATTCCCTGGTGATCCCGGTATCCGATGCCTTTTACAGATTCATACCCTCCCCCGTTCTCAATTGTCCTGGTGAGCTCCACTGCAGTGACCTCGCCTTCACCCATCACCACGAAGTCAACGGCTTGCTCGTTGAGGCACTGTTCAGGCATGAATGTGGGGTGGGCGTTCCCCCATACCACCGGGACATCGCCATATTTCTTGATCTCCCTCGACATTTCCAAGGCTGCCTTCATGGACCAGCCTGTATTCACGGAAAATCCCACCCAGATCGGCTTCATACCTGCAATCTCCCGAACATGGTCGTGGATGCGGTCTTCACAGATATGATAAAGCCTCACTTCATACCCGGCCTTTTTCAGGGCATCACCCACATACAGGAGTCCGAGGGGGGGGTTGCCCATTGTCTGCTGACTGTTGATGCGGATTAATATAATCATCTCTTCTCTATCGGCAATCAGAACAGTTCGAAAGAACAGCAATTGCCCTCATCGATATGAACAGCGCAGTTCGGCTTGTTAATGGTGCCCTTAAGGAATGTGAGGAGTCCTGGAATAAGAACATCTTGAAGATCACAGGGCAACGTATCGCAATGCAATCCCCATTCAGATATGGTATAGGAGGGATAAGCATCTTTTTCATGCTGGTGCACATCATGCTTGAGCCAGAAGAAGGAGAGCAGCTTCTTACCCTCGAAGAACAGCACGCATACCTCTTTCTCAAGACGCTCCTGGATCTCGGCAAAACTCCGTGCTGCCATGGCAACTGCCATCAGGTCCAGATCACTCAGGGTTGCAAACCTGGTATTCAAGGTGCATGAATCAAGTTTACACTGTTCGTATTCATATTTTTTCAAGATCTTCTGCGAGGTTCTGTTTTCAGGGTTTTTCGCCTCAGTTGCTTGCTTATCCCTAGCGAGAAGGCATCTTAAAGAGGAATAGCAAGCATGAAACCGTTCATTCTTCTTCATCTTGGGTAACAGTTCATATCGAAAGCTGGTGATGATCTTCCAAGGAAGACTGGATGGATAAAGATACAGGCTCAACTGATCATGGATCAGGGAGGTCCATTCGTGTTTGAACTGCTCTTCACCTCTCCCAATATCGAATTCCCTGATTCCCGTCGTATTGAACATATCCTCAATAACCTTGTAGAAGAGCAGGACACCTGGCGAATAGGCATAGAAAAACGGGTTATACGTTGTCTTGATGCCGTACATGGTATCACCGGACATAACCGAGATCAGGTATGCTACAGGCCTGTCATTGAGTGTCAATGCATGGAAATGCAGCTGACCTCTCTTCTCGAACTCATGGCAGATCTGGTAGTAGAACTCGGGGTGGGGCTCGGCCCCTTTCCATGTCCTTGCATACATGTTAAAGAATATTTCCAGATGGTGATCGATCTGATCATGGCCCAAGACTCTCTCCAAGCTGATCTTCCCGAGCCTAGAAATTCGTTTGATCTTCCTTTTGAATTCTTTTTGGGTATGCTTTGTCAAGGATTTGAAGTTCTCTTCAAATGAATTTTTCAGAAGCAGATACCGACTGCCGGCCTTTTCTTCCTTCTGGTAAAGGAAGAGGTTCCTCTGAGTGGAGAGTTCATCTATGTTCTGTAACTCATGGGGTGTCAGCCGCATTTCATCGAGGTCGAGGACGAACCAGTTCCCAAATCGCTGTCTCATGAACTCCATGAGACTAGTGAAAATGACCTTGAATTCTACAGCATAAAGAATTCCCTGGTATGGTGTATACGGGTTATTGATGAGACCGATCCTGTGTAAGGGATGCAAAGGCCCTTGCTTCCTGATGTATACAAAAGGCGCCAACCCCACATCTTCATTATTTTGTCTGAAGAAGATCAGTAATGGCTCTTTGTCCCTGTCAATGGTTTCCAGTGCAGAGCTGTACCACTCATATGTCAGGTAAGGTACCGTGTTGCAGCACCTGTGAGAAAGATTATCCCAACGGTCTTTCACTGATGGCAAGTCTTTACGGCAGGTGATGGCTTCGATCTTGATCATGGTCATAAGGATAAGTCACCCTATAATGGAATGAGCTATATCTTTCCGGTCCGGACCTTATCAGTATAGGTGTATTCAGGGAGAATCGGGTAGATATCATCAAGGAATCTCAATAATACCCTCATGGTCTCTGCCTGATCATTTTCTAACGGTGCCATAAGACGTACGAACGTAGCACTCGCCCTTTTAAAATGGAGTCTCTTCCAGATGGATGCCAGACGGATCATGGATTGCCTCGTTGTTATAAAACCATCCACATCAAAGAAATATATGAGGAGCTGCTTCTGGTTGTTCACCTCAACAATCATTTTCACCACTTCATGATTGCCCGAGTTCCCGATTCTGATGATAGCCGTTTCCCGCTCGCGTATTATGGTGTCCATGCATGCTTCCGGTGCATGGAACGCATAGTTCGTGTCATCGAACCACACCAGAGAAAGATTTATCGGCAGGCGCGCGCTTGGGGATGAATAGTTTCTGAGAAATACATAGGGTGTTTCTAGTCCCTGATAGACCCATTGGCTCATGGGTACTTCATTTCCTTGCCAGTCATTGATAGAAAGGGGGAAACGGAAGAATTTATCATTTCTGATAGGGTCCATGGTATTGACCTTATATACCAACCCGGTTGCAACAAACGTGATGAGGATCGTGATAATAAACCTAAGCTGATTTTTTCCCATACATTACCTTAACTGTAATAATCATTATGATTATACCAATAACAAAAACGACAAGGCCTGAGGCGTCATGAAGATAACTCTCGTGTGAGGCAGCCTCCTGACCATAATATATTGAAATAAGGACAAGGATAACAATTCTTACTCCATTCAATACCACTGCCATCAGTGGGATAATTGCCAGAAGCAAAATACTTTTCCAGAATGATAGCCTTAAGAAATAGATGAATAAAAAACCGAGTGCGAGGAAGGAGATGAGTGATCGTAATCCATTGCATGGTGTCCCGACAATGTAGGTTGCATGAGCCAATATGATTGAGAACCCTTCACGAATGTATGGAATATTCATAAGGTCCATTATCTTGAGAGCAAACCATGTTGCTGCAGATTTGGATGGAAGGGCAATAACACTCAGATATTCGTCCGGAACAGGCATCATGAAAACAAGATATACGAGAGGGAAAAGGATGTGCTTGGTAAAAGTTGTTCCGAGGAGATACAATGAGCACCCTGCAAGGTAGAATATCATGGAAAAGCCGGATATAAAACTGACGTCAGAGAGTACCCCAAGGATATGAATAATCAATGCAAACATAATTATAAAAAAACCGAAAACAGTACTTGATAATTGAATCTCCTTGAGTTCGCTTCTTTTGTCATAGAGTAAGTACAAGACAACAAAAGGTATGAGGTAGCCGTGTGAATAGTATGACTCAGAGGTAGAATATTTGTAGTTCAACCACTGGAAGGTGGGGAAGTAACAAAGAATAAAACCCAATCCCAAGAGAGACCACAGGGCCATATCTACTTTTGATCTCATAGATTGTATTGTGTTTTCCATCGATCCTTCTCTAACGTGCATCAAGGATAGGCTCACTTCTTCATAGCTTTCACAAGCTGTTTCAGGAACCCTTCAGCCACCCGTTTGCGACCCAGTTCGTTCAAATGGCCCCCATCGTTGGTGTAATCAGGGATGAGCGAATAATAGGTCTTGCTGTTCTGATTAAAGGTTTCCCTGGTACCATCCGGATACGTTGATTCCATTTCAGCTATGTCAATAATCATTGCCTTTCCGGAATACTCATTCCTGAGCAATTCATTGAATTCGTTCCGTGCAACATTATGTTTGCTATCGAAAAACCCACCATCCGTACCAAGAAGCTTTTTGATAAATGATTTCAGAGACGACTGGGGTTTTTCCAACAGAGGAATCGTGCAATGTAAAAAAGTTGTCTGAGGGTGCTTTTTTTCCAGGACAGCCATGGTGTGCTTATACTCATTGAAGAGCCTCTGAATATCTGTACTCGCAGTTATATCTACAAAGCAGAACTTAAAGAGGGCAAGATCAGCCTGTCCGCCGATACCTTGGTCCATTATCCGTGCAAAGTCCTGAATCTTGGATTCTGGTTTTTCATTCTGACCAATGGAATAGTGCGCAAAAACTCCTGAAGAAAAATCAGACGGCTTGCTTGTTTCCAGAACATGTAATCTGATGTTGGAGTTTTTCTGCATCAGTTCTTCGATGCCCTTCATGATATTGTTGCCAACAGATTGATGACCGAAAAAGATCTTCTTTTGGGCGAGTTTTTCCCAAGAGGCTGGTTGGATATCATCTAGTGTCAACATTGTTTTACTGCTGGTATCCATCTTTACTCCTCCAAATGCATAAATAGGAATTGACAGAAAAAGGAGTGGTATAAACAACTTCTTGCTTGAGAACATAAAATCTTCCCCTCCTTTGAGGGAAACCTCATCTGTTCGATGGTGTCCACATGGTATATCGTTCCCCTTTTATATACTTGACCCACGCAACAGCGATGGCCCGATTGAATTGAATAAAAAAATACGGCAGCCTAACGATGATTTTACTCTCCGCCAAAGAGAGGCCAAAGAATCCTAATACATAGAAGAGAACATGGGGGACTAAGATAAGCTGATAAATACCCCTCCTGACTGCCAGGAACACATTTGCACATATAACAATCACGAGAAACAAGGGTACAAGCCACCGCAAGAGTTTATGCGATATCAACTGCCACGAAAACAAACCATATCGAAAAGGGTTCAGGAGCCCTTTATTGGCCATTAAGGCAGAAATTCCCCTGGTTATCGTCCTCACCTTGCGTTCAAATTCCCTCGATTGATCCTTGATATTCGTATAGATCCCGACACTTCGGGAATCACTGATCCCACGATAGCCTGATCTGATAGAATTCAAGAGTGTATTGAAATCACTTGGGATATCTGACGGCCAGTTAGTGCACATATCTTGCCTGACAGCAAAAAATGACCCGCTCAGGCCCACAACGGAATTCACCCGCGTTTCCATCGAGCGGAGCCACATCTCGTATTGGACATAAGCCCCTTCTCCGCTTATGTGCCCCTGCTCATCTATAAACCTGTCCTCGCTGCTCACGCATCCCACGGAAGGATCGGCAAAATTGGAAACGATCCTGCTGATGCCATCTCGTTCGAGTATAGTAGCCACATCGGAGAATACGATGATCTCGCCAGTTGCCTGTTCGAGGGCGCATTTCTGAGCGAATTCTTTGCCTCTCCTTTCCGGGGCTCTGACAAGCCTGATCCCCTTACCAGCATACATTCTGACAATATCGTCGGTCTCATCGGTCGATGCATCCGATGCGACTATAACCTCCAGCTTGTGCTCAGGGTATTCGATCTCCAGGGTGTTCTCAAGCTTCTTCCTTATCCTCTTCGCCTCGTTATGGGCAGTGATGATAAGGGTAACAGTTGGGCTATAGCCTTTATTCGGCCTTACCTCATGCCCCTGCCGAAGAGAGAGTAGAAACAAGATCGCCGGGTAGCCGAAGTAGACATAGGCAATTGAGATGATGGCGCCCCAAAACAGCGCTACCATGAATAGGCCTCCCTGACCTCTGCTGCTATCTCACGAGCAGTCTCACTGGAGATACCCGTATGAGTGGGTAGCGTGATGAGCATCTCTGCAATCCTCGATGCCCCCGGATGAGACGTGCTGCCTGGAGCACAGTATGGATGAATAGAAGGCTCATCCAGAATGGCCTTCGGATACATGCGCCTCACCCCGAGCTGATACAGGCTCTTCGGAATCGGCCTCATGCCTGCCATAACAGGGAACCTCGTAAAGACCGCTCTGCTCTCCGGCGGAGCAGGAGGTGTTTTTTTATCTCCTAGGGTTCCTCGATAGATGTCTGCAATCACATTTCGGTGGGCATTGAGGGGGTCGATGGCCTTCAGGGAGCATGCGCCGAGACACCTTATGACTTTGGGCATGGACTGGATCGAGAAGCCAGGATCGAAGACGGTCTTCCCCAGACCAAGCGGCAATGCCTCCAGGAGCCCATAGATTCCCCTGCCCGAGAGAAGCCGGCTTGCAGCGGCCATTGCCAGACCCGGAAAACCCGAGCCGGCCTGATCGAAAGTCAGTTCATCCAAGACCCCTGCATCTCCGATCAGTGCTCCCCCAGAGCCCAATGGGAGAGGCTTTCCCCGCCCGAAGCTGAAGAGCCCAAAATCCCCGATTGAGCCAAGCTGCATTCCCCTGAGTGTTCCGCCGAATCCCTGGGCCGCATCCTCGATGAGGTATGCGCCGGTCCGCCGGGAAACACCCGCCAGCCCTTCCATTGGGGTGGGTATCCCGAAGAGGTGCTGCCCGATGATTGCCAGGGTATCGGACCCGGCTTGGGCCTGGACTGAATCCATGTCAGGCTCGAACGTGAGGGGGTCCAAATCATAACAGGCAATTGTCAACCCTGCCCTGGCAACCGAGGCGGCGACAGTATAACAGGTGTATCCCGGGATCAGGATCTGCATTCTCCTGGTAGCGTTTTTGTTTTTCAAGGTCATAAGTAACCGGCTTAAAAGTGCCCTGCCGCTGATACCGAGGACACAGGTGTCGACACCGAGATATCTCTTCATATCCAGATCGAAATCATCGGGCACTGGAAAGACCGCACGGACAAAGGCAAACAGGGGAATGTATGTCTCAGCAGGAGGATACCAGTTGAACAGATCTCTCATCCTTGGCGACAGACCAACGAGTTCCCTACAGGGTGATGTATTTCCGTACCGTGGGGCCGAGTGTATCTGCAAACTTCTGGGGCATACGCGACCACACCTTTTCAATTACGGGGCGGATCTTTCCTGCAGTTCCTTCATGACCCGATGCGCTTGAAAACCCGTCACCATACCAGTATAGGGGGAATGGGACAGCGCCCCACTGCTCCTTGAACTTATAGGTCCCTTCATCCGACGTAGACCTGCCGAAATCAAAACGCTTAATCCCATGGTCGCTTGCATACTTGAGGAAACCCCAGTAGATGAGCATGTTCGGGCTCGATCTGTTATACTCGCTCAGCGCTGAAGCCCAGGGTGTGGACCCCATGCCATTGCACACCAGGAGGATACCGCTTGCTACAGGTTTAGAGGCGGCATATACAACACCGATGTGGGCCCTGGCGCTAAACGACTGCACTACTGCATCGATCCATGCCTTGGAATGGACCGGTGACCCGAGATCCCGCATATTGGCCGAGAAGACGCAATAAAAGTCATCCACGAGATCAGCAGATCCCAGGGTGAATTCCAGACCGTCTTTCTGCGGTCTCTTGATCTGACTCCTCAATTTTGACTTGAAACCATTCCACAGGGTTTCAGAACTCTCGGGCAGGTCTAGCACCATCCTTACCTTGTGGGAGAGCACACGGAGTCTTTGTGATCCTTCGAAGAGAGGATCCGGGGCCTTCAAGCGTATCTCAAGACGGGCTTTTAACTTTGCGGCCAGCTCTATTGCTGCCTGGAATAATATTTCCTTCGCCTCTTCACTGAGGGCGAGAATACCACCATAATCACAGAAAGGAAGAGAAACAAGTGTCCCTTTCAGGAAGGGGAGTTTCACATGGATAAGGGGGAGCACTCCCTGGACACCCCCGCCCTGATCCTCAGTAATAAGGTAATATGACCTGTGGCCATAGGCAGACTCCACCGCTTCCTTCCAGGCAAAGAGATGATACGGGCCTGCATCTTCATGGGAAATGACAAAATCATCCCATCTTATTTTATCATGAGAATCAGCTATCTTTACACCGGGCATAGTATACTGGGAGGTCAATGAGTTTATAATAGATTAAGGCTAAAGCTCCGCATTTATGGGTGAATTGTTACCTGCCACAATTAACACAAAGTCTCCATAAAAGCATGCAGGATGCATGTTGAAATATAATTGGAAGTTCGTCATCATTCAACCCAAACTTGATGGAGAAATGTATGCTCTTGCCACTGTAACTTTAGGATATATCATAAAATAAAAGCATACGATAGTTGCTCTTGCATGGCAGTCATGACATACAGTAAAGCCATGACATGAAGAGATTCGCATCGCTACGAATTATGCTTGTCACCCTTGTTCTCATCACAGGGGTATCGTTCCTGCTTTTTTATGACTTTGGGAAGACCAATTCGCGACTCATTGATGAGATTTTGAACTATGGGCACCTCCCCCTGTTCGGGGTGGTTGCCCTTGTGATACTCTGGATTCTCAACAAGGGAAGCTGGCCGTGTACGGAAAAGAAAAAATATATAACGGCGGCATTCATCACGATCTTGTTAGCGATCCTCACAGAATGCATCCAGGTATTCACCCCGGACAGATACCTCGAGCTCGGAGATATCCTCAATGATACTATAGGTGCTGTCACCTTCTTAACCTTTGTCTATTCCTTACAGAGTAATCTCTCTGTCTCGTTGAAAGCACGGTATATGGGTGCATCGGTTCTCCTGATGGCTCTCCCGACCATCCCTATCTTCGTAGCAGCATTGGATACCTGGAACATAGAAAGGGAATTCCCCCTCATCAGCTCCTTGGAAACATCCATCGAGATGGACAGGTGGTCAAGCAAAGAGAGTGCAATGTCACGTACAAGGCTATATGCCACTGATGGTGAATACTCTCTGAAAGTGAATCTCTATCCCGGAATATATCCCGGAATCTCAATGGATTACCTGCACAATGACTGGAGAGGCTATGGCAACCTGTGTTTTGATGTATTTCTCGAGGGATCTACTCCTCTCGAAATCACCGTGAGGATCAACGACCGAAAACATAACGATGAATTCACTGACAGGTACAACAAAGGCTTCCGGCTTCATCCAGGTGATAACCATATTTCTATTAGACTCGGTGATGTGAAAAATGCGCCCCGGGGACGTATGATGGATATGGGAAACATCACGAATATCTGCATCTTCTCTTACAACCTCAAAGAGCCCAGGTCGATGTATTTTGATAATTTCAGGTTGAAGAATTGGGCGCTACTTATTAGGTGCTATTGTCCTAACAGTCATGACTACCGGCAAAGCCGGGGCATTACCCAAGAGGATTTTAAAAAGTTTTACAATCAGATGCGAGTAATTTGTATAGAAAACCATAGTATATTCCAATGATACGTTGCAAGGCAAACCCCCTCGCCCCGTGAAAAGGCGGAGGGGGCTGGGGTGAGGGGGTTAAGGGCCGTCTGTTTCACCCCTCTCCCTTTCCCTCTCCCCTCCCAAGCGAGGGGCGAGGGGACTCTGGTCCCATTGTCTTGGAGAATAACCTTCAGCCTGAAAAATACCGCTTGTGGAAATCTCTCTAACCAGAGAGTGCTTTCCAATAAGGCCTCCCCTTGGCAAAGAATACCCATTGATTCCTTGGTCCGTATTCGTTCCGCCATCCTGCCCCATACGAGATCATACACCGCCACCATGCCCTTCCTCTAAAGTACGCTTAAGTGTGAAGAACCAGAATTCCAGCCTTACCAGGAATTTTAACACGTATTATTCTCGTATACTCTTTTGAATGTCAGGATACGAGGCGCTAGGTTAAGGAAGCAAACTATAGTCGTTAAAGCCCCAGGTAGGCGGTCTTTATCTTTTCGCTCTTGAGGAGGTTCTCGGCACTGTCATGTATGGTGATGCGGCCCGTCTCCATGACGTAACCACGGTTTGCAATGGCCAGTGCCAGATTGGCATTCTGTTCCACGAGAAATATGGTGGTCTTGCTCTCCTGATTGATCTTCTTAATGGTATCGAAGATTAAGTGCACGAGGACTGGCGCAAGCCCAAGGGAGGGTTCGTCGAGCAGGAGCAGCTTCGGCCGGCTCATGAGCCCCCGCGAGATGGCCAGCATTTGCTGCTCGCCGCCGCTTAAGGTCCCTCCCATCTGGTTTTTCCGCTCGGCCAGGCGCGGGAACAGGCTGAAGATATACTCGAAATCCTGCCTGATGCCGGCCTTGTCCTTGCGCAGGTAGGCACCCATATCGAGGTTTTCCTTGACCGTGAGGTTCGGAAAAATCCTCCTCCCTTCGGGCACCTGGACAAGACCTAGGGCAACGATCTTATCGGGAGTCATCC
>Ga0315295_10000828_pt1 | contig 26382 bp, 19 predicted proteins | sample YL17G14_0_MG_FD_204453 | JGI IMG/M metagenome (GOLD analysis project Ga0315295, IMG submission 204453) | Sediment microbial communities from Yellowstone Lake, YNP, Wyoming, USA - YL17G14_0 | ecosystem: Environmental > Aquatic > Freshwater > Lake > Sediment | place: USA: Wyoming | collected... | reverse complement strand
AACACCTGTTTTAGAATACTTTGGCTAATTATTTTATAATTTGTACTTCCGGTCTTTTCTGGAAAGCGTGGTCCAGGGGGATTGGTTGTGGGAATTTTGTGGAGAATATGCTAAATCGAGCGCAGGCCAAACAAAAAATCCGGGTAGTGGCCGATGAGATCCTGTCCCCTACCTATGCCCTGGACCTGGCGCAAAAGACCAAAGAGCTTATCCGGACCGATCGTTTCGGGCTGTACCATATAACCAACAGCGGCCAATGTTCCTGGTGGGAATTTACGGTCAAGATCCTTGAGATCGCGGGGATTAAATTGGAAATTGAAAAAGTCACGGGCGCGGAATATATAACCCCAGCTGCCCGTCCCAAGTATTCCGTCCTCGGACATCAAAATCTAAAGAAGATCGGCTTGAAAGACATGCGCACCTGGGAAGAGGCCTTGAAGGCTTATTTGGCGGATAGATGAAAATTGCGCTGGTCCATGATTATCTGAATCAATTTGGCGGGGCAGAGCGAACGCTTCTGGCGCTGCATGAGATATTCCCCGAAGCGCCGATCTACACCTCAATCTATGACCGCGAAAGAATGCCAGAAGCATTCCGGCGAATGGACATCCGGACCTCCTATATGGATGGCTGGCCGAATATTTATAGGATGCACCGTTATTACTTTCCTTTTTATCCCGGGGCTTTCGAAAGTTTCGATCTTTCTGCTTACGACCTGATAGTTTCCTCTTCCAGTGCTTATGCTAAGGGCATAAAGAAACCCAAGGGAGCCAGGCATATTTGTTATTGCTACACTCCCGCCCGTTTTCTTTATCGGCATGAAGATTATATGCGGGAGGAAAATTTGCCATCGTTTTTTAAAATTATTTTGCCCTTGGCCCTTTCGGGGGTCAAAAAATGGGACCAAAAAAATAGCCAGGAAGTGGATGTCTATATTGCCATCTCTAAAGTGATACAAGAGCGCATCCGGTCGATTTATGGGAGAAAATCTGTTATAATTTATCCGCCGGTAAACACTCAATTATTCAAGCCCTCAAATGAGGAAGGCAATTATTTCCTGATCGTTTCTCGCCTGCTTTCTTATAAAAGAATAGATGTGGCAATCAAGGCATTTAATGTATCTGGATATAGATTGAAGATCGTGGGGGAGGGGCCGGAGGAGGGGCGGCTTAGAAGATTGGCTGGAAGCAATATCGAGTTCCTGGGAAAGGTCAAAAGCGACGCAGAGGTAAGAAAACTCTACGCCGGGTGCCGGGCCCTGGTCTTTACCGGAGAGGAAGACCTGGGATTGACGCCGCTGGAGGCGGCAGCTTGCGGCCGACCCACCATCGCCTATGCGGCAGGGGGCGCCCTGGAGACAGTGATCGATGGTAAAACCGGGATCTTATTTAAGGAACAAAATGCGGACTCAATTATGGAAGCAATCAAGAAATTTGAAAGAATGAGATTTGATGGGATAGAGATCAGGGAGCATGCGCAGCATTTCGACCAGGAAATATTCAAGCAGAAAATAAGGAGTTTTTTACATGAAAATAAAATACTTTGACCAAGCTATAGAATGGTTGTTTCTGGCGCTGCTTTTCTTATCGGCAGTTATCTTTGATCGCCGCATCGGCATAGTATTTTCTTTGACCAAGATCACCACCATGCGTATCTTCGTGATAGTGATCTTGACCATCTGGGCTATAAAACAGATCCTGGGCGGCAAGCGGACTTATTATAAGACCCCTCTGGATTGGCCCATTCTTTCTTATCTTTTAGTAGTGACTGCCGCGACCATAACCTCGGTGCAGGTTTTGATCAGTTTCATGGGATTTTACGGCCGCTTTGAGGGGCTGACCACCTGGTATGTTTTTGGGTTATTTTTCTTCATAACCGCGCAGTATTTCAGGGGATTGGAGAAGTTAAAGATACTGATCGCGGTCATTGCTCCCACTGCGACCGTCATGGCGGTTTATAGCATACTTCAGCGACATTTACTGGATCCATATGCCTGGGGGGGGGTCAACACCTGGCAGAGAGTCATTGCCACTATCGGTCAGCCCAATTTCCACGCGGCCTATATGTGCATGGCTTTCTTCTTGATGCTTTACATGTTCCTGATGCCCGGGAAAGAGGGAGAATCAGGGAATGTGGGGGAGGAGAGGGCAGCAGAAGGAGGCAGAAGGGAGAAGAAGGGGAAAGAGGGGAAAAAGGCGAAAGAGGTGAATAGGGAAAAAGTAAGAATAGAAGATTGGACATTCAAATTATTGCCAGTCGCATATTATTTAGCCCCGGTCCTGATCTTCTTGATAATGATATATTCTTTGACCGGCGAGCAGGTCCTGCTCTGGTATTTGAGTTTTACTGCTATGGCCGCCTTTACCCTGCTTTTCGCTTATTATTACCATAAATTACCAAGGATAATTCTCACTTTGATCCTTGGGGTAAGCCTGGTCCTATCCTATATCAGCATTTTCTATACCCAGAGTCGGGGGGGATATCTGGGATTCGCAGTGGGAGCGGTGTTGTTCGTCATATTGGTTCCCCGGCATTTTCTTTTCAGAAATCTGAAGAAAGTGGCGGCCCTGGCTTTGGCCATTTTGTTGGTGACTTATTGGATAGCTTTTGTTTGGGGGTATTCACCATTTGCCAGATTCTCCTCAGAAATATCGATCCAGCAGGAAGCAAATCCCGGGGTCAAGGCCGAAACCAAACCGGAGGTTAAAGGGGAAGCAAAAGCGCAGGTGGAACTGGGTGGGGCGGCTGGCTCACGCGGAGAAACCTGGAAAAGTGCTTATCGTATCATTGCCGATAATCCGGTTTTTGGGATCGGCCCAGAAGTATTGAAGATGGTTTTCCCGCGTTATGAGACCGAGCTTTTCCGCTTCAAGGAAACCTTCCATGTAAAGCAAGATCGCTGTCACAACGAAACTTTTGATGTGGCGGTGACGAAAGGACTTTTAAGCTTCTTTCTTTATTTTGGCATCATCTTTTTGCTGTTCAAGATCGGATTTGAAAAATGGATTAAAGTCGATGAGGGTGGAAAGCTTTTGATCGCAGCCTTGTTAGCGGCAATCACCTCCTATATTATTCAGAACCAGTTCAGCTTTGGGGTGGTGGCCATTACTTCTCTTTTCTGGATCATGTGGGCCATGGTCTGCAATGTTGATTCGCAGCCCAGAGAAGAAGAAAAAGGGGAAATATCCATAAATGATATTCCCTGGATCCCGGTGGCGCTGGTCGTAGCTTTGGCCCTTATCCTGATCTATCTTTCAGCTATCCAGTTCAGGGCTGATCGCTTTTTTAAGACCGGTAAAACCTATTCAGAAATGGGACGGCTGGATGCGGCCCTGCCTAATTATGCGACTTCCTTGCGCATTTTACCTTATGAGGGCGGGGCTATTACCCATTTCGGCATTACCCGGTTGAATTCTTCCCAGCAGCTGGCTGAGCCGGAAAGAAGCAAGCGTTTGGAAGAAGCGCAGCAAACTTTTGAATTCGGCATGCGGGTGGATCCCTATAACGCTGACAATTTTTATATTGTTTCCCGGATCTATCTGATGAAAGGCAACTGGGCTAAAGCCATTGAGCTTGCGGAAACCGCCTTAAAGATAGATCCTTATTACGCGGAAGCCCATTTGACGCTGGCCAATGCCTATGAGCGAATGGGAGAGGGGCATCTGGCTCAGGTAAATTATGAAAAAGCCTTAAAGATCAATCCCAACTTAAGTGAGCCCAAGTTAAAGCAGGCTTGGGGTATCTTAAATGCGGGGAATTTGGATGAGGCCTTTAGGCTTTTTCAGGAACTTTTGGTCTCAGAGCCTAAGAATCCCGAAGTGCATAACGGTCTGGGGGCCATATATTTCAAGCGGGGCGAGCGGGTGCGCGCCAAGGAGGAATTTGAACAGACCCTAATGCTTTCTCCTGGTAATCAATACGCCCAAAGCATGCTTAAATGGTTAAAATAATACTGGATGCCGTAATCATCTACCTGTCTTTTGCTGCTGCTTATTACCTGCGTTTTAATGTTTTAACCGATCTTTTCCCGACAATTGTGGCCGGATTTAAAGGCTATTCGGAAACCCTGTTTATTATCGTGATCCTGTGGCTGGCCATCTTCAAGATTTTCGGTCTTTATGAAGGCAAAAAAACGCAGGAATTGATTGATGAGATAGCCTTGATTTTTGTCTCGGTCTCAATCGCAGCTTTAGCTCTATTAGGATTTTTATTCCTTTATAGAGGGATATGGTTTTCCCGCCTGGTAATAATCTGCGCTTGGGCAGTCAGCTTGATGCTGTTAAGTTTAGAACGAGCAGGATTGGTGTTTTTGAGGCGCTGGTCGTACTCCCTGGGTTTCAGGATCAAGCGGGTCTTGATCTTGGGAGCGGGGGAAATGGGCCAGACCTTGGCCTTGCGCTTGAAAATGGACAGATCCCTGGGCGGTTTACCGATCGGCTTTTTGGATGATGATCCGGAGAAGATCGGGAAGAGTTTTCATGGAGTCCAGGTGCTTTCAAAAATATCAAAGGCGAAAGAGATCATCAGATCCCAGCGCATCGAAGAAGTCGTCTTTGCTACCACTCAGTTACCTTATCAAAAAATATTGGACATCATAACTGAATGTGAGGTTTTGAAGGTCAGTTTCAAGATCGTTCCCGGGATATTGGAAATCATCGCCTCTCGGGTGAATATTGAGGAAGTGGGCGGGATACCCTTGATCTCCGTTTCTGAGATCGGACTTAAAGGGTTTGCGGCAGCATTTAAAAGGTCGGTGGATCTGGTGGCCTCCGGTACTTTATTGATCGTTTTATCTCCTTTTTTCCTGCTGTTCTCGGTATTGATCAGGCTGGATTCAAAAGGTCCGGTGTTCTTCAGCCAGGAGCGGGTGGGGAAAGACGGGAAGATCTTCAAAATGAACAAGTTCCGGTCCATGATAGAGGGGGCAGATGAGCTAATACTTCAAATGGAGAAGTTATCCGAAACCGAAGGCCATATTTTTAAGATAAAAGAAGATCCCCGCATGACCCGGATGGGGCGCTGGATGCGGAGACTCTCCGTGGATGAGTGGCCCCAGCTTTTAAATGTGCTGATGGGAGAGATGAGCCTGGTGGGGCCGCGTCCGCCACTGCCTCGCGAAGTGGAGAAATATTCCCCCTGGCATGGGAAGCGCCTGCGGGTAGCTCCCGGGATCACGGGACTGTGGCAGGTGTCGGGGCGCTCACTTTTGCCTTTTGAAGACATGGTCCGGCTGGACATTTATTACATTGAAAATTGGTCTTTATGGCTGGATATCAAGATCTTGTTCCGCACCATACCGGTAGTGCTCACCGCCAGCGGGGCTTACTAGTCATTTTAAAATTATGATCTTGCCGCGCATGATCTCCTTCTTACCTGTTTGATCATCGGCCGCCAGCACGAATGGATATAATCCCGCGGCCACCGCTTCACCGGCATAGTTCCTGCCATCCCATCCGTAGGCATTGGGAGTAACTGAGCCCAGGCTCCGGGAGAATACTAATTCACCCAGCAAAGAGAATATATATAATTTTATGTCGGCAGTTCTGGTCAGTTCATAAGCGATCATTATTTGGGGATCTCTGCCCGGAGTGAAAGGATTGGGGCCGTATTTGAATTTAGTGAATTTTACTTCGGAGGCGGAGACATTGCCGGCAATATAGGACTTAGAAGAATCGAAAGCGTATAATATGGTCTTTTTAACTCCTACATTCCCCACTGCGTCTCGGGGAGTCACCGTGATCTCGTAACGGCCGTCTTTTAGCGGTTGTTGAGGAATGAAGACCAGGCTTTCTCCCTGTTTTTGGACTTTTCCCATAACCTCTACGCTGGCCAGGACGACAGAGATCAATGACGAGGCCGCGTCCAGCCCCCCGCCTTCTTCCTGGCAGGGGATGAGGATGCGATCCTTTGAGACGGCCAGGCTTTTTTCCTTCACCAAAGGAGGGAGGTTGTCAATATTTATGGTTAGATCCAAGCTGCCCAGATTGGAGTTTATATCCTTTAGATTGACTTTAAGGATGTGCGGACCGTGGGACAGATCGGAAGGCAGAGGGATAAAGCCGAAAAGTTTGTGGGCGCTCTGGTCGAATAATAAGGTCAGGAAAAGAGGCCCCCCATCAAAAAACATTTCCGCCTCGCTCTCATCTTCTATATCATCTTGTTGGTCGGACACGGCGATCTCGATATAGACGGTTCCTCCGCTTTTGAACCATTCACTGGATTGGGGCTTTGATGCAGTAAGCAGCGGGGCATTGGGATCGTAATTGATACTGCAACTCTCGGAGGTGGAATTCCCGGCTTCATCGGTGGCGCTTAACAGGATCAGGTTATATCCGGCGCTGAGCTTGAGGAGCTTTGAAAAGTTCAATTTATTAAGGGTCAAAGCTGATCCATTCAGGGATAAAATGGCGTTCTCTGAAAGAGATCCTTTCACTTCCAGGGTGTCCTGATTGGTTAATGGGGGAAGAGGATTCAAGGATATCCGGGGGGACTCCCGATCGATCGAGAAGGTAAAAATTTTGGAAGGGAAACTTATGGCCAAGCCGTCCGAGGCACAGGCTTTTAGATAGAATCTTCCATCCGGCAAAGGAGGCGCGATTTCCGCTTCGGAGGATAATCTGTCAAAGGTCCAGGTTTTATCAGGCAGAAAATTCTCATCCCAGCTGATCTGTATTCTATAAGTAAGCGCATCGGCGTCCGGGTCAGTGGAGAGCAGTTTTAATTTTATTTTAGAGGTGTTTCGATTGGGCCTAAGATCGCCCAGGGAAGGAGCTGATGGCTTTTGATTGGGAACGGAGAGGATCTTTATCTCAGATCTATTTTGCCATACCGAATAAAGTGAATCCTGAACAGCTATCAAGCCCAGGTAAGATGCATCCAGAGGGGGCACCGCGATAATTTTCCTCAAAACCAGAGGGAGAGGGGGATTGAATATAAAGTACTGGGGCGGGCCCAAGAGGTTTGGCTTGAAGGAAAAGATGAGATTTTGCTGTCCGTTGAAAGCGGCTTCCAGGCTTAAGGGTTCCTGGGTATGGATGAGAATTTGATCGGGAATTTGCGGTGAATCCAGAGAGCAGCGCTTTAACAGGTACTGGTCTTCGAATTGTTTTTCCACAAAAAAGAGCTGATCGGATATCTGCAACAATCCGGTCAAGTACTTAGTGGAGGAATAGATCTCAGAAGGCGGGCTGAAGTTCTGGCCATAATCATACGATCTCATGAGGTAAATTTTATCTTTAGAGCCAAAACAGACCATCAAAACGCCATCTTTATCGCTAATTTGCGGCGTCAAATTGGCCGCTAGATTTTCGTTCAACACTTTGACCGGAGAGAAAGTCAGTCCCTGATCCATTGAATATTGATAATAGATATATCCGGAAAACGTATAGATCAGATGCAAACGGTCGCGTGAAGGGAGCAATTTCCAATATTCCGGTGTTTTATCGAATCGAACACTTATGAAGGGCTTCCCAAATGAATATCCTCCGTCCCCGGAATATATGATCTTTAAGGTCTGATTTTCAACCCAGGTTAGGAGCAGCTGCCCCTTTTGATATTCCAGCAATCTGACTTCGGCGGTAGTGGGGATTTTCAAGGAGGTCCAGGTCTCCCCCAGATTCGAGGTTTTCTTAAGCTCGCCGTTTTCAATGAGGTAGAGATTATTTTTTTGATCCTTGAATAAAAAAGCAGAAGCACAGCAGGATAAAGAAAGAATAATGATGGCAGCATAAATTATAAGCTTCCGCATCAAGCCTTATTTTATTATCAATTCCTTGAAAAATCAAGTTTTCTCCGGTATAATCTGAAAAATGCGGCTGATACCGGAGGCGCGCCTGGCGCTCTCGCTTTTGGAAAAAAGGAAGGTCAGGGAGAAAGAGGGCAAGTTCGTGGTGGAGGGGGAGCGCCTGATCAAAGAAGCGCAGGACCAGATACGTTTTCTGATCTATTGCGAACGGCTCCCGATAGTCAATTGGGCGGAACGGCAGAATATCCCTGTTTATAAGGTTTCCAGAAAGATTTTTGAGCTTTTAACCTCGGTCGAGACTCCTCAGGGAGTATTGGCAGTGGTTTTAAAGCCGGAATATCACTTAAGAGATGTTTTTAAGACCAGGGATCCGCTGCTGGTTTACTGTGCGGAGATACAGGATCCCGGCAATCTGGGGGCGATCATCCGGAGCGCGGATGCAGTGGGGGCGGCGGGAGTCCTGCTGTCTAAAGGGACGGTGGATCTCTACAATCAGAAAGTGATCCGCTCCACTATGGGGTCTTTGTTCCATTTGCCGGTAGTCGAGGCGGGGAGGGTGGAAGAGGGAATAAAAGTCCTGAAGGATCGGGGGATAAGGTTAATGGCGACCGATCCGGAAAGTAAAAAGGATTACTGGGAGGCAGATTTTAAAGGGCCGACCGCCATATTGGTGGGGAATGAAGGGGCGGGATTGGCGGGATCGATTTTAAACGAGTGTGATGAGGTCATAAGGATCCCCATGCCGGGCAAGGCGGAATCCTTAAATGCGGCACTGGCTACTTCAATAATATTATATGAGGCGTTGAGACAGAGATGGTCGAAAGAATAAAGGCAATAGAACAGGAAGCTTTATCCGCTTTGGAGGCGGCTCAAAATTTAGCGGAAGTGGAGGAGATCCGCGTCCGTTATCTGGGCCGTAAAGGGCGGTTAACGGAGCTTTTCCAGAACTTATCCGATCTTTCAGCGGAGGAGCGACCCCGCTTCGGAGCGGCCTTAAACCAAACCAAAAACCTTTTGGAGTCGCGGTTAAAAAACAAGACAGCCTCTTTCGGGGCTCAGCAGATAGCCCGCCAGATCCAGGCCGAAGCTAAAGACATCACCCTTCCCGGAATTGGGATAAAAAGGGGCAAACTTCATCCTATAACCCAAGTAATGGATGAGCTGATCGATATTTTCAGCCGATTGGGATTCTCCATTGCGGAAGGGCCGGAGGCGGAGACCGAATATTATAATTTTGAGGCCTTAAATATACCTAAGGACCATCCCAGCCGGGATATGTGGTCCACGCTCTGGATAACCGATGAGATATTGTTGCGCACCCATACTTCTCCGGTACAAATTCGAGTCATGGAGAAGAGAAAACCACCCCTGGCGGTGATCATGCCGGGAAGGGTCTATCGCCGGGATGCGGATGTCACTCATTCCGCGGTCTTTAATCAATTGGAAGGTTTATTGGTGGATACCAATGTGACCTTCGGCGATCTGAAAGGCACCCTGACCGCCTTTTTGCGCTCGGTCTTCGGAAAAAATAAAAAAGTGCGGTTCCGTCCCAGTTATTTCCCTTTCACCGAACCTTCGGCGGAGGTGGATGTGGAATGCGTGATGTGCGACGGAGCGGGTTGTCGGGTATGTTCGGGAACGGGCTGGTTGGAGATACTGGGCGCGGGAATGGTGGACCCCAACGTTTTCGGCTGTGTGAATTATGATCCGGAAAAGTATACCGGGTTCGCCTTTGGCATGGGAGTGGAAAGGATCGCTATGCTCAAGTTCGGTATAGATGATATCCGACTGTTCTATGAAAATGACATGCGATTCTTGAGGCAATTCTGATGAAAGTACCGCTGGAATGGCTTTGTGATTTTGTGGAAGTTAAACTCCGGCCCGAGGAGCTGGCTGAGCGTCTGACCATGGCGGGGCTGGAGGTGGGGGCCATCGAGTATCACGGGAAGGGGATCGAGGGAGTGGTGGTGGGCAAGGTTAAGTCAATCGAGAAACTGCCTTCCGATCATCACCTGATCTGTCAGATCGATACCGGCCAGCGTTTGGTCCAGGTGATCACCGAAGATGCCAGTCTCAAAATTGGGGAAAAAGTCCCCCTGGCGCAAGAGGGAGCGCAGATCGCCGGCGGCATCGACATAAAAAAGACCGAGCTGCACGGAGTGGAGGCCTTTGGTTATCTTTGCCGGCCGCATGAGCTGGGACTTTATGAGGAAAAGTATATCTTAAGATTGCCGATCGACGCCAAGCTGGGTGAGGATGTGAGGAAGTATATAGGGTTGGGCGGGTGTGTGCTGGATGTGGATGTTCTACCTAATAGAGGAGATTGCTTAAGCGTACTGGGAGTGGCCAGGGAAGTGGCGGTAGTATTGAACACCAAACTAAAAACTCAAAACTCAAAAGTCAAAAACATAAAGCTAATTCAAAAGTCAAAAACTCATAAGATAAAAATCGAAGTCCAGGATAAGGACCTCTGCCTGCGCTATATGGCGAGGATGATCGAAGGCGTAACGATCAAGGAATCCCCGGAATGGCTGGAAAATCGTTTGTTGCTGGCGGGATTACGGCCCATAAATTGCGTGGTGGATGCGACCAATTATATGCTGATCGAGCGCGGCCAGCCCCTGCATGCCTTTGATGCGGAAAAACTTTCAGGCGCGAAGGTCATTATACGCAAAGCTAAAAGTGAAGAGAAGCTTATAACTTTAGATGGGGTGGAGAGAAAGCTTGAGAAGGAAATGCTGGTGATCTCTGATGAGGAAGGGGCCATTGCTTTGGCGGGGATCATGGGCGGGGCCAATACAGAAGTTTCCGGTTCCACCACGAATATTTTCCTGGAATCCGCTTACTTCAGTCCGCCTTCGATCAACCGGACCTCAAAAAAGATAAAACTTCGCACCGAATCATCAGTTCGCTTTGAAAAGGGCGTGGACTTAGAAATGGTGGAAGAAGCGCTGGATCGAGCCGCCCAAATGATCGCGGACCTCAGCGGGGGAAAAGTAATGCCCTATAAAGTTGACCTCAAAGCGAAGGAAAAAAAGCCCAGGACCCTGGAATTAAGGCAGGAAAGATTGAATAAGATATTGGGGATAATGGTCCCGTTGCGAGAGGCCGCTCGGATCTTGGAGAAATTAGGATTTAGAAAGTTGAAAGTTGATAGTAGAAAGCTGAAAGTAGGAGTTCCGGCCTGGAGGGCCCAGGACATAGAGCGGGAGATCGACCTTATCGAAGAAGTAGCGCGCTTGCATGGCTATGACAAGATCAAGACCACCGTGCCCCTGGTCAGGGAAGAAACCTTACAGGAGAACAAGAATTATCTGCTTATCCGAAAGATCAGGGAGATACTCGCCGGTTGCGGCATGTATGAAGCGCAAACCTTCAGTCTGGTAGATCCTAAAATGGCAGGGGAGGGCGCCCTTCAGCTTAAAAATCCCATGACCCCGGAGGAATCGGTGCTCAGATCCGATCTGCTTCCGGGTTTATTAAAAGCGCTCTCCCATAATCTGAGACATCAAATAGACGAAATAAGGCTTTTTGAAGTTGGTTATGTTTTTAATAAAGGAGAAGGAAAGCTGCCTTGTGAAAAATTGAGATTGGCAGGAGTGCTGACCGGAGGGGCAGAGGATTTTTATGGGTTAAAGAATATCATTGAGAATGTTCTAAGAGAATTCCCGGTCACCTGGAAGCTACAAACTCTATCCGGGGACCGGCTGCATCCGAACCAGTCCGCGTCCATACTAATGGGGCCCAAGCAAAAAGTGCTGGGCCAGTTCGGTAAATTGCATCCGGAGCAAAAACAAAAATGGGACCTCCGGCCGGAGATCTTCGTCTTTGATATCGATCTGGAAGTGCTCAGGGAATCCCTGGGAATGGTCAGGCGCTATAGGCCTCTGCCGCGTTTTCCCAAGGTAGATCGGGATCTGGCCATGTTCGTGCCGGAGGGGGTCACCTCACAGTCCATTTTGGACCTGGTCCGCAAGGTAGGGGGAGAACTTCTGGAGGAAGTCTCCCTTTTCGATCGATACCAGAACAGCCAGGCCTACCGGCTAGCTTTCCGCGATCCTCATCAGACCTTAACCGATGAGATCGTGAATCCGTTATTTGAGAGGATCCAAGAGGCCTTGACCGCCGACCTTAAGGTTCAGATCAGAAAATGACCGATCTATCCCCTATGGTAGTCCAATATCGCGAGATCAAGAAGCATTATCAGGACGCTATCCTTTTTTTCCGCCTGGGAGATTTCTATGAGATGTTCAACGAAGATGCGGAATTAGCATCCCTCGAGCTTCAACTTACTTTGACCGGCCGCGGGGAGGGCGACAATCACATGCCCATGTGCGGGATCCCTTATCATGCCGCGGAGAATTATATCGCCAAACTTTTAGAGAAAGGCCATAAGGTGGCCATCTGCGAGCAAGTGGAGGACCCCAAGCTGGCCAAGGGCGTGGTCAGGCGGGAGGTCATCAGGGTCCTAACCCCCGGAACGATCCTGGAATCATCAATGTTGAGCGATAGATCCAGTAATTACCTGGCGGCGGTGGCTTATGATAAGGGGAAATACGGACTGGCTTATATAGAGGCTTCCACGGGTGAATTTAAGGTCGCCGAGATCGACGACCCGCTGAAACTCAAGGAGGAGCTCGAGCGTTTGGCCCCGGCCGAGATCCTGCTGTCGGACATGATCACCGATCGGCCCCAATTTGCGGCTGCGGTGATTACTGGTTTTAAGGATATGCATGAAAAACCCGCCGCGGAGGAAAAGCTAAAAGAATTTTTTAGGCTCGCTTCCCTGGCAGCTTTTGGATTGGAGGACTTCTCAGCAGGCTTGGCCGCGGCCCTGGCTATACTTGAATATCTGAAAGACACCCAGAAGACCACCCTGGGTCACGTAAATAAGATCCAGCCCTATAGGATAGAGGGTTTCATGTTCATTGATTCGCAGACCAGAAGGAACCTGGAACTTACGCAGATCATCCGCGATCAATCTTTCAAAGGCAGTTTGCTGTGGGTGCTGGACCAGTGCCAGACCAACATGGGAAGCCGGCTGCTTAGGAACTGGATGTTGGCGCCTCTGCTTAATGTAGGAGAGATCGATCGGCGCCTGGATGCGATCGAGGAATTGAAGGCGAACGCCGTCTTTAGAGCGGAGGTGAGCCAGGAACTCAAAAAAGTCTACGATGTGGAGCGTCTGACCGGGCGGGTGGCCACCCAGAACGCCAATGCCCGGGATCTGGTCTCCCTGGCCGGATCGCTCAGAAGGCTGCCGCGTCTTAAGGAACTTCTGAAAGACAAAAGATCAGAGGCGTTAAATAATATCAAGGTCGATCTAAAGGAAGGCGGGCTTTTAACCCTGGTCGAGCTGATCTTAAATTCCATAGTGGATCAGCCGCCGCATCAGTTGACCGAAGGCGGACTTATTAAAGAAGGCTACCATGAGGAGCTGGACGAGCTCAAAGGGGCAGCGCGGGGAGGAAAGGAGTGGATAGCGGCGCTTGAAAACCAGGAGAGGGCGCGCACCGGCATTAAATCCCTGAAGATGGGATTCACCAGAGTGTTCGGATATTATATTGAGGTTTCCAATTCCAATCTGGCGGCGGTCCCTCCGGATTATATCCGCAAGCAGACCCTGGTCAATTGCGAACGTTTCATCACCCCCGAGCTCAAGGAGAAAGAATCCCTGATCTTAAACGCGGACAAGCGCAGTCAGGAGCTGGAGTACCAGCTTTTTTGCGAGATCCGCAAGCAGGCGGCGGAACATACTCTCAAGTTGCAGGCGGCGGCCCAGGCCCTATCCCAATTGGACGCACTGCTTTCCTTGGCGGAGGTGGCGGCGGCCAATGGATATTGCAGGCCCAAGATTTCCGGGGAGGGGAGGATCGAGGTCTCATCCAGCCGGCATCCGGTAGTGGAAAAAACCTTGGGCAGCCAAAATTTCACACCCAATGATATTGAGTTAGATAATGAGGAGCGCTTTTTGATGATCACCGGCCCCAACATGGCGGGAAAGAGCACTTATATGCGGCAGGTGGCCTTGATCTGTCTTATGGCGCAGATGGGATCCTATGTGCCCGCCAAGTCGGCGGAGGTGGGGATCACGGACCGCATCTTCACCCGCATCGGGGCCATGGATAATATTTTCTCCGGTCAGTCCACCTTCATGGTGGAGATGACCGAGACCGCCAACATCTTAAATAACGCCACGAAAAACAGTCTGATAATCCTGGATGAGATCGGAAGGGGCACCGCCACTTTTGACGGCATGTCCATAGCGGCCGCGGTAGCCGAATATATCTATAATAAGATCAAGGCCAAGACCCTCTTTGCCACGCATTATCATGAGATCACACAGTTGGCGGAGAAGCACTCCGGAATGAAGAACTTGAATGTGGCGGTCAGGGAAGAGGCGGACCGCATCATCTTTTTACATAAGATAGTGGAGGGTCCGGCGGACAAGTCTTACGGGATAGCCGTGGCCAAGCTGGCGGGGCTTCCACCCGAGGTGATCAAGCGGGCCCGGCAGGTTTACGTGACCCTGGATATGATTGAAAAAAAGACCCTTTTGAGTTAAAATAGATACCTCATGCCGGAAGAACGCATCCCACCGCAAAACCTGCAAGCCGAACAATCCGTGCTCGGCTCCATGCTGATAGACAAAACGGCCATCGTCAAGGCCATCGAGATCCTGCATCCCGATTCTTTCTATAGGGATGCGCACCGGGCCATCTATCAGGCCATCCTGGAGCTTTTCGATCGGGGCGAACCGGTAGATCTGGTAACGGTCACCGAAGCTTTGAGAAAGAACAACAAGCTGGACGCGATAGGCGGATCGGTCTATGTGGCGGACCTCATCAATTCGGTGCCCACCGCGGCCAATGTCGAATATTACGCCAAGATCGTGGAAGAGAAAGCGACCTTAAGACGCATGATCGATGCCGGAACCCAGATGGTAAAAGAGGCCTTTGAGGAGCCGGAAAACGTGGACCAGGTTTTGGACCGCGCCGAAAAGACCATCTTCGATATCGCACTAAAAAGGGTCAGGGAAGGATTCCATCGCATCGACGATGTGCTGAAGAGGGTGCTGGATCGCATTGACCGGCTCTACGGCAAAAAGGAGAGCTTAACCGGTATCCCTACCGGATTTGCCGATCTGGATAATTTGACCGCCGGTTTACAAAATGCGGACTTGATAATCATTGCGGCGCGTCCCTCGGTGGGAAAAACCGCCCTGGCGCTGAACATGGCCATTAACATGGCCACCAAATTCAAGATACCGGCGGCCTTCTTTTCACTCGAGATGAGCAAGGACCAGCTGGTGCAGAGGATGCTCTGCTCTGAGGCAGAGGTCGACGCCATGCGACTTAAAACCGCCTCCCTGCCGGACACCGGCTGGAAAAAACTTACCCGGGCCATCTCCCGCCTGTCGGAGGCTCCACTTTATATCGATGATAGTGCCGCCATCTCGGCCATGGAGATCCGGGCCAAGTGCCGGCGTTTGAAGATAGAGAAAGGCCTGGGCGCGGTATTCATAGATTACATGCAGCTTATGTCGGGCCGGTCCCGCGTAGAGAACCGCGTGCAGGAGATCTCCGAGATCGCCCGCTCGCTCAAGACGTTAGCCCGGGAACTGGATATCCCGGTGATCGCGCTGTCCCAGCTTTCCCGGGCGGTGGAGCAAAGGACCGATCGTATCCCCCGCCTTTCAGACTTAAGAGAATCCGGCGAGATAGAGCAGACCGCGGATCTGGTGATGTTCATCCACCGCGAAGATTATTACAATCCCCAGTCCGAGAGGGGCAATATCGCTGAGATCATCATCGCCAAACAGCGCAACGGACCCATCGGCACCGTGGAACTGGTTTTCCGCAAAGACGTCACCAAATTCTGCAGCAAAGAGACGCGCTACGAAGAAGTTGGATGAAGAAGTTTTTGGTAGTCGTGGGTTGGCTGTTGCTAGCCGGTTTTGCCATCTCCCAGGAAAAAGACCTCGTCATCAACGCTTCCCAGATCAACTACGATAAAGAGAAGAACCTGATCGAAGCTGTCGGCTCGGTGGAGGCTTCATATAAAGATTTCAAGGTCAGCGGAGAACATCTGGTCTATCATACCGACACCAAGACCCTCTTTCTGGACCAGGGATTTGATTTTAGATATGGGGAGGTTCGGATCGCGGGCCAGGTCCTGGATTATCGGATCAAAGAGGGGGAGGGCAAGGCAGAGAAAGTCCAGGTGGCCTACAAGAACGTGGACCTGGACGGGCTGGCGCTGTCTTTTGACCGGGAGAAGATCAATCTAATTGCTGCCCATTTCACCACCTGTGGACTGGGCTATCCCCATTACCGGATCTCGGCTGCCGAATGTGTGCTTTATCCCAAGATCGGCTGGGTAGTGGCATACTGGGGATTATTATGGTTAGGCAATATCCCTACTATTCCGGTGCCGGCCTATATCTACGATGTGGAAGCAGAGAAAAGAGGACGCCGGAACGTTCTGCCAATTCCGTCGGTCGGGGTGAACGATGAGGACGGATTATATATCAGTGAGAACCTGGCCTGGAACATAAGAAGGGACCTCAACGGCACCCTCAATATCAATTATATGTCTAAAAAGGGTTGGGGAGGAGGGGTGGAGACCAACTATATCGTCAATGATTTCAATAAGGGTAATGTGCGGATCTACGGCAATCCCAAGGATAATTACTGGGGAGGATTGACCCATAATTATTCCTTTGGTGAGGAATTGAAGGCCAAAAGCGCCGATTACCTGCTTCAAGTCCTGCCTTCCTATCGGCAGTTCGAACTGGAAACGCTGCTTTCTTATCGTGAGCGGATCAATTATCAAAGGGTGAGCCAATTGCCCAGCTTCACCCTGACCATGCGAGAAGGTTATCTGGGAGACATTCGCTTGGACGGATCGGTCTCTGCGGGATTGGTCTCCGAGGAAGGCAGTGGCTTTTCCCTGGGGCGTTTTCGCGGGGTGGGTGAGTTTTCCGTGCCGGTCTATAAGAATTCTCTGGGCACCCTTACTCCGATTCTATCTCTTGACGGTACTTATTACACCGAAAAGGCTGCCTGGCTCAAATCAATGGGTAAGATAAGATGGGAGAAGGACTGGAGCGCCAATTTTCAGACTTTTGCCGGGTATAGTCATTATTTTTCACTCTCCGGGACCAGCCCTTTCTGGTTTGAACTGTACCGTTTTAATCCCAATGATACGGTGAATCTGGGATTGGTCTCTTCTTTATTCAACAGCCAAGTGGGGGTGGAGGCGGTATACAATATTCCGCAGCTTACGCCTTATGACCTGGACTTCCTTTTTAAAATCGGGCTGCATTGCTATAATATAGCTATAACTTACCGGGCGATGCGCAATGAATTCAATCTAGGAGTGAGCTTGAACTGATGTTTATCACTTTTGAGGGCGGGGAGGGTTGTGGCAAATCCACCCATGCCCGGCTGTTAAAGGAATATCTGGAATCTTCAGGCAGACGGGTGATATTGACCAAAGAACCCGGAGGAACGGTCTTTGGGGAAACTATGCGCAAGATCCTGCTCCAGGGTGACTTCCCCCTGGAAGCGCAATCGGAGATATTCCTTTTCGCTGCGGACCGCATAGAACATATTGAAAAGGTGATCCGCCCGGCCTTGTCCGAAGGCAAGATCGTCATCTCCGATCGGTTTATTGATTCCACCATCGCTTACCAATTAGGAGGGCGTGGATTGCCGGAGGACCTGGTGAGATACCTGAATTGGATATCCTGCCGCGGCTTGATACCTGATATTACTTTTTTATTGGATGTAAAGGTAGAGGAGGGATTAAAGAGAGCGCTGGGGCGGGGTAAAGCGGATCGATTCGAGAAAGAGATCCTGGCTTTCCATGAGAGGGTTAGGGATAAATATCTGGAGATCGCGCAGAACGACCCGGCCAGGGTAAAAGTCATCGGGACCTTTAAGGATGTGGCCGAGGTGCAGAAGGAGATCCGCGATCAGGTTAGATCATGAAAAGCGAAGAAATAAGGAAAACATTTTTAAAGTATTTTGAGGGCCAAGGGCATAAGATAATGCCCTCGGCCTCTCTCATTCCCTCCGACCCCTCGGTGCTCTTGACCCTGGCCGGCATGCTGCCCTTCAAGCCCATCTTTTTGGGGTCTGAGAGGCCGAAATGGCTGAGGGTTGCTTCGGCGCAAAAATGCATTCGCACCAATGATATTGAAAGGGTGGGCAAGACCAGCCGGCATCATACCTTTTTCGAGATGCTGGGGAATTTCTCTTTCAACGATTATTTTAAAAAAGAAGCGGTGGATTTTGCCTGGGAGCTTTTGACCAAGGTATTCGCCCTGCCGCCTGAAAAACTGGTGATAGCAGTTTATGAAAAGGATGAAGAAACCGCCCAGATCTGGAAGAAGCGCATAGGCATCCCTGAGGGCAAGATCTATCGGTTGAGCGAGGAGAACAACTTTTGGGCGGCCGGGCCCACCGGGCCCTGCGGGCCCTGCTCCGAGATCTATTATGATTACGGTCCGGAGGCGGGCTGCGGAAAGATAAATTGCGATCCCAGCTGTGATTGTGAACGGTTCCTGGAGGTCTGGAACCTGGTATTCATTGAATTTAACCGGGATGAGGCGGGAAAATTGAATCCCCTGCCTTCCCAGAACATCGATACCGGGATGGGCCTGGAGCGCATCGCCCGCTTATTACAGAAGGTCAAGTCCAATTTTGACACCGATCTTTTTGCCCCGATCATGAAACAGCTACCTTTGAAAGATGAGATATCCCGGCGGATCGTGGCCGATCACCTGCGGGCGGCGGTCTACTTGATCGGGGACGGGGTGCTGCCCAGCAATGAGGGCCGCGGATATGTTTTGCGCCGCATCCTTCGCCGGGCCGCGCTGCACGGCAGGAAGTTGGATCTCCCGCAGTTGTTTTTGTCCAACCTTTCGGGGAAAGTGATAGACCTGGGCAGGGCGACCTATCCGGAGCTTTCACAAAGAAAAAAGATCATCGAGGACACCATTAAAACGGAAGAGGGATATTTTGAGAGGACCTTAGAGGCGGGACTTAAACTTTTGGCCGAGATGGCAAAGGTGCAGGGGAAAGTCTGGCCGGGAGAAGAGGTATTTAAATTGCATGATACTTACGGCTTTCCCATAGAGATAACCCGGGAGTTGGCGATCGATTCGGGCGCGACGATTGATGAGGAAGGTTTCAGGGCCGCCCTCACGGCTCAGAGGGAGCGGGCGCGGGCGGCGGGGCTCTCATCCGATCAGCTCCGGAAGAAGCTCGATCTTACCAAGTTTCCCAAGACCAATTTCATCGGTTACAACCAGCTGGATTGCGAAAGCAAGGTGATAGCGGTCTGGCTTGAGGAAAAAATGGTCATACTGGACAAAACCCCGTTCTATCCGGAGGGAGGGGGGCAGGTGGGGGATACCGGGATAATAAATGTCAACGACCACGAGATACTGGTGTTGAACACCCTGGGTGAGATTAATGGTGTGATCGTGCATCAGGTGGATCGGATGGAGGGGATCGAAGAGAAGAAAAACGTGAAGGTCAAGATCGACGCCAGCAAGCGCTCGGCGACCGCCGGCCATCATACCGCCACGCATCTTCTGCACGCTGCTCTGCGATCGGTCCTGGGGCCGGAAGCCAAGCAGGCCGGATCGTTAGTGGCGCCGGACCGGCTGCGCTTTGACTTTCATCACTTAAAGGGATTGGATATTCGCGAGCTGGAACGCATTGAAGGTTTAGTGAATGAAAAGATCAAGGCCGGGATAAAGGTGGAAACAATTGAGACCTCGCTTAGGGAAGCCCAAAACCAGGGCGCGGTGGCGCTCTTTGGGGAGAAATACGGGGAAAAAGTTCGGATGGTTGTGATCCCCGGGGTGAGCCTGGAGCTCTGCGGGGGCACCCATGTCAAAAATACCGGCGATATCTCCTTCTTTAAGATCACAAAAGAGGAAGCCTTGCAGGCGGGGATAAGGAGGATCGAGGCGGTGGTGGGCTCCCCGGCCAAGATCTACGTGGTTTATAAAGGCAAAGGTTTGAGGGATGAGATCTACCGATTGATGCGCGAGCATCGCCTGCTGATGGCCCGGCGGGAAAAGGTGGGCGGTCAAAAACTGCTGGAGCCGGATATTTTTGAGATCGACCAGGAGGAGCTGGACCGTCTATCCCACGCGGTGGACAGCCAGGATATTGTTAATGTGAATAAATTCCTGGAGCATCTTTTGGGAAGGATGGACTGGCTCAAGGAAAGGAATTTAAGCCTGGAAAAAGAGATCGGCAAACTGGAGGAAAAGCAGGTATTAGACTCGGCCGACGATTTTTTAAAGGATATCAAGGAGATCAAGGGGATTAAGGTGTTGATCCGGGAGTTGACAGAAGTCGCCATGCCCAATTTGCGCTCATTAAGCGACAAGATGAGAGCCGGCCTTCAATCGGGGATCATCATTTTAGCTTCCATTTTTAAGGATAAAGTTTCCTTCCTGGTGACCGTTTCCGACGATCTGACCGGCAAATACAACGCGGGGGATATGGTGAAGGTCCTGGCGGAGGCTTGCGGCGGGGGCGGGGGAGGGAAGGCCAACAAGGCGGAAGCCGGGGGTCGAGATCCTTCCCGGGTCAAAGAAGCTATAAATAAAGTTCTGGAATCGTTATGAGGATCTTAGCCATTGATTACGGGGACAAGCGGATGGGGGTGGCCATCTCGGATCCACTAGGTCTGACCGCCCAGGGAGTGGCGGTGATCGGCAAGGGCGAGACCTTTGAGGAAGATGTGAAAGAGCTCAAGAAGATCATAAAAAGGTTCGAGGGAGTGGATGAGATAATCGTGGGTCTGCCCAAGACCTTATCCGGCGAGATAGGCATTCAGGCCGAGAAGGTCCTAAAGTTCGTGGAACAATTAAAGGCGGTTTTTAAGATACCCATAAACACCTGGGATGAGCGGCTGACCACCGTGCAGGCGGAACGCACTTTAGCCGAGGCCGGCCTATCGTCCAGGAAACGCCGGGCCGTGGTCGACAAATCGGCCGCCACTTATATTCTGCAAAGCTATATGGACAGTAAGCGCAAATGAAGCTCAAATCCAGTTTGCTGGTAGCAGCCTGCACATTCACGGTTATTTTATTTTTCTTTCTGATCTCGATCTTTCTGCAATCCGGCACCAATCCCAAATCTGCTATCGTGGAGATACCCCGGGGCGCCTCGCTTAATCAGATCGCCCATCTGCTCTGGCAAAAAGGGGTGATCCGGAGGGAGATGGATCTCAAGCTCGCCTCCCGCCTCTTGAAGCTTGAGGCCAAACTGCAGGCGGGGAGATACAAATTCAAGCGCTATCCTTTCCTCTATGAGGTGCTGCTTAAGATCAAAAAGGGCGAGATCATGGGAGTGGAGCCCTTGAGGATCACTTTCCCGGAGGGCACCTCTATTTACAAAATGGGATCCATCCTGGAGAGCAATACGGTAGAGTGTTTCTCCGATTTTCGCGAGCTTGTAAAGCAGAAATTGGAAGGTTATCTTTATCCTGACACCTATGTTTTTGACAAGAATATCTCCGCGGAAGCCCTGGCTGATCTAATGCGTAGGAGATTCGACGTGGTGGTCCTGCCTTATTGGGAGAAGAATAGAAGCGCCACCAAGTATGATCTGCACCAGATACTGATCCTGGCTTCGATCATTGAAAAAGAGGCGGCGCTTGAATCTGAAAGGCCGATAATCTCCTCCGTGTTTCATAATCGGCTAAATATCAATATGGCGTTGGATTCGTGTTCAACGGTGAAATACGCTTTGGAGAGGCCGACCAAGATCGTCTATTATGACCAGTTAAGATATCCGTCGCCTTATAACACTTATTTGCACCGCGGTTTGCCCCCGGGGCCCATCTGCAATCCGGGTTTATCCTCGATCAAGGCCGCTATTTATCCGGCCAAGACCAATTATCTGTTCTTTGTGGCCAATAAGGACGGCAGCCATACTTTTTCGATATCATTGAAAGAACATCAAAAAGCCAGGTTAAAAGTCACTCCCATTCAATAGTAGACGGCGGCTTGCTGGAGATATCGTAGACCACGCGGTTAACAGTTGGCGTTTCATTCACGATTCGATTGGAAATATTATCTAATAACTCATAGGGCAATCTGGCCCAATCCGCGGTCATGGCATCAGTTGAGGTTACCGCACGAATAGCTACAGTGTTCAAATAAGTCCTCTTGTCGCCCATGACCCCCACGGTTCGGATAGGTAAAAGCACCGCGAATGACTGCCAGACCTGCTTATAAAACCCAGCTTTCTTGACCTCGGAAACGACGATGTCGTCCACCTCTTGTAATATCTTTACCCGCTCCGGGGTCACCTCGCCAATGATACGAATGGCCAAGCCGGGACCGGGGAAGGGTTGGCGGGTAATTATCTCCTCGGGAACGCCTAATTCTCTTCCCAAAGCGCGGACTTCATCCTTGAAGAGCCATTTAAGCGGCTCCACCAGCTTGAACTTTATATCCTTGGGCAATCCCCCTACATTATGGTGGGTCTTGATGCGGACCGCGGTGGTGGCGGTCAATCCTGGGACTGCGGATTCGATAACATCGGGATATAAAGTTCCCTGTGCCAGGAAGGGCATCTTACCTAACTTTTTGGCTTCCTCTTCAAATACGCGGATGAACTCATTGCCGATGCGGTGGCGCTTTTCCTCGGGATCGGTCACGCCTTTTAATTTCTCATAGAACCTCTGAGAGGCATTGATATGCACAAACTTGATCCTGAACTTTTTCGTGAAAATATCACTTATCTTTTTAGCTTCCATCTTGCGCATAAAGCCCTGATCGATGAACATGCAGGTCAGCTGTTTGCCGACCGCTTTACTTACTAATGCGGAAACAGTGGTGGAATCGACCCCGCCGGAAAGTGCGCAAAGGATTTTATCCCTTCCAACCTCAGCCCGGATCAGCTTTAGCTGTTCCTGAACGAAATTCTTGGTGGTCCAGGTAGGCCGGCATTCGCAGACCACATAAATAAAGTTCTTTAAGATCTCGACGCCGGACTGGGTATGCACCACTTCCGGGTGGAATTGCACTCCATAGAGCTTTTCTTCGGCATTGCCGATGGCCGCCAGCGGAGCATTTTTGGTATGAGCCAGGACCTTGAAACCTTTGGGCAGTTTGACCACGCTGTCCCCGTGGCTCATCCAGCAGGTTAAGTGATTGGGCAGGCCGGCGAAAAGGTTGGTCTCATCGTCGATTTGGAGTTCGGTCCGCCCGTATTCCCTTTTTCTTTCCGCTTTAACTGCGCCACCTAAGTCCTTGGCCATGAGCTGGGTGCCGTAGCAGATGCCCAAAACCGGTATGCCTGATTTAAAGAGCTTGGGGTCTGCCTGTGGCGCGCCCTTTTCATAGACCGAGGAGGGGCCGCCGGAGAGTATGACGCCTTTGACCTTGCGTTTCTTTAATTCTGCAACCGCAGTGTTATAGGGCAGGACTTCGCAGTAGACATTGCATTCCCTGACCCGGCGGGCGATGAGCATGGCGTATTGCGCGCCGAAGTCGAGCACCGCGACCAGATCGTGCTTCATTTATACATTCCCAAAGATTGAGCCTTCTGATAAACCTTTCCTTCGGTCAGGATCGAAGGGGCGATAACCACTTCCACCTGCTGCATCTCTTTGATATTGGTCGCGCCGAGCGTTCCCATCGAAGTTTTTAAGGCGCCGATGAAGTTCATCGAACCGTCATCATATTTGGCCGGGCCCAAAAGAATTTCTTTCAATGAGCCGATCGTTCCAACTTTGATCCTTGATCCTCTGGGTAGAGTGGGGGAAGGAGTGGCCATGCCCCAGTGATATCCCCGCCCCGGGGCCTCGGTCGCCTTGGCAATGGGAGAGCCGATCATCACCGCATCCGCTCCGCAGGCAATGGCTTTACAAATATCCCCGCTAACGACCATGCCGCCATCAGCGATAATCGGAACATAAATATTGTTTTCCTTGAAGTAAGCATCTCTGGCGGCGGCGCAATCGGCGATGGCGGTGGCCATGGGCACGCCTATGCCAAGGACTCCGCGGGAGGTGCAGGCGGCGCCGGGGCCGATGCCAACTAAAACACCCGCCACGCCGGTTCCCATTAATGTCAAAGCCACTTCATAAGTGACGCAGTTGCCGACCAGGACCGGGATCTTCACCGTCTCGCAGAATTTTTTAATGTCCAAAGGTTCGGAAGTAGTGGATTTATGCTTGGTGGAGATGACCGTGGACTGCAATACAAAGATATCGGCTCCCGCATCCCGGGCCACCGGACCCAATTCTACCGCGTCCTGCGGAATGGAAGAGACTGCCGCGATGCCCTTATTATCCTTAATTTCCTTTATCCTCTTGATGACCAGTTCCTTTTTGATCGGTTCCTGGTAGATCTTTTGCATCAAGGGGACATATTCTTCCTTACTGACCGAAGCTATCTGCTCGAGGATCTTTTCCGCATTTTCATATCTGGCCCATACGCCCTGCAGGTTTAAGACCCCCAATCCGCCGTATTTGCTCATCAAAATGGCGGTTTTAGGGGAAATGACCCCGTCCATGGCAGAGGCAATGATAGGAATATCAAACTTTTTCACGCCAATAGTCACCGACACATCGGCGTCATCGGGATTGACGGTGACGATAGAGGGGCAAAGAGCGATCTCGTCGAATCCGTAAGCGCGGCGGGATTTTTTGACTTTCCCTAGTTCTAATTCCATATTACGGCCTTTCCTTTACCTTTACATCTATAGTGAGGTTCTTGCCATCGCGAAAGATCAGGAAACGAGCGTTGTCCCCGATCTTCTTTTTCTGTATCTTGCCCACGATCTCGTTGCTATTTTTTATCTTTTCGCCGTCCACTTCCTTGAGGATGTCGTATTTCTTCAGGCCGGCTTTTTCCCCGGGACTGTCCTTGACGACATCGGTTATGACCACCCCCTCGGCAACCGGCAGGTCCAGATAAGCGGCGATCTTCTCATCCATATCGCGCATGTAGATGCCTACCCAGGGACGCACTACCTTTCCCTTGCTCACCAGGTCGTCCCGGACCTCTTTGGCAGAGTTGATGGGAATGGCAAAGCCAATTCCCTGCGCCTGGGCCACAATGGCCACATTGATGCCGACCACTTCACCCCGGATATTGATCAAGGGGCCGCCTGAATTGCCCGGATTGATGGCCGCATCGGTCTGGATCAGGTCCTTCTTGCCCAACTCCCCCAGGGTTCTCCCGGTGGCGGAGACGATCCCCGCAGTAACCGTGTTCGAAAATCCATAGGGATTACCGATGGCGATGACCCATTCGCCCGGGCGGATCGCACCGGAATCCCCCAGGCTTATAGTGGGCAGATCGTGAGCGGAGATCTTGACCACTGCCAGGTCCAGAGTGGAATCCAAGCCTACCACCTTGCCATCGAAAGAACGGCCGTCCTTCAAGGTGACCTTGATCTTGTCCGCCCCGCGCACCACATGTTCGTTGGTGAAGATATAACCTTCTTTGTCGATAATGAATCCCGATCCGGCGCCCTTGATGGGGACGATCTTGTCCTCGAAGAACCGCTTGAACTCCGGGTCCATATCGAAACCGAATCCAAAATCGAAATCCTTGAAGGGATTGAAGACCCGGGTGCGCTCCATTTTCACGGTGTCGATATTGACCACCGCCGGCCCCACCTTTTCCACTATATCGGCGATGGCGTTGTGGCCGTTGACTCCCGGCAGGGCGGGAAGTTGGGCGAGGGCGACGGCAGACAGCAGATAGCAGAAAGCGGAAAGCAGGAAAAATTTGGCTCGCAAGATACACCACTCCTTAACGTAAAAAATTGTTGGTTATTATATCAAAAAATTGGGTGGTTCGTCAAGCTTTTTTAGGCGTCTTGGCCGCCTTGGCCTTGTGCCTTTTGGCGGTTTCCATCATTTTCTCGAATTCAGCCAGCACCGGCTCGGGCACCCACATCTCCCCGCACTCCTCGCAGATGTAAGCGGGAACATTTTCCATCAGGTATAATTTCCCGCCCTCCAGCTCCTCCAGATTGGCTTTTTCCGCCTTGAGAGGTCCGCCGCAGGCCTGGCAGACCGCTTCTGCCTCATCGAAGAACTCCTCATAATCCTTTTTCAGGTCCGGTTTCTTGTTTTTCAAGCTGTCCCATTATAGACCAGCTAAAAATACTTGACAAGCAAAGAGCGTGTGTTATATTGAACCTTACAGGAGGTGGAGTTCGTGAGAAAAATGTTAGCTATGTTCGTCCTTGCTTCTTTCATCCTCGTTTTTGCCGCCGCCAGCTTCGCCGAAGACGCCGCCGCTATCCAGAATAAAATAACCAAATTAGAAAGGGAGATAGATAATCTGCAGGCCAAAATGGCCAAGACCGCGAACAAGACCCAGCGGGTCCGCATCCAGAATACCATTGCGGGCCATCGCAAGGTGATCGCGGATTATAACCGGCAGCTTATAGGCATGGGCAAGCCGGTCAAGGTGGAAGTGATGAGGGTGCAGGTAGTGGAGCAGCCGCAGAAGATACTGGCGGTCAAGGGAGGTCTGGCGGGCGGCGCGGGACTGGTCGCGGCGGATTTTATGATGCCGATGGGCCCCATATTCCTGGGCGGTGAGGTCGGTTACGCGATCGGCAATAATTTCGGGG
>Ga0315295_10000827_pt1 | contig 26391 bp, 20 predicted proteins | sample YL17G14_0_MG_FD_204453 | JGI IMG/M metagenome (GOLD analysis project Ga0315295, IMG submission 204453) | Sediment microbial communities from Yellowstone Lake, YNP, Wyoming, USA - YL17G14_0 | ecosystem: Environmental > Aquatic > Freshwater > Lake > Sediment | place: USA: Wyoming | collected... | reverse complement strand
CCGGCTCAAATCCTCTCATATTAAATCCTGGTTGTGACCAACCAGGGTCTCTTGAATCCTTATCTGCCATATCGGCTCTGCTTCCTTTCCATTATACAATGCAACTTACATGATTTCTTTATTGACCCGCGCATGCATCTCTGGATTTCTATCTACTAAACGAAAGATCAGAAAGAACAGAATGTACGTTTCTTACTGCCGTTCTTCCCTAACCAGACTTGTACCGACCCGGCATCGCCACCGGCGGCGTCGGCATGGGACCCAGTTCGAGCTTGGTCGGTGACAGATCCTGTTTCGAGTTGAGAGCGTCATCCCATTCGAGCATTTTACCGCTATAAGCAGTTTCTCGGCCCATGATGGCAGTGAGTGTGGATTCGGCAACTTGCCGGGCTTCGTTGATCGCGCGGCCTTCACGGATGCTGGCGATGAATTCGGCGTGTTCCTGGTGGTAGGGATTGTTGTTGGATTCGCGATAACGCCACTGCCGACCGCCTTTGGGCCGGATCGACCAGGGACCAAACAGACCGATTCTCGCCATACCTTTGGCACCCAGGAACACTTCCTCGACTCGGCTATCGGCGCCATTGGTGTGGCGATCCAGAGCAAAACAGCGGACGCCATTGGCATATTGAAATTCAACGCCGAAGTGGTCGTAAATGTTCCCAAACTTGGGATCGGTACGCACCTGGCGTCCGCCCAAACCAAACGCACGTATCGGATGCTCGCCCACTCCCCAGTTGATCACGTCGAGGTTATGGACGAACTGCTCTACGATGAAATCACCGGAGAGCCAGGTGTAATATAACCAGTTGCGTAATTGGTATTCCATGTCGGTCCAGTCAGGCTGGCGGTCCACCGACCACAGCTCGCCGCCACTCCAGATGGCCTCGCATGCGATCAACTCCCCGATAGCACCGTCGTGAATGCGCTTGATGGTCTCACGCGAACCGTTCTCGCGGCGACGCATCGTGCCAGCCCCGATGGTCAGCCCTTTCTGCTTGGCGATCTCGCCGGAGTCGATAACAGAGCGCACTCCCGTCGCATCAACAGCAACCGGTTTCTCCAGGAAGGCATGCTTGCCCGCCTCGACTGCGGCGAGCAGATGGGCGGGACGGAAGAACGGTGGTGTGGCCAGAAGCACATAATTGACTTCCGGCAAACGCATCACTTCCTCATAGGCGTTGAAGCCGATAAAGCACCGATCCTCGGAAACGACCATCCCGACCTTCTGCAGTTGCCGGCGACAATGTTCAAGGCGATCCTGAAAAACGTCTGCCAGGGCGACGATTTTTACACCTTGAGCGGTCGCATGAGCGCCTTCGACAGCATCTTCTGTATGGTAATTATCCGTCGGATAGATCACCTCTGTAGCCGCCTGTAGGGCATCGAGCGCCGCTCCGGTGCCACGACCGCCGCAGCCAATGACGCCAATACGGATCGGAACGTCTGAGGCCGCATGGCTGGAGGCAATATAGGGAATGCTCGCGGCGACCGTCGCAGCGACAGTAATACCAGAGCAGGAATCCTTAAGGAATTGTCGCCTTGATGATATCTTCTGAGATAAATCAGTATGAACGTTTGAATCCGCAGTCTTTTTCATGGCTGATGCTCCTTAAAATGAAATTCATAGAACAATAGACCTGTTTAATATATCAGCCTATAAGCCATTTCACAACTTAAAATCTTATCTATTTTAAACTTGCGCCCTGTAAGAGCTTATGTAAACTTGGTCATTGAAAGGAGTTTTTTCTATGACCAAGAAACGATGGAAATTAACAGAGGCACAATGGGAAAAAATCGAACCACTGCTGCCAAAACCCAAAAAATCAAAACGAGGAGGAAGACCCTGGGCAGACAATCGAAAAGTATTCGAAGGAATCCTCTGGATACTCCGTACAGGCGCACCATGGGCCGATTTGCCAAAGCAATACCCAAGTCCATCAACATGCTGGCGGAGGCTAAGAGACTGGGAACAACAAGATGTGTGGCTCAACGCATGGCGAGCTTTTCTTTCCGAACTCGACCAGCGGGGACAATTGGACTGGAGCGAGGCATTCGCGGACGGCAGTTTCGCCCCTGCAAAAAAAGGGGCCAATGCGTCGGAAAGACCAAACGCGGCAAGGGAACGAAGTGGATGGTGGTGGTCGACGGCCAAGGTATTCCTCTGGGAAACCACCTGGACTCGGCGTCCCCGAGCGAAGTTACGCTGCTCGAAAAAACGCTGAACAATATTGCCGTGCCTCGCGAAGGCAGGGGCCGACCTCGTAAAAATCCCAAACGTTTGATTACCGATAAAGGCTACGATAGTGACCCGCTTCGTGAGCGTCTGGCTGGCAAGGGGATCGAACTGATTTGCCCGTATAGGAGCAATAACAAGGGTCAGAAATATCACGATGGTCGTAAGATGCGTCGATATAAACGAAGGTATAAGGTTGAGCGAACGTTTTCGTGGCTTGGAAATTTCCGCCGTCTTGTTGTCCGCTGGGATCATGATATTGCTATTTATAATGCGTTCTTCCATATTGCTTGCCTTATTATAACGCTCAGGAGGTTATGAAATGGCTTCTAAGCATGTCAAGTGATAACGAATCCTGCCTCTACCAAAATGTGCCTATCATCGTCTCTATCTCACCAATAACAACTAAGACTCGGTTTCCTGAACATTTTCATCGCCCCTCAATGACTATGATATGAAGAGGCAGAAAATATCTCGAAGTCGTCAAACGCCACCGCTTCAAAATTAGGAGATAAGCATCCACACACAAAAGAATCATTGAAGAACCTGATCGCCCTTTACAAAGCCTGGAACCAGCCAGAAAAAGCCGAAGAGTGGCGAGCAAGACCGCCACAAACAGAGAATGTAAGGAAGTGACATAGCTCTTAAGACAACCTTAATTTTTTGACTTATAAAACGTCATAATTCCTTGACAAGATCTGGTCGAGTAGACGTAAAGCTCTTTCATTTAGGCATGGTTTGCGTTCCCTATTTTTCCTCTCTTTCGATAGAGGAGTGTCATATTATTCCACCTGTGAAAGAACGTTGACCTTGTATCATAACACAACCTAATCTCCCTCTACGAAGCCTGGAACAAGCCAGAAAAAGCCAAACAGTGGCGGGCAAAACTGCCGAAAACAGAGGCTGTGAAAAAATAACAGGGCACAACTGTTATGCTACCTTACCAATCCTCAACATTATCGTAGATCTAATTCACCTGCCAAAATGTTATAATACTTTTCAATTTCTAACAGTATGTCTCTCGCAATATAATGAATAATGATGAAATACGTTATGGGAAATTCCAGTTTGGTGTTAACAAACACGTATGAAGATAAATGTACTCAAACCGAAATGCTGATAGGATATTCTGATGACAAAACTGCAGCAGTCTGAAATTCACATGCTTGTCGCGATGATCTGTTTCCTCACGGCAACAACGTTCGCTGATGGACTTCCTGTACGACTGGTGACCGTCGACAAGCAACCACCTGAAATGCCCTATACAAAAATCGCGGCCGATTTCAACGGCGATGGATTGCCGGATATAGCGATCGGTGGCGCGAAAGGGCCGCTTGTCTGGTACGCGTATCCGACTTGGACAAAGAGTCTAATTGCAGAAGGCGGTTACGAGACTGTTGAAGGGGAATCCGCTGACATCGACGGCGATGGCGACCAGGACATAGTTATGGGTGGAATCGTTTGGTATGAGAATCCGGGGACGATGAATCAATCCACTGCCCGGCCGTGGATTGCCCATCGAGTGGCACAGTTGCGCACCCACGACGTGGAGGTTGGCGACCTTGACAGGGACGGTAAGCTCGACATTGTTACCCGCGATCAATCCTCATTTGGCAATCCATCCGGGAATCGGTTCTACGTGTGGAAACAGCAGACTCCGGACAATTGGTCTGGCCTTGAGGTAGAATGCCCTCACGGCGAAGGAATCAAAATTAATGACCTCGATCACGATGGTGACTTGGACGTTGTTATTGGCGCGCGTTGGTATGAGAACACGGATAATATCCTCAAGGGGCCATGGACCGAGCATGTCTATTCGACGTTGTGGAGGCACGCGGACGTGGAGGTTCAATGCTACGATCTGAACAGTGACGGGCGATCGGATATCGTACTTACGCCAGCGGAACTGATGGGGGGTATTTACCATATTTCGTGGTTCGAGGCGCCAGAGGATGCCAAGACGACGGACTGGCGAGAGCATGTAATTGAAGAAGTTCAAGAGACGGTCGTCCATTCGCTTGGCGTGGCTGACATGAACAACGACGGCAAGCCCGATGTGGTGATAGCCGAGATGCATCAAGGAGCTGATCCCGATGAAGTCCTGGTTTATTTGAACCAAGGTGGTGGACTGACATGGATGAGAGATGTTCTCTCGACTATGGGTTCGCACGACATAGTGCTTGCTGACATTGGCGCTGACGGTGATGTCGATATCGTAGGCGCGAACCACGCCAGCTCATTTCAAGCGGTTCAACTGTGGGAGAACTTGATCAGTATAACCAAAAACGGCAACCGTTGAAAACTCCGGTGAAATACGTAATCGTCCAAATTGCAAGAATTTACGGCTGACGATACAATGCTTTGCAATAAGCATCGATCTACCACTGTGTGTTCGGGGAAGCGATATTCCTGGTCGACGTCCGGTTCAGACCCCATTGTGAACAGTAAGAGAGCTATGTAATGACTGAAAGAAGATTGCTGGCAATTGTGGCAAGAGTTGTTCTGTCTGTCCTTCTTGCTGGAGTCTTCTACACAGGATGGATGGCTGTTGCGATACCGACAACCAAATCGGAATTTGGTGGTCTGGCTGTTAAGGCCATACTCTGGATTTTGGCACCGATCGTGACAGGATTCGGTTTTGCACTGGGTCCAAAAACATTTGATTTATTATCGCCGGCAGTCGGTAACAACTCTTTTTGGAAGGTATACAAATGGTCTCTGATTAGCTGTGCGATAGGAGGGGGAGTTGTCTGTATATTTGGACCGATGCTGATCGTTTTTGGAATGTTTGTGGCCGGAACGCTAAGTGTTGTAGCGCATGAGGTGATCACCAAAGGAAAGGGAGGTAGCTTAACAAAATAAGCCGGTTAACCGCTTGTCCTTCTTGATATTATCGTATCAGTAGGGTGTAATGTGTTTCAGATTAGACAGGCCGACAAATCCGATATTCCTTATTTGGTGGAACTGGACGATAAGTGCTTCGATACCTACTATTACAGGAAGATCAAGTTCAGCAAGTCAGACTTTCACGCTTATTTTCGGATCAAGAAACCCATTTTGCTCGTAGCCACTCGTGATTCCTGTCTTGTAGGCTATGTTGCTGGAGCAGTACGTTCTTCAGAAGGGCTATCGATAACCCACCTTGATAGCCTTGCTGTGTCCTCGACAGAGCGAAGGCAAGGACTTGGAGGCAACCTTCTACAGCTTTTCATTGAAGAAGCAAAGCGACAGGCTTGTATGATGGTTGTGCTGGAGGTGGCGAAAGCCAACGAAGATGGACTTGATTTCTTTTCGAAGAGGGGTTTTCGAAACGTTGCCGATCTTTCAGAATACTATGGGCGAGATCTCGACGGTGTCCTTATGGAACGAAGTGTTTGACTGGACAAAGAGCCAAACCTCCCTTACTGGCCTCGGATCGTGTGAGTGATTAATCTCACAGACCATCCTTCGGATAGCATTTTGATCATCTTGTCTACATCAGCAGCGGACTCAAGTAGATATACGAAGGATGATTTTTGGCAAGCAAAACTACCGCAAACAGATAATATGAGGAAGTGACATGGCTTCCCAAACGGCCCCAATTTTTTGACCTTCAAAACACCAGTTTTCCTTGAGACGGTATGTCTCCGGAATGTCTCCACTGATACTGATTTTTTCCAAATCGAACGAGGGTGGACATCCATTTTTTGCCAAAAAACAAAATTTTTATAGGAATTTTATATCGGAAACGGATTCAATGGACGGTGAGACCTCTTGAACGATATATCATAGACTTAACTGTGGACTCCAAATACGGCAAGGCTTGTCTTAATTGCAGGAATTTCTATCTGACGTTATAATCCTGATAAGAAACTTCGGCCTTACAACTGTTTTGTAGAAGAAAGATCTTAAGAAAAACAAATGAGAGAAGATGTTCAGATAGAATCAGTGTAGACTCGAACGATAAAACACATTAACTTCTTATGCGGAGAGAGTACGTTTGTGTTTTATAATTTCTACAGACTGTATGAAATTTTTGCTGTATAGGAGAAGCAACAGAATGCAACGTATGCTAGCAATTGCATCAATCCTTGTGCTTTTTCTAAACGTCTCTGAAGGAAGCGATGTTCTTAGTGCGATTACGCAAACAATACCACCATTTGATATCGAAACAGGTTGGGAGATTCCCTCAGAAGGCTACTGCGATCAGCCATACGTTGTGAAGTTGAAGGATGGGACGTGGCTCTGTGTGATGACTACTGGTAAAGGGCATGAAGGGACTCGGTATCAGCATATCGTCGCAACGTACAGTAACAACAAAGGGAAAACTTGGAGTCCCTTGGTTGATATTGAACCGGCCGATGGACCCGAAGCCTCGTGGGCAATGCCATTCCTCACTCCTGGCGGGCGGATCTACGTATTCTACACTTACAACGCGAAAAACATGCTTGAGGTTGAAGCGGACACTGCTTATGCACGTCGACGGGTTGACACACTGGGTGAATATGCTTTCAAATACTCCGACGATGGCGGAAGAACCTGGTCTAAGAATCGATGGTACATCCCGGTACGCGAAACCGCTATTGATAGGAGTAATCCCTACCAAGGCAAAGTCCGCTTCTTTTGGGGTGTGGGCAAGCCGATAACTCACGATGGAGCGATGTACCTTGGATTTGCTAAGGTTGGTAGATTCGGTGAAGGATTTATTGCTGAATCAGAGTCGTGGTTTTTGAAAAGCGATAACATTCTTACAGAAACAAATCCCAAGAAGCTTCGCTGGGAAACTCTGCCTAAGGGTGATCATGGTCTGCGTTCGCCCGAAGGGCCCATTGCGGAAGAAGTAAATCTTATTTCCCTGTCGGATGGAAGCCTTTTCTGCACATACCGGACTATTGCCGGACATCCATGCCACGCCTATTCCAGAGATGCAGGCAAATCGTGGACTGCACCTGCGTTTATGACCTATCGACCCGGTGGACCCAAGGTAAACAATCCTCGGGCTGCTAATTTCGTACGTAAGCTTACTGAGGGACCTTACGCAGGTCGATATATCTTTTGGTTCCACAATCACAATGGCCGTGGCTACGAGGGACGAAATCCAGCATATCTTCTCGGGGGCGTTGAGCGAGACTCCCCTCAGGGCAAAGTGATTTATTGGGGAGAACCTATAGCTGTTCTATATGCCAAGGATCCCACGGTTCGCATTAGCTACCCGGATTTCATATGGGATGATGGGCTATATATCGCGGAGACGCAGAAGACAACTGCTCGAGTTCACGCAGTACCAGATGAATTGTTGCGCGACCTCTGGAAGAAAGGTAATGCGCCAGTAACACCGAGTATAAGCATGGACAGTGACATTAAGTAGTGCGATGGGTATGTTATACGGGCAGGAAACCAAAACTCCGTATGTCAGAATATGTTAAAGAAGCTAGTAAATTATGGAAATCAAAAAGCATAAAGAGGCATTTATGGAAAACGCATGGTTCATAACAAATGAAGATGGAGATGATCGTTTGCCATACCTATTGATGAATCTGAGAATGTTAAGAGTCTAACTCTCCTTCGTACACCGAAATATGAGTTTGCTTTGGATGAATCTGAGCGAGGTGTCAAGGTTTCTTTTGAAGACCTACCTGATGACAGAAATGAACTCTTAAAGAAGCTGACGATTGAAGGCAATATTGTGACTATCACCACCAACTATGAAAACTACATGGTCAATATAGGAAAGGTGGAGCAAAAGGAAATTAATGAGTCCAAGAAGATTTTGAAAAAAATGAATTTTGACGGACAGTTTGAACTCAAGATCGTTTAATTTGTAGTGAATTGGGCTTAATCTGGCAATTTGCAAACACTGGCTGAAATGTTGTAACATGGATGCCTCAAAGAAATTTTTTTTGAGCAATAGGGATTTTTACTATTTTCCGGCAATCCCGAATCCGTAACCAGTAATTGCCGGCGCACAGAGTATTTCCGGGCGAACTCTGCCAGCACCGAACGCGCGCCAGCACCGAATCGAATGTCGGTCGGGAACCTAAATTGCGATATCCCAGCCATAAAAATTCTCCAAAATTAGTTCGAATAATCGAAAAATGCCGGTCTCAGTTTTATCCGGTAAAAATTATTTTCGATAGCTTATCGTCCGTGATGTTAATGTCAACTGTAAATCGTAAGTAAAAAAAGATACAAGTTTGCTTTATATAAGAGGACAATATCAACTCTGAAGATTATTTATCTTCGTGATATGACTAACTGAAGTACCTATAAACAAATTTGACAGTCTGCTGGAGCTATCAGTTCATGCAGTATCTATCTGCCACCGTCCTAAAGCAAAGGGCCTATACCGAGTTGATCGGTATAGGCCCTGAATTGATACAAATTCTAATTTCATCTCCGTATAAACGGAAATCACGGACCTTGCATAATCCCCAGGATCTCATCCTGCGAAAGCGCCCGCGTGTACATACGGAACTCATCCATAAGGCCCGTGTAATGCCTGGCGTCGTCAATATTGTATCCCACGCGAGCACCAAGACCCCAATCTCCGGCCATATCTGCGTCCTCAGTAATAGCTGCTTCTGCCACCACTTCCCCGTTTACGTACAGAATTACCTGTGCATCCACTCTGCTGAAAGTCATCGCAACGTGGATCCATTCATTTGGGACAGGAGTTCCTTCCGGTTTCTTATATCCCGGCGTATCACCATTTATGTTGCCGATGGTGACGCCACCATATTTCCTTACAGTGAACCTGTAGTCTCCGTTTCCGGGGCGAATCTCGGGATGGATGAGCCAAGTCGAGTCGGATGCTCTGGCATTGAATATCGCGTTCTGATTGCTCGTACCATCAATATTCGTCCATGCAGCCAGTGTAAAGCCTGATGTCGGAATATCTTCGGCGGGGAAATTTGCGCCATCCAGATCGAGATACCCCGTATTGGCGAGATTGGCCGCCCCTCCGTACATGCCGTTGGCCTCTGCTGTAACATCGCCGACTACAACACCGTCATGGCCTTTACCAGACTGGTCAGCGACAATATCACCGACTTCATCGAAGGAATAGTATATAACCAGAGACGGATCCGTTGCCCGTTCACCTGCAAGGTAAAGAATCTCAGCTTCAGATAAAGCCCGGTCGTAGATACACACATCACTCATCAATCCGTTCCAATTCTCTCCCTCGGCACCCTCGTTGTCACCGCCAAAGAAAAGTGGTTGAGGAACATCCAGGGCTTGTGTGATTGTTCCTGAGCCGGCTTCAATGCCGTTACGGTAATAAGTCAACTGATCTCCAGTCTTCACTACCGCATGATGGAGCCAGACGTCGGCAGGAATGTCGTCATATTCCATGTTGTCGTTGCCGTTGCCGTTCATGTGCCATTCGAATTTAGTCGGTGTGAACTTAATAAACTGACGCGGCACAAAATCGACTGCATTCTCGTCCTTCCGGTTGCCGAGAATAATATCATTAGTAGTCGTATTTTCAGCTTTTTGTTTCGCCCAGAAGGACCATGTAAAGTCGTTGGTCAGCGTCATTTGGGGAATTTCTCCGGCGCGAACATAAGCACCACTGGCCGTGCCGTTAAAACTAATGACGGTGCCGCGTTCCGGGTCGTCCACCCAAACCGAGCCACCTTCACCTAAGCCACCGGTGTCAGCGTTGAAGATAGTTCCATTAATACCATTGCCGGAGATGTCATTAGCATCGCCATCCAGTGGATAGTATGCTAATAGACTATTGGTGCCGGGATTAACCGGAACGACGGAGGGAACAACACCACGGACTTCAACATTGTCAATCGCCCACCACCAGTCATTGCCGGCGTCGTACAAACCAAACGTTAAAACAACTTTCTTGGCTCCTTCCGGATTGCCCAGTTTAACAACGACAGTTTCATTTGTGGCATAAGGATGGTAGTTCAGACTTGCCTCATCCGATTCCCATAGCAATACCACAACAGGTTCCGCACCATCATAGGAGGCGGTTATACTCGCCGTTTGATGATAATCGTCATCGAACTCAGGACGCCAGCTCGAATCGAACTTGAGCTCGAGCGTACCTGCCTCGGCACTGGAAATCTTGATCTCAGGTGTAGTCAACCATGTATCGTAGGGGTCTGCTTCAATAGGTATCGGCAAACGTTCAGCGTCATCCCACTCATCAGGATCTGCAACAGCTACGATGCCTGTTCCAAGCTCGAAAAGCGAGCGGTCCTGGTCCTCAGCAGCTTCTACCCACCACGCCTTATCGGCAAAGGCCCATCCTGCCCATTCAGTCACACCATCAGTTGCATCCATACCAATACCTGGAATACCACTTTCGTCAACAGTCCATCCTTCCGGAGGTGTGTCCGTCCAAACAGCATCGCCGGCAAGTGCCTCATCAACGTTCGGACCCAAGGGAAGACCTTCGAAATCCTCTGCAAACAACACTGTTTTTTCAACTTCTTCCAGCGCGGGTACAGAGTCGGCCGAGAGAAGCATATGCCCATATCCCATGCTCTGATCATGAGCTGCAAGGCCTGTCCAGGTCATCTGAAGTTCTGCATCACTATTGTCGGTGTCGTCTAATACAGCATGGAATCCAATGGTGTTGCCTGCTGAAAAGTCCAATGACAGCATCTGTCCGTATTCGATAGAGGCTTCGCAGATGTATCCATCAGCAGTTACGGAGGAGGCTATCTGTAGGTAATCAGGCTCGCTCTGACCAGGACCATCCATGTTGCACCAGTTCCATTTCTGATTATTGGCGTTAAAGCCGTACTGGTAATGTATAGTAGGATTTGACCAACTATGATCGGCCCTTGCGTCTGTCGTAGCGAACAATATTTCTACAGCGTCCGCATTCCAGATATCGCCACCAGTTTTATTCATGGATAACTTTTCGTCTTTCACCACCACCGCCATGTAGATGTTCACGTCATCCCATAGCAGATAGAACTTTCCGCTACAATCCTCCGGGCCGGTCCAGGTTTCCTGTCCAAAATACAATTGCTCTACTGCATCAAGAACGGCCGGGGTCATGGCTTCGAGATTCCAGTCGCTCAGATCTCCGTCAATTGCATCAGGAGTACCCCTGAGACAGTCTATCACCAGCGGTTCTCCAGTCGTTGGGTGTACGGGTTGGGCCGAAATAGCCAAACTAATACTGAGCAAAGTGAAAATTCCTAATAAAAAACATTTCTTAGCTAACATTTTGTTCCTCCTAATTTTAATAGAAAACTGATATAAAATTTTGCTCCATATACACACAGAAGTATTAACGAAATAAATCAAACCATTACAATAATGTCCTCCTCAAAAACCAATTCGACTTTGCTTTAGTCACACACCAAAGCGCTCACAATTAGCCTTCGACAAACTGAATACTTTCTATCCGCATTTGACGAAGATATTTTCTCGACTTGACACCACCTCCTTTCTTCAATAAACCGAATTTGAACTACTAATCGAAAAAAACAAAACCTTAAATAGACATTAGAATTTCGACCTGTTGTGAGGTCGGAAATCCAATAATGCCTACAGCTTTATTTATACAAGATTAGCCATCCTAATGTCAAGAACAAAGTCCGTACGCGATGACCCGTTTTGAATAAGGGTAGGCAAACCGACCTTTTCTGCTTGAAAACGTACTTCCTTGCTCCAGCTTTCACCTGCTCTTACAAGATTCAGAATTTAATAATAAGATTTGAATACACACGCCATTTTCCGTGTCCAGGCAAAAAACTGAAGTTCCATGTCGTTATCGGCGACATATACCTATTTACAGTCTGAAATTAACTCAAACAGTCTTACACTATTCATCGAAAAACGGGTAATCGATTCCACAATCCGAGTAGCCACGTCTAAGACATATGTAAATAAAAAAACCTGTGTTTTAGCCTTAAATTCACTTTTAGAGCATATTTTATACTTGGAAGCTCGGAGCTAATGGATAATGAAAAGTCGCCTTTATTATGCGCTAATCAGCTCCGTTTGTAAAGTGTTGTAACTATGTATTTTTGAGAAAGCTTCTAATGGCCAAAAAGTAGCGAGCAAAATTGCTACAAACAGAGAATATGAGTAAGTGACATAGCACACTGAAAACCGCCCCATTTCCTTGACTCCACAATTACAACCTCACTACAACCCGAAAGGCCAATATCTGCCAATTCTCAAAAAATCTCAAATTTATAAGCTCTTATTTATAAAGGAGTTAAGCTATAGCCCCAAAATTGTCAACGTTTTCAATGGACGGCGCGACTCTTCGTTAATATTTGAGCACTCTTCATCAAGTCTAACGAACGTCACTCGTTATAAAAGTGGTGGAGTTTTATATACAGTCTTGAAGCAGGAACTTTTTAACTAAAGAGCGTTGCAAAACTATGTCCCCTTTTGAATTCACCTTTTGAGGTGACCATTATGGTTATAGACTTCCCAGCCGAGATACCTGCCGAATGCCTCTTCCACGGCGTCGGCGTAGCTGCCTCTATTCATGGCTACATGGTGCTCGAAACCGTTCCGGCATAAATAATCCAAAAGCTCTTGAAGCTGCGGCACCTCGCATACTCCGACACCACCGTCACATTCCAGCGGATCATCAGTGAATTTGCCCTGACCGACATAGGCTTTGATTGTGCCGAGCGTATCGTCCGTGCTTATTCGAGCGAATGTCATATCGCCGGGGGCGATTCTGCCCTTGATGCCGGCAAAGCAATTGTCCCTGCCGAGCGACTCGCCCAGGACATCCAGCTCCGATATCTCGATATCATCGCCTACGAAGCTTTTCGGATAATTGCTGCAATGGGTCACAACGCATTTGTCCCGCTGGCCGCCGTAGTCGTTGTTCCAGTCCACGAAGCCGGAGGGCTTGCCGCCCGAAGCCAGATTTAGGGCGTACATAGAGACCGTCCCCGCAACGTCCATCTCGCAGGCGCTTGGTTTTCCCTGCTCTCCCATCATGCTCATCGACAGGCATGCGGCACATCCGAAATGCTGCTGTACGGCCGTCCAGCACTGGATGGCACTGGCAACACATTCGTTTTCCATCATCCAGTTATCAATAGCAACCGACAGTTTCGCCTGTTTGAGGATTTTGTCCTCGGATACGGACGACGGAATTTTTCCATAGTCCTTAATGGCCTTCACCTTGTCGCAGACTTCAGCCGCATCGTCCCCGAGTGCATCCGCAGCGGAAAATATCTCCGACAAATCAACAGTCACGACCTTTATGCCTGATGCCTGCAGCAACTTTTCGCTGAAGCGGACAGTATGGAAGGCCTCCGGCCGGGCACCGATTGCCCCGATCCGGGCGCCGTGCAGGCCGTTGACTATCCGGCACACGGCGGCGAATCGTGCGAGATCTTCCGTAAAGACATCATCCGTGATGTGGCACGTATGATAAGTCGTATTTGTAAAAGGTATGCCGTACTGGTACAGGTTGTTGCATAAAGAAAGCTTGCCGCAGAAGGAATCACGCCGTTTGCCTAAAGCAAGCTTAGTCGGATCCGATTCGCCGCATGCCTGAACCAGCACTGGAACATTCAATCCCGACATATCAATCGCCTGAGTAACGGTCTGTTCATCACCGAAGTTGGGCAGAACCACGATCACGCCGTCAATTTCATCGCTTTTTGCCTTAAAGAAAGCAGCACACTTCTTGGCGTCGCTATACGTCTCCACAGCACCGTTCGGAACCTCATCTTCTCCCAAGATAACACAGTCGAAGCCCATCTTATCCAGCTTGGCTTTTATGTTCCGGCGTTCAGCAATCGCCAGTTTGGCCGGGAATATATTGCGAGATGTTACAATCACTGCGAATGTTTGTTTCTTTTCCATTTCATATTCCAATTGACAAATTCACGCCCTTCTAATAATGTTGATATTTTCAATACCGAACGAATAATTATAAGGCTTCCACATATAAAAAGAAGGATAAAAAATGGGGAATATAAAAAGGATTGCCCTGGTTTTATTGCTGATATTTGTTGTGCTAACGAATGGTAGTTGTTCACGCAAGGACAATGAATCCGGCCAGGTCACAATCTGTTTTGCTTTCCAGGACCTTGAAACCGAATACTGGGTAGCTGCTCACAAGGCGATAACTGAAACACTGAAAGCCAGGAACATAAAAGTTCTACAGCGCAATGCACATCAGGATGCCAACCGGCAGCTCGAACAGATCCGTGATGCCATCGCTCAGGATGTGGACGGCATAATTATGATTCCACAGGATGGAGAAAGTGCCGTCACAATCATCGGTGAGGCGAACAAGGCGTCAATTCCCATCGGCGTTTTCAATCGTCCACCTGCTGATAAAAGCAATCCCGCCATTGTGGTTGTAGCAGACAACGCAAGAATAGCCGAGGAAGCAGTTGCATACATGGCCAAGGCTGCCAGAAAGCTCAACCGCCAGATGACACCTTTGATCCTGGTCGGCGACCTCGGTGACCAGAATTCCATCGAACGAAAAAATGGTTTTTACAATGCAGTAAATGCAAATCCGGATTTATTCAAAAAGCCGATTGAGGTCCCGACGAAATGGGATGCAGCCACGACACTGGCCAACCTGGAAGCTGCTCTTCAGGTAGAGCCCGCTGTGGACTTCATCTTTACATCGTCGGATTTTTTGTATCCGCAGATAAAGGCCGTCCTCGAACCACTGGGGAAGTGGAAGCCCATCGGTGATACCGATCACGTGATACTCGGCGGGGTCGACGGCGACTCCACAGCCTACAGATTGATGCAGGAAGGTTACGTCGATGCCACCGGTGTGCAGGATTTGTTCTTCGAAGCCGATGCGATTATGGATGCTCTGCTCGAAGCGATTCAGAAAGGCCAAACCAAGCCGGATAAATGGATACAGGACCCCGGCTTTGCCCTGACACAGGAAAACATGGCTGAGCGAGAAATGGATATGTGGGGCTGCAGAATTCTTAAGCAAAAAGAGGCCGGCACAGCACAATGAGAACTCGAAGGACATTACTTCGACTGCCGGGGGAGATTATCTTGTCGGACCACTTTGTGCTGGTGATAACAATTCTTTACTTTTTGCTGATCTGGGCTATCTACCCGCACATGGCAGGCCGTCGCAACATAGCAAATCTCTTCAGCAATGTCTGGCCTCTGCTGGCATTGGTAATCGGTCAGATGTTTGTGCTGATTGTCGGCGGCATCGATTTGTCTCAAACATCAATTATGGCGGTGACGAGCGTTCTCGGTGCAATGATAATGGCCGGGCAATTCGATCCGGCAAAGTTCGAGCACAATCCGTTATGGGGCACAATCTTCTCTGAGCAAGGGGGATTGCTGGCCGGGAGCGGATGGGCTGTGCCGGCAGCGATCTTGATTATGCTTATTGCTGGTATCGGCATCGGACTGCTAAATGGGATTGCTGTCGCAAGACTGAAAATGCCGCCCTTCATGGTGACTCTCGTGGCGATGTCCTTCTATAGCGGACTGGCGATTTACCTGACCAGATCCGAGAACATTATGCACCTGCCCGATAGCTTCATCGCGGTCGGCAAAGGCAGCATCGGCCCGGTTCCTTCGGCAATGCTGATAGTGGTGAGTCTGGCGGCAATTGCGTTTGTAATTCTTAACCTGAGCATTCTCGGCCGTTGGTTTTATGCGGTCGGCCAGAATATCCGGACGGCAAGGGTCTCCGGCGTTCCGACTGCGCGTATTGTGATTCTGGCTTATGTCTTCAGTGGCTTCTGTGCCGGCTTAGGATCAATTCTGTACTCGGCCAGGCTGGAAGCTGGACGGCCAACTCTCGGCAGAAATCTCCTGCTCGACGTAATCGGAGCCGCCGTAATCGGAGGTATCAGCCTGTACGGCGGAAAAGGTAGAGTACTTTCAGCGGTGTACGGCGTGCTGTTTTTTGTCGTGCTCGACAATTCCCTAAACAAAATGCCGCTGGAATTTTACTCTATAGACATCATAAAGGGCGGCGTAATTCTTCTGGCCGCACTGCTGGATTCTTTACGCACACGCATAGCTTCGAGACAAACAATCCCGGAGGAAATATCCTGATATGATCGAACGAGAAGTAGAATTTGACCACGTCAGCAAGAGCTTTTTCGGCGCTCAAGCTCTGAGTGAGGTGACCTTCTCTGTCGAAAAGGGACATACGCTGGGACTGATCGGCGAAAACGGCGCCGGTAAAAGTACGCTGATGAATATTCTTGGCGGTGTTTTTCCCCAGGACCAAGGGACAATCAGGCTATACGGTAAACAGTACAACCCTTCATGTCCTGCCGATGCAACGCGTGCCGGCATAGCATTCATTCACCAGGAATTGAATCTTTTTACCAATCTGAGCATCGCGGACAATCTCTATATCGATGGCTTCCCACGGCTCGGTAAATCCCCATTCATAGACAAACGCAGACTTTACAAACGGGCGACGGAACTATTGTCTTCCGTGGACTTGCATGTTTCTGCCGCCACACAGGTTGAAATGCTCACTCCCGGTGAGCGCCAGCTTGTCGAAATAGCCAGGGCCCTGGGCAGGGATGCACGCGTTATAATCTTTGACGAGCCAACAACGTCACTAACCACCGTCGAGACCAAACGTCTCTTCGATATCATAAAAAGACTGCAAGATCAGAAAAGGACAATCATCTACATCTCCCATACTCTCGAAGACGTTTTGCAGGTATCCGATTCCATTGCCGTATTGAGGGATGGAAGTCTCGTCAGCACAGGATCTGTCAGTAAATACTCCGTAGACAGGATGATTTCCGACATGGTCGGACGCCGGATAGAACAAATTTTTCCTGCTCGAAGCACAACTCCCGGAAGCGTTGCCGTAATGGAAGTTAATGGTGTTACTCAGCCCGGTATAGTCAGCGACATTTCATTCAAACTGCACGAGAAAGAAGTGCTTGGCATATTCGGTCTTATGGGCTCCGGCCGTAGTGAATTGGCAAGAATTATTTTCGGGCTTGATTCATACAAAACCGGACAAATCAGCATAAGATCAAACGATGCGGCAAGCTCTTCACCCGCGGCGAGCATCCGCAACGGACTGGCCTTCGTAACCGAAAATCGGCACCAGGAGGGGCTTTTAATGGAAGCAGCCGTCTCTGACAACCTCGATCTGCCCTCACTGCAGAAATTCACCATGTTTGGTCCCGCACGAATCATTAACCGATCCCAGAGTCTAAAATTCGCAAATCGTATTGCCAAGACGCTAAGAATCAAGAGCGGCCCGATTCACACACAGAAGGTCAAGAACCTCAGCGGCGGCAATCAACAGAAGGTAGTCATCGGCAAGTGGCTGCTGGCTGAGCCGTCAGTGCTGATTCTCGACGAACCAACACGCGGCATCGACGTCGGCGCCAAGTATGAAGTCTACGGCACAATCAACAAACTCGCCAAAGAAGGCGTCGGAATCCTGTATATTTCCTCAGAGCTTGAGGAATTGACAGGTATGTGCGACCGGATATTGGTAATGAGCAACGGCGAGATCCGTGCCGAATTCGCTCGGCCTGATTTTGACCAGGAGAAAATACTCCAGGCAGCGTTTAGCAGTCGTACCGGCTATGTTGCAACATGTGATAACGGCGGAAATTCATTTTAGAATATGAGCTTAGAACCAAACAAACTGACACACGCGGTACTCAACAACATACCATTGCTGCTGTTTGCCTTGATATTCATTGTCTTCGGACTGATTGCGCCGCAGTCGCTTCGCTATCAGAGCCTTGAAAACGCCATCAAACAGGCCTCCTATGTTGGTATTATTGCGGTCGGAATGACTTTTGTTTTGCTAACCGGAGGAATCGATCTTTCGGTAGGCTCGAATATGTATGTCTCGGCGGCGATTGCGGGTCTGGCAATCCAGCATTATTCAATCGGTCCGTGGCTTGCTCTGATTCTGTGTCTGTGTGTCGGTGCGTCGTTTGGGGCGGTAAATGCATTTGCCGTAGCAAAGTTGAAAATCATGCCCTTTGTCGTGACCCTGGCCATGATGGTAGCGGGAAGAGGTATAGGGCTGATGTTCACCAAATCCCGCGCCGTTAATTTTCCCGACTCGGTGACGGGGCTTGGCTCGGCTGAACTGTTCGGCCTGGTTCCGTATCCTATCGTGGTTTTTGCCGCCGTTGTATTCTGCGCATGGTTGCTGCTGGAGCGCACGGCACTGGGCCGACAGATATATGCGGTGGGTTTCAGCAAAGAGAATGCCCACAAAGCCGGAGTAAACACCGACAGAGCGATCGTCACAGCATACGTTCTCTGCGGAGTATTTGCTTCGCTTGGAGGTTACATCTCCGTCGCTCAGCTCGGTAATGTTAACGCCGGCTTCGGCAAAGGCGATGAGTTCGACGCCATCGCGGCAGCGGTCCTTGGAGGAGTGAGTCTTTTCGGAGGGGCCGGTAGGGTATTTCCCGGGGTCGTGCTGGGAGCAGTCTTCATTCAGGCGGTATCCATCGGCCTGGTTTCAGCGCGTGTGGATTTGTATCTTCACCCGCTTATCGCGGCAGCCTTTATCTTTTTCGCGGTTCTGATAGACAGCCTGCGTAACGCATACATAGCAAAGCTGGGCCGCCGTAATATAAGGGTGGAAGAATGAGCATTAAGTAATCGTATATATTTGAGGTGGCAAAGTTATGGCAGAAATGTCCGGAATACAAATGCTTAAAAGAGCCCGAGAAGTAATCGAATCAGAGGCCAGGGCTGTGGACACACTAAAGGAACAATTAACCGAAGAGATAACAGGAATTGTCGATATGATATTCAATTGTAAAGGCCATGTGCTGACGGCCGGGGCAGGGACGAGTTGGACGATTGCCGAACGCTTTGCCCATCTGCTGGCCTGCTGTGGAACTCCGGCTCTGTTTATCAACGCCGCCAATGCAATCCACGGCGGCTCAGGTTCGATTACCGAAAAAGACATTGTCTATGTAATATCGAAAGGCGGCCAGAGCGCCGAATTAAATAACTTCGTTCGTATCGCCAGGGATCGTGGAGCCAAAATCATTGCTCATACGGAAAAGCCCGATTCGGAACTCGGCCGGCTCAGTGATACTGTCTACCACGTTGTTGCCCCCGAAGATGTCGATCCGTACGGCATGATTGCAACGGGCAGCTCGCTCGTCAACGCGGCGGCATGTGACGCATTGTGTATATTGTTATTGGAGTTGCGAGGCTATACTAAAGAACTATTCGGCCGAACTCATCCGGGAGGCGCTGTCGGTGAAAAACTCAGAAAGAAACAGTAGTCCTCGCAAAGATTATGCTATAGCTGCATTTGTAGATGTATTGATAACGAAAAGGAGATTTGGATGAAAGCAGTGTTTCTCACATCACCGAGAACTCTTGAGCTGCGGGATGTGCCCGTGCCGAACGTACCGGACGACGGCATCGTTATAGAAGTCAAAGCATGTGGTATCTGCGGCTCGGATTTAAGAAGATGGACAGAAGGGCCTCCGCCCAGTAGCAAAGAAGTAACACCGGGCCATGAAGCAGCAGGTATTGTCATCGAAGCGGGGCCTCACTGTTCTGACTTTAAGGTTGGCGATTTCGTGGCGATCGGCCCTGATATCCACTGTGGAGATTGCTATTACTGCCGGAAGGAGTTATATAATCTTTGTGACAATATAAAATTTCTGGGAGTCACACCCGGTTTTCCCGGAGGCTTTGCCGAGCAAATGGCGTTGACGGGAGAGATTATCACAAACGGAATAGTCAACAAAATGCCGGAAGGCCTTTCTTTCGAACATGCAGCAGTTTCAGAATTGTGTAATTCGATACTCGCCACTCACGAAAAAGCCCGAACAAGTGACAACGACACAGTAGTAGTCATCGGGGCCGGGCCCGCCGGTTGCCTCCATGTTTCTGTGGCAAGGCAGCGAGGCGCCCGTGTATGCGTTTTGGAAGTCAGCGAAGTAAGGCGTCGGATGGTTGAAAGGTTCAGCCCTGATTTGGTGCTCGATGCATCATCCGGGGACATTGTCAGCAAGATAAAACAATGTACCGGCGGCGTCGGAGCAGACATCGTCATATGTGCAAATCCGGTGGCACAAACTCAAAAACTCGCTGTGGAGATTGTTCGCAAAGGCGGTAAGGTAATCCTTTTCGGAGGCTTACCCAAGGCGAATCCAATGACTACTCTCGACAGCAATTTGATTCATTACGGCGAGATTCAGGTGGTCGGAGCATTCTCTTATCATCCATGGTTTCACAAGTTAGCGTTAAAATTACTGGCGGAGGGAAAGCTGCAGGCTGATTTGTTGATAACACATACATTTGAGCTTGAGAGAATAAACGAAGCATACGAAACGGCTGCAAGCGGAGAAGCGCTGAAGGTCATCATTAAAATCGGGAGGCAATAGAAGTGATTGGAATTAATTCCGAATTGGCGGAACGACAAAAGGCCGGCAAGCCCGTTAAGGTCGGCTTAATCGGCGCAGGCCAGATGGGCGTGGATGTCGTGGCACAAGTGACACGAATGAAAGGCATAGAAGTTGTTGCTGTAGCAGATATCGAAATCGAGCGAGCAAAGACTGCTCATGAAATTGCCGGCACAAAATGTCAGATGGAGCAGGCGCATTCGGCCGAGCAAGCCGATCAATTAGTCGCAGATGGTATGTACGTTTATGCTTCGGACTATCGAATTATCACGGACATGAAAGGCATCGATGTCATGCTGGAAGCCACAGGTATTCCGGAGATCGGAGCCAGAGCGGCGCTTCGCTCGGCAAGAAGCGGTCAGCATCTGGCAATGATGAACGTCGAGACGGACATAACGGTAGGTCCGCTCTTACACTGCTACGCCGAGCATAAAGGCGTACTGTATGCTTTGGCGGCGGGAGATGAGCCGGCAGCTTGCAAAGAGCTTTACGATTTCGCCGATGCTCTGGGCTTCACCATTGTCGCAATGGGCAAGGGCAAGAATAATCCGCTTGACAGGCACGCAAAACCAACGGACGAAAAATGGGCTGCAGAGGCCGCCCGGCGAGGCCTTAGTCCCAATATGTTAATCGAATTCGTGGATGGCAGCAAAACCATGATTGAGATGGCGGCTGTCTCGAACTCTACCGGCCTTGTTCCGGACGTCCGCGGCATGCACGGGCCAGTGACCAGTCGCGACAAACTGAACAAAACCTTCGCTTTGAAAGAACACGGAGGTGTTCTAAATAGAACGGGTGTTGTCGATTACGGCATAGGAGGTGTACATCCCGGAGTCTTTGCTGTCGTCACAACGGATCACCCCCGGCTGCGCCAGGCCCTGGTGTATCGTGACATGGGCGACGGTCCCTACTACACGCTCTTTCGGCCTTACCATCTTTGCAGCATTGAAGTGCCGCTGACCTGTGCGATGCTCGCTATCAGAGGCAAATCCAATATGGTCCCTCTCGACAGGCTCGTTTCCGAAGTCTTTGTTGTTACCAAACAGGACATGGTACCTGGTGACGTCCTGGACGGTATCGGGGGTTGTAGCTTCTACTGCCTGATCGACGAGTATGATGTTGCTACGAAAGAAAAACTGCTGCCGGCTGGAATCGCGAAAAACGCAAGACTAATCCGGGCAGTCACGAAGGACACGCCGATAACGTATGAGGATGTTGAGCTTGCCGAACCGTCAACAATACTTGATCTGCGTCGCTTGCAGGACGATTGGATGTCCGACCGGATCGATGAACAGAAAACGCTTGAGACAGTAGATGCAATGGCAGTCGAGTAAGCTGATAAATCAATAGGAGAACTTAACATGTCCATGATCGGTTTAGATATTGGAACCACAGGTTGCAAAGCCATTGTTTTCAGCGAAGATTGGCAAATCGTCGGACAGGGCAAAAGAGAGTACTCGATTCTTACACCTCAAACACACTGGGCCGAACAGGACGCCGAATTGGTCTGGGAACTCGCCATAGAGTCACTTGCTGAAGCCATAAATCAAAGCAAAACTGATCCACCAAGGGCGATGGCACTTTCTGTGCAGGGAGAAGCGGTTATTCCTGTGGATAAGCAAGGAAAACCGCTGCGAAATGCCATCCTCGGAATGGATACCCGCACGACAGAAGAGAACACTTGGCTTGCGGAGACATTCGGCGCCGAAGAGTTGTTTAACCTGACCGGCATGCCAATACACACGATGAATACGCTGACCAAGCTGCTCTGGCTGAAGAAACATGAACCGAATATATGGAAAGCGGCTGACAAATTTCTGCTCTACGAGGATTATTTTCTCAGATGTCTGACAGGCAAAGCATCGATAAGTCACTGTCTTGCTTCCCGAACCCAGATGTACGATCTGCAAAGCGGCTGCTGGGCTGCGGACATATTAGAGAAATGCGGAATTGATACCGGGCGTCTATCCGAACTGGCGCCTGCTGCCGGCGGAGTGGTCGGTAATCTTGATAAAGATATTGCCGAGCGGATAGGAATTAGCAGTGATGTTTTGGTTATAAGCGGCGGTCATGACCAAGCCTGTGCAGCACTAAGCAGCGGTGTGGTTAAACCTGGCCGAGCGATGGTCTCCACCGGGACGGCCGAAGTAGTTGAAGTCGCAATGTCATCACCAGTGTTGAGTGAGGCACTCTGCCGAGGTAATATCTCCGTTTACCGTCATGTCGTTCCCGGGCTATTTCTTTCGATGACTCTCAATCACAGCGGAGGACTTCTTTTAAGATGGTTCAGAGACACACTCGGCAAAGACAAGCTGCTTGAGGCCCAACAGTCCGGCGGAGATGCTTATGATTTGATGCTGGCAAATGCTAAGTCGGGGCCGACTGATCTTATGGTTCTGCCACATTTTTCCGGCAGCGGCACGCCGACACTCGACACCACTTCAAGAGGCGCCTTTCTCGGCATGACTTTCGCTACGACCCAGGCTGACATGGCAAAAGCAATCCTCGAGGGCTTGACCTTTGAGCTGCGAGTCAATCTCGATCTTTTAAGAGAGTCCGGTATAGAAATCAAAGAATTGCATACCGTCGGTGGAGGCGCGCGCAGCGACATCTGGCTTCAATTAAAGGCCGATATTTGTAACATTCCTCTGAACATTCCCCGGCTCACTGAAGCCGCCTGTTTGGGGGCTGCGGTTTTAGCCTCTGTTGGTGCTGGTAATTACGACAGCATAAATTCCGCTGTAAAAGAGGCCGTTGTAATAGACCGAAAGATAATTCCATGTAGCAAAAATGTTGAAGCTTATAGAAAACGAAATAAACTTTACATGGAACTGTATCCTAAGCTGATCTCACTACTTCGTAAGTGTTGATGTGTTAACTTGCATTATTATCTTTGCTGACAGTTTACATTGAATTTTTAAACGAGTCATATGAACTATCCGAGGCACACAAAATCACAGACGAAGCACTATCACAATAATCTAAATATTTCCTGAACTGTATAACAATATAATCCTTCAAAAAGTCACCACTATCATTATCTGATAATACTGCCAAAGCCATGGGGCATCATGATCGAGCAGACGTAAAGCTCCATTATTTAGGCATATTTTGTATTCTCGGTTTTTCCTCTTTCTCAATTGAAGAGTGTCAGAATATTCTGCCATGTGAAAGAACCTCAACGTTGTATTATAGACAATCTAATCAACTTCTATAAAGCCTGGAACAAGCCGGATAAAGCTGAAGAGTGGCAAGCAAAACTGCCGCAAACAGAAGCTGTGACAGAGTGACATTACACCCGCAAAATGGCTCAATTTTCACTCGCAAACGAATACAACCTCACTACAACCCAAAAGGCCAATATCTACCTATTTCAAGAAAACCTATAATCCCATAAGCTATTATTTATAAAGGATTTAGGCAATGACTAAAAAAATGCAATCGTATTCAATGACCGTTGCTAAAAGGGGAAGAGCTGATTAAACTTTCTCAGGCTGCTAATACTGTGCTCGTTTCATAACCATTTGTAATGACTGTTAATAATGCTCTAAAAACATCAAAGGCTCATAATCTTTGATTAATACATCTAAAACCATAATTGTGTCTCGCAATGTTAATATTATTGCCAAATGTGGTATATTGGACTGGTGATTCATTGAAGTCTCTTATTTAATTGATATGAAAATACTCATCTCAATAGGAAAGGCAATTAGTGGGCATATTAAATACCAAGGACAAGGGTCGGGGACACAAACGTAAAGAAAGTACCATTAAGAAGCTTGAGCGGATGAGGAAAACCCTCTCTCACAAGGAGCCGGACCGAGTACCGATTAGCGATTTTTTCTGGGGCAGCTTCATAGAACGATGGCGGAAAGATCTTGTATTGGCCAATGATGCCAATCCGTACTTCCACTACGATCTGGACTGGATCGTTACTATTCCCAACATGGACCCGTTTATCTGCTCGTTCGAGACGTTGAAAGAAAACAGCAGAGAAGTGATTGTCAAGACCGGTTTCGGTGCGATTTTACGCAAGAAGTTCAATGCTCCAATGCCAGAGTTTATGGATTTTGAGATTGATACAATCGACAAGCTCGAAGCACTTGAGTTTGATAGTCCCTATGACAGGCGACGATATTATGAAGCCGGCGACAATCAGATTGCCGGTGTGGGTGATGGCTTTCAGCGGAACTCACCGGCATGGAGGGAAACGGTCATATCTTTGCGTCCGGATTTTCCGGTGTTTGGCAGTATAATCGAATGTAATGAGTGCCTGACTCGACTGATCGGCCCGGAAAACAACATGTTATGGATTGGCTTATATCCGGAGCGTATGGGCAAAATAATCAATCGTATCGGGCAGTTCTACCTGGATTGTACTAAAGCTCAGATCGATGCTGTAGATAACTTGCTGGATGGCCTTGTGATATGGGGGGATGTGGCTTATAAGAAAAGCATGTTCTTTTCACCGGATTACTGGCGTACTTATTTTAGGCCCTGGGTCAAGGCGATGGTAGATTACGCCCATTCAAAAGGCTTAATGGTTATCTATCATGGTTGCGGGAATGTCAGCCAGATTCTTAATGACTACATTAACATCGGTATCGATGCCATGAATCCTCTCGAAGCCAAGGCGGATCTTGACGCCGTGGACCTGCGTCGCAAGTATGGCCACAAACTCGGTATCTGTGGAAACAGTAATATCCAAATCTGGGAGACAGGTGACAAGGGTCAGATCCGCGAAGAAGTACTCCGGAAACTGAACGCCGCTAAGGGCGGGGGATATATTTTCCAATCCGACCACTCTGTTTCCAGTAGTGTGTCTGGATATACTTACGATTTTATAGTTAAGCTAGTCCGTGAGTACGGCCAGTACCCCTTGGAGCTGGGCGAGTACGACATCCAAGATTTGACTGCATGAGTGAATTAAGTGGAACCTTATTGGTGAAGGCGCAGGTTTAAGAGTATATCAGGATTACTTGCTGTTGGGAGTCGGTAGACCCAATCGTATACATGCATCGTGAAATAGAAGGGCTGTTCAGATAAGCTACGAAGCATGGCTGAGAGGTCGTAACGTGGATGCCTCAAAGGAAATTTTGTGGTAATAGGTATTTTTACCATATGACTTTGAGTTTTTCATAAGTGGACTTTGATAAAAAGAGTCGACAACTCTCAAGCTGCCGGCTCTTCTGTATCTACTGTTTAGATACTAATTATTATGGTTTCACTGCTCTATTGTAAATTCGAACATCATCAATCAATCCAGACCAGTATGTTCCAGCTTCCATAGCCTTACCACAACCAATGTACAAGCCGCTGTCTGAACTTAGTAGATTTGTTTGTGTGTCTTCAGCTACAAGTATATCATCCACATAGAGCGCTCTGTTCGAGCCATCCCAGACAAATCCGACGCGGTGCCATTGATCATCGATGATGATGGATTCAGATATTAGGGGTTGTGGAGTAAATCGACCTACTGCAGGGGGCATTAGCTCAGTCATTAGGCAGCCTAAATCTGGGTCTGTCAAAAGCCAGTTGGCACCGTTAGACTGAGAAAGAATTACCTGTCCCGGGGCACCGCCTTTGATCCATATAAAAATGCTGAAAGGCCCATCTGCCGGATTCAGTACGGCATCAGTAATGGCATAGCCACTAACTCCGTCCAACAGAAGCGCACCATCTACTTGCCCGCCATCTGGCTGCCATGAAGCACCACCGATAACAAAGGCATCGTTGTCACCGGCACTATCGGCAGCGAACATACCCTCAGTCTCATCCAATGGCCAATGAGCCACAAGAGTAGGATCGATCACCTCTTTCCCCCAATAGCTCATC
>Ga0315295_10000826_pt1 | contig 26391 bp, 40 predicted proteins | sample YL17G14_0_MG_FD_204453 | JGI IMG/M metagenome (GOLD analysis project Ga0315295, IMG submission 204453) | Sediment microbial communities from Yellowstone Lake, YNP, Wyoming, USA - YL17G14_0 | ecosystem: Environmental > Aquatic > Freshwater > Lake > Sediment | place: USA: Wyoming | collected... | reverse complement strand
TCCCTAATAGCCCTTGTGATTACGTTCTTAACATTCGAGGGAAAAGAGGGGGGCAAAAACGGATAGACAATTGGATTAAGACCCGTAGTGTAGAAGAGGTTCCATGGGTTCCAAAGGGAGATTGTTGGCATATTGTAAATAGTCATACCCGTCCAGCCAGACTCAAAACCATCAGGACAGTGAAGGCTTTTACGGATTATTATTGTGAACACTTTCAATTTAGTCTATTTCGTAAATCGAAAGGATTGGGATTGCTATGAAAAACGAATTAGAAATGGAAAGAATTTTCTCTTATGCTATGGGGTTGGAACAATCTGGCCGACAAAAAAATATGATCTTTTGTTTGGAAGATATGGTCTATATTCTCAACTCTGACAAAACGGTCATTCTCCGTTTTCAAGCCTCAAAAAAAGAATTCCTTGAACCTGTGGGATTTTTCGCCAGCAGTTATGATTCCTCAGAATTTGGAACTCATAAGGGGTTCATAACCTTCTTGAAAGAGAGTCAAGAGTTTGTCCGTAAAAAACTTTGCCGAGTTCCATCCCAGACTTTTGAAGAAGTGGAAGAGTTGTATTTTAAGTTTCACAATGAGGACAACGTCTATGTTGCCGACATCTCTTTTTCCAAACCTTCATTAGACTTATTAGAGGAGAGCTTGTCCCACATTGAATTCCTATCACAAGACAAAGAGCTCAAAATCCTTCAGCGGGACATTTATTCAGGAACCCTAATAGAATTGGAAAGAAAGAAGGCTACAGGGTTGGGGTTGTCTCTATATGAAGACGATATAGAAGAGGACTTTGGGCCCCTTGGGTTACGAACAAATGATTTTTTTTCCTTGTTCAATTTTAATGATAAGATCAAGATTTTCTTTCTTCCCCCAGATAAGGGATATTTTATCATTGAGGGGTCTCATAACTCTATGACTGGGGTTGTGGCTGGGTGTTTGTATGATTCCATCGGAATGATAAACGATTTACAGGAGGTGAAAGAAAATGGGAGGAAAAAGCCGAAAGACGGGGACAGTATCAAGGAAGCTGATCGAGCAACTCCGAAAAAAGTCCTCTTGTGTAGGAAAAGGAAATAAAGCTGGGAGTGGAGAAGGCCTGTTAAACCAAGACGGCAAATGGAAAGAAAAGCGGGGGGAAGAATGAGCCGATATTTAGAGCTTTTAGAACAAGGGAATATAACCCCTAACTTCTGGTGTAGTGAGGAATACTTTTCCAAAGCCCATTTGGAAGAGAAAGAGAGAGGAGATTTCTCCATGATTGTAGATGGAGATTGGTTGATGTTCCCTATGATTTCTCCTATTCCAAATCCCATGTCTATTTTATCTCCAAAACCTCATTTGGTAGAATTTACAGGGATAATAGGAGGGGATGAAAACAAGATATGGTCTGATTTTCCAGAATGGAATCCATCCTCTGCTCTTGTTTCTTTAGACTGGGAACACAAATTTTTGGATTATGAATATATTTATGACCCCAGAACCTTCCTAAGTATGAAAGGTGGGGCTTGGGCAGTGTTTCGGAAAAATTGTCGTAAATGGCCCAGACGATTTGGAAATAATAATCTAACCTATGATTGGGTTCATAAGTATCACCATTCTGGTGACCTCAATGAGCTTTTAACTTCTTGGTTGGAAAAGAAGGGAGATGAAAAGATAGAGGACGATGAAGTAATGATAAGTTATGTGCTTGGAGGCAAATTTCGTAAGCTCCTTTGGGATAAAAAAGGGAAAATCTATGGAATGAATATTTGGGACAAAAATTACAAATACATAAATTTTCGTTATTGTATTTGCAGACCAGAAGAGTTTCTCAGTGAATATATGAGATTGCTTTTTTATACAGACCCCATCATTCTGGGAAATAACAAATTGGTAAACGATGGTGGGGTTTTAGACAATCCCAATCTCAAGAAATTTAAAGACAAAATGAATCCTCATCATATCCGTGAGGTATTTTCTTGGTTTCAAAAAGACATCATTCAAAAGGAGGCTTTATGAAACGGGAAACACTATTAAAAGCTATTGAATGTATTATGCCTGGGGTGGATAAGGCTTCCAGTCCTTTGGGAATGGATTTTTTGGTATTCGATAAAGGATGGTTAAGAAGTTTTAATGATTCAGTGTCTGTATCTTTTTTTGCAGAATCTCCAAAGCCAATTCATTGTGCTGTCAAAGCCCAAGAACTCTACAAAGTCCTATCCAAAATGGAAGGGGATAATTTGAGAATGGTTGTGGAAGAAAGTAAGTTGGTGATAAAAAATCCCAAAACCACTCTGAAAATGACCCTAATGGAAGAAAAACAATTGGGAGTCTTGAAAGAGAGGTTGGAGTCTTTGGATACGGATAATTTGAATTGGGAACCATTGCCCAAGAAGTTTATGGATGGTTTAGACCTTTGTATCCCAGGAACCAAAAGTGATCCCACATTGGGAATTCTATCTGGGGTAGGGTTTAAAGAAAATCAAATCCTCTCCACTGACAACCAACGGGTATCCGTCTATACAATGGGTGGAACTATGCCCAATGAGTTTATACTTCCTGTAGAGGTTGTAGGAGACGTAGTCAAATATGCAAGAGATTCAGACAATGTTGCTATTACTGACTCTTGGATTCATTTTAAAAATCCATCTGGGCTTATTATTTCCACCCGTAGAATGATAGGAGAATATCCATTTGACAAAATAGAAAAAGTTCTTAAAGACAATTCCTCAAGTAAGAAAACCAAACCCTACAAATTTCCAGAAGGGTTGGATAAGGCTTTAGATATGGTGGGGATTTTAGCTGAGATTGGAGATAGGGATACTGGGTTTTTACCAATGGTCTCTTTAAGTAAGAAAGGGGATTTTTTGTTTATAAGTGGAAAGAAAGAGGCTGGAGAAATTGAGGACAAAGTGGAATGGAAAGACAATGCGATGCCTGGAGAATTAGAAATAAAGATTGCTCCAGAATTTTTGAAAAAAATTCTCAAAGTTACCCATGAATTTCAAATTGGAGCCAACAAAAATTGTATCCTCTTTAGTGGTCCCAACTTTAAACATTTAATGGTTGCTAAGGTAGAAGGAGAGTGATTTATGAAATGCTCGATTGATGGAAGGGAATTTGATAATCGAAAAAGTTTTAGTAACCATATGAGAATTCATAAATTCGGGAGGGAACGCTTTTGCTATAAAGGAATTAACTCCGGCCAGAAAAACGGTCAATGGAAAGGGGATCAAGTCGGCTACGCAGCGGTTCACGAGTGGGTTAAAAACCGTAAAATAAAACCTGATTTATGTGAACGTTGTAAGATCAGAAAGGTATATGATTTGGCAAATATCTCGGAACAATACAAACGAGACGTGTCTGATTATGAGTGGTTGTGCAGGACGTGCCATATGAAAAAGGATGGTAGACTTAGGAATCTTAGGCAAGATCGAAAAGGTGAAAAAAACGGAAACGCAAGACTTACTGAACGGGAAGTCTTTGAGATTAGAAGGTTCCACCAACAAGGGGTTAAAACCGGAATTCTAAGTAAAAGATTTAGAACATCTAACTGTCAAGTTTGGAAAATTTGTAATGGTAAGGTTTGGGGACATTTACTTAAAAGAAAGGAGGTATAACTCATATGGTCGATTGTTTAAAATGCCCCAGTTGCGATGAAGAATTAGATTGTGATGAGGTTGATATTGGGGTGGGAACAATGAAAGGGAATTATCGTTGTCCTAATCCTGACTGTGGGTGGGCAGAAAAAAGAGAGATGGAAGATGCCTAAACTAATTCGTTCAGTGGACCAAAACTATATAGAGATAACAGGCCAGATTAAGTATGAAACTGATAAGGCAATGCTTTTGTTTGATGGTAAAAAAGAAGTCTGGATTCCAAAATCGCAAATCGAAGGCATTGAGAAAAAAGAGAGACGAATGGTTGCTGTAGTTATCCCTGAATGGTTAGCAATGGAAAAAGAGTTGATATGAAAGGTTTTTTTGAGATAGATATTCCCAAAGTAACTAAACCCAAAGTCAATCGTAAAGCATTCGATTGCGAGGTGTGCGGATTGTATAAACAAGTAAACAGCCCAAAAATGCCCTACACAGGTGAAGGACAACTTAAAGTTTTAATGTTGGGGGAAGCTCCTGGGAAAAATGAGGATTTACAAGGTAAACAGTTCGTTGGAGAGGCTGGAGACTTGTTAAGAGAAACGCTGATTGCAAATGGATTTGAATTAGATAGGGATTTTTATAAACAAAACATTTTGGGTTGCAGACCTACGGATAAAGATGGAAACAACCGCCCACCCACTAAAGAAGAGATTTTCTCTTGTGAACAACGATGGCGGAAAAACGTAGAGGAAATAAATCCAAGATTCATTTTTCTATTCGGAGCCAAAGCAGTAGAAGCCTTCTTCATAGGGCGTTCACAGCCTATTACTTCAGATTTGAGTATTGGACGGTGGAACCGACAATGTATTCCAGATACCCAAACAGGGGCGTGGATCATTCCATTATACCACCCCTCTTTCGCTGTTCGTAACGCTGATTTTAAACCCAAATTCCAACAAGGTCTGAAATGGGCTTTAGATCAGCTAAAACGTGGATCTCCTGAATTTATGGATTGGAAAAAGTTTTGTAAACCATTAACAGATTTTAAAGAGGTTATCCACTTTTTAAGATCAATTTTAGACCAACAATCTTTAGAAACTATCGAAATTGCGATTGATTATGAAACTTCTGGGTTAAGACCCTATAAACCAGGCCATCATATCTGGACAATTGGAGTTAGTCTGATAGAATTGGAATGGCCTAATTATGGCTATTCTTTTCCATATAGTTATCCAAATCATTGGAGTGATAAACAATTCGATTCAATAGAATCATTATGGAAACAAATTCTCTCTGAGCCTAAAATACCCAAAGTGGCCCAAAACATTCAAATGGAAGAGAGTTGGGGCAGAAGAATAATTGGGGTGGAAACACAGAATTGGGTTCATGATACAATGGTTTGTAGCCATATTATTAATGAACATCGTAAGTTTACAGGATTAGATTTTCAAGTGTTTATAAATTGGGGCTACGAATACGGAGACGATATAACTCCATTTAAAAAGCCGAATGAAAGTGGATTCAATCGTATGCATGAAGTCCCTATTAAACAATTATTAGAATACAACGCCTTGGATGCTTTGTTTACAGGGATGTTATATGAAAGACAGGTGGAAATAATTGGAACTTAAACCCACACTCAAACAGGCCTATGATTTATTTCATAAGGGAATACTTTGTTTTTCCGATATGGAAGATGAAGGGATTTGTGTTGATAAAAAGTATTATGAAAAAACATACGAAAAATTGACCAAAAGAGTTCAATTTTTAGTCCAAAAGATAAGCGGGATGGAACCAGCCCAAATGTTTAAACTTAAAACGGGCAAAGACATAATTTCATTCGATACCAAACTCCATGTTAGTCATCAAGACCTTTCCAAACTCTTCTTCCGCTTTATGGGAATGAAACCTATAAAATTTACTGAGAAAGAAAATATCTCATCTGATGATGTTGTGTTAGAGAAAATAGGAACCCCATTCACCAAAGAAATTCTAAAAGTCAAAAAGCTCGAAAAGAACAGGACAACTTACATAGGTGGTATAAAAGATTTAGCAGCATTAGATAGTGATGGGCTTTGGAAAATACATCCCTCTTTCAATCTTCATATCCCACGCAGTTACAGATCAAGCTCAGATTCCCCCAACTTCCAAAACATTCCTGCTCACGATGAAGAAAGCAGATTATTAGTCAGAACAGGCATTATCCCCAGACCTGGAAACAAATTGGGGTGGGCAGACTATGGGGGTCATGAAGTAAGAATCATGGGTTGTTATAGCCATGATCCAGAACTAATAAGAATGATAAATAATGATGAAGACCCTCACCAAGAATGGGCTGACTACTTGGGAACAAGTAGATTTGATGCTAAAAATAGCTTTGTATTTGCTTTGGCATATGGGAGCTACTATAAGAGTATTTATGCCTCATTAGCCTCAGATTATCCAAAACTTTCGGAACGAAGAGTGGAATTGGCTGAGAGAGAGTTTTGGAAAAAATTTGCTATCTTAAAACAATGGCAAGAAGAGTTAATACGTTCCTATTATAGAAATGGTTATATTGAAATGCTTACGGGATTTAGATGTATAGGAGTATTGTCCCGCAACCAAATTGTTAACACTCCAGTCCAAGGCACAGCCTTTCATCTATTACTTTGGTCTTGTATTGAATTGAATCGAATACGAAAAGAAGAAAATTGGGAAACCAAAATCCCAGGTCAAATCCACGATGAAATATTTATGGACATTAAACCAGAGGAAGAAGATGATTGGAGAAAAAATGTAGAGTGGATGATGGTGGAAGGGACAAGAAGGACTTTTCCTTGGATCATTGTTCCGTTAAAAGCTGAGTATGGCAGTGGAGAAGTTGATCAACCATGGATAGTGAAAAAATGATAACAAGAGTTAAAATAAAACCAGAGGGGTTGGAAATAGAATGTTTTGGAAAATTATCAAAACAAAGTGTAATTTTATTGATAACTCCAAATGAGGCTATAACACTTCAAAGAACCATTCAAAATGCTCTTTTTGATTGGAAAAATTTTATTGGTAAAAAAATATCAGATTAACCAAATTAATCGGATAAAAGGAGAACCAAGTGGACTTAGAAAAAACCCCATTTCATATCAAGTATCGTCCAATTGAGTTTGATGAAGTGATTGGGAATAAAGCTACTGTTCAATCATTACAATCAATTATAGATAGGAAAGAGGGAAGACCACATTCATTCTTATTCTTTGGCCCATCTGGCACAGGAAAAACCACGTTAGCAAGGTTGTTGGCTAAAGGGTTGGGATGTGAGGATTTAGAATTTCATGAGTTAAATGCTGCTAATACAAGGGGAATTGATACTATCAGAGACGTGATTCAAAGGGCTTCTTATGCTCCGTTGTCTGGAAAAGTAAAGGTTTATTTGTTTGATGAGGCTCATCAGATAACTGGTGCTGCCGCAGAGGCTTTGCTTAAATTCTTGGAAGACACTCCATCTCATATCTATAATATACTTTGCACCACCAATCCAGAAAAGATTATAAAGACAATTAAAAACCGTTGCACTACATATATAGTCTCACTTCTAAACTCCATAGAAATGAGAAAATTACTAAAATGGGTTTTAGACAATGAACAAGTAACTTTATCCGAAACAGTCCAAAACACTTTAATCTCTGCCTCAGAAGGTTGCCCACGTAAATTGTTAGTAAGATTAGATCAGATCATAGACATCAAGGGAGAGCAAAACCAACTCGAAGCCATAGCCACTATTGTGGACGATGATGTTAAGATTATTGATGTTTGTCGAAGGCTAATGGAGAAAGAGGGGGGAGTTAAGAAATGGGCTGGGCTATCATCGATGCTCAAAACCTTTGACCAAGACCCCGAACAAACCCGTAGAGCCATTCTGGGCTATTTATCCTCAGTATTGTTGGGATGTAAGGGTGAGGATGGAAAACGAATAGCTTTGCTTATGGCTGAGTTTTCCAATAACTACTACGACACTGGAAAAAGCGGGTTGGTGGTGTCTTGTTATATGGCAACGTTAATTTGATAAAAAGGAGGCAAAGATGGACTTCAGATTGTTAAACGGCAAACCCAGAGTCACAATGATAGAACGTTTCAACCAAACGGTAAAACTAATCTATCCAGACAACGTCTCAAATAAAGAATTTCCAAACATCCATTCCTGTATGGTCTATATTGATGGGCAAGGTTGGGCAGTCAATGTAGAACACTTACATGGAAACAGAAAAGAAATTGAAAGGAGTAACGGGTGAATATCATTTCGGCATTAAAATCAAATGATTGTATTAGAGTGTCACATGGTGACAAGTGGCTCGTTTATGATAATGAAGAATGGGTAGTATATCAACGTAGATATGGAGCCAAAAAAACCATAGTGGTTTGTAGAACAAAAATACAGGATGAAGCGGTTGAAGCACTTTGTGATTTGTAATGATTCCAAATAAAGGGGGTAAACAAAAATGACTGTTATAATGAAAAATGACCATTTGAGGATTGTAAAAGAGATCAAACACAGGGCTTTAAAATTTCACCTCATAGGGGTTCTTTTGCTTACAGTTATTGTTTTTGGTTACTGGTTCCAAGGATGGGAAAATGCTGTTATAAAAGAATCTTATAAATTCTTTAAACAACAACACGACTCCCTCGTGGCTAAACAACAACTCTATGCCCTCCTTCGTAGCAAATCCCTTACCGTAGGGCAAGCCTTGGATTTGGGAGAGGTTATTTTAGGCCAAAACCAAGTCCCCATCTCAATAGCCTTGGCTATGATAAGTATTGAGAGCAATTTTAATCCTGAAGCAATAAGTAATAAAGGGGCAAAGGGATTGACACAAGTAATGCCCATATTACGAAAAGCCTATACAAATCATCCATCTTTTGGTAAAGAAATAAATCAGGTTTATGATGTTTCGGTAAACGCTAAGTTGGGGTTAACCTACCTGGGGGATTTACATAAACAATACAAAGATTGGAAACCAGCCCTACGTGCCTATAACGCTGGCCCAGAAAATGCCTATAATAAAAGATATGATCCATATGTAAATCTTGTGTTGGAAGAGGCTAAAAAATTTAAAATGGAAACTTTAGATTAAAATATTTATCTATGATTTAGGGGAAAAACTTGTATATATTAAGTAGGAGATAAGAATAAAAATGTCATTAAAAACACCAATCTTTACTAATATAAAAAGAGAAGAAGGAGAAAAGGATTTACACATCTCCCATTTACATAGATATGTTTCGGCCTATGTAACCGATAGTCAAGATTTGATAGATGATCTTCGGACTGCCTTGGACTTGGCAAGTGAGAAAATAGAACCCCAAATTGTTGACAAAGATGGAGAGATGTTTTTTGTTGTTTATCCGTCTGGATTAATTTCGCTTTGTTTAAGATGGAAAAATTACAAGATAATACCAAAAGAAAGGAGGTGAGTAAAGTGGTGAAAGATTATGAAAAAGATTTGGAAATCGACAAGTATGCTTTAGATGCAGAATGTGTAGATCAACCCCGTAAGTTTATGAAATGGTCTGAAAATCTTGCCGATGCTATGGCCGAATTGGATAGGGCAGACCAACGGTTGGATGTCACAAAAGCAGAAGTGGAACAAAATGTCCGTAAAGACCCCGACAAATACGGGATAGAAAAAGTTACTGAGGCTGCAATTAAGGTGGGCGTAACTTTAGATCAGGCTACAAAAGATGCATACGAAGATTGGGTTCAGGCCAAACATCAGGTTGGTATCCTTATGGCTGCCAGGGGAGCAATGGAACAACGACGCTCTATGTTAGAGAACCTTGTTAAACTATTCCTTAGCGGTTATTGGGCTGATCCCAAAGTCAAACCAGAACACAAAGAGGTAATGGCTAAAGAATCTTTTGAAAAACAAAAAGAAGCCCTCAGCAAGTCGCCCAAGCTGTCTGCGAGGACAAAATGACCCTTACTCTTTTAGAGTTTCTTTTAATTGTTCCAATTAGTTTGGTTATAATCTTCCTTTTGTTCAGAATAGCTTCCTCTGCTGTTTTTATCAGCTATTGGAAGACTAAATTCTGGTGGCAAAAGGAGCTAAAAAAACAAAAAAGGGAGGAGAACGAAAATGCCAGTAGACCGAAGAAAAGAAATGAAGCAGGCTCTTCTACAAAAGACTCAAGACTCCTTTAACCGCCGTGACGATACGGGGATGTATGGAGATATTTTTGAGGAAATTGAAGGGCTACAAAAGTGGAAATGTAAAGAAGGCCAGCACATAGGAGACATTATCCCCTATAAAGCTGGAAACCGTGATCCCAATACGAAAGAAGGCCAATGGACTTATGTTTTAGACATTTGGGTTCATGGGAATGTCGGAGTCAATCAGGACAGTTTCGTTTGTCCTTCCCGCAACTACAACCAACAATGTCCAATTTGTGAGTATCGTGAAGAGTTGCGGAATGAGGAAGAGTATGATGAGGACTTGGTTAAAAGTCTTTACCCCAAACGCCGATCCATCTACAATTGGCTTTGTTATGATGACCCAAAAGAGGAGGCCAAAGGTATTCAAGTTTGGGATGTAGCCCATTTCTTTATGGAAAAGAAATTAATGGCTATCTCTAAAGTTCCAGCCCGTGGGGGTTCTGGGGGTGGGTATGTTGCCTTTGCAGATCCAGATGAAGGGCGTTCAATCCAATTTGAAAGAAAAGGCTCAAAGAATAACACTGAGTTTTTGGGCCATCAATTTGTCGCCAGAGAGGGGTACACGATCACGGATGATGTTTTGGGGTTAGCCCATCAGTTGGATCAAATAATCCATATCCCAGACTATGAAGAACTTTACACAACGTTCTTCGGAAAACCCCCAGAGAAAGAAGAAGAAGAATCTCCACCACCCATAGAGGAGGCTGTTATTGAAGGTCCTCCACCTCCACCCACAAGACTCTTACGAAGAGGGGAAATAACCCCACCCGTTGAAGAAGAGAAACCACCTGTTCGGAAATCAACTCGCCCAACCCCCACACCTAAAGGGACTTGCCCTATTGGGGGAGTATTTGGAACCGATTGCGAAGATTTAGAAAAATGTGGAGATTGTGAGGTTTGGGATGATTGCTCTGCCGAAAAAGACAGACTGGACAAATTAAAGGTAAAGGAAGAAACCCCCAAACCAACACGGCAATCATCTGTCCAAAAACCCGTATTAGCCACAAGAGGGGGAGTTGCTAAGCCCATTACCGTAGCAAGACGTGGGCCAATAGGGGGAAGGAAATAACTCTAACATAATAAAAAGAAAGGGTGGCGGGGGGATGTAGCAGTCGGAGTGTATGTCCCATTTAACCGTATCCGACCTGCCCTTTCTTTTTATTTGTAAAAAGAAATAAACAATATGATAAGAGGAATTAATCCAGACAACCCAAAACAAGCAAGGGTATTTTTTGATATGATAGATGCTGACAAAGTCGGGGAACACAGACATCCTCAAATAGTTATGAAAGAAATTTCAGAAAAACATCACTTCAAAATTATTAGTTGTGTTCCACAATCCCTTTTTGATGGTTGGGACTTTTGGATAGAGTTTGACACTTTTCCAGAATTGCCACCCTTGTTTAGAAAAGTGGATTGGAAACCCGTGGGGGAAGCATAAATTGAGAAAAACTCTTATAAAACTAAATTTCTGTAGATGTGGTTGCGATAAAATAGCCCCATATGGTAATTGGATAAAAGGACATTGGAATAGAGGAAGGAAAGCCTCAGACAATTGTAAAAGAAAAATGAGTAAAAATCATAGGAAGTATAATTCAGAAGAAACTCGAAAAAAGATGGGGGAATCCAAAAAAGGCAATCAATATAATTTAGGGAGAAAACTTACAGAAGAGCACAAAAGAAAAATAGGACAAGCCAATTTAGGAAAACAAAGATCACAAGAGGTCAAAGAAAGACTTAGACAATTCCATTTAGGGAAACATCATTCAAAAGAAGCAAAACAAAAAATGAGTATATCTAACAAAAGAGAAAAACACCCTAATTGGCAAGGTGGAATTTCTTTTCTTCCCTATTCTGTAGAGTTTACAAAAGAACTCAAACAGTTTATTAAAGATAGAGATGGCAATGAGTGTCAGAATCCATATTGTGATTATAAGTCAAAGATATTAGCTGTTCATCATATTAATTATAACAAACAGGATTGTTCTCAATTTAATCTAATTACTCTGTGCACATCTTGTAATTCAAAAGCTAATTTCAATAAAAGAGAATGGAAAAGATTCTATAAGAGAATCATTTGGAGTAAATATTAAGATGAAACCTACTATCATAGTGGACTCTCATTTCTTATGCTATCGTTCTGTATATACGATGGGGGAATTGTCGTTTGATGAAAAATCTACAGGAATTATTTTTGGATTTTTAAACCAAATTTTCCAATTGGCTAAATTCTTTGACTACCCAAAATTCATATTTGCATGGGATAGTAAAAAATCCTATCGTAAAGACGTTTACCCCGATTACAAACGAAAAGACAAAAAAATGACCCAAGATTTATTGGAATTATTAGATACTTCCAGACCCCAATTTACCACTTTGAGGTTTCAAATTTTACCAAAAATCGGATTCGTAAATAACTTCATCCAAGCTGGGATTGAAGCAGATGATATAATTGCAATAATAACCAAATCTATTCTTAAACCTTTTAAAGATCATGACCAATACATAATTGTGTCTGTTGATAATGATTTATACCAACTCCTATCCCCAAGCGTATGTATGTTTAATCCCAAAACCAAAAAGCTATATACAGGGGATGATTTCGTAAAAGAGTTTGGTATTCAACCATTCGATTGGCCAAAGATCAAAGCATTAGCTGGTTGTGACGGGGATAATGTAAAGGGGATATCAGGAATAGGAATTAAAACAGCAGTAAAATGGTTTAATGGAAAAATTAAACAAGGCAAAAAGGCGGACATAATTTCTAAACTATCCGAAAAAATGTATTCGACAAATTTACCCCTTGTTACTCTTCCACATGAACGGACTTTACCAGTTTCATTGTTTAAAGACGAATTTAGTCTTAAATGTTTTGAGGATGTTTGCCTTGAGTATGGGCTTAAATCTTTTTTAAAGAAAGGGAATTACGAAGAATGGAAAAAAATACTAACCTAACAGTCAAAGAAAGAATGTTCTTAAAAAAGTTGGATAAGATTATTCAATTGCTTGAAGAGATGGGTAGGAAAATATGTGGAGAAAATCCATTCCCAGATGATGCAAGGAGACTTAACCCCTCCACTGAGGATGATGATTCCTCATTACGTAGTAGAGAACGATTAGAATCAGACGATGACATTCCATTCTAAAAGGAGTTAAAAGATGCTTTTAAAACGCAAGTCTGAATTAGACGAAGCAGTTCAACAAGTTGAGGAAACATCTCTTAAACCCATTGAGCGTAAAAAACCTTTGGATTATAGTAGAATCATATCCACTGGTTCAACGCTACTTGATCTTGCTATAAGTGGGGGCAGACGCAGAGGGGGAGGAATACCTGCGGGGATTATAGTTGAAATCTTTGGCCCAGAGAGCACAGGAAAAACTGCCATACTGGCAGAAATAGGCTCTCATGTCCAAGCCAAAGGTGGAAAGACCAAATTCGCTGATCCAGAAGCACGGTTGGACAAAGAGTATTGTGAAATCTATGGATTACATTTGGTAAGCAAAGAAGATTACTTCCGACCCGATACGGTCAAGGAGTTGTTTGACGCTATTTGGGAATGGGAAACAGACTCTTCTGTAGTAAGCGTATTTGGAGCAGACTCTATTGCAGCCCTATCTACAGATATGGAAATGGGTGATGAAGATAAGATGGGAATGAGACGAGCTAAGGAGTTTAGTGAGGGATTAAGAAAAACATGCCGTAAGATTTCTTCCAATGATAAATTAATCGTTCTTACTAACCAAATCCGAGATACCATGAACACTATGGGAGAAAAAGAGCAATCCACGGGTGGCCATGCCGTAAAGTTTTATAGCAGTTTGAGATTGAAGGTGGGATTTGAATTCCCATCCAGATACATTAAACGACAAACTTCCATTACAGACAAAGTCAAAGCAGAAAAGGTTATTGGAATTAATGTTACTGCAAAAGTGGTAAAGAGCACTGTAGATGACCCATACCGTGAAGCTCCTGTAAGAATAGTATTTGGGTATGGAATAGATGACATTCGAGCTAACTTGGAATACATTAAGAAAATGACTGGAGCAACCAAATATCCAGCCATTGATAAGGATTGGCAATCACTTGAAGGAGCGATCAAATACATTGAAGACAAAGGATACAAAGATCAATTAAGAGAACAAGTCATTGATACATGGGAGGAAATAGAACAAAAACTCAAAATGGAACGTAAGCCCAAAGAAAGAAAGTGAGGAGAAAATGGATATAATTGAAATCAAAGAAATATTAAACAAGTTAGAGGAAGACATCGGGGAGATGATTAAAGATTTTGAAAAGGGTTGTCACGTCACTATAAAATACATAAATGTTAGAAGGATAGATGTTTCTACAATGAGTGACGAAAGAAGTATTTTAAACAAGGTCACCATAACTGCTGAATTGTGAGGAGACTTTAAATGGAAAACCCAACCAACCCCAAACTCGAAAAAGAATTCAACAGATGGAAGAAAAATAAAGAAAAGAAACCTTCAGCCAAAGAGCTAAAGGAAATTAAAAAGTTAGCAAATAAAGCTCTAAGCCTATGGAGACAAACTATTAAAAAACAGGCTATGGGAATATGTGAAGCTCCCAATTGTAAAAAGATTAAAAAACTAAATGCCCATCATATTGAATCCTATTCCACTAACAAGACATTACGTTTCAACCCACACAACGGGATTTTGTTTTGTTCAACCCATCATAAATTTGGGAGAATTTCTGCCCACAAGTCTTTTTGTTTTATGTATAAGTTTATGCGTAAATATAGGTCAAAAGATTTGGAATATCTTTTAGACCATTACGAAAACAAAACAGAAATAACCAAAGACTTTCTGGAAAAAACTATAGAGGAATTATCCCGATGACCAAAATAATTAAAAAACGCCTTGTGGAAGAAGACCCTTTCATTAGCATCAATCCAGATACTATATTCTTTTCTGATCTGCACCTGCACGATCGCAAAGAATTTAGTAGGATAGACCCCAAGACTGGACTAAATACCAGATTGGCAGAAGGACTAAACATATTAGACCAAATAACTTTAATTCTTGTAGAGCACCCAGAAATTGACCAAGTATATAATTTGGGAGATGTTTTTGAACTTAAAGACCGTGTTCCCAATCATATACTAATTGAATTCAAAACAAGAATGGAAGACATAACCAGTAGGGTGAAGTTTGTTTCTTCAATGGGAAATCATGACTTCAATATTCAAGACTACCCCACGTTATCATTATTTGATTGGGAGAGCTTTAAATTTGTAAATAAAGCTGAATGGGATGGTGACGTTTACTTTATTCCTTTCCGACGCTATTGGGAAGATTTTAGAAGAAATTGGATAGAAATTCATAAACAACCAATAAAGCCAACTATCATTTGTATACACCAAGACATTCCAGATGCTGTCTATGAAACTGGAAAACGAATAGACGGTATTTGGGATTTGAAAACTGATCCTGATATACTTTATATTTCAGGCCATCTACATAAACCTCAAAAGGTTCATGGAATACAATTTTTAGGTAGCCCATATCCTATCAGGTTTTCAGATGAGGACTCAGACCGATACATTTGGTTATACAACAGCCATACCAAACAGCTAAAACCTCTACAATTGAACTATTCTAAATTTGTGTCTTTGGAATACTACGGACTCGATTTCCCCAAGAAAGAAGATTTAAAATCAATAGTAAATAACAATTACGTAAGAATTATTGGAAAAGTCCGAAAAGAGGATATTTCCAATAATGATAGAATAAAGATAAAAAGCGAATTGGAAAAACTTGGGGCAAAGGTGGTGGTCTTCCAAACCCAAATCGAATTCCACTCACAATCTAAAATACCAAATCATTTGATTGGGAAAAGCAAACAAGAACAAGACAAAGAAATCATAATCCATTATGCTGAGGAAAACCAAGGGAATTTGAATTTAGAAAAATTAACAGAAATGGGGATAAGTGTTTACGAAGACAGCCTCAATTGAAAAAACTATTACTAAAACGAAAACAGACATTACCCTGGGAAGAAGGACAAAAGTTTTGTAATGTCTGTAACGAAATACTTATTGTTTCCAAGGTTGAGGAACATGGAAATTTTTACTTCTGTCAAAAATGTAGGGATTGGAAATATCCAGATCATTATAAAACTCATAAGTATAAATTCAAGAAAAGCAATAAAGCGGATAGAATGACATCTACAGAAATGAGACATAAGATGGATCAATATATTGATAGAGCTCAGCCCATCACAAAAGTCAAAATCTATACTGCTGAAAATTATTCCCAAGAATTCTTACAGTCATTAGTTCCAAAAAAGTAAGGATGAAAAATGGGCTGGCCTAAAGGAAAGAAAAATCCTGAACAAAGTGAACGAATGTTGGGGAAGAAAAATCCTATGTTTGGAAAGAAACGTCCAGAAATGAGTGGAGAAAATAATCCTATGAAACGTCCTGAAGTTCGAGAAAAATCTAAAGGTAAACATGATTATTGGAAAGACAAACATCATTCAGAAGAAACTCGGAAAAAAATGAGAGCATCTCTAAAAGGGCGTATATCTGGGATGAAAGATAAGAAACATTCAAGGGAAACTTGTGAAAGAATATCCGAATCTCAAAAAGGTAAAAAACGCCCAGAACATGGAAAACGAATGAAAGGAAAGAAAAATCCAAGTTGGAACGATGGATCATCTTTTCTTCCGTATTCTCCAAACTTTACGGATGAACTCAAAAGTTTTATAAAGAATAGAGATAATAACGAATGTCAGAATCCCTATTGTAGTTATAAAACAAAAAAGCTAACTATCCATCATATTAATTATGATAAGCAAGGTTGTTCTCAATTCAATTTAATTACATTATGTAATTCTTGCAATTCTAAAGCTAATGCTAATAGAGGAGAATGGCAAAAACTATACAAAAAAATCATTTGGAGTAAATACTAAAAGGGAATAGTTATGAGCATGATTAATCTCAAATCCATAAGTGGAGAAGGATTTCTAACTTTCTACGATCCGTTCAAATTTCCCATTTCCGACTACCAAAATCAAACAGTTCAAATTGATGGATTAAACAAAGATGATTCTATGAGTCTTAGCAATGGTTCAGGCAAATCCAGCCTATTGGAAGCCGTGAGTTGGGGGTTGTATGGTGAGATTTGTAGAAAGAATAAATACAAGGATGAAGTCATCTACAACCGTAATGGACTCAAAGCTAAACGAGCCAGATTGGAAGTGCTATTTGAAGAGAGAGAAAACATTTATAAAATCATTAGGTCTATTGAATGGAAAAAATCCCCTGAGTTAGTCTTATGGGTTAATGAAACAGAAATAATGAGGGGTTCAACCTATGCCGTAAAACAAGAACATTTGGAAAAAATATTAGGTATGAACTTTGTGTCCTTCCAATGTTGTGAAATGTTTGGGCGGGATTTTATGAGTTTCCCAGACCACAAACCAGCAGACAGGGCTAAAATCCTAACAGACATACGGGAATTAGAACAATATGTCAAAGCCTCTAAACGATGTGGAGAAGAAACCAAAGCCATACAAATATCCATTTCTGAAAAAACTGAAGAATTGAGAACCATAGAGGGAAGAATATCTCAATTGCGGGAAATAAATTATAAAGACAAAATTCAGGCGTTTGAAGAAAATAGAAAGACTCAATGGGAAGAACTCAAAGCATCCAAAACAACCACAGAAAATCTTCTAAAAGAGACGAGAGAAAAAAATAAAAAGGAAATTCAAAAGTTGGAAACCCAAATCAAAGCCCATGAACAAGAAATAACAACTAATGACAAGTTGTTAGTTAAATTCTCAGCCTTTGATATGGAAAGGAGAAAAATAGAGCAAGAAATAACAAGGCTACAAACCAATGACCAAAATATTCAACAAAGAATAAATGAGATAAACGGGAAAATTTCTAAAATACGAAAGTTGGGGGTTGGGAATTGCCCCACCTGTAACCAACCTATTACTGGAGAACATTTAAAGAAAGAAATATCTGTTCACAACAAAAACATAGAACAATTCAAGAAACAATCAACAGAAATAGAAACCCAAGCATTAGAAGAAGGTAAACTATTAAAAAAGATAGAAATTGATATCAAACATTTAGAAAAGGTTAAAGAGAAAAATGAACAACTTCAACGCCTAATCTATGAAGCAAAAACTCTCGTTTTAAGGTGTGAAAAATCTCCAGAAGAGCAAAGACACAGGATTTCCTTAGAAAATATAGAAGTCTCCTTAAAAGACATTGAAAACCGTGTAAATCCATACAAAAAACAAGAGGAAGAGAGGAAATCAACCTTGTTCGATCTGGTTAAACAATCCAAAGACATAAAAACCGACATCGAGGCCCTCAACCAAGAAACTCAATACTATCGGTTCTGGGTAGATGGATTTAAGTCTATTCGGATTTCATTGTTTGGAATTATGTTAGACCGTTTCCAATCCTTTGCTCAAGACCTTCTCAGTCAATACAGTTCTGAGTTACAAATCCAATTTTCCACAGAACGGGAAACCCGTAGTGGAACAATGAAAGAGGAGTTTGATATTTCTATAACTGACTCCAGCGGAACAACCCTATCGTATGAAATGTATTCAGGTGGGGAAAAACAAAAGATTAGGCTATCTATCGCAATGGCATTGGCCTCAATGATAAAAGATGATTGTGGAAAAGATTTTAATTTTATCGCATTTGACGAACCGAATGATGCACTTGATGAGGTGGGAAAGGAAGTAAACTTTGAAGTATTTACCAAACTGGCCATGGGAGGCAAAGCAGTCTTGGTTACAGATCATGACTCTATCTTTAAAGATAAATTTGACTACTCTATTATGGTAGTTAAAAAAGATGACAAATCCTGTATATAGGGTAAGAGAAAATAAAGTTAAAAATGAAAGCTCTAAAAGATACCGTCAAAAGAATTGCTAAAGAGGAGGGTTATAAATCCATTACTGAATTTATCAATGCTTGGATTAAAGGTGGAGAGACTTTTTATTCTTTACGGGATTGGTTGGCATTGGAAAAGGGGGTGGATAAGCATGTAGTCACCATATGGTTACTCTTTAGAGACCACCTTACAATTCCCTATGGTTATGAAGACCAATTCTGGTATAAATGGGATGCCGTTGCCAAAGCCAAAGGATTTAAAGATGCTTCACATATGGTTTACATTTTTAGAAAGCGAAAATTATGTCTTGATGAAATGGCTGAAGAAATAAATCTTTCAAGAGGATCAACAGCCAAAACCATAAAACGATTATCCCAAGAACGGGCTGAAGGAAAAATAGTCCCAAAGCGTCAATACATAAGACATCAATACAGACAATCCAGAGATAGGAACGGAATTTCTCATAAAAGTAGACGTGAGGTTTGGAGGCAAAAATTAGCTAAATACGGATTTAGAAGTCTACGGGACGCCGTTTGGAGATTTAGAAAAAGAGGGATGACATATGTGGAAATGGCCAAACTTTTGGAAATAACTGATAGGGACTTTCGATACAGACGGAGGAGAGCGGGACTATAGAATAGAAGCTATTAACCAGAGCAATAAGGAGAAGCCATGATCACCGGAGGAACATCTTCTTCACCATCAAGAATTTGTCCCTACTGTGGGAGGTATATGGGCGGTAATGATGTAAGTATTAGTTATGCGTCTACTCAAGGAAGTTCAACGTGTGAAACGAAAACTCCACCAATAGAAATTAAAGAAAAACCATGGTTTAATTTTGTAAAGAAAGTGGGTCGGTCTGTAGAGAAGAAAGTCTTAAATAATGTCTGGAAGCCTATCAGGGGATAAAAAGCAAGCCTCCCTTTGTTTACCGGCACTATACGGATGATTAGGTGAATGATGGGAAAAAAAATAACGGTCAGTGGTGGCGAAGGCTCAAAGGAGGATGAGATAAAATATTTAGGGAAGAAGGTAGAGTGTCCCATGTGTAAGTCTATTAAAGTTGACAGAACTTGTAACACATTTACTAAACTTAATGAAGAACCCAAATGGACAGGGTGGTACTGTTATAGTTGCGGGCATTGGTGGGAAAATGAATAAGGAGGGGGAAGATGAGTTGCACGACTGATTGTGGTTCTGATAGGTCAGAAATACCCAGGGGTTTTTGTATACTTTGCGGAACAAGAACGACTCCTCATAGATCGAGACTCCGACCTTGTGGGTTATATGTCTGTGTTAAATGTGCGGAAGAACAAAAGAGGGAAATAACAGGAGGCAAAAATCAAGGAGTTGGAGAAAATGCAGAAGGAGGGGGAGATGAGTGTTAAAAAGGAGGTTCTAACTGCTTATGAAAATCCAACAAAATCAAAAGAAATCGGTTAAAATCACTTGCTTTTTAACCAGAAATAGTGTATATTTAAGGAGTGAAACATGAAAGTCATCAAAGTAACGAAAGAGTATTTTCAGACAGAAGATGAGAAGGTTTATTTCTTCGAACCTTTGGAAAAAGAAATATCCGTTGAGGATATGCAGAAGATTGTAGATGCAAACGAGAAATTAGTTAAGGAGTTGAAAGATGGAACAAATACCATTTCCAAATAAGAAGTATCACATAATTTATGCTGACCCACCTTGGAGTTATAAGGATAAGGCGAGTGCTGGAAAAAGAGGAGCTTCTTTCAAATACCCGACACAAGAGAAGGATTGGTTGCGAAAACTCCCTGTTCAACTATTGGCAGAAGATGATTGCGTTCTGTTCTTGTGGGTAACTATGCCTCTGTTGGACGAAGGATTGGAACTCATAAAATCGTGGGGGTTTGAGTATAAAACTGTTGCTTTTACGTGGGTTAAGAAAAACAAAAAAGCAGACTCATGGTTTTTTGGTATGGGGAATTGGACACGCTCAAACGCTGAACTTTGCTTGATAGGTAAAAAGGGGAGAATTAAAAGGCAAAGTGCGTCTATATCTTCCATTATTGATACACCCATTCAAGAACACAGTAGAAAACCTGATTGCACTCGTGAAAAGATTGTTTTTCTTATGGGTGATATTAGCCGAATAGAACTTTTTGCCCGTCAAAGGTCAAACGGTTGGGATGTTTGGGGAAATGAAGTATGAAAATCTATAAAATCACAGAAGCAAGCGATTATCTTGGGGTGTCAATAAACACTCTCAAGACGCTTGCTAACAGCGGAAAGATAAAATCTTTCAAGACGACTGGCGAGCATAGGCGTTTTCGCCAAGAAGATTTAGACGCTTATATGGGAGTCGAGAAAGAGAAGCAAGAAAAAAGGAGGCAAGGATGGATGATATAATAACCTGTCCAAAATGTTTTTACTCTGTTTTATTGCGACAAGTTATTTTTGAAACGATAGGTTACTATTTTATTTGCCCTTGGTGTGGCTATGTAGAATTTCATCAATAATGGGGAGAACAAAGATGGATGATAATAATTCTTCTAATGCAGAGTATCGTAATTGCGTTGATAAGGAAAAGGGTGATTGTCCTTTCATGTATCGTAACCAGTACTATATTGCGGGCTGTAGTATAGACAATATAATTCAGGTTGAATATTACGGATGCACGCCGAAAGACATTTTGAAGAAGCGGGCAGACAAGGAAAAGTCAAAATAGGAAGATGAGATGAATGAGAAGGATGAGTGGTTATTAAAATGTCCTTGGTGTTACTGAAAGAATTTCAAAATTTGAGGGTTTCTCATATTACAACCCAAGTAAAATGAAACAACCTGGCATCACAGAAGGGTTATGATAATATATTGAATAAGTAAACTATTGATTTCTCTATCTTGTTAATGGGAAAGAATTTTTAATTTGGGTGGGTAAGTTTGATTTTAATCCATTGTCAACTTCAATCCATTCAATATATATATTCATCCTATATAGTTTTTCTGAAACATTTGAAAAATTATCTTCTAACCATTGTTTTGGGTCTTTTATAATTTCTTTTATCCTCCTATATAGAACAATATTGTCCCATGAATTTATCACATTCCAATCTCCTTTAGGGGAAAGAATTTTTACGTTGTCTCCAGTCTCAAGCCAAATTTTACAACCATTATCTAATAAGATTTTAAAGCTATTTCCGTCAAGATTATTCTCTATATTAGAAGGATAAACTTTCCAATTTATTTTATCAAGAATTCTCCTACTTAAAAATCTTCCTGGCCCCATTGGCTCTTTTTCTCTTTTAGTTCCTTCATAAGAGCATCGACCTATTTGAAAAGGGTGTTGTTTAGAACAATGCATTATATACAAAGTATTACATCCAATAAGGTCATAGTCATTCAGATAAGGGGAAAGCACCTCGATCCAGTTAGAGGATAACCAATCATCTGAACCGCACAACAACAAACCATCTGGGTTAAATCTTCTACAATATTCTATTCCCGCTTGGACTTTTGCTCCCAATGGTTCGTTTGGAACTTCTAAATAACCAACTCCAGTAATATTTGAAACCATTCGATCTTCATAGCAACTTCCAACAACTATTATTTTGTCTGGGGGGGTTGTCTGATCAAGAATCTGTCTTATTGTTTCTATGGTTATTTTTCTTCTTCTCCAAGTAGGAACCAAAGCACAAATATTCATTTTATATCCCTTGATAAACGGTGGCTAAACTATAAAGTTGATTATCTAAACCCAAATTTTGCCAATTCATGGTTTGTGGTGTAGCTTCAGAAACTTCCTTTACATCTTTAAAATCATTGTAGAAACGAGATTTGAGCCAGGCATCTTTTACATAGGCTCGTTTGGATTCAGAAATTTTGGTGTTATAAAAATGTCCTTGGTAATACGGAAGATCATCTCCAAGAAGTTTTAACATCTCAATTCGCATCAAACCAGTAGACACCTTTTTGATATTGAAATCTAATCCAGAAACTCCATCAACCTTTATGGATTGATCCATAAGTTTTTTAGGAGTTCTAAAGGCCAAATCCAAGTAAGAATATGATAAGTAAGGAAGTAAAATATCACCCCATTTTATATAGTCATATAAAAAGTTAAATCTCCCAACTTCAAAGTATTTTTTCAAATTGGCAAAGGGATTATTTGGGTCTATTTGCGACATTCTTGAAGGGTAATCAAATATTTCCCCCCCACCATTTCCAGACACAACCTGGACATCTGAAAACTTCAGATTTAGATATTTTTCTAAATCATGATAGAAATTCAAATGACTTAGATGAAAGGCATTAACGTTGTCTTCAAAATTGTATAAATCTTCAAAATAATCTTTCTCCATGATTCGACCTTCTTTATAAACAGAATAACAACCTTCTGGCCATTGTTGTCTTTCCATAAGTTTTCTGAATATAGGGCTTTCTGGTTCACAACATCGGAAATGAATATCCCCAATCCAATTTGGACCCAATTTCTCTCTTAACAAAGTTAAAACATAACATAATATTCTACTATCTAAACCTCCTCCAGTCAGGACGATATGAAATTTGGAACTGTCCCAAACAGAAATAAAATATTGATAGATTCTTTGAAGGAGAAGACTTGCCAGATGTTCAGGGGCAATCCCTTCTATTCTGGCTTGAGGTTGTGTCAAATATTGATACTCAGATGGAATTTCACCAGACAACCAATCCACTCCTATTTCATTAAATCCTGAATCTCGTAAACTCAAAGTTAACCGATCTTCCTTACTTAGAAGATTGGTTAAAAAAATGTCCTTTTCTCCAGTCTTTTTTGAAACATAAATTGGACAAAATGGGAAAGTTAATCCCCAAGATTTTTTATGTCTCCATTGTTCTAATATATTATTCATCAATTTATGTCTCCTTTTATTTCAATAAGAATCATAAAAAGCAGAACAAAGACAAAACTCAGCAGAGCAAGGTTGTGGAGAAGTATAAACATCCCCATCATAAGTTTCAATATTTCCCAGTATTATTTGAGGTTGAGATTGACAATGCCATATATCTCCATCAATTGATACCATTGCAACCAAATCAAATACTCTACAAAGTTTACCTTTAGAAAATGTTGTATTACTAACATCTCGAACATCTTCAACTTGAAGTTTACGTCCATATTTTCGTAATATATCTTTAACCATAACTGCTTCTTGTTCAGTATAACTTTTTGGGTATTCTTGTCCATGATAAATATGATACATCTGAATTGGGCAAATCACATCTACATAAACAGAAATTTCTTGTATCAAACGTGCATATTCTGAATAATTAGCCAACACAAGAGGAGACAATGGAGTAATCACATTTACGATATGAACTCCAGAATCATATAACTTCTTATATCTTTCTATCAGATCATCTGGAATCTTACCATTTCTCAAATAAGAATCCAAATGGAATGAGGCCTCAATCTCTAATCTGGTCTTATCTTTTATCTGAAGTATTCGATCAACATGCTCCAAATTAGAAATAACACGCATTGAATTTTTTTGATCAAGAAAATGATTACAAAACTCAATAAAGTTTGGATAATCAGTAGGTTCTCCAGATCCAATCAACATTGACATAGGATAGTATTTACCAAATATTCGATCAATATGTTCTACATACTTATCCATCCCTATTCTATCAATAAAAGTCTCAACATCTTGGACTCCAAGTTGATTCATATTGGAAACACAGTAATCGCAACACAAACCACATTTATTGTTAATTAGTAATTGTAAGATTCTCATTTATTTGCCCACCTCTCCATGTTGAATTGCCCATCCACAAAACGGACAAACCCAATACCAGAACTCATTTTTCATCTTTGTTCCACAACATCTACATTTCATAACAACTCATCTTGAGAAACTCCTCCAACAACCTTTGCAGGAACTCCCATTACAATTGCTCTGTCTGGAACATCCTTTGTTACTATTGAACCAGCAGCAACCAAAGCGTTCTCTCCAATAATTACCCCAGGCAAAACTATTACCCCTATTCCAATTCTTGCGGCTCTTTTAATTTTATAAGGTTTTAAAACAAGAGGATACTCCCTACCATGGACAATCTTAGGAGTATTAGCCCCTACAAACATTGGAGCAATAAAAACATTATCCTCTATTATTACACCTTTAGTAATATGACATTGAGAATGAATCAGAACACGATTGCCTATTGTACAACATCCTTCAAAAATTGTCCCATGCCCTATCACACAATTACTTCCAATCTTTGTCCCTTTTCTCATAAAGACAAAATTTCCAATAAAACAATTGTCTCCTATTTCACAATCTTCCTCTATTACAACGTAATGCCCAACCCTAACATTTTTTCCAAAAATAACATCAGGATGGATGGGACTAAACTCCGACTCTATATACTTATTAGAATAAATGGACCCCATACGATTTAACCTCCTTCTATTAATTTTTCGTAAATCCCTCTCCAAGTTTGGGCACCATGACTATACCCATGAAAATCATTACAATATTCTTTCATTTTAATAGAAATGGGTTGTAAATCTATCTTCCCGTCCAATATTTGTTTCAACAAAGAATATAGACCTTCTACAGTTTTCCCAGGGTTTAAAATAGGGTTGTTTTTGTATTCTTCGCTATTTGATTGTTGTAGTGATTGTTCACTTATATAAGCTATTACTGGAACACCGAATTGCATGGCCTCTAATGCCGACATTCCGTAGCCCCCAATCCAAGTAACTTGATCTATAAATACGGTCATTCCTTTTTTGACTTCAACACTTTGTCGATGAGACATATTAACTGTAGGGACTTTTTCAAATTTATATCCCTCTTTTTCTAATCTTACAAAAGCTGGATTTATATGAGATTCAAACCCTTTACGATTTACTGCTGGATAGTAGCCAATTACAAATTTACCATTAGGTGGTATCCAGCAACTTGGAACATTTTCACTATCAATCAATTGGGGAATAAAAACGCCTTTAAATTCTGGATAATTCAAATCTGGAGTCATAGCAGTGCGAAAATCGGTCAAATCAATATATCGTTTGAAAGGAAACCAACTACGTGCGATTGGGGATGGATTGGGATTTTCTGGAGACAACCGTCTAAAACCTGAACCCGCCACAGTGATTATAATTTTGGCTTTGGAAGAAATTGACATTCCCAACCATTGTCGAATTGGTAACTCACTACCTTTGAAATGGACTATATCTGCCTCTTTTAACAATCCCTTAACAACTCGGCGGTTGGATAAACTTAAAACATAATCGGTGGGGTAACCAAAGCGATGTTTGTTTTTCACAATATGGATTGGAGAAAGTTCAGTGTGTTTACGCACAGCCTCTACTACTCTCCATGCACTACCAGAAAAATCATGTTTAGAAAGGACTATAATTTTCATAATACCTTTGGTGGTTTAAATGATTTTATATATTCAAATTTGAAGAATTATTACAGAGAGTTACAATACACTTGCTATTGTGACAACAATGATTGCAATTATCCCTAAAGGCCCATAAACCTCCCAAGCACTTTTAGGCTTCACCGTCTCAACCAATTTAATAGCACGGTCTGATACCTCTTTCATCTGGTCAAAATTTCGATTCAACCCAGCAATCTCCATATCCTTCACTTCAATGATTTTCTTTTGAAGGTAAAGTTCACGTTCATTCAGGTCATTTATCTTCTTCTCAATAAGGAGAGACTTTTCAAGTTCAACTATTGTCAGTGCTTGCTCTTTGCTTTTTTGAC
>Ga0315295_10000822_pt1 | contig 26420 bp, 20 predicted proteins | sample YL17G14_0_MG_FD_204453 | JGI IMG/M metagenome (GOLD analysis project Ga0315295, IMG submission 204453) | Sediment microbial communities from Yellowstone Lake, YNP, Wyoming, USA - YL17G14_0 | ecosystem: Environmental > Aquatic > Freshwater > Lake > Sediment | place: USA: Wyoming | collected... | reverse complement strand
AAGGACTCGGCGACCTGCGCGGCATGAAGGCCGCCATGGGGCGATTCGGCGCCGATGTCCGGGCATATCTGGTGCTTGAGGGAACGGCCCTCGGCCAGGTCTATCATCGCGCGGTAGGCGTCCAACGTTATCGGGTCACGGTAAGCACCACGGGGGGTCACTCGTGGTCGGACTACGGTCAGCCATCGGCTGTGCACGAATTGGCCTCGATCGTCACCCAACTCACGGCGCTGCCGCTTCCGATCAGTCCCCGTACCACCATAAACGTGGGCACCATTTCTGGCGGCAGCGGCGTCAATGTGCTTGCTTCGCATGCGCAGTTCGAACTGGATGTGCGCTGCGAGGCCGCCAACGCCTTGACCACCGTGATTGGAAACGTCGAAGAGAGGATCCGCGCGGCACGCAGGGACGCCGTGCAGGTCGAAATGGAGGTTATTGGCCGCCGACCTGCTGGCGAGATCCCGGCCGATCATCCGTTAGTGAGATTGGCCGTTGCGTGCCTTGCGGAAGAGGGGCTCCAGGCGACGCTCACCTCAGGCTCAACAGACGCAAACATGCCCTTGAGCCTCGGCCTGCCAGCGATTGTGCTGGGCATTACGACCGGCGCGGGCGCACACACCCAGCAGGAGTACATCGACACCCCGCCTGTCGGCAAGGGCATGCGTCAACTGCTCAATTTCGTCACGCAATCAACGAAGGCACAATAGGGAACGAATAGCCGCCCGTCTGTCAAACAGGCGGCTATTTCAATGCCAGTATTTCAAATACTTCGATCGGCTGAGCCTTGCCTTTTGCAGCGAGCGGCGCGACCGCCTTCGCTTCCACATCGTCCTTAACTCGCTCGTAGGCCACGCGGCTGATGAGGACCTGATTCTTCGTCGAGTTCTCCTGAATACGCTTCGCGGTGTTGATGCTGTCACCAATAGCTGTGAATTCCAGACGTTTCTCAGAGCCAATCCAACCCAAGACTGCATCGCCATAATGGATGCCGATGCCAAAATTCAGGTGAGCTTCCGGCGGAAGTTCCTCATGCAGCTTGGCGACCGCCTCGCCAATGGCCAGGGCCGTCTTGACCGCGCGCAGGGTGTGATCCGGCTGAGGCAGCGGCGCGTTGTACCAAGCCATGACCGCATCGCCGAGGAACTTGTCGACCGTGCCTTCCTGGTCTAGCACTGCCTCGGCGCATGCGGCAAGATAGCGGTTGAGCACCGCCACAAGGTCTTCAGGCGTGTGCTTTTCGCTGAACGCCGTGAAACCGCGCACATCTGCAAAAAGCGCCGTCACGTCGACCTTCTTGCCGCCGATTTGCAGGGTGCGGGGGTCGATCTGATCCAGCACCGCCGGAGAAACCATCCTCTGCAATAGGCGCCGCTGAGCCTCGAGCTTCTTCCTCTCAGTGAGGTCATCAAGCACGACGACAATCCCCTGGGTCTTTTGGTCAGCGCCTTTCAAAGGCGACAAATTCAAGCGCCAGTCCAGACTGCCGCGGGCCGGGTCCTCGTGGCTGATCTCCAGATCGACGATTGCCTGGTCGCTCTTGCGCACCTCGGCCAGGTGCGGCCGGAGTTGCTGCGAGGCAGAAGCCAGGGCTTCGTCCAGGGCGTGGCCCACGACGTCGGTTATTGTCTGACCCAGGATCGCGGCGGCCGCGCGGTTGACCATCAGGATCTGCTCTTCCTCATTGGTCGTGATGACCCCGCTGGCGATCGAGTAGAACACATTGTCCATCAGACTCTTGAGCTCTGTCACCTCTTCCAAGGTACGCCGGAGCGAGGTGAACAGCCGGGCGTTTTCAATCGCCACGGCTGCCTGATTCGCAAAGCCGGTCAGAAGGTCGCGTGCGGCCTCGGAGAAGATGCCCGTGCGGATGCGATTGTCGGCATAGATCACACCGATCAGATCGTTCTTCACCTTCAAGGGTACGCACAGGATCGACCGCAGATTCAGCGCTACCACGCTGGCCGTGGTGCTGAAACGCAGGTCCTCCTGCGCATTGGTCGTGACAATGGCTTCGCCCGATTCAATCACGCGCTGAACAACGGTGCGGCTCGTGGCCGCCTCCCCGGGCTTGATGGACTCTTGGGACCAGTGGCGGGCAACCTGCGTGACCATCTCACCGTTCTCGTCCCGAAGCATCAGGAATCCACGCTCGGCGCCAGTGAGACGTACGATGTTGTCCATCACGATGCGCAGAACTTCGTCCAGTTCAAGCGAGGAGTTGACGACGCTGCCGATCTTTGTAAGGCCCGTCAGATTCTTATGCTCAGCCTCAAGTGTCTCCAGCCTCTCGCCCACCTGATTCAGGGTCTCGGCTAAGGTCCCCAGGTTTTGAGCGGCGTTCGGAGGCAAATCGCGCGGTTTGACTTTCTGCAGGTGATCACGCAGCTCCATGACTTGCCGCGTGAGGACAGCCAGCTGAATGCGAAGTGGGACGGAAACAGTGCTTTCAGGCTTCATTTCATTCCTCAGGCGGGGGTCTAGTCATCCTGGTCAAAGTATACAGCACGGCCATCAAGGGCGGCCATTGTCTTGTGCAGGCGGGCGCGAAGACCATGCAGGATCACCACTACGGCTGCAGTGCGAGCCCTGCTCAGATCTGCGGGACGAAGCGTGAATAGGCCGGACTCCAGTTCGCCCCTCACCGCCTCGATCTGCCGCTCCGCCGATGGCAGCAAGCGCGAAAGCGCTGCGGCCTGAACTGCTGGCGTAGCATCCACAGGTTGGGGCTTGCCAAGCAATCGGAGGGTCCATCGGACGCTGGCAAATGCGCGCTCCACGGGTTCCAGTTGATTCCAGCGTTCCCAATTGCGCACCCAGGCCGGAGCGGGCCCCCCTCCGATTTCGAGAGCGCTTGAAATGTAGCGTGGCAATCGATTGAGCACCCGGAGGCGATAGGCCAGTAGGATCACAAACAGTGCCGCCAGGATGGGCAGGGCAGTGTACAGCGCGCGGCCCGCCGGTGTCAAACGAAATGGCAGGGGCGTGGCGGGGGGCGCGATTTCCACCTCCTGTGGAAATTGGCTGTCGTCCTCTTCGCGTGGAGTCCGCGGCGGCGGATTGAAAGAAGTGCCGCCTGCCGGCAGTACGGGACTCGGCCGCACAAGGGGATCCTGACTGCTTGTGGGTTCAAATTCCACCCAGCCGATCCCGGGAAAATACACTTCAGGCCATGCGTGGGCATCGCGCCTGTGCACTGTATACGCCCCGTTTTCCAGCTCGCCGCGCGCAAATCCAACGGCAAGCCGCGCCGGGATGCCGATTGAACGCAGCAGGAGGACCTCGGCCGAGGCGTAGTAGTTACAGAATCCTTTCTTCGCCTGAAACAACACCCACATGACTGGATCCTGGCCTTCTGGCGCCGCCGGCACAGCCGAGGAGTACTCGATATGCAGTCGCAGGTAGTTGGTTATGGCGACAGCTTTGTCGTACGCGTTTTCGGTGCCTGCCGTGATCTCCTCAGCCAGCCGTGCAAGTCCGGCCCGGTATCTCTCGGGAACGCCGAGGTAATGCTCGGTCGCCCAGGATGGATACGCATCTCCTGCCACCCGCAATTGCGGGACGTTCGGATTGAGGAGCTCAGCGCGGATCTGATAGGTGGAGCCCTCAGTGACGAGTGTTCTCGCCTCCCATGAGAAGGCGTCGTACACATTCGGTGCAACGCGAATGGCAGCGACGTCTGCAGCACGGTCGAGCCAGACCGTCGGCGAGGGCGCGTAGATCAAGCTCTGAGTGGGAAATAGACTGCTGACGCGAAAGAGCGCTTCAGAACGACCCGCAGCATCCGGGATTCCCAGGTTGTCCTGGTCGGAGTGAAACAGTAGTCGAGAGGTTGTTGAGGCGGACCAGAGCCCTCCCTCGTACGCATTGTAGACGCGGCCGCGCCAGTAGTAACGCATGTTCAGTCCCGGCGATTCCAGCACTTCGACGGTCAACACTGTTGCATCCCCGGTTGCGGCGTTCTGTCCCAGGGCTAGCGAGGTGCCGTAGAAGTTGATTCCGGGTTTTCCATACGGGCCGCTGAGAGACGTGACGGCGTGGGAGAGCCTTTCCCTGAGGGGGTGGACGTAGGTATTCCAGATGTCAGCCGCCCGTTGTACGCTGCCCGGCGAACCGGGGATCCACCATGCCACAAGAATAGCCAACGCGGCCGTCACAAAGAGACCTGTGAGGATATTTGTCCCGGACTCTTCGTTCACAAACACGCGAGCCTGCGCCCATTCCTTCTTCTGCTGCAGAAAATGCACGCGGCCGACCAACAGGAGTGCGAACAGCACATAGATCGCCACCCACCAGGAGCCGCGGGGCTGATAGTTGCCGTAGGCCTGGATGATCAGTGTTGCGGCACCGCCGACGGCGATCGAGGTCAGAACGCGACCGTGCCGCCCGAGCCAGTACCCGGCCGTCACGCCGATGAGCCAGAAGGCAAGGCAGACAAAAAGCAGGAAGAACAGTGTGTCCTTGACCGGTTGTCGGTGTAAGAACTGATTGAAAGAGACAGCCAGAATCCCACCAACGCGACTCAATCGGTCCAGGAGGTAGTCGTCTGTAACCGACCTTGTGAGCTGCCACGGCAGGACCGTGGCCGTGTAGCCGGCGGCGAGGACAAGGACCGTCCCGCGCCTGAATCGACTTGACCCCAATGCAAGCCCAAGGATGCTCCCGAAACCCACAAGGGTCTCAGTCCAATAGAGATAGGGAGCCCACTCCGTGGTCACAAGACGGGCGGCTGCGACCTGCAGCAGAAGAAAGAGCAGACCGGCAGATACCCAATCCCATTCTCTCCCGGGCGACTTCTCCATAGTGTGAGTCTACAATACCTGATAGCACGCCGTCAAATCCGTTTGTGCGCACCTGCGCGCATGCTTCCCGCCGTTTGTTTCGACAGGTACAGCAGGTCAATCTGATATAATGTCGCCGTTGTGCCTCAAGACCAGCCGCGGCTCAGCGCATCCTGCGACTCACCGTGGTTTCAGCCTTCTTCCAGCAGCATAGCTCACATCATGATGGTAGCGTGACCTTGGGATCGGGATGACGCTCGAGCGCGGAACACTCCTTCACAAACGTTATCGAATTGTCGAGATTCTCGGACAGGGGGGGATGGGATCCGTCTATCGCGCGGTGGATGAGAACCTGGGAGTGGATGTTGCGGTCAAGGAGAATCTCTTCACATCCGATGAGTACTCGAGGCAATTCCGCCTTGAGGCGGTGATCCTGGCAGCCCTGCGGCATCCAAACCTGCCCCGCGTCTCGGACCATTTCGCGGTCGGCGATCAAGGTCAGTACCTGGTCATGGATTTCATCGAGGGCGAAGACCTGCGGGAGCGCATGGAGCGCCTCGGAACAATCTCTGAGGAAGACGCTGTCATGGTGGGCGCGGCCATGTGCGATGCCCTCACGTATCTGCACACTCGCAAGCCATCGATCCTTCACCGGGACATCAAACCGGGGAACGTTAAGATCTCCCCGGACGGCTCAATCTATCTTGTGGACTTCGGGTTGGCCAAGATCGTGCAGGGTCCGCAGGCGACCACCACGGGAGCGCGGGCCATGACGCCGGGCTATTCACCTCCGGAACAGTACGGCACAGCGCGCACCGACGAACGGACGGATATCTATTCCCTTGGTGCAACTCTCTATGCCGGACTGACTGGCGTGATCCCGGAGGATGGGTTGGCCCGGGCAATGGACAACGCTCAGCTCACCCCGTTGCGTCGGCGCACTCCGAGAATCTCCCGCCGCGTGGCCGCAGCCATAGAGAAGGCAATGGCCGTGGATCCCGGTGATCGCTTCCAGACTGCAGAGGAATTCAAGAAAGCGCTTCTCAGCGCAGTTGCCAAGACGGAACGTGCCACGGGTGAGTTCACAGTTGCGCCGCCGCCGGACCTTCCGCACCCGACTACGCCAACCGCATCGAGGCCCGTCTCCGATCACGCCCGTCCGGTGGGCGCCGCAGTCTTGGCTCCGCCCAACAACGGCGCCCAGGATGTTTCCGCGCCCAAAAAACGCCGTAGGCGCAGTCCTTTGCTGCTTACTGTATTCTTTGCACTCATCATCGCCGCCTCGGGCACTGCGATCTTGCTGCCCAAGATGATTCCAGCCGACGTTCGGGTGTGGATTCCGATCTTGTTCCCTAACATGGCGCCCGCCAGCACGCCGGCGCCGGTGGAGACCCCCGCCCTTACGCCGGCCTCAGCAGTCATCACAACAGTCCAGACCGCGACGCTGGCGCAGACCCCCACCTCTGAAGCTGCTCCGGCCCTCACATCCATTCCCAGCATATTGCCCAGCGTCGTTTCAGGGCCGACGGAAGTGGTTGTTCCGCCTCCGGCAGACTCCGCGGCCAGCGAGATCGCGTTCGTGTCCGATCGTTCCGGCATACCGCAGGTGTATCTGAGTGACCTCAGTGGACGTACGATGGTTCCCATTACTAATGTGCCAGACGGCGCCTGCCAGCCATCGTGGTCACCAGATGGTCAGCGACTCGTCTTCGTCTCACCTTGTCACGTGTCGCCGGTGGGACGACCCTTGGACATCTCCGAAGGACCATCGACAGATACGGCTCTTTACATTGTGAACGCGGACGGCACTGGTCTTGTCGCCCTGCCTACCATGCCCGGCGGCGATTCTGAACCTGCATGGTCTCCCGAGGGGCAGCGAATCGCGTTCACCTCACTCCGCGACGGTCGCCCCCTTATCTACGTCCTGGACCTCATCGATCAGTCGGTCAGGCGGTTGACGGAACCGACCGCCGATTTCCAGGAGGCGCGGCAAGCAGCATGGTCTCCTTTCGGGAACCAGATCGTGTTCACCAAAAAGCGCGTCGGCTCTTATCAGATATGGTCCATTACGGATGCAGGACAGGGCGAACAGCAGATCGCGCGCGGCGGACAGCAGTATTGGGATTTCTCACCAGCATGGTCCACGGATGGCCAGTTCATCGATTATACGGAGCGAAATGCCGCCGGCCCGGTGCTGCCCTGGATCATGAGTATCGCCTATGAACGGCGCAATACCGAAGAAGGCAGCAGGCTGAGCCTGAGCCCACTTCCTGTTGAGAATCCGGACATTTCGCCCGATGGCCGTTGGATCCTTTTTGAGGGCAAGAGCCCCGAGGAGAATCGCGATATTTTCTTCGCGACCATCACGGGTGACATGCGCGCGCGTATCACCACCGACCCTGGCATGGATTTTGATCCGGTGTGGCGCCCCGTCCAAACGCCATAGGGCACCGGGGCAACAGGCAAATCCCAGCGCACAAATCAGCTCGGATCAGCGGTCAGAGCGGGCCGGTTCCAGACAGGATACGGCCCCCGAGGCCGTTTCTTACACTACTCTTATTGACGCCCGTCTTGAGCGCATGTTATTATCAACCAGTGTGGATGGCACTCTCACGGCGAGAGTGCCAGCTTGTGATAAGACATGCCCTTGCTGACTGAACGACAGAAGACGCTGCTACTGGTCATTATTCGGGAATACATTGACGGCGCGCTGCCTATTGGCTCGAAGCGCCTGGTGGAACGCTACCACCTTGACCTGTCACCGGCCACGATCCGTCACGAAATGGCGGCGCTCACGGAAATGGGGTACCTGCGCCAGCCGCATACCTCCGCGGGCCGTGTCCCAACCGAAGAGGGATATCGGTTCTTCGTGGGTGCGATGATGGACCAGGCCGAGCTGCCGCAGGCCGTGCAGAACACAATCCTGCACCAGTTCTACCAGGCGGTGCCCGGGACCGACCAGTGGATGCATCTGGCAGCCTCGGTGCTTGCGCACCAGTCCCATGTGGCCTCCATGGTCACCGCGCCACGCGCGGATGTCCCAAGATTTCAGCACGTTGAATTGATCTCGACACAGGGACGGCAGATCCTCATGGTGCTGGTACTGGTCGGCGGCGAGGTATCCCAGCAATTGCTGAACCTTGCGGAGCCGGTCCTGCAGGAGCGGCTCAGTCAGACGGCTGCACGGCTGAACAGCGTTCTTGGCGGGCGGACGGTGAGTGAGGTCGCAGCACTTCCGAGGCGTCAGGACCTCCTTGAGCAAGACATCATGACGTTGATCCTGAGCGAATTGCGCCGCACCTCCGAAAGCATTTCGGGCGAGATGTACACCGACGGCCTGACAAACATGCTTTCCGAACCTGACTTCGCGGGCACCGACAGTGCCCGGCGGGCCCTCAAGTTGCTCGAGGAGCGCACCACTTTGCAGGATTTGTTGGCCCGAACCACAACAAACAGCGCCGTGGGTGGATTGCAGGTGCTGATCGGCGGCGAAGGTGGGTGGGAGGAGATCAGCGAATGCTCCATGGTGTTGGCGCGGTACGGAGTGCCCGGCCTGGCCACAGGCACCCTCGGGGTTCTGGGCCCAATGCGAATGTCCTATGCGAGGACCATCCCGACGGTCCGCTTCGTCGCCGGGCTGCTCAGCGATCTCGTGAACGAACGCATGACTGGGGCCCAAGACTCGGCATAGTCGAGCTTGGCCATGGGAAATCAAGATGACAGAGAAGAAACACGGCAAACAGACAGAAGATCAAGTGCAGGCAAAGGAGGCAGCTGAGGCGGCCGAGACGCAGCAGGCCGGATCCGTCGCGCAGCCGGCCCCATCCGAGGATTTGGAGGCCCTGCGCAACCGGCTTTCGGAGGCTGAGGCAAAATCCGCCGAGAACCTGGATGGGTGGCAGCGCGCCTTGGCGGAGTTTCAGAACTACAGGAAGCGAGTGGAGCGCGATCGGGCATCCGAACAGGCGTTCATGAAGGGCGACCTGATCAGGAAAATACTCCCGGTACTGGATGACCTCGAACGCGCCCTGGAGAACCGCCCTGATGACAATGCGTGGTCCGGCGGGATCGAACTGATACAGCGCAAACTGCAGGCTATCTTGGAAGCCGAGGGCGTGAAGCGGATTGAGGCTGAAGGCGCGGTCTTCGATCCAAACTTCCATGAGGCCATATCGCAGGAGCCGGTTGACGGCGCCGAGAGCGGCCGTGTCGTGACCGTCACGCAGCAGGGCTACATGCTGGGGGATTGGGTCATAAGGCCGGCTCAAGTCAGAGTCGCGGCCTAGGGACGCACACACATCGTTTCGGCACGCGTAGGCCAGGCGCTACCTGCGCGCCTGGAAGCGCGAACACATCACAGAAGAGGGTTTCATGGGCAAAATCATCGGTATAGACCTTGGAACGACGAACTCCGTTGTGGCAGTGATGCAGGGCGGCGAGCCCATGGTCATCCCGTCATCCGAGGGAGAACGCCTTGTCCCTTCCGTGGTGGCGGTCAATAAGAACCACGAACGACTGGTAGGGCGGGTTGCGCACAACCAGGCAATCGTCAACCCAGAGAACACGGTTTTCTCGATCAAGCGCTTTATGGGACGTAGATCGGACGATCCCGAAATCGAACGCAGCCGTGGACGGGTTCCATATACAGTAACGGAGGCCCCAAACGGTGACGTTCGAGTCCGATTGGACGGCAAGGAGTACAGCGCGCCTGAGATCTCGGCCATGATCTTGTCCAAGATGAGATCGGACGCCGAGTCCTATCTTGGCGAACCCGTGACCCAGGCCGTGATCACGGTGCCGGCGTACTTCAACGACGCGCAGCGAAACGCCACCAAGGACGCCGGCAAGATTGCCGGCTTGGAAGTCCTGCGCATCATCAATGAGCCAACCGCCTCTTCCCTCGCTTACGGCCTGGATAAGAAGAAGAACGAGACGATCGCAGTCTACGATCTCGGCGGCGGAACATTCGATATTTCCATCCTGGACGTGGGTGAAGGCGTCTTCCAGGTACGATCCACCAGCGGCGATACGTTCCTTGGGGGCGACGACTTCGATCAGCGCATCATCGACGATCTTGCTGCCCAATTCCAGAAGGAGCACGGCATCGACCTGCGCAACGACCGTCAGGCGCTCCAGCGCCTCAAGGAGGCAGCGGAGAAGGCCAAGATTGAGCTCTCAAGCGTGATGCAGACGGAGATCAATCTGCCATACATCACCGCGGACGCGAGTGGGCCCAAGCATCTTGTCACAAAGATAACGCGCGCCCGCCTGGAACAGCTCACCAGCGACCTGGTCGATCGCACGATCGCACCCCTCAGGCAGGCCCTTAGCGACGCCAATCTGGGTGTCGGCGACATCCATGAAGTCGTGATGGTGGGCGGCATGACGCGCATGCCCGCGGTCCAGGACCGGGTGCGCGCTTTCTTCGGGAAGGAGCCGCACAAAGGCGTCAATCCCGATGAGGTGGTCGCTGTCGGTGCCGCCATCCAGGCCGGCGTATTGGGCGGCGAGGTCAAGGATATTCTGCTGCTGGATGTGACGCCTCTTACGCTCTCGATTGAGACCCTCGGCGGGGTGGCCACGCCGCAGATCGACCGCAATACCACCGTCCCAACACGCCGCAGCCAGACATTCTCAACGGCCTCGGACAGCCAAACTCAGGTCGAGATCCACGTACTGCAGGGCGAACGGCCCATGGCGGCCGACAACAAGTCCCTGGGCAAGTTCATCCTGGATGGCATTCCGCCCGCGCCCCGCGGCGTACCCCAGATCGAGGTGACCTTCGACATCGACGCCAACGGAATCTTGCATGTGACAGCCAAGGACAAGGCCACGGGGCGCAGCCAGCACATAGCGATCACCGCCTCCTCGGGCCTCTCTGAGGCCGAAGTGGAGAAGATGCGGCAGGACGCCGAGACCCATGCCGAAGAGGACCGTCGCCGCAAGGAGCTCATAGAAGCCCGCAATCAGGCCGACAACGTCGCCTATGCAGCCGAGAAGGCCCTCAAAGAACACAGCGATAAGCTGCCAGCAGAGCTCAAGGCAGAAATTGAAGCCAAAGTAGCTGACGTGCGAACCAAGGCGCAGGCTGAGAGCGTGGCCGACATTACGGCTGCTAGCCAGTCTCTGGGGGAGGCGATCCAGAAGATCGGCGCGGCTGCCTACGAGCAGGCTGGCGCAACCGCGGCGGATCCAGGACAGCCGGAGCGCCCTGCCTCGGGGCCGGACGTGGTGGACGGTGAGGTAAAGGAATAGTCCCGGCGCGCTGCGGCGAGCAGCAAGAAGCCTGATCAGCCATGTCTGACCGTGATTACTACGATATTCTGGGCATCGGACGGGGCGCCGGTGACGACGAGATCAAGTCGGCGTTTCGCAAATTGGCGCGCCAGTACCATCCCGATGTGAATAAGGAACCGGAAGCCGAAGAAAGATTCAAGGAGATCAATGAGGCCTACGGGGTTCTCTCGGATCCCACCAAGCGCGCCCGCTACGATCGGTTTGGACGCGCGGGCCTGGGGAGTACGGGTGGATTCCACGACTACACCGTGGACTTCGCAGACATCTTCGATGAACTGTTCGGTCAGTTTGGATTCTCAGGCGGAAGAAGTTCGCGCCGCGGACCGCGTCGCGGACGCGATCTCCAGATGCCCTTGACCCTCACATTTGAGGAAGCCGTCTTCGGCACGGAGAAGGAAGTCGAGTTCGAACGCGACGAAACCTGCTCCCGCTGCAAGGGATCGGGCGCCGAGCCGGGTACAACGCCAACACGCTGCCCTACATGCGGGGGTCAGGGCGAGGTGCGGCAGGTGCGCCAGACCATTCTCGGCCAGATGATGCAGACCGGCATCTGTCCGAACTGCGGCGGCCGCGGTCAGTTGATCTCCTCGCCATGCCGAACGTGCCGGGGCGCAGGGCTCGAACGCAAGAAGATCCGCAAGAGCGTTGAGATACCGGCGGGTGTCGATTCAGGGACGCAGGTTCGGCTGGCTGGCGAAGGCGAACCGGGGGCAAACGCTGGTCCTTGCGGCAGTCTATTCCTGCTTCTCGATGTCCAGCCGCACAAGTTCTTTCGTCGTCGCGAGAACGATCTGATCCTGCATCTCGACATCAACCTCGCCCAGGCAACGTTGGGCGCGGACGTTTCCGTTCCGACCCTGGACGGCGAGGAAATCCTTAAGATTCCGGCGGCCACACAGCCGGGCAAGGTGTTCAAGATCAAGGGCAAGGGTGTCCCCCATCTACGGCGGAAGGATCACCGCGGCGATCAGCTCGTGATCGTCAACGTTGAGATCCCAACCAAGCTGACCAAGGAGCAACGCGAGCTTTTTGAAAAGCTGGCTGCAACCCTTGGAACGTCAGTGAGGCCTAATGAAAAAGGATTCTTGGATTGGCTGAATGAGACGCTCGGGGGATAGCAGAATGAGTCCCGCTCCTACGGGAGCCTATCGCTCAGAATCCTTGTAACGGATTGGTGCCACTCCCCTGGCGCGGGCAATACGCTCAGAGGGGCCGGGTGGATAGTAGAAGGTCTGTCGAAGCTCCTGCGTTACCGGGCCCGAATGTCGGTAGCCCTGGTAGGTACCCCAAAACTGCATTGTGCGAAACCAGACGATGGACGGGGCATCGCGCCACAGCCTCGCCTGGCGACCCGCCTCGCGCACATCCGTCAGGATGTTCGACAGGGTAAGGCGCGCAAAGTCATAGGCACTGAAATGCGATTCCGGGAAGATGCGCTTGAACGCCATTCCCTCGCGCCGGTAGCGCTCATACACGCGGCGCGGGGTCTCGTGGTGGACGTGAAGGATCTCGGCATGAGCCGCGTAGGCGATGCGGTAGCCCTGTCCCTGTGCCCATCTGGCCCAGGCGACATCTTCAAGTCCCGTCAGCGCCTCGTCGTAGGTATGCCGCTCCCAGAGGCTTCGTCGAATGGCGGCATTGGCATTGTTGCAGAACGGATGCGCTTGACTCGGAACATCGGCGTCCGGGAACCATTGACGGAAGACTTGATGCTCGGAGAACCGGGACGACTCGGTGCCCCGCTGCTTGCCATAGGCTAACGCCACCTGCTCATCCTCGAATGGGCGCAGCAGGCACTCCAGCCAATCGGGATAGACGGGACGCACATGCGCGCTGGCAATCACAACGTGCTCGTGTCCCGCGGCGCGCAGGCCAAGATTCAGCGAGCGCCCAAAACTGAAATCCTCAGGAGGAATACGGACGACGCGCGCGCCCTGTTCCTCTCCGGTCTGTACCGTGGCATCCGTGGAACCCGAATCCACAAGGATCACCTCCGCATCCCGAATCGTCTGGCGGGAGATACCCTCAAACAGTTGCCCAATCTGCCCGGCTTCGTTGTAGGCCCGAATGACGATAGAGCACTTCATGGCTGGTCGAGTATGGCGGGAGACACGAAGCCTGCGTGGTTGGATCAGCCTGGCCGTCTGGCGCCGGCAGGCGGCGCCACTGGCCGTCGGAAATCGTAGATGCCGTTTGCGGCCCCCCACTGCATCCCACAATTGCCGCAGACAAGGCGGTCGCCCGCCTCAGCCAAAGGCGCCTGTCCACACGCAGGACATTTGAACATGGAGAGCAGATCGGCGCCGAGATCCACGGTGTGGGAGATGGCATTCCCGCCTCTCAACCCAAAGAACACACTCGGAGAGTACTGCCACATCCGACCCGTGGGTTGCAGCAACGAATCCAGGAACACCAGGAACCACACGGGGACAAGTTTCTTCAGGGCTGGGGAACGAAAATGAGAGACCGTAAGCTTCCGCACCACCCGGAAGCCCAGCGCCTCCAGCCAGGCTTGGACGCGGCCCGGGTGGAAGTCGAAATTCAGTTTCGCAAACTCGACGGGTTCTGAAGTAAACGGATTCCACTCCTGCCTGCCTAGCCAGTAGCGCAGGATGGACTTCACGTTCCGTTTGTTTGCGAATTCCAGGATGAACGCACCATCGGGCTTCAGCACATCTCGCACCTGCCGCAGTGCCCGGGGCGCATCGGCCATGTGATGGAGCACGCGAATCATTGTGGCGGCATCAAACAGGCCATCGACGAATGGCAGACGGTATATGTCCGCCGCCACATAGATATTTCGCTCTGATCGCCCCAGCGCGCGTTGCGCCTGCTCCAACTGTGAGAGAGAGTAATCCAGCAGCACGATGCGTTGGAAACCAGCATAGCGAGGGGTGTTGCGCCCTGCGCCCGCGCCAAGTTCCAACAGCAGCCCTCCGCCCTCAGGCAGCAGGCGCTTCAGCGCAATGGCCTCAACCCGGTCTTCGTACTCACGACCCCCTTGGTCCCAGAACAAGACCTGATAGTCGGATCCCTCGTAATCGCAGATCGGCGGATCAGGCGCTGGCATCCAGCCTGCTTATGAACCGCGCCCCACGGCCCGATAGTTGAAGCCCTTTTCCTTCATCAGAGCCGGGTCGTAGATGTTCCGGCCGTCAAACACCACAGGCTGCTTCAGGAGGGATTTCAGCTGATCGAGGTCCAGCTGCTTGAATTCGTTCCACTCGGTGATCACCATCAGGCCGTCGCAGCCGGCCGCCATTTCATACGGATCCTTGAACATGTGGACGGCCGGTAGGATCGGACGCGCGACCTCCATGGCCACAGGGTCATAGGCGCGTACCTTGGCGCCCGCCTCCGCCAAACGCTCTGCGATGTCGATGGATGGAGCCTCCCGCATGTCGTCGGTGTTGGGCTTGAACGCCAGGCCGAGCATACCAATTGTCTTGCCCTTAAGCCCGCCGAGCATATCAGAGAGCTGGCTCACAGCAGCAATTCGGCGTGAATAGTTCACCTCTGTGACGGAGTCCAGAATGCGCGGGGCAAGACCTCGTTCCTTGGCCATGTAGGCCAGGGCTTTGACGTCCTTCGGAAAGCAGGATCCGCCCCATCCGAGGCCGGCGTCCAGGAAGTGGTGCCCAATGCGCGCATCGTAGCCCATGCCCGCAGCCACCTCCTTCACATCCGCGCCCACGGACTCGCACAGGTCAGCCAGTTCATTCATGAATGAAATCTTGGTTGCGAGAAACGCGTTGGAAGCGTATTTGATCATCTCGGCGGTGCGCAGGTCAGTGATCACGATGGGCGCACGCAGTGGAAGGTGCAGCTGGGCCACCTTCTCTGCCGCCTCGCGATGCAGCGAGCCGATTACTGTCCGGTGCGGGCTCATGAAATCGCCGATGGCCGAGCCTTCGCGCAAGAACTCAGGGCAGGACACTACAGAGAATGCGATTTCACGCGGCTGGGCACTCTTGACGACATCCGCCACCCAATCACCGGTCCCAATGGGTACAGTTGATTTGTTGATGATCACGAGCGGGCTGGTCATGTTCCGCGCGATCGACTCGGCCGCCGCTGCCACGTATTGCAGATCGGCCTCGCCATTCACACCTGACGGCGTCCCAACGGCGATGAAGGCAAACTCGCTTCCCTTCAGCGCCTCGGCGTACGACGTCGAGAAGGTCAGTCTGCCTGCGGCCACGTTGCGTTTCACAAGCTCATCCAGGCCGGGCTCATAGATCGGCATGATCCCTTTCTTGAGATTGTCGATCCGCTTCTCATCCACGTCCAGCGCAACCACCCTGTTGCCCAGGTCCGCAAAACAAGCCCCCGTGACGAGGCCGACATAACCGACGCCAACTACACAGATCTGCTTCATGAAGGTCCTTTTGTCGCGAGCCCGTGCTGGATTTTCAATGTTCTGAGCGCTTATGTGCTGCGCTATCCCGCGCTCAAGCGCACCAATGATACTACGCCTCACTTGGGCGGGCAACTTCTGGTATAGTGACCTCGTGCGCGTGCTCTTCGTTGCAGACGGCCGTTCCCCCATTGCGCTGAATTGGATGCAGTACTTTGTCGAGCGGGGCGACGAGGTGTTCTTGGCTTCCACTTTTGCCTGCTCGCCAGACTTGCCCCTTGAAGGTCTGGAAATCACACCCGTTGCATACAGTGGCTCGAGGAGAAGCCCGCAGGGTTCCCGCGGCGGTTCAGCCGGCTCGCTCAAATGGCGGACTGCTCTGCGCCATCTGCTGGGCCCACTCACTGTCCCTCGTGCAGCCCGAAGACTGCGCGCATTTGCAGAGCGCATCCGGCCGGACCTGGTGCATGCCATGCGGATCCCGTTCGAGGGCATGCTGGCGGCAGACGCCTATGGAGCAGCGCCTCTTCTGGTCTCTGTCTGGGGTAATGACTTCACACTCCACGCCCCGTCCACCGCGTTGATGCGCCACTACACCTCATGGACCCTGCGAGTGGCCGATGCACTACACGCCGATTGCCGGCGTGACATCCGGCTGGCTCGCCAGTGGGGTTTTGCCTCCACCAAGCCCACGATGGTCGCGCCGGGCGGCGGTGGCATCCGAAACGATGTCTTCTTTGCGCCTTCGGATCCGGCTGTCGGCTCCACGATCATCAATCCCCGGGGATCGAGGGCCTATGTCCGTAATGACGTTCTTTTCAAGGCTATCCCCCTCGTGCTGGCGCGGCATTCGAACGCGAAATTCATCTGCGTCGCCCTTTCAGGCGATCGGGAAGCGGCCACATGGATTGAGAAGCTGAGAATTGGGCACGCGGTCCAGCTTCTCCCCCAAGTCCCACAGACTGAATTGGCGGATTTGTTTCGTCGGGCGCAAGTGCTGGTCTCACCCAGTGTTCACGACGGAACGCCCAATTCGCTCCTGGAGGGCATGGCCTGCGGCTGCTTCCCCATTGCCGGTGACCTGGAGTCGATCCGTGAATGGATCCAGAATGGAGAGAACGGACTGCTGGTTGATGCCACAAGTCCCGAGGAACTGGCGCACGCGATCCTCAAAGCCCTGGAAAACGAAAACCTGCGCCGCGAGGCCGCAGGTTTGAATCACCAGCTCATCCTGACGCGCGCCGAGTACACGCGCTGCATGTCCCAAGCCCGGGAATTCTACAAGCGGATTGTTGCGGGCGCGACCTTGACCGCCCGTCCTATGACAGCTCCGTAGGGCCCGTTCGCTGGGCGCGCAGGGACCGCAGCCGATCCGTCAGCTCTGCACGGCGTGCATCTGCCGCATCGCGCACCTCAGCCAGGAAACCCTCGCCGCGGGCGCGGACCTCTGCACGCAACTTCTCGCCGGATTCCGGCGCCAGCAGGAGCGCGACCGTGGCTCCGACAAGAGCGCCGGCAAAAATTCCGATCATGAATCCGAGCATACGACGCATGGCATTCTCCTCGCACTTGCTGCAGAGCACTGCGAGTTGGGCGGCATCCCTTGAGATGCTCCTTAAGGGGCCGACTTTCCGGCAGTGCCTGGCTTCAATGAACGATCAGAGGCATTATAGGCGAAAAGGGAATTCTGTGGAATAATACGTACGCCGCGGGCATCGTGAGCGCGTGAGTTTGCGAGCCCGACGACGAATTACTTCGAGGCTGTCCAGGCGGAATCTGGGGGAAACCGCCACCAACGGCCCCTACCTTAACCGGAGGGTACCATGACCACGACTACTGCTTCCCTGAACACCCCGGCTTTGAATGCCGCGTCTCCCCAGCGCAAAAAGGTTACGACGGCTTCGCTGCTCCAGAAGAAAGAACGTCGCACGCCGATCACTATGTTGACCGCGTACGACTATCCCACCGCTCTGGTCGAGGACCAGGTGGGCATCGATGCCATCCTCGTAGGAGACTCGCTCGGTATGGTGGTCTTGGGTTATGAGAACACACTGCCGGTGACCATGGATATGATGCTGCACCATTGCCGAGCTGTAGCGCGCGGTGCCACGTACTCGTTGCTGATCGGCGATATGCCGTTTATGTCTTATCAGGTCTCCGCCAGTGAGGCGGCGCGCAATGCCGGCCGATTCCTACAGGAGGGCGGGATGGAGGCGGTAAAGCTTGAGGGCGGCCGCGAACGGCTTGAGGCCGTGGGGGCCATCACTAGCGCCGGCATCCCTGTAATGGGCCACCTCGGGCTCACGCCTCAATCGGTGAATCAGCTCGGAGGCTTCCGACCACAAGGCAAGACCGCGGCGGCTGCCAAGCGCCTGCTGGAGGACGCAAGGCTCCTGGAGCAGGCTGGTTGCTTCAGCTTGGTCCTCGAATCAGTTCCGGCGCGGCTGGCAAAGCTGGTTTCGGCACGTCTTTCGATTCCCACCATGGGAATTGGCGCAGGGGTCGGATGCGACGGACAAGTCCTGGTGACTCACGATCTTCTTGGCCTGTTCGATCGCTTTACCCCGAAATTCGTCAAGAAGTACGCCGACCTTCATGGTGAAATGCAGCGGGCGTTCACCGCATACATGGAGGACGTGCAGGCCCGCGCTTTCCCCGACGTGGACCACTCGGTGGAGATGGACGATTCCGAGTGGCAGCAGTTAATGAGTGAATTGGAGCAGTAGAGGGAACCAGCGGCGAGCTTGAGGGACCGATATGGGCAGACAAGGTATCCAGCTTGACAGCATTCTCATCGTTGGGATCGGCGCTCTGGCGACGCTGTTCGCCTCGCGCCTCGGACGCGCCGGCTATTCCGTAGGAATGCTGGGCACATGGCCCGATGGGCTTGCAGCATTGCGCACAAGCGGCGCACGGCTGGTCGATGCAGCTGGCCGCGAACAGCGTGTTCCGGTGGCTGTCTCCGACGATCCCCGTGACTATCAGGGCATCAGGTATGCACTTGTGCTCGTCAAATCCTGGCAGACAGAGCGCGCCGCGCGCCAGTTGGCAGGCTGCCTGACTGAAGATGGCCTGGCTCTGACACTTCAGAACGGGCTCGGAAATCGTGAGATCCTCGCGGCCACACTCGGACTGGAGCGCGTTGCTCTTGGCTCCACAACGACGGGCGCGACACTGCTGGGGCCGGGCTTGGCGAAATCCGGCAGCGAAGGCGTTGTCTCGATCGAGGCGCACGAGCGGCTTGGGCCGCTCCAACAGGCATTGACGGAGGCAGATTTCCAGGTCGAAGTCGTTCAGGACGCTCGCACGCTTGTCTGGACCAAGCTGGTCGTGAGCTCGGCCATCAACCCCTTGACGGCCATCTTGCGCATTCCGAACGGTCAGCTGTTGGAGCGTCCCGCGGCACGCATGCTGCTCCGCGCCCTCGCCGAGGAGACAGCAGCCGTGGCCCATGCAGAGAAGATCAAGCTGACCTCGTCCGATCCTGTCCAGATGGTTGAGAGTGTCGCCCTCCGGACGGCATCCAACCATTCATCCATGTTTCAGGACGTGCAGCGGGGAGCCCCGACCGAGATCGATGCCATTTGCGGCGCAGTTGCCAGGTCGGGTAGAAGACACGGCGTACCGACACCCGTGAATCAGGCCTGCTGGCAACTCGTGCAGGCATTGACGCAGGTCCCTGGCAATAGAGCCGGCTCCACCTCATAGGCGCTCCGCAGCACGCTTCGACTCACTGCGGCTGGTTGTGTGCTGCACCGATCGCCGTGGGGTGAGTTCAGTTCAGCGGAGCAAGCCTACCTGCATGGTAAGATTCGGCAGATTTTGACGGGAGGCAGGTATGCCACGGTGGTTGGCGGCGCTTTCGCTCCTGGGGGCGATCTTCATTCCAACTTCCGCGCGCGCGCAGACACCCATTGCACTCTCCAGCCTGCAGGTACAGTTGTGGCCAGAGTACGACCAGCCCAGCATGCTGGTGATCTACGACTTCCAGGTCGGTCCTGGCACAGAACTGCCGGTAGGCATCTCGATCAGGTTTCCCAAGGATGCAAACCTCGTGGCCGTGGCCGTGCAACGCGACACTGAGACTCTGCTGAATGCAGATTACCTGCAGTCAGTTGGGGTTGATGAATGGCAATCAGTCATCGTGCAGGTCCAGAGCCCCGCAACCTATCGAATCGAGTACTTCCAGCCATTTTCCAGATCGGGCGACCGCAGGCAGTTCTCCTATGAGTGGACTGGCGATTTCGAGGTCCAAGATTTTAGCCTCAGAGTGCGACTGCCCGCGGATGCAACCGTGGTCTCTGCGGATCCTCAGCTCCAACGTGGAGAAAAGGTGGGGCCTACCTATTTCCTAGAGAAAGACTTCGGACGGCTGGCAGCCGGAAGGAATTTCGCCTTTAGTCTCGAGTACTCGCGGACCTCAGAGGCGCTTATGGCACCATCGCAGGAATTACAGCCCTCAAAGCCTTTGGACAGCAGTACGCCGGGCCGCGTGATGCTAAGCAACTATGTGCCGTACATCCTGGGCGCCCTCGGCTTCGTTCTGATCGCAGGCGCTTCCCTGTACTTCTGGCAATCAAGCCGTGGAGGCGCGTCGGGGGAAAAGCGCCGCCATGGCAGCGCGCACAGCGCCGCGCAGGGGACCGGCGATGTGTACTGCAATCAGTGCGGAACGCGCGCTCAATCCGGCGATAGGTTCTGCCGCGTGTGTGGGACAAGGCTGAGACTGCCCCAATAACGCGCGACCGCTAGGCTCCGAAAGCATCACGATTGGCTGTGCCTCCGGATTGGCCGTCACCGGGCGTGCATCATGAACAGGTTGAATCGCCACTCAAGAATAGAACTCGTGAAGTTCGCGACTCGTACGCGGCTCATATCGCTCGAATCGGCAGCGCGAGTGCGTCCCTGTATGCAGTGAGGAGCGCCCGTAATCAACGAAGTAGCATGTCAATGACATGAGTTTGACTTGCTCTCAGCCTGCTCTAATCTGGTCATGTAGAATGGCATCGTTAAGTGGATCTTCCGGGTAAGGTTCAGAGGCAAAGGATGGGACGCTCGAAGTTCATAATCGGTGGTTTGCTGATCCTGGCGGCGGTCGTGTATTTGATCGTCTCCTCCACGCAGGCAAGCGCCGAGTACTTCATGACCGTTGACGAGCTCAAGGCGCAGGGCCAGAGTGCGATCGGAAGGAACCTGCGCGTTTCCGGAGCGGTCGTCGGCGATTCCATTCAGTATGATCCCCAGACGCTCACGCTGACCTTCGAGGTGGCGCACGTTCCTGGAAAGAATCAGGAGGTGGAAGATCAGGGCGGACTGGCTTCCGTCTTGCATGCCGCGGTGGCGGACGCGAATCGCACGCACATCAGAGTTCAATATTCAGGGCCGAAGCCTGACTTGCTCAAGAACGAGGCGCAGGCCATCATGACTGGGCAGATGGCGGCGGATGGCACATTCCACGCCGATCAGCTGCTTCTCAAGTGCCCAACAAAGTACGAGGAAGCCGTTCCCGGTCAGGCTGCCGACGCTTCCTAGCCTGACCAGAACACAGCCCGCTGGAGCAGGCGGCTGAGTCACTTTTCGGGCACCCCACGATCCAATGACCAGACCTGACGGCGCACACTCTCGTCAGGTCTTCTGTTCAACATTCACCGAAGGAATGCGCGGAACCGGGCACGCTGCGAAACGGCCCTCTGTCGGAGACAAGCATGCTGGCTGAGATCGGATACGGCATACTGGTAGTTGCATTCGTCACTGCCATCTACAGCGTTGCAGCGGCCGCCTACGGCGACCGCACGCGATCAGCAGGTGTCGTCGAGTCGGCACGGCGCGCCATGCTGCTTCTCTGGCCGCTGATCACCCTGTCCGCGGCGACATTGATCTACCTGCTGGTAACAAACCACTTTGAGGTAGCCTACGTGCACAAGGTTACGAGCCGGAGCATGCCCGCCTACCTCAAGGTCACCGCCTGGTGGGGCGGCCAAGCCGGTTCGCTTGTGTTCTGGTCCTGGCTGATGTCCGCGTTCGCGTCTCTGGTCGCATTGCGACGCTGGGACCGTGATCGCGAGTTCTTGCCGTGGGTGATCATCGTAACATCCGTCACCACGGCCTTCTTCCTGGGTCTCGTTGTCTTCGTCGAGAATCCCTTCTCTCGCTACTGGCAGACCTCGGCAGGTGAGATCGTCACAAGCATGTTCACACCGGCGAATGCTGCGGTCTTCTACCCCGCGGATGGACGCGGCCTGAATCCGCTCTTGCGGCATCCGGGCATGATCTTCCACCCGCCCATGTTGTACCTTGGCTTCGTTTCCTTTGTCATCCCCTTTGCGTTCGCTATTGCGGCCCTTGTCACCGGGCGAAGTGATGACCGCTGGATCAGGCTCACCCGGCGCTGGACTCTGTGGGCTTGGCTCTTTCTCTCGTTTGGCCTGGTGCTGGGGAGCCGCTGGGCCTACGACGTGCTGGGCTGGGGGGGCTTCTGGGGTTGGGATCCGGTCGAGATCGCGGCACTGATGCCCTGGTTGACAGGCACCGCGTTCCTGCACTCGGTCATGATTCAGGAGAAGCGCGGCTTGCTCAAGCAGTGGAACATGATGCTGATCATCCTGACGTATGCCCTGGTGATCTTTGGGACGTTCCTGACGCGCTCCGGCGTGCTCTCGTCCGTGCATGCGTTCGCCCAGAGCGCCATTGGGCCTGCATTCTTCGCCTTCATCGGAGTCACGTTCATCACCTCCATCGCACTGCTCATCTATCGCTGGCCAGAGCTCCGCAGCGAGACGGAACTCAAGTCGATGCTCTCGCGCGAGGCGTTGTTCCTTCTGAACAATCTGCTCTTCATGAGCGTCTTGGTCGTGTGCTTCTGGGGAGTGATCTTCCCTTTGATCTCCGAGCTCGTCACGGGACAGAAGGTGACCGTTGGACCTCCGTTCTACAATCGGGCTACAGCGCCCTTGTTCGCCTCGCTGATGCTCCTTATGGGCATTGCACCGCTTTCGGCATGGGGCATTTCTTCCATTCGCACACTCGGACGCCTGATGTGGAAATCCATCGCCCTGGCATTGTTGATCACGGCTTTCCTTTTCGTCACATACACGCGCAACGCACTTGCCCTGATCGGCCTCTTCCTGGTCGCCTTCGTTCTGTTGATCACGCTCCAAGAGTTCTCGCGGGCGGCCAGGGCGAGAATGCGTACCCAGGGCGAGAGCTTCTTCACCGCGCTCTGGACGCTTTTTGGCCGCGACCCGCGGCGCTATGGCGGCTATATCATTCACATCAGCATGATGCTGATAGCCATCTGGCTCCTAGGCATCGGTTTCTTTCAGATGGAGACCCAGGCCACACTATCTGTGGACGATGCCATCAGTCTTGGGAACTATCGCGTCAAGTATGAATCCATAGCGCAGTTCAGGGGACCGGACAATCGCCAGGTGACCCGGGCGGTCCTGGGCATATTCGACTCAGGGGGTACCTACCTGGGCGAGCTCCATCCACGCATCGACTACTACGCCGATGCCGAGCAGAACATGACCATTCCCGGTGAACGAGCGACACTGAAGGACGACCTATACGTTCTGCTCATCGACTGGCAGCCGGCAACGGCGACGGGGGCGACGTTCAAGGTGTTCGTCAATCCCTTGGTGAACTGGTTGTGGCTCGGCTCCCTTGTCTTCCTGCTTGGCATCCTGATCGCCGCCTGGCCAAGGCGTGAGGCAGGAAGCGCTCCTGTACGCGTGCGGCGCGTACAACGATCCGATGGCAGCCAGTCAAGCACCACGGACTGACCCCATGTACAATTCACAATCCACACTCGGGATCACTCGATGAGCAACGGGCCATTCGGAGGCAGGACGCGCCTGTCGTCATCTGTGCTACTGGTGCTGCTCCTGGGCATCGCTGTGGCCGTCCAAATGCCGCAAACCGTCCACGCCCAGGAGCCGACGCCCAGCGACGATGAGGTCAACCGCATTGCGCACCAGCTGTACTGCCCGGTGTGCGAGAACACACCGTTGGATGTATGTCCGACAGAGGCCTGCCGCCAGTGGCGCGCCCTCATCCGGCGGCAGCTTGCCGAGGGCTGGTCCGAGTCTCGCATCCAGCAGTACTTCGTCGATCAATACGGCGCCCGGGTGTTGGCGGAGCCGCCGCGGACCGGATTGAACTGGCTCGTCTACATCCTGCCGCCGCTGATCATCCTTGCCGGCGTCGTCATGTTGTTCCGGTCGCTCCGGGCATGGACAGTTCCGGATTCAGAGGAGACTCAGAAGGACGCACAGGAGAAACCATCCGCATCGCAGGCGGATGCACTATCGGACACGTACGTGGCCAGGCTTGAAGACGAGCTCAAGAAGCGGTCTTGATTTGGCATGCCGCAGTGAATTGGGACGCGGCCCGGAAGCGACGAGTGATCTCTCAGGCGGTGGCGAAACAGGACTATTACATGAGCGAGAAGACAAACACAACGCCCGCGCGGCGGGGAGTGCCGGTCTGGGTTCAGGTTCTCATCTGGGTCGGTCTGATCGGGTTGTTGGTGATCCTGGCCATCGGCTTGAATCGCTCGCAGCGCGGTACGCTTCAGCCGGGAGATCGGGTCGGCAATTTCGATCTCACGCCTTTCAGCGGCTATGAGTACAACAGCCAGGCGCAGGTAAGCCTCGAATCACTGCGCGGAAAGGTGCTGCTGATCAACTTCTGGGCTTCCTGGTGCAAACCGTGCGAGCAGGAGGCTGCCGAACTGCGGTCGGCCTGGGCCTACTACAAAGACCGGGGGGACGTGCTCTTTGTTGGCGTCGACTACGTCGATACTGAGCCTGAGGCACGGGAGTACCTCAAGAAGTTCGACATCACCTTCCCAAACGGGCCGGACGTTGGCACGAAGATCTCGCAGATGTTCCGCATCAAGGGTGTGCCGGAGACGTACTTCATCGATAGAGACGGCATCTTGCGCTATGTGCAGGTCGGACCGTTTAGTTCGGAGGGCCAGATCCGGGCTATCATTGATCCGCTGCTTCAATAGGAGGGAGAATGTATCCCGGCGCAACCCTGTTCTTGCTTGCCCTTCTCCTAGGCGTAGGCTTCTTCCTGGCAGTGCCTCTGATGCGGGAAACCGCTTCACCGGCGCAGGATGAGACCCCGGAGGTCTCCGCGCTGTTGGCGGAGCGTGACCGCGTCATCAACGCGCTGCAGGAGCTGGACTTTGACTTCAAGCTCGGCAAAGTCCCGGAGGACGACTACCATGAGCAGCGGACGGGCCTCCTGCAACGAGGGGCGGCCATTCTCCAGAAGCTGGATGAGCCTGTGCCCGCTGCCGCCACAACCTGGAGTACAACGTCCCATGCAGGTGCGCGCATTGGGGAGGCCGCGGCGGCTGGTGCCGGAGGCGTTGCACACGCGTATGGGCCTCTGCCCGATGACAAGATCGAGTCCATGGTCGCCGCGCGCCGCGCTGCGCGCCACGCCGAGTCGGCCGGCTTTTGCCCACGCTGCGGCAAGCCCGTCTTGACAGGCGATCAATTCTGCCCCAACTGTGGTGAGTCGCTGCAATAGGCACTTGAGGTATTGATGAAGTTCTCTTCCATGCTACTGGTCCTGGGAGCCGCCATCCTGCTGGCGGGGTGCAATTTCACGCTCGCAGAGGACATTACGCCGCCGCCTGATTACGTCCCCCCGACACCGATGCCCACACTCGGTGCGCTTTACCCCGCCTCGGCGCCGGACGTGCAGAACGGAGCGGAGATGTTCGCGGAACGTTGCTCGCCGTGCCACGGTGCAACGGGCCTGGGCGACGGTCCGCAGAGCATGCAGCTTCCTGTCAGCGTTCCGGGCATCGGTCTGCCAGATGTGGCGCGTGGGGTTGCTCCTGCCGCGTGGTTCAAGGTCGTCACGCAGGGTAACCTCGATCGCTTTATGCCCCCCTTCGCGGGTGTGCTCAGTGATCAAGAGCGCTGGGACATTGTCGCTTACGCGCTCACGTTGCACACAACTCCGGATGAGATCTCTCGCGGGCGATCCCTGGTCGAAGCCGATTGCGCCGAGTGTCCTTCGGTCTTTTGGGACCAGACGAGAATGTCCGCGCTGTCGGAAACCGATCTCGTGCACATCATCCGCGGTGGCGAAAGAGCTATTCCGGCATTTGCGCAGGGCTATTCGGACGACAACGCAAATGCCGCTGCCGCCTATCTCAGGACACTGACCTTTGCAGCCCCAGTTGAAGTGGCCGCAGAAGCCACTTCACCGGCTGCGGCAACACAGGTTGAAGGCACTCCGCAGCCAGAGGTGACGTCAATTGCCGGCATCGGGAACGTGAGCGGCACGATCAAGATGAGCACCCTGGGCAAGGTTGATGGCCTGACGGTGACCCTGCATGGATTCGATCACGCCGCTGACCAGACCTCCGGACCGCAAGAGGTGCTCACACTCAGTGGCACAGTTGCAGCAGACGGCGCGTACGTGTTCGAAAACGTGGAAATGCCCTTGAACCGCATCTTCCTTGCGGATGTGGACTACGCGGGCATCAAGTATCGCTCCGATTTTGAGGCCGTCGGCGAAGACTCGACGGCAATCAGCCTGCCGCAGTTGACCTTGTATGAACCCAGCACGGATGTCAGTCTGCTCCAGGTTGATCAGATCCATCTCTACACGGACTTTGCTACTGCCGGCACGGTGCAGGTGCTCGAGATCTTCGCATTCACGAATAAGAGCGACAAGGCGGTGATCATTTCGACCGACGGCGTCACCATACCCTTCATCCGGTTCCCCTCCGGAGCGGCGAACCAGGGGTATGAGGCCGGACAGGACAGCGCGCCGTTCGTCACCGCCGACAAGGGGCTTGCGGTGGTACCGAGTGAGAAATCCTATTCCATCATTGCCTTCTTCAACCTGCCCTACGAGAAGTCTCTCGACTTCCGGCAGCCGCTGGTGATCGATGCGCCCTCGATCCTCCTGCTTGTGCCGGACGGCATCAAGGTGACCGGCGAGCAGTTGGCGTCCGA
>Ga0315295_10000821_pt1 | contig 26434 bp, 20 predicted proteins | sample YL17G14_0_MG_FD_204453 | JGI IMG/M metagenome (GOLD analysis project Ga0315295, IMG submission 204453) | Sediment microbial communities from Yellowstone Lake, YNP, Wyoming, USA - YL17G14_0 | ecosystem: Environmental > Aquatic > Freshwater > Lake > Sediment | place: USA: Wyoming | collected... | reverse complement strand
CCCGCAAACACCTCCTGTATTGCCTGCTCCATCTTCGTACCTCCCGGCTGAACCACTCTATTGAAATCGGGGGACACCTTACATAAATCCGTCTTTCTCTTCGATTTGACTGAGGGCAGGGCAAGCCGAATCAATTTATGATTTTCGATCCATTCGACTATGCTCAGGACAGGTTTTTGATTGATGATTGAAATTGCTGTATCGCGGCGGGTGGGTTTGATATAATGCCGCAAGTTTCGAGTTTGGAATGGCAACATTAACGTCTCTATAAGGAGGCCCTGCAATGGAAGGTTTTTACTCTCGTCGAAAATTTCTGAAGACCGCCACCGCCGGCGGCGCGGCTCTGGCGCTTTCGGCGGCAAGCTACTCGCGCGTCCTTGGCGCCAACGACCGAATCTCCATCGGTCAGATCGGCTGCGGCAGCCGGGGGATCGACGCGCACATGGCCGGCATACATGCGCATCAGGACACGCAGAACTTCGAGATTACCGCCGTATGCGACCCGTGGCGGCTCCGCCAGGAAGAGGCCGCCGCCAAGGCGAAGGAATGGTACGGGCGCGAGGCGCGGAAGTTCTCGTCGTACCGCGACCTGGTTGCTCTCAAGGACGTGGACGCCGTGATGATCGCCTCGCCCGACCACATGCACACGACGCACTTAGAGGCCGTCGCAAAGGCCGGCAAGGACGCCTACTGCGAAAAGCCGCTGGCGATGACCCTCGAGAGTCTCAAGAAAGCCTGCGACGCCGTCAAGGAGGCGAAAATCGTCGTCCAGATCGGCACGCAGTTGCGGAGCTTTCCGACGTTTACCGGCTGCCGCGAGCTATACAAGACGGGCGTACTCGGCAAGGTCGGGCGGATCGAGCAGTGCCGCAACAGCGAGCGCCCCTACTGGTACGGGTACGTCAAAGACGTCAAGGCCGAAGACGTGGACTGGAAGGAGTTCCTGGGGGATCGGCCGATGCGCAAGTTTGACCCCCTGCTCTTTTCGGGCTGGTATGGATATCGCGAATTCTCCGACGGCCCTGTGGGGGGCTTTGCCAGCCATTACATCGACCTGGTGCACTACATCACGGGCGCGAAGTTCCCCACGAGCAGCGTCTGCCTGGGCGGGACCTTCACCTGGAAGGACGAGAACAACTTTACCTGCCCCGACCACGTGCAGGCGATGTGGATTTATCCTGAAGGCTTCATGGTCAGCTACTCGACCAACTGCGGCAACGGCAGCGGCAACAGCTTCAAGATATTCGGCGACCAGGGCGAGCTGGATATGGTCAACTGGGAGGCGCCGTTCCTGACCGCCGAAGGAGCCAATAGCAAGAAGAAAGGCCCGATACGCGGCAAAAATCCCGTAAAGGAAGTCGATTGCCCGGAGCATTTCCTCAACTGGCTCCAGTGCCTGCGGACCCGCAAGGCGCCGAACGCCTCCATCGACGCCGGCTACCAGCACGGCGTGGCCGTCATCATGGCCATGCGCTCGTTCGACACGGGCCAGAGAATGGTCTATGACGCCGAGAAACGCGAGATTCACCCGGGGTAAAGTAGTGAGCGTGCCGAACTAAAAAGAAAAACGTCTGAAGACTTTCAGCACGAAACAGGAGAACAAGACGATGAACGCTTTTGAAGACTTATCCCGCCGGGATTTTTTGGGCAAGGGCCTGAAGTTTGGGGCGGCCGGTTTTGCCGCTTCTTACGCTTTGCAATCGCCCGCTGCGACGGCTGCGGCGACCGGCGAGCGATGGCAGATCGGCTGCTACACGCGGCCGTGGGCCAAGTACGACTACCGCGAGGCCCTGGACGCCATTGCCGAGGCCGGCTTCAAGTACGCGGGCCTGATGACGACGAACACCAAGACGGGCCTGGTGATCTCGGTTGACACCACGCTCGAAGAGGCCGAGCAGGTGGGCCGGGAGGCGAAGAAGCGAGGACTCAAAATCCCGTCGCTCTATGGCGGGGATATTCCGGTGGCCAAGTCGATCGAGGCGGGCATCGAAGGGCTCAGGAAGCTCATCGACAACTGCAAGGCATGCGGCGTGGGAAATCTGATGATGGGCGGCGTCGGTAATGAGAAGCTCTACGACGTGTATTACAAGGCCATCGCCGAATGTTGCGACTACGCCGCCGAGAAAGGCATCGGCATCAGCGTCAAGCCGCACGGCGGCCTGAACGCCACCGGCCCGCAGTGCCGCAAGACCATCGAGATGGTCAACCATGAGAACTTTCGAATCTGGTACGATCCTGGGAATATCATGTTCTACTCGGACGGCAAGCTCGACCCGGTCGCCGACGCCGCCACCGTCTATGGTCTCGTGATTGGCATGTGCATCAAGGATTACAAGCACCCCAAGAGAGTTGACGTGACGCCGGGGACGGGCCAGGTCAACTTTGCCAAGGTGCTCGCGCGGCTCGAACAAGGCGGCTTCAGGCATGGAGCACTCGTTGTCGAATGTCTTGAGCCGGGCGACTTGAAGCAGACGCTCGCTGAGGCGAAGAAGGCGCGGCAATTCTTAGAAGAGCTGACCGGCCAGAAAACCTCGCCGTCATCCCAAACGTCCGTTAGCGCACCTCAACTGACGGCGGGTGTCGCAGTCGCCGACATCACGCCGCCCGTCGGTTACCGCATGTGCGGGTACTTCAGCGAGCGCCTGAGCACCGGGACGCTAAACCCGCTGCACGCAAAAGCCGTCGTCCTTCGCCATGGCGAGGTGTCTGCGGCGATGGTCTTCTGCGACATTATCGGCCTGTCGCTGGACGTTTCAAGCCGTGCCCGCAGGCAGGCGGAGGCGAAAACCGGCATCCCGGCGGCGAATATCCTTTTGGCCGCCACGCATTCGCACACCGGGCCGCTCTATGCTGACGCTCTGCGGGAGCACTTCCACTACACGGCCATCGCCGAGCACGGCAGCGACCCGTGCGAGAAAGTGAACTACGCCGACGAGCTCGTTACCAGGCTCGTCGATGTCATCACGCAGGCGGATGCCTCGGCAAAGCCCGTCCGGCTCGAAGCCGGCTCGACCGAGCAGCAGGGCCTCTCGTTCAACCGGCGGTTCCACATGAAGGATGGGACGGTGCGCTTCAATCCCGGAGTCCTGAATCCCGACATTGTTCGCGCCGCCGGCCCAATCGACCCCCAGGTCGGCGTTGTATTTTTCCGGGAGGCGGGGACCGATCCACGCGCCGTCGCAGCGATGGTCAACTTCGCGCTGCATCTGGACACCGTCGGCGGAACGCTCTATGCCGCCGATTATCCCTACTACCTGGAGCAGACGCTGCAGGACAAGTACGGCCAGCAGCTCGTTTGCCTGTTCGGCACAGGTACATGCGGGGACATCAACCACATCGACGTGACAAAAAAGGATCGCCTGAAAACGGATTACATCGGCCGGACATTAGCCGAAACGGTCAGCGGCAAAGTGGAATCTCTTGCGGCCGGTGAGCCTTCGCTGGCGGTACGACTCGGAATTGTCAGGGCGCCGCTTCAGCATTACGGGCCGGAAAAAGTCACCTGGGCGAGCGAGAATATCAGGAAAGTCGGCACCAGCGAGCTGTCCTTTCTCGAACAGGTCGAAGCATACAAGATACTGGATATTGAGATGCTGCACGACCAGCTCATACCGCTCGAAGTGCAGGTATTCCGGCTCAGCCGTGACGTGGCGGTGGTCGGCCTGCCGGGCGAGGTCTTCGTCGATTTCGGCCTTGCCATCAAGCAAGCAAGCCCCTTCAAGACGACGCTCGTAATCGAATTGTGCCAGGATTCTCCCGGCTACATCCCCACGAAGAAGGCGTTCGCCGAAGGCAGCTACGAGACGGTGAACTCGCGGATTGTCGCCGGCGGCGGGGAAATGATGGCCGAGGCGGCGATCCGGCTGCTCAAAGAACTGGGCCGGCAGTAATCTCATAATCACAGGGAGACGTTCAGTGAGATTTACAAAAATGCACGGCCTGGGCAATGACTACGTTTATGTCAATTGCTTTGAAGAAGATATTGCGGACCCGGCGGCATTGGCTCGGGCCGTCAGCGACCGTCACCGGGGCATCGGCGGCGACGGATTGATTCTCATCGGCCCGTCGCAGAAAGCTGACGTGCGGATGCGAATCTTCAACGCCGACGGCTCGGAAGCCGAAATGTGCGGCAATGGAATCCGCTGCGTGGCAAAATACACATACGAGCACGGATTGGCCCGGGCGAGCGGCGCGATTTCCGTGCCGGGCCGGCAGCCGTTTCCCGCGTCACTAAACATCGAGACCGGCAACGGAATCCTGACCGTCGGGCTGGCCGTCAACAAGAAAAATCAAGTCTCGAAGGTCTGTGTGAACATGGGCCGGCCAATCCTGTCACCACAAAATATCCCCGTGAAACTCGCCGGCGAGAAGGTGGTTGACCGGCCTATCGAGATTCTGGGGCGTGAATTGCTCATGACCTGTGTGTCGATGGGTAATCCGCACGCCGTATTCTTCCGCGATGACGTCCGGTCGGTCGAGCTTGAGAAGCTCGGACCCGCTATCGAAAACCACAGCCTTTTCCCAAAGCGGACTAATGTTCACTTTGTTCAGATCGACAAACCGACGGAATTCACCATGCGAACGTGGGAGCGCGGCAGCGGAATCACGATGGCCTGTGGCACCGGCGCGTGTGCGTCCGGCGTGGCGGCAGCGCTGACCGGGCGGCAGGAACGGATATGCACCGCACACTTGCCCGGCGGAGACCTTGAGCTGAACTGGTGCGAGCAGGACAACTGCGTCTATATGACCGGCCCGGCGGTAGAGGTCTTCGAGGGCGTCTGGCCGCAGATGTAAGCGTCAAATGCAGAGCTTCGGCCGATCGCAGAACTGCAAGGCGACACCGTATTTGTTGCAGGTTGAATCGCTGCCGGTGACGTGGCCGCCGATATTATAGGCCCTCAGAACTTTCGCGAAGGCCGCTATCTTGCCGCCGAATTCAAGCAAGCCCGGCGTCGGAGGTATTGAAAGCTCTACCCTCAGCAAGTCACCCTGCTCAATCGTCCTGGCCGTCGTCTCGAAGTACAGGCCACCTGGACCCACATTCACGGTCTGGCCATTATAGGGTTCGTTTGCCGTCGATCCGACTTTGTAAAATGATATGTCGAAATCAGCCCCCTGCCGCCTGTTCCTGCGTTTTTCAGGTCGATCCATCGTGCGCCTCCCTGCAATGCGTTGACAATTCCATTGTCCTTGAACATGAAGGGAAAGAGACATGCAAAACTCGTTCCAAAAACGTCGCGGACAAATACCCCATTTTAACTTCTGTAAGTGTTTATTCGGCACATGGTTACATAGAATCAACCAAGCGTCAGTAATACTCACAACAGAGTGGCCCGGCGATGCGTTGAGAAAAGGCAACGTCGCATACCAGCCATCGTCCACCGCGAGCTTCGTTTTCAGTACAGATTCGACTCTTGTACCTTCTTATCTGACAGAATCTTACGTTTTCTGCTAAATGAACGGCCCTTTTAGTCCGAAGAAGGAAACAGTCGCGTTGTTTTTTTGCAACGCCCGTGCTTGACAAACGTCTGATATGGCCTATCATCGCAGTTATGACGGAACGCCCAAGACAACAGCCGGCAGCACCGGGGGCAGATGATGGTTCGTTGGTGAATAATCATTCCGGACTCGGACCGCTGGGCAAGTCTATTCTCCAGTCGCTTCCGATTGGATTTGTCGCCTTCGACTTAGGATTGAAGGTCATTGAAGCCAATGCGCAGGCGGCAAAGCTGATTGAGCTGGGTGACTTTATCGACAAGTCACTGGCAAAAGGGACGGACGAAAAGATATGGCTGGGCTGGACACAGCAGCTCAATTCGGCGATCTCGATGGGCCAGACCCGCCTGTTTGATGACGTGGCGTACACGTCGAACGATAAAACCAGGCTCCTGCGAATCCTCTGCTCGCCCCTGAATGAAGTCACGACTGCAAGCAATCTCGGCGGCGTTATGATGATCGAAGAGGTAACCGAGAAGATCGACATCCAGAGGAAGCTGGCCAACGCCGAAAGGCTCGCGACCGTCGGCAAACACGCATCGAAAGTGGCCCACGAATTGAATAACCCCCTAGACGGGATACTGCGATACCTCAATTTGGCCATAAGAATAGTCGAGCAGGAAGGCCTCGAAAAGCCGAAGGAATATCTCACGCAGTGCCGGCAGGGACTGATGAGAATGGTGCAAATCGTAAGCGAGCTGCTGGAATTCTCACGCAGCACGTACATGCCACTGGAACACGTGAAAGTCGACCAGATTATCGAAGAGGCCCTCAAAACAATGGAATCGCGAGCGGAGGCTTCGAACATTCGTATCGTGCGAAATTATGCGCTCGGCCTGCCGCAAGTCAGAAGCGGCAATTTGTTTCAGGTATTCTGCAATCTCGCAAAGAACGCACTGGATGCGATGCCGAACGGCGGAGAGCTGAAAATCGCAACGCGTTCGGCGGCGGATAGTACCATCGTGGTGGAGTTTCGCGACACGGGAACAGGTTTGCCGCCCGATACCGAAGCCATATTCGAGCCGTTTTTCACTACAAAAGCCAATGGCAAAGGCACCGGCCTGGGCCTGGCGATATGCAGGGACATCATGGAGAACATTCACGGCCGGATCACAGCCGAGAACGCCCCCGACCGCGGCAGCATCTTCACCGTGTACCTGCCGGTGACAAAGAAAGATATATGAAGAGTTTTGAAAAATTGAAGTTAGGCATACTTTTGGAAAGAAAAAATCTTCTCTTTCGATTTTTTCTTTCTAAAACATGTGGCGTCAGCCATCCCTTGCAGAAATGTATAACATTTTAGACGGCAATAGGTTATGACACAGTACCGAATTATCTTCAGAAAATCGTGAAATCCGATTTTCTGAAATAATATATGCCTGACTTCGATTTTTCAAAAGTTCAGATAAAAGGAATCGGTTAAGGAGTCCTATGAAACAGAAGAACATTCTTGTGATAGACGACGACAAGATCATACTGGATTCGCTGTGTGAATTTTTGTCGCTCGAGGGATTCCGGACGCGCGGCGCCCAGACTGTAAAGAGCGCCCTGGCTGAGCTGGCAGAGGAAAGTTACTGCCTGGTCCTGACGGATGTCAACCTGCCGGATGGAGACGGCCTGGAATTGCTGAACACGATCAAGAACAACTATCCTCAGACGGTGGTCATTGTCATAACCGGCTACGGCACCATCGAAAGCGCGGTCAAGGCCATCAAGCAGGGCGCACATGACTACCTGACGAAACCGGTCATAGACGACGAGCTGCGGCTGGCGGTGGAAAGAGCACTCACCCAGCAGTCGCTCATCAGCGAAAATCAGAGCCTTCGCTCACAGCTCGAGCAGAAGCATCGCCTGGAGAACATCATCAGCCACAATTACAAGATGGCGAAGATCTTCGACCTCGTCGAGGCGGTCGCCGACAGCAAGACGACGATCTTGATGGCCGGGCCGTCGGGCACGGGCAAAAGCATGCTGGCGCGCGTGATCCACCACCGCTCAAGCCGGCGTGATAAGCCGTTTGTCGAGGTAAGCTGCGGAGCGCTGCCGGAAACGCTGCTTGAAAGCGAGCTGTTCGGCCACGTCAAAGGCTCGTTTACCGGCGCCGTCAGCAACAAAGAAGGCAAATTCCTTGCCGCCGACGGCGGGACGATTTTTCTCGATGAGATTGGCAATGCTTCCGCCGCCCTTCAGGCCAAATTCCTGCGGGTCATAGAGGACAGGCAGTTCGAGCCTGTCGGCAGCAATAAAACCCGGACCGTGGACACCCGTATTATTCTCGCGTCGAACCGCAACCTCGCCACGGAAGTCCAGCAGGGCCGATTCCGGGAGGATTTGTACTATCGGATCAATGTCGTGACCATCGAGCTGCCACCGCTGTGCGAGCGAGTCGGAGACGTCCGGCTGCTGGCGGAGCATTTTTTGCGGCTGTACTCGGCGCAGCATAACAGGGACAAGCTCGGCATTATTGATGAGGCCATGGTCTATCTGGAACGCTATTCATGGCCCGGCAATATTCGCGAGTTGGAGAACGTGATCGAGCGGGCGACCCTGCTGAGCAAGACGAAGTTCATCGGCCCCGACGACCTGCCCGATACAATCAAGCAGGAACAAAGCCGGCCCGCCGGGCAGTACAAGCCGATGAGCCTGAAGGAAACACTGGCCGGGCCGGAAAAGGACATTATCCGCCACGCTCTCCAGGCCAACCACTGGAACAGGCAGGAGACGGCCAAAGCCCTGGAGATAAACCGCACGACATTGTTCAAGAAAATGAAGCATTACGGGCTGTATGCCGAGGCCGAGCAACTCGGCCTGGCCTGATAAAACGGCGGCATGGATGCCCCCTTACCCGGCGGTTTTTAAAAACCCCTGCTTTTTTGCGGAGGGAGGGGAGAAGGAAGAGAAAAGCAGGGGTAATATCGAAAAAAGCTACTCCTTTATTATAGCATTTTTCCCTGCCGGGTCAACAAAAAACTCGGTAAAACGTCGCAAAAAAAGGCTTTTTTAGCTTGAGAAGCCATTTCAGCTTTCCAGACTCAGGCAAGAATGACGTGACTTCTCGAAAATCCTGCCTCGCTGCTGCAAGAGCACGGGACATCATCGCCTGAGTCTCAAATCTTGATGAACGTTTTCTTGCGATACATCCACCACAGGATCAGCCAAACGACCGCAAACCCCGCCACGGCCCGAATGAAGGCAAACCAATCTCCGGTGAATTTCTCCAGACCGCCCACAAAAATGCCGCCAATATCGCGGAAATTGATCAGGTGGGTCGCCATATAGACGGCAATGGCATTAGCCCCGATAACCACAAAGCCGAACGACCATTTTTTCAGGCCCCATACGTCGATGACGAGGTAGAATATCGCCAGCAGCAGGTAGCAAAGGCCGCCCGAATAGAGCACGAACGAGCTGGTCCACAGGTGCTTGATAATGAGAAACCAGCGGCCCCATATCAGCCCCACCACCAGGCAGCCAACGCCGGCCGCTATAAGCCCCAAGATCTTCACCTTGTCGCTCTTGTTCCAGCGCAGCAGGTGCCCTGCCATCACTCCAAGCATCACTGTGCAGGCGAACGTGATACCGCTGAGAATCCAGGTGTAAGGCGGATCGGTTCCGTCGATGAAGGGGCCGAGAATGAGCCGGTCCACATAAATTGCGAAGTTCTCATCCGGCGTCAGGACGCCCGCGCCGTGATTGGGTACCGGAACCAGCGCCATCAAGGCCCAGAACACAAGCAGCAACGCCGCCGTCGCGCCGATCTGCCAGTTGAGCCGAAGATTGAGGATCAGGATGGCCGCGATGAGATACCCCGCCGCGATGGACTGCAGGGTATTAGAGTAGATGTGCAGCTTCGAAAGGTCGTATTCTAACAGGTTCCCCTGGGCGATCATGCCTAAGATAAAGAGAATCACTGTTCGCCTGATGACGTGCAGATAAAGCTTTTTCCTGCTGTCGCCGCGGTCGATGCGTTTCTGGAACGAGAACGGCATGACCACACCGACGATGAACAAAAACAGCGGCATGATCAAATCTTCGAACCGGAACCCCTCCCATTTGACGTGCGTAAGCTGCATCTTTATCCACGCCGTCGCGGGACAATCGCACACCTCGTTCAAGCTGGCAAAGATGGCCCCCCCGCCGATAATCCAAACCATATCAAACCCGCGCAGCGCATCAATCGACATCACCCGCACATGCGTCTGCTGTTCACTATCCCGCATGTCTGTTTGCCCTTCGTCTACCGTCATGTGGTGTTGTGGCACATCGACCCCAAAGAATCGCCGGGGAATATGTTCTCCAATAGTCAATCGTAAATCGTCAATAATCAATGTCGACTGCCCAGGACAGGATTTGAACCTGCATGAGATTACTCTCACCAGCCCCTCAAGCTGGCGCGTCTGCCAATTCCGCCACCTGGGCCCTTTGATTTACGATTTACTCCGTCCAAAGAAGGCCGGATCTTCGATATCGACTATTGGCCCCGCTGGTGCGGGGATACCGGTATTATTGATGTTTGATGAGTAATTGTCAATTTCCAATTTTGAGATTCAGCAAATTGCCTGCAAGTTACATCCCCTTTTGGTTATTCCACAGCAAGACGTGCAGGCGCTGGCAAAAGGTGAAACCCATTTGCTTGCACAATTCGGCAACCATCGGCGACTTGACCAGGAGTTCGTCCCGCGTGGCCGCCTGGGGCATCAGCATGACTTTGTCCCGATTGACGTTTCCCAATTTCTTGATCGTATCTTCTATTTCCGGCAGGTCGGCTTCGGAATCGACCACGAATTTCAATTGGTAGTTGTAATTGTCTATCAACTGCCTGAGAACAGCGAGGTCAAGTCTCGATGCCTCGTGAATCGCCGCTGATTTCGCATCGTCCGGAACCGAATTGCTCAGTTTCGGGCTAATGCTCACTAAATCGCACGGCATGTCCGGGATGTATGCGATGCCCGCCGTTTCGATTGTGATGTGCTTGCTGGCGGCCTTGAGCCCCCCTACCAACTGTGGCAAATCCGAATGGATCATCGGCTCGCCGCCGGTGACGACCACGAACCTGCAGGGCCACCGCTGCACCTGCTCGACTATTTCAGCAACGCTATACGGCCGCCCTGCTTCTTCGGCCCAGGCATATTTCGTATCGCACCATCGACATCGCAGGGGACAGCCCGTCAGACGCACAAACACACTTGGCACGCCGGCCAAGAATCCTTCACCCTGCAAAGAATAGAAAATCTCACTTACTCTCATCGCATGTCGTATTTCATATGTTGCATATCGTCCTCAGTACTGGCCATCTCCATCCGTCAGCACGGGGCTGCCGGATCGACTTTGAGGCTGCCACCCACTCCACTTCGACATTCGTTATTCGATGTTCGTTATTCGATATTCAATAGGGTCTTTCAGCCCGGCCTGAGCAAATCCTCTCAGCCTAAGTCTGCACGAGTCGCATCGGCCGCAGCTTCTGTCCTGCCGGTCCGGGTCGTAGCAACTGTGCGTCAGGGAGTAGTCAACGCCGAGCTTTGTGCCGGCGAGGATAATCTGGGCCTTTGTCATCTCTATAATCGGCGTATGGATGCGGTATCGGCCTTTGCCTTCGACAGCAGCCGCGGTGGCGAGATTGGCGGTCTTCTCGAACGCGGCGATGAACTCCCTCCGGCAATCGGGATAGCCGCTGTAGTCGGTAGAATTGACGCCGATGAAAATATCGAATGCACCCAACACTTCGGCCCAGGCGAGCGCATAGCTCAGGAATATCGTGTTTCGGGCCGGCACGTACGTCGGTGGAATTTGGCTCGAATTGTCCAAATCGGCCCGGTCTTTGGGCACGTCAATGGCCGAATCAGTCAAAGCCGAGCCCCCGAATGCCGCCAAATCGATAGCTATCACGCGATGCTCAGCGGCGACGAGAGATTCGGCAACTCTGCCGGCGGATTCAACTTCGCACTTATGGCGCTGGCCGTACCTGAAAGTCAGGGCATAGCACGCAAATCCTTCCTCGCGGGCAATCGCCAGAGTCGTCGCCGAATCAAGACCACCGCTCAGCAATACTACTGCCTTTTTACCTTTCATTGTTCGTCCTCAGTTGCCGGGTAGCGCCGACGTTCGGCATTCCAGCCCGACACCGCCCTACCGCCCTTTCGGCCAGGAATTCCCGCCTGCTCAGAGCCTTTGTATCAGATTCCACTTGGTATCCTCCGGATCGAAGAATTTTTTCGTTCGGCGACAAATTCCGTTCCCGAAAACTCCGGCAGAATTCTAACGAGCCGCCCGGATGTTGTCAAAACACCCATTTCTGCGGATAGTCCTGAGAACAGGTTTTTGCTCCGGGGCCTTTCTTGCCCCTTGTACGGAGCAGACATTTGGATTATATTATGTTGGAAGGGTTTGTGACAGAGACGTAACGATGAGCAAAGCGGTAAAAAAGTTGGAATTGTTCGATAATCCTCATCCCGAGCGCGATTATCGTATAACAATCAGATGCCCGGAGTTTACCAGCGTCTGCCCCCGGACGGGCCAGCCGGACTTCGGTGAGATTCTCATCGAATATTGCCCCGAGAAGTTGTGTATCGAGCTCAAGAGCCTGAAATTCTACCTGCAAAGCTACCGGAACAAGGGTATCTTTTATGAGACCCTGACAAACGACATACTGGACGATTTGGCCGGCGTGTGTAAACCGCGATGGATGAAAGTGACCTCCCGATTTACACCTCGCGGCGGGATCACCACTGAGATTGTCGCTGAATATAGAGCGGAGAAATAGGTCAAGGTTCATTAGAGGTGCGAAAATGGCGATTATATTTCATTGCGAGCATTGCGGCAAAAAGATAGAGGCGCCCGACACGGCCGGAGGCAAGTGGGGTAAGTGTCCGTCATGCCACAACAAACTCTACGTCCCCGGCCTGGACAACGACGAAGAGCTAAAGCTGGCGCCGCTCAATGAGAGCGACCGGGAAAAAGAAAGACAGCTCATGGCCGAAACATACAGGCTCACCCAGGATATCCTGAAGGAAAGAGAGATTCCGGAAGGTTCAACGGAATCTGCCGGGGCCATCTATGACATGAGCGACAGCGAGCTGAGGCGAAACGTTATCACCTATCTTCGGCAAATGGCGCACAGCGAGCTGGACGAAGCGGACCAAACGGCCGCCCTGATAGCTCCCTTTGGCCCCAGGGCCCTGGAGATTGTTGACAGAATAGCCCTCAGTGAGATACCTGAGCCGGAATTAGCTGATATTCCTCAGCAGATCCTCGCAGGCTCGATCAGAGCCTTGCGAAATACGCTCGGCTGATCCTCAGGAAATTTTACAGCCCGGCCAGTCACGTCCGAAAAAAAACCGCCCTGCGTCTTCATATCTCGCACAATTTTTCACGGCCCACGCAAGTCGAGCCCCTGCCGGCGTCCCTCCATTTTGTCACGGCCAAACTGTTTCTTATATTTTACGTAGAAATAGTGGAGACAACTGGATCGAACCTCAGAGAAACTTGGAGGGAAACAGACTATGACCCGGGAGACAACAGCAGTCCATGTCACCCACGAGACAGTGGGTAAAGTCGGCGGCATTGGCGCCGTCCTGCAGGGATTCTTTACCAGCAAATCCTATCTTGATGCAGTCAAACGCTCGATACTCGTGGGCCCCTTATTCACCACAGAAGGCTCGGTATTCGAGCGGTTGGGCGAGAATAGTGAGGTGCTTTATTCATCCATCGATGGATTCGTGAACACGCCGTACGCCCAGGCTTTTGCGAAGATTGAGAGTTTCTACAACGCCGGCATTGTTTACGGCAGACGGACATTCGTTGACGAACGTACAGGCATAAGAAGCTCGCCGGAGGTCGTGCTGGTGGACGTCCGACACACGGACAAGGCGCCCATCAATGAATTCAAGAGGCGATTGTTCGAGGAATTCGGCATCCGCAGCGATATCTTTGAAGATCTGTGGGAGTACGAGCAATATGTCCGGCTGGCGCCCGTTGCCATCGACGTGCTGGAAGCCATTGGCGCCGCCGAAGACTCGACGGTCATCATTGCCCATGAATTCATGGGCATGCCCACCGCCCTGGCGGCCATTCTCGAGCCACAGTGTCACTTCAAAACCCTTTTCTACGCGCACGAAGTCGCCACGATGCGTCACATCGTGGAGAAATATCCCGGGCACGATACGATGTTTTACAACGTCATCAAGCAGGCCCACAACGACGGACTTCACGTCCATGAAGTCTTCGGAGACCAAAGCTCATATTTCAAGCATGCGCTCGTGGAGGCCTCGAAATACTGCGACCGGATATTGGCTGTGGGCGATTACGTCGTGGATGAACTGCGTTTTCTCGCCCCGGAATTCGAAACAGCCGAAATCGACATCGTTTACAACGGCATCCCGGCCTATCAGATCAGCGTCGCTGAGAAGCTCGCCTCCAAGGAAAAACTGCAGCGATACTGTGAAAATCTGTTAGGCTACCGGCCCGATTTCGTTTTCACACACGTCACGCGGCTGGTACGCAGCAAGGGAATGTGGCGTGATTTGCGGGTGCTCGAACACATCGAAAAAGAGTTCAGAACCCAAAGCAAAACAGGCGTGTTGTTTGTCCTTTCGACCGAGGTCTCACAACGGCGCACGCCGGACGTTCACAATATGGAGTCCGCATACAACTGGCCCGTGGCCCATCGCGAAGGCTGGCCGGACCTGTCCGGAGGCGAAGCCGGGTACTACACCGCGGTGCAGGAATTCAACGCCAGAAGCAGGAACATCAAAATCATTTTCATCAACCAGTTCGGTTTTGACTCCAAGAGGTGCGGCCACCGGATGCCCGCCGAGATGGAATTCATGGACATTCGCAAGGGCTCCGACGTCGAATTCGGCCAGAGCATCTATGAGCCGTTCGGAATCGCTCAGATTGAACCGCTGACCTTCGGCGGGATATGCGTCTTCAGCAGCGTCTGCGGATGCTCAGGTTTCCTGCGGGACACAACCGGCGCCGAAGACGTCAAGAACGCCATCGTCGCCGACTACACCAACCTGGAAACTCACACCTATGCGGACATCGAGGACCTGCTGCAAATCGATCGCGTGACGCGAGACAGGATAGAGGCCAGCCAGAGCGAAAAGGTGGCGATGCAGATATGCTCGCGCTTGCCGAAGAACGAGGCGGAAATCGAAAGCATGGTCCGGAGCGGCTACGAGCTGGCAAGGAACATGAGCTGGGACGTAGTCGTGAACAACTACCTGCTCGGCAGCTTACGAAAAATCCCGGAGAAAGTCCGTCTGTAACACATCGCCCCGGGCGTCTGGCGCCGACACCAGGGCACAATGATTCCGTATGGGTGGATCAGGCCAGGAACGACTTGACAGACCGCCGCAGAGCCGTTAAATTACGCGGTTGTGGGCAAGGCCGGGAAAAAACCATTAGTTGGAATTTTAGGTGGCATCGCATCAGGCAAGAGCACGGTTGCGCGCGAATTCGCCAAATTGGGCTGCAAAGTAATCGACGCCGACAAGATTGTCCACGAGCTGCTCGAAAAAAAAACCGTCAAAAAAGAAATAACCGCCGTATTCGGTCCATCAATTTCGGATTCTAAAGGGAAAATCAGCCGCAGGAAACTGGCGCACGTCGTCTTTGCCGACCCTGACAAGCTTGCCTTGCTCAACCGGATCATTCATCCCCATGTCCTGAAGCGTACTGAGCTTCTAATAGAGCGGTATAACCGCCAGGACCGGGTCCGGGCGGTCGTCCTGGACATGCCGTTGCTGGTGGAAGTCGGCTGGGCCAAGCGGTGTGATTGGCTCGTTTTCGTCAATTGCCGGCCAAAAACAAGGGCTGAAAGGGCTAAAAAAATAGGTTTTGACAAAAAACAGTTCAAAATCAGAGAAAATTTCCAAATTTCTCTGGACAACAAAGCCGGCATGGCCGATAATACGATTGAAAACAATTCTGACTTCTCGGCTTTAGTCAGACAGGTCGCTGATATTTTCACGGATATTACGGATAATAGGTAAGCGGGGTTTTTACCGACCACTCGTTTCTCGTGTCGCCCGTTTTTGGAATTTAGGTTTTGTTTCTACGAATCACAGTTCAAATCTTGTTGAATTCCTGCGGAAAGATTATTCAGTGAAATTGTAGCTCAGATGGATGCGTCAAACCAGCGTGAGTTCCACAAGGGTAACAACGATTTTCCTCCGTATGGAAAAGGAGTAATGATGGCTAAAGCTGCAAAAGGCACAGGCAAAAGACGTAAGTATCATAAGAAAGAGACGGCGGTCGAAGAGCAAATCGCCGTGGACCAGGAAGAGCTGCCCCAGCCGGGAAACGAAGCGGCTATGGCTATGGATGCGGCTACGGATGCAGGTATGGATACGGGTATGGGTACGGGTATGGGTACGGGTATGGGTACAGAGGAGAAGGTCCCGGACGTGGAGAGCGAGGAGGAGGCCCTAAGCGTTCAGGAAGCCGATGATGAAGAATCCACCCATGCTAAGTACGAGCGGATCAAAAAAGGTAACTTGTACTTGACCGATTTGCAGAAACTGACCGTTTCCGATCTGCACGAGCTGGCCAAGAAAGAAAATATTACGGAATACAGCGCCCTTAAAAAGCAGGACCTGATTTTCAGAATCCTCAAGGAACGGATCCGCCAGAATGGGCTGATGTACGGCGAAGGTGTACTGGAAGTGCTGCCGGACGGGTACGGATTTCTGCGGAATCCCACGTACAACTATCTGTCATCGCCGGACGACATTTATGTTTCACCGTCGCAAATCCGACGTTTCGGCCTGCGAACGGGAAACATAGTGTCCGGCCAAATCAGACCCCCGAAAGATTCGGAAAAGTATTTCGCCCTGCTGCGAGTTGAAGCGATCAACTTTGAGGATCCCGACAATCTCGCGGAAAAGGTCGTGTTCAGCGACTTGACGCCTCTGCATCCCGAGCACCGATTCATCCTCGAAACGTCGGCGGATGAGCTCAATATGCGTATCATCGACCTGGTCACGCCGGTGGGCAAGGGCCAGCGCGGTCTGATCGTGGCCCCGCCGAGAACGGGTAAGACGATTTTGCTGCAGAAGATGGCCAACGCTCTGAGCACCAATCACCCCGACGTGAAACTGATCGTTCTGCTGATTGACGAGCGGCCCGAGGAAGTGACCGAAATGATGCGCAAAACTGCCGAAGACGTCGAGGTCATCAGCTCGACGTTCGATGAGCCGGCGTCACGCCATTGTCAGGTCGCCGAAGTCGTGATCGAAAAGGCCAAGCGGCTCGTCGAATACGGCGAAGACGTGGTCATCCTGCTGGACTCCATCACACGCCTCGCGCGGGCGTACAACACCGAGATGCCGCACTCGGGCAGAATCCTGACGGGCGGCGTTGACGCCGGCGCAATGCAAATGCCGAAGAAATTCTTCGGCGCCGCCAGAAACATCGAAGAAGGCGGCTCGCTGACCATTTTCGCAACGGCCCTTATCGACACCGGCTCAAAAATGGACGAGGTCATCTTCGAAGAGTTCAAGGCCACCGGCAATATGGAGCTGCACCTGGACCGGCGGCTTGTGGATAGACGCACGTGGCCGGCCATCGACATCAGCCGCAGCGGAACCAGACGGGAGGAACTGCTGCTCGACCCGAAGGAGCTTCAGCTCGTCTATCGGCTCCGAAGGGTCCTGAGCGAATTGAATCCGGTCGAAGCCGTCGAGCTGCTCAAGAGTCGGCTCGCCAAGACCCGGACCAACGCAGAGTTCCTGATGACGATGAATCTCGATTAGGCCCGGCGCGTAAGCTTATTTGCCTTCAGAACAGATAACAACACCCTATTTTGTGTTGAATTGTCTGCTTTACATTCGTCTTTGTGTTGATTAGGATAAGATTCCGGCGACTGTGTTGTGCCGGAATTTTTTATGGGCTACCGTCAGAATCGGATACGCCATGGCTGAGCAACTCTCAAAAACGTATGAGCCTAACATAATCGAGCAGCAGGCCAATCAGATATGGTCCTGCCAGCCTTACTTTCACGCCGAGGCCCACCCCGACGGCGACGGGAAAAAAGCCTACACCATCGTCATCCCGCCACCCAACGTGACGGCACCGCTGCACCTGGGCCATGCGTTGAACAACACGCTGCAGGATATCCTGATTCGCTTCCGCCGGATGCAGAGCTACAACACCCTGTGGATGCCGGGCACCGACCACGCGGGCATCGCCACGCAAACGGTCGTCGAGAAGCGGATTCTCTCGGAAGAAGGAAAACGCCGGACCGACTTTCAGCGGGAAGATTTCGTCGCCCGCGTTCAGGCGTGGAAAGACGAGTACGAAGCTCGCATCATCAGCCAGTTGAAGGCGATGGGCTGCTCGTGCGATTGGCCCCGGACGCGGTTCACGATGGACGAGATCTGCGCCAAAGCGGTTCGCAGCGCATTCTTCAAGCTCTTCAAAGACGGGCTGATCTATCGCGGCAAAAGGCTGGTCAACTGGGACCCGGCCACGCAAACCGTCCTGGCCGACGACGAAGTCGAGCACGAAACCGTGCAGGGGCATTTCTGGTATCTGAAGTACCCGCTTCTCGAACCTGTTGAACACGTTGAACACGTCACGGTGGCGACGACGCGTCCGGAGACGATGCTCGGCGATACCGCCGTGGCGATGAACCCGAATGATCCGCGTGCAAAATATCTTGTCGGCAAGAAGATCAAGCTTCCGATTGTCGGACGCATCATCCCCATCATCGCTGACGAGCACGTCGTTTTGCCTGACCCCAACAGTGAAGATGAGAAGGCCCGATTTTCCACCGGCTTTTTGAAAGTCACGCCGGCCCACGACCCCGACGACTGGGAAATCGGCCAGCGACATGGCCTGGAAGTCATCAACGTCATGGCGCCAGACGGCTCGATTAGCGACAAGCATGGCTGGACCGATTGGGACCAGATCAAAAACACCGATGTGGAAAACCTTATCGGCATGGACCGCTTCGAGGCGCGTGAAGCTATAGTTGAGTGGTTCAGGCAGGAAAACCTGTTAGAAGATGTTCGGCCATACAGCCATGAAGTCGGACACAGCTATCGCAGCCACGTCCCGATTGAGCCCTATCTGTCGGACCAATGGTATATCGCCGTCAAACAGCCGATTGAGCATTTGGCTGACAAATTCGGTTCTTGCCTTATCGAGGGCACGGATGTGCCGGTCAATTCTTTAGCCGGCCTGGCCCTCAAACCGCTGCTCGACGGCCGTCTGCGATTCCTCCCTGAGCGCTACGCAAAAACCTACCAAACCTGGCTGGAGAACCTCCGCGACTGGCCCATCAGTCGCCAGCTCTGGTGGGGACATCAGATTCCGGTGTGGACGTTGGTTTTGACTACGGCTCATGATCAGAGAGAGTATGAGCTTGATGATGCTTATATACAAAGGTATCTAAATCTTTTCGATGACTTCTTGACATCTTGTCAAATAAAGGAAGATGTTGCTTACTATAGATCAGAGCGATTGATAGAAGGGTATTTTCCATATTATGTTTGTGCTAAAACCCCAAAAGCTCAACAAGCACTTGACTTATTATCGAGAATTTCACAGCATCGCGGCACGTCAAGCATTAAGTTGGTAAAAAAATTCAAGGTTGATAATGATGAATTTAAAGAATTATTTGGCGAGAAAGCATTTACTGCTGCAAATAAAGTAATGCCTAAAATTATTTCTCTTAGTAGAGATGACGATGTCCTCGACACGTGGTTTTCGTCTGCGTTGTGGCCGTTCAGTACGTTGGGGTGGCCGGACGAGAGTCCCGACCTCAAGACGTTTTATCCGGGGGACGTGCTTTGTACGGCCAGAGAGATTATCACGCTGTGGGTCTCGCGGATGGTGATGATGGGCCAGTACTGTGCGGGCGATATCCCGTTCCACGACGTGTATATTCACGCCATGATCCAGGACGGCGAAGGCCGCAAGATGTCCAAGAGCCTGGGCAACGGCATCGATCCACTGGTGGCCATCGACAGTCACGGCGCCGACGCGATGCGTTTTACGTTAGCCAGCATGGCGACGGACACGCAGGATATCCGTATGCCGGTGGTGGCCATGACGCTGCCGGACGGGCGCCAGGCCAACACCTCGCCGAAGTTCGATATCGGGCGAAACTTCTGCAACAAGCTCTGGAACGCCTCGCGGTTCGCCCTGATGAACCTTGAGGGCATCGACCCGGCCGCCTTTGATGCCGGAAAAATGGATATTACCGACAAGTGGATTCTCTCCCGCTTAGCCAAGACGATTTCCGAGGTCACAGAATCTCTGGAACAGTTTAAATATAGCGAGCCGTTGGCAAGCCTTTACAGGTTTTTCTGGAACGATTTCTGCGACTGGTATCTCGAGTGGGCCAAGCCTCGAATGCAGGACGAGCAGAAAAAACCCATCGCTCAAAATGTTCTGGCCTATGTACTGGACCAGACGCTGCGGCTGCTGCACCCCTTCGTGCCGTTTATCACCGAAGGGATATTCCAAAAGCTCAACGAGATCGCCCCGGCCAGATACCTCAAGGGTCTGACGAAGGCGGAAAACCCCCGTGCGTTGGCCGTCGCCGAATGGCCCCGGAAGATTGACTCCATGCTCGAGCCGGACATAGAGAGCCAGATTGAAACCGTTCAGGCCGTCATTCGGGCCATCCGGGACATTAGAAACAGCAGGAATATCGCCCCAAAAGAACGCCTGATTGTGTCTGCTAAATCGCAGCAGGAAACGGCGGACGTTCTGAATCGAAACGCAGAGTTAATCGGGCAGTTGGCAGGCGCGAAGGAATTCCAGGCCGGGGCCGACGTCGAAAAACCCGCAAACGCCGCCGTCGCAATTGCAGATGCGACAGAGGTTTACGTTCACGAGGCAATTGACCCGGCGGCCGAGCTACAGCGATTCGAGAAACAGAAGCAGCAGATAGAAAAAGCCAAAGAATCGCTGGAAGCCAAGCTGGGTAATGAGAATTTTCTGACAAAAGCCAAACCGGAAGTCGTAGCTCAGGCCAGGGACAAGCTGGCCCAGCTCACGGAACAGTTAGAGGCCGTTCAGAAACATTTGTCGGAATTGAAAAACAGCGGATGAGAAAACTCATACACGTACACCGGATAGAGGTGATGCCAAAATGGAAATGGAAGCTGAACTATCGCGTATAATCATCAACGAAATGTCCGACCAGCAGGTGATTGTCCTGAAGGAGCGTCACGGCAGCCGAAGTTTCCCCATCGTGATCGGCATCGTCGAGATTTTTGCGATCGACCGCCGATTGAAAGGCATCAAGCCGGCCCGCCCGATGACGCACGATCTGCTGGCCAACATCATTGAGAATCTCGGCGCGAAAATAGAGAAAATCGTCATCAGCGACCTGCGCCACCATGTGTTCTATGCCACCATCCACTTGAGCCTGGACGGCCGGATTATTGAGATCGACTCCCGCCCCTCCGATGCGATTGCCCTGGGTGTAGCCTCAGACGCCCCTATTTTCGTTGAGGATCACGTGTTCGAGCAGGCTTCTCAATGAGGAAGGTTGAGAGAATCAGCAAGCCAACCCCAACGCACAGCAGGCTGTCGGCGATGTTGAAGGTATGCCAGTGATAGCTTCGGTAATAAATGTCGATAAAGTCACGCACCGAGCCATCGTTGAAGACTCTATCGTACAGATTACCGCAAACGCCGGCGGCGAATAGCCCCAGGGCTATATGCACAAGTCTTTGCCGCCCCCCCCCGAAAAGAAAGACCGCGAAGATAGCCAGTGCAGCGATACATGAAACCGCCGTCAGAAAATAGGACTTACCCGCGAACCAGCCAAACGCAGCGCCGTTGTTCAGCGCCGGAACGAACTGCAGGAAGCCTTCGATAACGGGATATATCTCACGGGGCCTGAGCCAGTCGAAGATGGCCTTCTTGGTCCATAAATCCAGCGCCAGTCCCCCCACCATCAGGGACCAGAACGCCAGGTGCGCTGTTGAATCCGGCAGCACAAGGGGCCCCTGCTTGGGAAAAACCCGGCTGAGAATAAACCGCGATTCGCTCTGTTCTGTCTCGATCTGGGCCATACCTGGCGCTCAGTCTATCGTGTTAATCGTCCGTAATAACCATCTGCTCCCATCTCATCAATCGGCATGGGATTATATCATAGCAAGTGCCGCCGTCAAAACCTTTTAACGCCGGCGGAAATTTTGTTCCCGGCGCCGGTGGCTAAATGTTTGACATACCTGATGCGAGATTATATCATATTCACAAAATCGCTGGGGCCATAAGATGCAGACGAGGTAGCACCTCGTCTTTGTTGTATCAGCGGGAAAGGTTTCTTGGCTTATGACGAAACGAAAAGCGACGTTGGAAAACAGGCCGTTCGTGCTGATCATCCGCGACGGCTGGGGGTATAATCCGAATCCGGCCGAAGATAAGTATAACGCCATCAAGTGCGCCCATACGCCGGTGGATGATATGCTGATAGCCGAATTCCCGAACTGCCTTGTCCATACCAGCGGCGAAGACGTGGGCCTGCCCGAGGGAACGATGGGTAACAGCGAAGTGGGACACCAAAACATCGGAGCAGGCCGGATTGTGCCCCAGGAATCCGTAAGAATCAGCAAAACTATCCGGGACGGGTCGTTTTTTGAGAATAAGGAGTTTGGCAAGGCCGTCGAATTCCTGAAGAACCACAACGGGAAATTGCACATCATGGGCCTGTGCAGCGATATCGGCGTCCATTCGCTTTTGGCTCACCTGTACGGCCTGCTTGAATTGGCCAGGAAAAACGGCGTCAAGGATGTCTTTATTCACGCCTTCACCGACGGGCGGGATTCGCCGCCGGATAGCGGAGCCGGGTACATAGCCGACATCGAGAAAAAGGCCAAAGAAATAGGCGTGGGCAAGATCGCTTCTGTGATGGGCAGGTTCTACGGGATGGACCGTGACAGCCGGTGGGACCGCGTACAGAAGGCTTACGAGTGCATGAGGATAGGCAAGGGCATCAAAGCCGCCAGCGCCGCCGAGGCCGTGGCCAAGAGCTACCAGAGCAAGGTAACGGACGAATTCATCGAGCCGACGTGCATCGTCAACGAGGACGGTGAGCCGATTGCAACGATCCAAGACGGCGATAGCGTCATCTTCTTCAACTTCCGCGGCGACAGGCCGCGCGAAATCACGCGGGCGCTGGTTGACCCGGATTTCAAAGACTTTCCGAGAACGGCCAGGCCGGATATACATTTCGTGTGTTTGACCGAGTACGACGCCACGCTTCCGGCGCCTGTGGCCTTTCCCAAGTTGCCGAAAATGAAGAATATCCTGGGAGCGTACTGGGGCTCGCTGGGACTCAAACAGTTTCGTTGCGCCGAGACGGAAAAATACGCGCACGTCACCTTCTTTTTCAACGACTATACCGAAAAGCCCTTTCCCGGCGAGGACCGGCAAATCGTGCCTTCGCCACGCGTTCGCACGTATGATTTGAAGCCGGAGATGAGCGCTTTCGAGGTGGCCGAGGTCGTGCTGGAAAGACTGGATTCGAACAAATATGACGTGGTTGTGGTCAATTTTGCCAATCCGGACATGGTCGGACACACGGGTATATTGTCCGCGGCGGTCAAGGCGGCCGAAACGGTCGATCAATGCGTCGGCCGGATACTGGATAAGGTCAAGAGCCTCGGCGGCATCGCACTGATCACGGCCGACCACGGCAACTTCGAGAAAATGTGGGACACGGAAAAGAATATGCCGCACACGGCCCACACCATAGGCGATGTGCCGCTGATCGTATTCGACGAACGCTATAAAGGACGCAAGCTGCGCCAGGGCGGCAAATTGGCCGACATCGGCCCCACCCTGCTGGAAATGATGGACTTGCCGAAGCCGGAAGAAATGACCGGCCAGAGCCTGCTCGAACAGTAGAATCATCTCAAGAAGAATCTTGAGGCAATCAGATGACTACTAAGCAACCAAGTAAAATGGCGATAGAAGCCGGCAGATGCCTTCGAAAGGCCGTGTGGGAAGAATTGTAGCGAAAGGCATTGCTTGGCCAGTACGTTATCATCAGCCGCAACGGCAAGACCTGCCGCGTGTCCGCCAAAGAGGCCCTGAAAATGGCCAAGAGCAAATAAGGTCTGGTCCAAACTATGTTGTTTTAGATTTTTCCGCCGGCGATGACGTTGCGGCGTTTCACTTTGTGTTACAAAACTCATAAAGGCAAAAAACGGCGGAGAAATGAGTAAGATATCCTCTGATATACCTGATACTATCTTCCTGACATTATTGGGCATCGTTCGGGTGACGTTATAATCCACGTTCTTAAAAAGCCGGACTGTCCGTGGCGCCTCCCGTCCTCCGCCCAGCTCTCTGAAGATATAGGGCAGCTACTCCCAGGAATAGCCAGAACTCGATTATCTGGAAGCACGCTAGCAACCGGGCAAGGCCTTGCGGAACTAGGTCGCCATAGCCGACCGTAGCCCCAGTAACGACACCAAAGTAAATAAGGGTGGCGATACTCCTCACGCATTCTCCATCAGCCGAAACCACTTGCCCACCCAGCGGAATGGCTGCGCGGTACGAAAATGCATACAGAAGGGACAGGAATACATAGCCGATTGGGGTAACAAGAAATCCGAAAAGCATTGAGAAGCCAAGGTTGTGAGCGCGGGCACTAACTAGGTCCGCTGCCCAATTCCATACCCAGACAATTCCAAGGAAGGGACCCATCGCCAACGGAATGAAGTAAGGCCAGGACGTACGCGGCCTGACTATGAAGAGAACTACAAGCGAAGCAGCGATCCACGCCCAGAGGCAAGCAATGGTAATGTACAAATAGGTACGGGGCGACTTGGACTCTTCCAATCTCAATCCACCCTCCCCCTTCTCACCCGAATACGGCACCTCAGGAGGTGGCGGATCATTCTCCTGCGCAAACCGGAAAGTGTTTTGCAGTGAACGGACGTAACAAGCGTTAGACATGCGAGGAGGGCCTCTATGACGTGCAAGACAAATTTGTGGCCCCTGGAGGAGGTACTGATTTCAAACAGCTTGTCCTCAACGAGTGTAAGCATCTCACACCTGTCTTGCTCTTCACAGAACTCGACCACCGTCTGCCAAGCGTCTCTTCCCATTTCGGTATCAGGGTCCAAGTCCGTTGTGTCGGCCGCCTGCAAGAAGTACTTCAGCGCAAGGTCAGGGTCGAGAGCAAGAGCTTCTCGAATTACACGGCTGTCGTACCTTCGCACCCGCAGGGCAATAGACAGGACGAGGTTCTTCCTGACATAGTCAACGTACTCGGTCCCCCAAGTTAAAAGGTCTCGCTTGAGAAGTTCAATTCGGTGCTCCTGCGATTTCGTTTGGTCGTCCACTACCTGACGCGGGTATGGGCTAAGCACCTCGGCCAGGCTTTCGATCATTCGTCTGGTGCTTGCTCGTCCATCCTCTGTGTTGAGAGCCATTGAATCAGTACACTGGGCCAAGTCCCGGAAGACTAGCGTGAAGAGGGTCTCTCCTTCTGTACGGAGGTCGCGATGCACCCATGGATTGGCGTGCTGATTGAGGAGAACCCTAAACCCAAGAACATCGTCAGCGTCTATCTTGCTAAGGAGGCGATCGAATACGGTCCCTGCTCCTGAATCCAGTATAGCTGTCACGCCTTCTTTGAAGTGCTGCTCCCAGAGAGGACATACGCCAGAGTTGAGAAACAGCCTGACGTGTGCTTCCCATATTTCGGACATCCGCGCGGGAAACTCTAAGCAAAATCTACGCTGGCCATGTGGCAGCAATCGGTCCAACAATGTTCTTAGCAATGGGGAGTCCAGGCATTCTTTGAGTGTCCCAGCTTGTGGCATCTCTATTCCCAAGCCCACGACCGGCAGGTAGGGCACTCGGCCAGAATCCCCAACCCTGTTCATGAGAACCCTGAGAACGGGAATACCGTTGGGCTTGGAAAGGAATGCTATCTGGCATACGCCACTTTGTCTGGGGCCCTCAACTGATATAATCCTACGGAATGCGTCATATACAACACTGTCAAATTCGTACATTCCATAAGCCCGGCCAAGATTCGACACACTCGCCTTAACTCGTGGGGGAATGCGGGTGTTTGTCTCGAGTTCAAGGCGATCCAAGACGGTGTCTACCAATAGCGGCCCAAAGGGAGGCAATTTCTCCCAAGCATTCCCGAACGTGTCAGGACTTACGCCCAACTCCTGCGCAACATGGAGCAAGTGTTTGTGGTCAACGACCTTAGACCGGCAGTAGCAAAGGAAAAGACCACCGTTCGCAGGAACTATCAAGACCTTTGCGCCCAAACAACAGCAAGAGACAAATGGTGTATAAGCATCACCTTCTTGAGCCATAGCCTCGATAGCGCACGCAATACCTCCGTGCGCCGCAGCGCACTCTACTGACCCCCGAGAGGTTTGCCTTGCCATGCGACAAAAGTCTGGCAGATTGGTTAAGGTCCGTCCAGAAGCATCCGAGACCTTTGCAATCTTTTCAATGACGATGTCCTCACCAGACGGTCCTTCGTTCTCTGGTGAAATTAAAGATAGCGCAACTTTGCATTCAGCAAACATGGCATCCCTCACACTGGATGACTGCGGAGTCTGTCGAATTTCACCTAAGAATTCGTCGCTCACTGGGACCCAAACGCGCGTAGATTGCTCACACCTACATAATACAATCCGTCAAAAAATTGTTTCTTATACAAGATTCTTGTTTTGACCGTTTGTAACCTCTGTATGTGCAGCATGTTACGAAGCTTTTCCGTTAAATGAACCTTATGGTTGCGGCCGAGGCCGAAACTCGACACAACTTAATTTATTTTAGATCACGATCTCTTGGATGTCAAGACAATTCGACTCAAACTTAGGGCTTTTACCATAAGCTTTTCCGTAGCAAATCCTTGTGTAGCCAGAAGCAGGTGTCTATCGCCTCCGTCAGGCCACCCAACAAACGATAGGAAAGAAAATCCGGATGGTCCGGC
>Ga0315295_10000819_pt1 | contig 26450 bp, 22 predicted proteins | sample YL17G14_0_MG_FD_204453 | JGI IMG/M metagenome (GOLD analysis project Ga0315295, IMG submission 204453) | Sediment microbial communities from Yellowstone Lake, YNP, Wyoming, USA - YL17G14_0 | ecosystem: Environmental > Aquatic > Freshwater > Lake > Sediment | place: USA: Wyoming | collected... | reverse complement strand
AGCCTCCCGCCTATCCTCCGCAAGGAGAGGCCTGTGAGGAAATGGCGCCGGTGGCAAGACTGGGCCAAACCATCTCCCCTTGCGAATCTCTCCGGGACAGGCCCGACCCAAGGAAAGAATAACCGCCTTAGGATGATGATCCGAATTCCTTCAGCCGGAACCCCATAGAACAGCACCTCTCTCTTCCCAGTTTTTTTCGGCCATGGGTTCTTTCCTCAAAAACTGGGGGCGGGCAAGGACGGATTTCTGCCCATCCAGACGGCCTATTTCCCCGCGAGATCTCCATAGGAGCTTGAAATTTATACCAATTTAGGGTACATTAAAAATGGCTCCTGGCGGAATGATCGAGCTGGTTCGCATCGAGTGAAATCCTCCAAACCATGGACCAAGCACCACGGAGGGGTGTTAGCCCTCCATTTCCACGCGCGGGAAGGCGATGTACAAAAAGTTTTACGGTTTTTCGGAAGACCCTTTTGCCCTCAACCCCGATCCCAAGTTTCTTTACTTGGCCGTCGGCCACTGGAAAGCTCTTTCCTCCATGATGTCCGGGATCAAGGAGCGGAAGCGCCTCATCGTGATCACCGGAGAGGTGGGAGTCGGAAAGACCATTCTGATTTATGCCCTTCTGAAGGATCTGACCGAAAAGATAAAAACCGCCTTCATCTTCAACCCCAAGCTTGATTTCAAAAGCCTGCTCAAAACGATTTTCCAGGACCTGGAGATCCCCCTTGAAGGAAAGGAAGAAGATGTCCCTTCGCTCATGCTTCAGTTCACCAAGTATCTCCAGGAAAGGCTGGCTCGCGACGAAATCGTGACGGTGATCATCGATGAATCCCAGGGCCTGGAAGAAAAAGTCCTGGAAGAGGTGCTGGGTCTGGCCGCCCTGGACCTTCCTGCGGCGAAGGCCTTGCAGGTTCTGCTGGTAGGACAGCCGGAGCTGGAGGAAAAATTGAACTCCCCTAAGCTCCGGCATTGGAAGGAAAAAATCGCCATCCATGGGCAGGTCCGGCCGCTGACCCGCGAGGAGGGCAGAGGATACATCCGGCACCGGCTGAAGTTGGTGGGGCGCAGCGTCTCCGAGGTCTTCACTTCCGAGGCGGTGAATCGTATCTGGGAATTTGCCGGGGGGATTCCTCGGGTGATCAATTTGCTCTGCGACCGGGCCCTCCTGATCGGGTACACCAACTCGAGCCCCATGATCGATTCCAAAATTGCCGATCAGGCGGTTCAGGATTTCAAGTATCTGAAAACCTCGAAATCCGAAATCCTGCGCCCCGTTTCCTCCCTCATGAAATCCCGTTATGGGGTGGGGGTTCTCCTTCTTTTACTCATAAGCCTGGGATTTTTCGCTTTCTTTTACTTCGATTTCTCCTCCCCCCCCGGGAAAGCGACCGGCAAGATACCTCCCCCGGAACAACGCCCACCGGAGAAACCCCAGGAAGCCCTGGAGGCGAAAAAAATACCCCCCCCTGCGGGAGAGGTCACCGAAGTAAAAAAGGATTCCCCTCCACCCGTAAAGCGGCCCATTCCGAAACTCGAGGGACAAGCCATTCTGGTGAAGGAAGGCTGGACTCTTTCTTCCGTCGCCCTGCAGTATTTTTCAGGAATCAATAATAGTCTCCTGGATTTCATGCTGGAAGCCAATCCTGAGATCACGGACATAAATTTGATCTTTTCCGGGCAAAAGATCAAAATCCCCCATATCAGCGAGGAGACTCTTCTCCAGCGGGGTTCGGATAACCGGTATCAGATCTATTTGGGGACTTTCGCCACCGCCCAGGAGGCGGGTCGGTATAAAGATGAACCGGCCCTGAAAGAAAAGAGTCTGAAAGTTACTTCCCGCCGGGTCTCTCCGCGGGAGGCCTGGTACAGGATCGTAGCGGGACCTTTTCAAACCAGGGAAGAGGCCCTGAAATCCATTCAAACCCTGAAAGCAAAAAAGCTGTTGCCCCTCCTCGATTGTCTTCCGAGGAAAGCGACCTGATACCCTATTACCTATCTTTCCATGTATCCAACTCTGGAATTCGCGGCCATCTCTTTGTCTTTGATCTTTTTTATCGTGGACCCTTTGGGTACGGCCCCGATTTTCCTGTCGATCACCGAAGGCAAAAGCGCTCAGGAGAGGAACCGGACGGCCTTGCGGGCCAGTGTGATTACTTTTTTGATTCTGCTGGTCTTTGCCTTCGTCGGAGAGTGGATCCTGCGGCTGCTCCGGGTGACCATCAGCTCTTTTCAAATCGCCGGCGGGATTTTGATCTTTATCATTGCCCTGAGCATGCTCCAGGCCCGCAGGTCCCGGGCTAAGTCCACTCCCCGGGAAGAGCATGAGAAGCATGAGGGAGAAGACGTGGCCGTATTCCCCCTGGCCATTCCCATGCTCAGCGGCCCGGCGGCCATCACCACGGTGATGGTTCTGATCAACCTCTCCACCTCCCCCCTGCAGAGGGCTCTGGTGATCCTGGCCATCTTCCTGACCTGCCTGCTCACCTACCTGATTTTGAGAGCCTCCGGCCGCGTGCTGGGCCTGCTGGGCCAGACCGGCATCAACGTCCTCACCCGCCTCATGGGCCTCCTCCTGGCGGTCATCTCCGTCCAGTTCGTCATCGACGGGATCAAGGAGGTTTTCCTGCAGATCACGTCCGGAAAATAGCCCTTCCGGATCCTTTCTTTTTTCGGCCACGGACTGTTTGAATGATCGGCCATAGCCTTTAATTGCAACATTGCAAGCCTGACCCCTTTTCCAAAAGAAGAAGGGGGTGGATCTGCCACCTGGCGGTAAGAAGATCCACCCCCCGGGGAGAGAGGTTCTACTTCCTCAAATTCGCGGGAGTGATGTAATTCTGGGGGAACGGCTTTCCGTTTTCATCTGCCACCCAGGCCGTTTTCCCGTCTTTCTGGTACTGCGCCTGGAACAGGGGCCAATATCCGGGGTAGATTTTCCAGGGATTTTCCGGATCACACATGATGCGGGAATGGAAAAAAGGCTTGATGCGTTTGGTTTGATATTTCATCTTTCCCAGAGAGTAAACGGTTTCTACTTCCTCCATGGCCTTGATCAGCTTCTCCTTGTCTTCCACTCCGCCGGCTTTTTCAATGGCCGCTTTGAAGTGGTAGATGTCGGCGTAGGCGATATGAACATGAATCTGCAGCGGAATCCCCAGCTTTTTTCCCAGGGCGATGAAAGGAAGAGTCTTTTCCGTATAAGGAATATCTCCTTCGCAGAACATAGAGATAATTCCCAACCCCTTCCCGCCGGTCATCCTCCAGAAATCAGCGGTTTGGGCAACCCCTCCATAAAGAACCGTGGGAATATTCTTGGCCGCTGAATCGGACCATTGTTTGGCGTAGACCTCCGTGTCCGTAAACCAGGAGCTTACAAACCAGATTACATCGGCCTTCTTGGTGGCGATTTCCTGCAATATGGGAAGATACATCGTCCCCCGCGCTTTGACGGGTTTGCTGTAAACGACCTCCATGCCGTATTTCTGCTTGGCCGCCTCTTCCCAGGTCGGAAGCTTGAGGTAGTCAATCCCTTTGCGCCACATCTGGGTCCAGGCCAAGTCTTCCCAGAGGAAAGCAACCTTCTTGGCTTTCATAATTCCTTTAAAGATATTGTTAAAATAATTATCGAGCCAGGCATAGTGGGCGGGTTCCGGATCCCAGTCCCGGAAGCAGAATTTGTACTTCTCATAGTTGTCGACCACCTTGGCCGTCAATTCCTCGGCCATGGGGCCATTGAAGACCAGGATGTGGGGATACTCTTTGTAGAGAGCCGCTGAATTCTCCTGGGCCGCCAGGCAAATCTCGGACCGCCCTTCTACGGAGACGAAGCTTGCCTTGTTCTCCATGATGAGCCGCCGGGCCGATTCCACGGACAAAGAAGTATCTCCCTTGCCATCGAGGACCACATACTCCACCGGCCGGCCCAATATGCCCCCGGCCTTGTTGATCTCCTCCACGGCGTATTTCTGGATGTCCATACAGGGCTTGGTTCCGGGGGAGGCGACGTTCCCGACATAGCCAATGACGATCGGCTTGCCCTTCGGCTGGGCAAAGGCAGCGGGGCTGGATTCCAACCATACCAGCGAAAGGACCGCCAGGAAAACAACTCCCAACTTAAGCCATCTTTCCATTGCTCACCCTCCTTATTGGTTATTTTTTGAGGCTCTCGGTCCTCGGACAACCAGGCGTAAAGACCCAACCGCAGAGAGCGCAGAGACCGCGGAGGAATTTTAAGGATAAAAATCGATCTACACCCAGCCCCATAATTGACCATCCGGTTTGCAGGGGCGATTCGCGAATCGCCCCTACGATTGGCCAGATACAAAGCTTGATGATCTCGTAAAAAGTCGAAATTCTATAGAATTCGTCATTCCGGCGAAAGCCGGAATCCAGTTATTTCAAGATGTTCTGGACCCCGGCTTTCGCCGGGGTGACGCTTCAAGAGACTTTTTACTAGTCCATCAGGCTTGGAGTTTTTGATTTTGCGAACTCTGCGTCCTCTGCGTGCTCTGCGGTGAAATGTATTTTATTCTTTCCCGAGATATTTCTTCCGCACGTACTCGTTGTCTTTCCCGACGGTGCTGGAGACCCATTTGATCCGGGGGGGGGATTCGGACATTTTCACGAAGTTCGTGTTGATCACGAATTTCCCCAGGTTCTCATCCTCTACCTCTTGGAAGATTTTGCGAATGGCAAACTGCTTGCTCTCCATGGTCATGGGGGGAGTCATCATCTTCATGACAATGGGCACCCCTCCCCCTCGCCATTTGGACCGGGCGGATTTGGCGCTGTAGGTCAGAGCCTTCTTCACCAGCTCATCGGCGGTATATTGGAGGGTTTTTTCTTCAATCTCCTTATACAAAACCATGGCTTGGTCCACTACATCCGGGATCCGGTCGGGCGTGTGTCTCCAGTCATCCTCCAAATGCCAGAGCCCGAGAACCTTTAGAAGGGCGCGGAAGTCATGGTCCCGTGGAGCAGCGATCACCACATATCCATCCTTGCATTTCCAAAGGCCGTAGGGATAGAGAATAAAATCCAGTACCCCGATCCGGGGCCGGGCTTTCTCCCAGGTATATCCGATGGTCGCCGGAAATCCAACCATGTTGGAGTAGGCATCCATGGTGGCGATGTCCACCATCTGTCCCTCTCCGGTCATTTGCCGATGAACAAGGGCGACGGTTCCTCCCAGGGCGGCGCTCAAACCGGAGATATACCAGCCGGCCCACATTCCGGCTCTCAAAGGCCAGTTATACGGCTCGGGGGCGTTTGCCGGGTCGCCCACCTGGGCTGGAAGGCCGGATCCTGCCTGACAGGTAAGATCGGAATCCGGGAGACGGGCAAATTGCCTGGCTTTTTCGGTGTAATGGCCATAAGGGGTAATGGCAATGTAGATAAGGCCCGGGTTCTTCAGGCTCAGCTGGCGGTATCCAATCCCCCAGGAATCCATCTCTCCGGGGAAAAAAGTCTCAATGACCACAGCCGCCTTTTCAGCCAGCCTGGCAAAATCTTTCCGGTCCTGCTCCGAATTCTTGAGGTCCAGGGTCATGTACCTTTTGTTCCGCCCCTCCACCAGGAAAGGAATTCCCACCCCTTTGACGTTGGCCCCGTAAGGAGTGACCTGGCGCATGGGGTCCCCCCCCGGCGGCTCGATCTTGACAACTTCCGCCCCAAACTCGGCAAAGAAACTAGCCGCAATGATGCCGGAAAAATTCTCCTGGCTCACATCCAGGACCAGGACCTCGTTCAGAACCTCGGGTTTCCCTTCCGGGTTCATGACCTCAGCCAGGGTTTTCCCCCAGGAAGCAAGGTGCTCCTGGGTCTTCCCCGAAGTTACATAGCGGGCGTATACTTGTTCCTTCTCCCCTTTGCCGCTCACTTCTTGCCCTCTCTTCCGTAGTTAAAGATGGGATCTTCGCTCAGGTTATAATAGACCGGAGGCTTGAGGCCGGGCCGGTCGTCAAAAGTGCCGATGACGTTTTTCTTCTCCAGCTCCGCAATCTTCTCCTCGGACATTTCCAGAAACTTTTTCAGAACCAGGCGATTGTGATAACCGATCGGCCGGGCGATCCACTTGGTGCGCGAGGGGGTCTTGCTCAACTGCGCTGAAGGGCCGGCCATAACGAACTCTCCGTACATCTCATCGTTGAAGAGAATAACGCTCCCCCGCTCCCTTCGCCAGGGGTCCTGGTAGATCTGGTAGTCATCCAAAACCTCGGCCGCGGGAAAGTTCCTTTCGTTGGCCAGCTTAACGACCTCCTCCACCCCTTTACCCCTCAGCCATTCCGCCACGATCTTGGTTAAGGCTTTCGCCGGTTCCGGTTTCAGCCTTTCGAATGGATCGGTGTATGCTTTCTCTTTCAGCAGATCTTCCCGGCCCATGGCCCCGCAGAGGGATTCAAATTGTTTCCCCGTGGCGCAGGCCAGGGCCATAAATTTTCCATCCCGGGTCTTGAAAATGGAAGCCGGCACCATGGTCGGGTCGGTGTTGGCCGTCCGCCCGATATCCATTCCCGACAGCTTGAAGGCCGTAAAGTTGGACAGAAGGCGCATCAGGGCTTCGGATTGGGCCAGGTCGATGTACTGCCCCTTCCCGGTTTTATTCCGGAAATAGAGGGCCATCAAAATGGCCAGGGCCCCGAAATTTCCGGGGATGAAGTCGCCCAGGTAGTCGGGCAGTTTGTAGTACTTCTCGGTATCCGGATAACCGGTGAGGCTCAAAACGCCGCTGGCCGCCTGGGCCAGAAGGTCCCAGCCCGGATAAAAACGAAGGGGGCCGTACTGCCCGTAGGTGGAGCAGCTCAGATAAATGACCTTGGGGTTGATCTTGCTGATTTGGGTGTATCCCACCCCCCAGGCTTCGGCGGTGCCCGGAGCGAAATTTTCCGCCACCACGTCGCACATCTGGGCCAGGCGGTAGATGATGTCCTTGGCTTCGGGGTGTTTCAGGTCCAGCCCGACAAAATATTTATTCTGGGTCACGAAATGCCACAGGGGATTGGAGTGCTTCCAGTACTTTCCCCAGTAGGTGGCCGGCCTCCACAGGTCCCCGTGGAAGGGAAGCTCCAGTTTGATCACCTCGGCCCCGTAATTGGCCATGATCCGGGTGGCGGTGGGACCGAAGATGACGTGAGAAAAATCCAGGACCCGGATTCCCTTCAGGACCTCCGGCTTCTGGTTGGTCTCCGAGGGATTGAAGAGCCCGGCCGTGTAGGAAAAATAATCTTCCATGCCGCATCCTCTTGCCTTTTGTCTTTTTCTTTCGCTTTGCCCTATGCTCTCTGCTCTTTGCCCTATGCGCTATAGTCTTTGCCCTATACGCTATGCTCTATGCCCTATGCTCTATGCGTTTTATCTTCCCAAGTAGGCCTTCTTCACCAAATCACTCTGCATCAGGCTCTGGCAGTTCCCCTCCAGCACCACCCTCCCATCCTGCATGACATAACCCCGGTCGCCAATTTGCAGAGCCCGCAAAGCATTCTGCTCGGGAAGGAGAATGGTGATCTTGGACTCCCGCAGCTTTCCGAGGGTTTCATAGAGATTGTCCAGGATCACCGGAGCCAATCCCAGCGACGGCTCATCCACCATGAGCAGCCGGGGAAGGGCCATCAGTCCCCGGCCGATGGTCAGCATCTGCTGCTCCCCCCCGCTGAGGAGGCGGGATTGCATTTGGGCCCGTTCTTTCAGAATGGGAAATAGACTCATGATCCATTCCATCCTCTCTCTCTTGCTGCTCCAGGCATTTCCCGGGTAAGCTCCGAGGAGAAGATTCTCCCTCACGGTCATAAAGGGGAAGAGCCGTCTTCCTTCCGGAACTTGAACGATCCCTTCGGCAATCACCCGGTGGGGAGGAAATCCGGTAATCTCTTTTCCTAAAAACGAGATGGACCCGGAACCGGGTTTCATCATCCCCTGAATGGTGTTTAAAAGAGTGCTTTTCCCGGCTCCATTGGAACCCAGAATGGCTACTAGTTCATTCTCCTTGACCTGCAGGCTCACGTCGTGCAGGACCGGGATGACCCCGTAGGACACATTGAGATTCTTTACCTCGAGCATGATTGCCTCATTGAAGAATCCGATTAGAAATCTGTAGGGGCAACCCTCCCGCCCTGGCGGGATTGCCCGGAATCAGGGCGGCCACAGGGGGCCGCCCCTACCTTTTTTCTTTTGGCTCTATGCTCTCTGCTCTTTGCGCTTTCAATTACAGGTTCCCTTCTTCCACCCCGACCCGAGGTAGGCTTCGATGACCCTATCGTTGTTGGAAATCTCCTCCGGAGTCCCCTCGGCGATCTTCTCTCCGAATTGAATGGCAATAATCCGCTCGGCCGCTTCCATGAGGACCGCCATCACATGCTCGATCCAGAAGATGGTCAGGCCGAATTCCTCCTTGGCCCGGGCGATGAGGTGGACCGCTTTGGTGGCCTCTGCGGGATTAAGCCCGGCCATGACCTCGTCTACGAAAAGAAGCTTGGGAGAAGTAGCCAGGGCCCGGGCCAGCTCCAGCATGCGAAGTTCGAAGAAAGTCAGGTCCCGGGCCAGGATATTTCGTTTACTGAAAAGCCCCACAAATTCCAGGTAATGGGTCGCTTCCGCGCCCGCGTCGTCCAGCCCGCGGTTGACCCGGTTTTTGCCGCATAAAGCGCCGGTGACCACGCTCATGAGAGCCGTCAGTTCAGGGAAGGGCCGGGGAATCTGGTAAGTCCGGCTGAGCCCCAGATGGCACCGCTTATGCGGGGGCATGCGGCCGATGATCTTCCCTTCCATTTCAATCTCGCCCCGATCGGCGTATAAGGACCCACAGAGAACGTTAATCAGGGTGGTCTTTCCCGCACCGTTGGGGCCGATGAGACCCACCGTCTCCCCTCTGCGGATGTCAAAGCTCAGATCATGGACGGCGGTAAGACCTCCAAAGCTCTTGGTCACATTGCGGACTTTCAGGATCTCAGACATCTTGCGCTATCTCCGTACGTGCAAGGTTGGCATATACTCGCGGTAGCGGCGTTTCCGGTAAAGCCCGAAGAGACCCTCCGGGAGGGCAAAGAGGAGAACCGTCAGGATGACGGCGAAGACCACGGGCTGGATGGGCCCCATGGTGACGATGAGGATCATCTCCAGGAAGGCGATGAAATAGCCTCCGGCCACGCAACCGAAGACCTGCGCCCTTCCCCCGATAAAGATCACCAGGAGAATCTTGATCATGAAGCTCAGGGGGAGATAGGTGATTCCAGCGAAGGTCCCAAAATAGTGGGCGTAAAACCATCCGATGACCCCGATCATCCCGGAGGCGAAAACGAAAGCCAGGATCTTCACTTTATTGATGTTGACCCCGATCCCGTGAGCCACTTCCTCCCCGTCATTGATGGCCGCCATGATCAGGCCATAGCGCGATTTGACAACTTTGTTTACCACCCAGAGGTAAAGGAGCATGATGAACATGGAGATAAAGGCGGCGATGAGGAAATTGAGCTTGACCATGCCCGTGCTCACCAGGGTCTTAATCCCGGCCAGGCCCACGTCCCCTTTAAAGGTATCCGTGTAGATGAAGGTGATTTCCATGAAGACCAGGGGCAGGAGCAGAGTTAAAAGGACATAATAGAGCCCCCGGGCCACGATCACCAGGGGAGAGAAGAGCAAGGCCGAGACCAGACTCGCGATGACGGCCAGGGGAAGGGTTGCCAGCGGTCCCCATCCATAGGCAATGGACAGAAGAGCGGCCGTGTACCCTCCCACCCCGATGAAAAAGTTGGGGCCAAAGTTCATCCGTCCCGTTCCCAGGGTCATCAAAGCGAGGGGGATGGCAATGGCCGCGTAGAGGTTGGCGGAGATCACTGTGTTGAGGAGGATGGGACTGACAAAATAAGAGATAATGGGAAAGAGGATCAGGAAGGCCGACCCGATGAGGGTGTTTCGCCAGTACCGGGGCTCCAGAATCCAGTCCCACTTCTTCCCTTGGCAACGGATGATGATGCGGTCTCTTTTGATTTCCACGTCTACCATAGCGCCTCACTCTTGGCGATTCCCTGCGGTCTAACCATTAGAATGATCATGACCAGAATCAAAGCCGAGAAGTTCATGAACCGGGGTTCCCCCAATACGAAGGATACGAAGGAATGGGTGAATCCGATGAGAAAGCTGGCGATAATGGTCCCTTTAATATTCCCCAGTCCCCCCAGAATGGCCACCAGGATGGCGGTCGTCATGTAGAGCGAGCCCATCGTCGGGTCCACGGCCCAGACCGGGGCCACCATGAGAGTTCCGATGATGACCGGAATCAGGATCAGGAACATGGTGAGGGTATAGAGAGCTTCCACGTGGATCCCGATGAGCCGGCTGCTGTAAATATCCTGGGAGAGGGCCCGGATGGCCAGGCCGATCCTGGTTTTGAGAAAGAAAAGGATGAACAGAACGGTCAGGAGGATGGCGATCGCCGCCCCCGCCAATAACTGATTGGAGATGACCGCCGTTCCGAATTCCGTGCTTCCCTCGATGAGGGTGGTGTTAACGTAGACCCCGGCCTGGATGGGATACTGGTAATTCACCGCCTGTTCCACGACGATGGATACCAGCAGAAGCCCGGTCAGAATGATCTCCTCCCGGTCCACAAATTTCATGATGATTCCCTTGTAGATAATATAGGAGATGACAAACTGAACTACCACCATTCCCAGGAGAGCCGGAATCAACCCGAAGCCCAACGCTTTCATGAACATCCAGGTCAAATAGACGGTTAGAGTAAAGAGGTAGGCGTACCCGAGGTGGAAAATCCGGAGAACCCCGCAGATGATGGAGAATCCCAGGGATATGAGCAAATAAATGGCCCCGAGGACAAATGCGTAGATGAGGACGACTTGCAGGGTTTCCCACATTTTTTCGTCTCTCCCTTGTCTAGAGAATGCGCAAGGCTTGAGGAAACAAAATCTTTATGCCCCAAAAGGAACCAGAGCTAAAATCAAAAGACACTTACAACGAACAGCTAATTATTGTCAAGCCTTTTTTTAAATAGTGTTACTTAACGATACACAATAAATTCTTTTAGATTTTAAGATGTTTAGGAAAAAATATCCTTAGCCACTGGATTTCAGCCCTGGTAGACCAGCGGCCTTCTCATCTGCATCCTGGATTCTCACTTCTGAATTCCATTCTTTCTTGAGGATTTCTTTGTGTACCTGCCGCAAAGCTTTGAGTAAGGCCTGATTCTCCCTGTGGGTGCGCACGGCGACGCGGAAAAAATAGGGGCCGAGGTGGTGGAAGGACTGGCAGTCCCGGATCAGGACCCCCCGGGGGATCATCTTTTCCCGCAGTTCGGCAGCGCTGAGATTTAGAGAAGGATGCAGCTGCACCAGAAGGTAATTGGCGGACCCGGGATAGGGGATGAACCCGGGAATCCCCTGCAAACCATGGGCGAGATTCTCCCGTTCCTCCCGGATATAGACCAGCGTTTGGTCGGCGTAAGCCTTGTCCTGAAGACTTTCCACGGCGGCGATCTGGGCCAGCGCATTGACCGTCCAGGGCTCTTTGACCCGGGAGAATTCCTCGATCATCCCGGAGTTGGAAACCAGGTATCCGGCCCGGAGCCCGGGCAGGGCGAAGAACTTGGTCAAGGACCGGAGGATGATGAGCCGGGGGGAAACTACGGCCTGCCGGATGAGCGATTCCTCAGGGACGAAATCGATGAACGCCTCGTCCAGAATAAGCCAGGCTTTTTCCCTTTCCGCCTGGGCCAGGACCCGCAATAGATCCTTCTTCTCGGCCAAAATCCCGGTGGGGTTGTTGGGGTTGCAGAGGTAGAGGGCATCGTACCCCTGGGTCAGGGCCAGCAGCAGCCCCTCCACGTTGAGTTCGAACCCGTCCTCTTCCCGGGTTTCAAAAAAATGAATCCGGCAATCCCGGCTTTGGGTTTCCAGGGCATTTTCATACTCGCTGAAGGCCGGGGTCACCAGGAGGATGCGCTCCAATTTCAGCACTCGCGGAAGGGAATAAATGAACTCCGTGGAACCAGCGCCGGGAAGGAGGCAGTCCTCCGGAATCCCGTGGAACTGAGCCAGGGTTTTGCGGAGTTCGCCGCATTCGGCATCCGGATAATGAAGAACGGCCTCCAGCCCTCCTTTACCGAGTTTCTTCTTGGCCCTCGGAGACAGGCCCAGGGGATTGATGGAGGCGCTGAAATCGATGATTTTCCGCGAGTCGATTCCCCGTTGTCGGGCCATTTCGTAAATGTTTCCGCCGTGGATTTTGTCCACAAATTTCCCTCAAACCAAAAAACCAAGGAGTCAAAAAAAATGTGGGGGTCCCGCCTTGGCGGGATGCCTGCCTAACCATGGGCGCCCACATAGGGGCGCCCCTCCATTATTTTCTCAAAACCCCGACTTTCTTTAAAATCTATTCCCGAAAGGCATCTTAGGGCAAGGGGAAAAATCTCCTCCCAACCCAGCTTAGGCCCAGGGCCAGTAGCAGCATGAAGAAGGACGACAGGTATAAAATCCTCCAAGCCTCCTTCACATCTTTCCTCTCGAGGTCCCTTTTTCGGTCTCCGATGAAGGGTTTCTGACTGGGCCGTCCGAAGTAATAATTCAAACCCCCGAGCTGAACTCCCAGCGCTCCGGCCATGGCCGCCTCGGGCCAGGCGCTGTTGGGGCTCTGATGGTTCGCATGGTCTCGCCCCAGAATTCTCAGGGAATCTTTCCAGCCTTTTCCAAGAATGAGGGACGAAAGGACGATGATCCCCCCTGAAATCCGGGCCGGGAGGAAGTTGGCGACATCATCCAGCCTGGCCGAGGCCCATCCTATGTGCCGATACCGCTCGTTTTTGTATCCCACCATGGAGTCCAGGGTGTTGATCGCCTTGTAGGTCATGGCCCAAGCCGGCCCGCCCAGGCCGAGATAGAAAAGGGGAGCGATGACCCCGTCGGAAATGTTCTCCGCGATGGTTTCCACCAAGGCCCGGAGGATTTCCGGCTCATCCAGGTGCGCCGTGTCCCGGCCGACCAGAAGAGATAGTCCTTGGCGAGCTTTCGGTAAGTCCCCTGCCTCGAGAGCCCGGAGAACCTTCCGGGTTTCCACGTGCAGATCGCGGCTAGCCAGGGTGGTGTAGCCTAGAAAGATCGAAGCGGCCAGCCCCGCCACCGAGGACAGATCTCCCAAAAAGCGGATTAAAAAATGGGTTGCCAGAAAGGTGATCCCGCAGACGGTTCCCGCCAGGATGACTCCGGCGAGTATCAGCCAGGAGGGGGAAGAATGAATCTTGCGCAAGCCTTTTTCCAGCCCGGAGATGAGCCGGCCGATCAGGCGGACAGGATGGGGGAATCCCTGCGGGTCGCCCAGGATCAGGTCAAGAAGGTAGGCCAAACAGAGCGCGATGGGCGGCAAAAAGAAATCCCCTTACTGGGACGCAGATTTTCGCAGATAAACGCAGATAAAAACCTCTTGGGACAATAAATTCATAAAAAACGTAACACTTTAGCTCATTGAAAAAAGGCAACGATTTCGCCCTCTGAAAAGATCTGCCAGAAATCCCCCCTGCCCCCCTTTGCAAAGGGGGGTTGGGGGGGATTTCAGCGATGGGTTCCCAAGCGATATCCCTCGGCAAAACTTGGATATTTTGAAGGTTACCGGCATGGGAATCCTGGACCCCTGATTCCAAAAAGCTGGCAGATTTATCTCCCCAGCAATTTGGTATAATTTTCAAACGGCTAAATGGATACTAAAGAACGAAGTTGAAAGATCCTTTAGTCTATTGTACTTGGGTCTGAATCCTGGAAATCTGCGTTCATCTGCGTCCAATAGGTTTTTTCAGTTGTTCGAAAACCGCGGCGCCGGAAGGCGGCGGCAGAGAGTCCAGGACTGGTACCGCGGCGTGTACCGGAGCAGGAAGATTTCCCTCTCCCCGGTCTTCACCCGGAAATAATCCTGGCGCAACGCTTTCGGGTCCACCCCCCCTTCATACCACCGGTCCAGGATCTCCAGAATCTCATACCGCCTGGCCAGATGGACAAAAGCCCGGGGGCTCTCCTGTCCCTTATGGCCGGCATAGGATTCCACTTCGATGTCTTCAAAAACCCACTCTTTTTCCATTTTTCTTTTAGCCACAGAGGTCACAGAGAGCACAGAGACAGAAAAATTCTTGGCAAAAAGCATCCCCCCCACCCTAACCCTCCCCCTCGAGGGGGGAGGGAAGGGAGGGGGTGATTATCTTTGGTTGCGGCTTTACCGCTCTGTGTTCTCTGTGCCCTCTGTGGCAAAAATTATAAAATTTTAAAAATGATCACTACCTTTAGCCATCCTTCTTTGTAAGGTAGAGGGGCCGCCCGCTGGACCGTCTCCAGGGAAGCCTGATCCAGAAGCTCCGATCCCGATGATTCCATGAGCTCCACGCCTTCAACCTTCCCATTGGGTTTGATTCTAAAACGGACCGTAGCCTGGCCCTCCGTTCCCATCTTCCGGGCCATCCTCGGGTAGCGCTTGGCTTTTTCGATGCGGCGCATGATCTCGGCAATGACCGAATCTCCATCTCCTGACGACCTTTGAACACTGCTGAAACGAGAGGTCCCCTCTTCTCCCTGCCCTGCCCCGGAACCTTTTCCGCCTCCTCCCAGACCGATCCCTTCCCTGCCCGGTTCGAGTCCAGCTGAAGCCAGGAAGGTAGTCCCTCCATCCCCTCTTCCGCCGGAAGTCGGGGATCCTTTCAGCGGGCTCGCCGACTCTCTCATTTCCGCGGTGCCCCCGGCGGGCGGGGTAAGTCTGGCCATGAGAACCGGGAACTCTTCGTTTCTGGCCGTCAGAACCGGGGGCTCTGCAGGCATCTCCCCTTCCGCCGTGGCTTTTTCTTCCCGGATTTCTTTCTGGACGGGTTCGGTCTTCTCCGGTTTGGGCTCCTGGATCTTCAATTCTTCTTTCAAGCGGGCGACCCGCCGGGTCGCCCCTACCTCTTTTTTCTCCTGGATATCTTCCTTCTTAAAGGATTTCTCTTCTGGTTTCTTATCCCCTTCCCCCTTCTGCCCTATCGGCTTTCCCTCGATCCGTTCAACCAGCGATACTTCCACAATGCTCCGGGGAAGCAGGCGATCGGCCAGCGGAATCTCCCACGAGAAGAGGAGAACGAGGACAACCGCATGGAGAAAGATGGAAATGAATAGGAAACGTTTCATAGCCAAAAAATTGGAAGATTGGAATGATGGAATAATGGAATGATGGGTAAAAATGACATTTTTCAGTCTTTAAACCCAATCTTCCATTATTCCAATATTCCATTGTTTAGAAAACAATGGAAACCCCTCCGTTTAAGGACCGAGGAGGCATGGGATATCCTTCGACGGTCTGGTATTCCTTATCCAGGGCGTTGGTGAGGCCGAGATAAGCTTCCCCTTTCAAATATTGCCGGACTTTGAATTCATACCCGACGCGGGCGTCGAGGACGAAATAGTCCTGATTCAGAGTGGACTCCTGACTGGTATAGAACCGGAGGTATCTCCCTTTCAGGCTGCCCTTTAGGCCGAAGGGACTCTTATAATCGACGCCTGCATTGACCACGTGCTTGGGCCGGTTGGGAATCGGGCCTCCCGTGTTCTCATCCCGCGGGTACAGGTAGGAATAATTGAGGGGGATGGCCCAGCCCTTCGCCGGGTAAAAAACGAACTCCGCCTCCGCCCCCCAGATCTTCGCATCGGAGATGTTGCTGGGCCGCCAGACAAAGTTCGCATCCGGCGCCCAGTTGATCAGGTCCTTGACATCCCGGTAAAAACCGGCGATTTTTATGGCCGCCAGGTTTTGAAAATCCTTTTCCGCCCCCAGTTCATAATTCCAGGCGGTCTCCGGTTTCAGGTTTGGATTTCCCGCCGTGTAAGCGGAAGCGGGCCAGTAAAGGTCGTTGAAGGTGGGAGCGCGAAACGAGCGGCCGGCCGAAGCCCGCAGGCGAACCTCCGCCGGAAGCCGCAGGAGAACACCCAGGCGCGGGTCTAACTGGTTGTCGTAAACCGAATGGAAGTCATACCGCAGCCCCAGGGTGGCGGTCAAGGGCTTGGCGATCTCGATTTCATCCTGAAGATATACGGCCCCGCGGGTGGCCTGCTCCACGCCGAACGACGAGCTGTTCGCCCGGTCTTCGATGACTTCCAGTCCCCCCACAAACAGGTTCCTTTTTCCCAGTTGATAGGTGGCTTGGAAGTCTCCACCGCTTTCAGAGCTCTTATGGAGGGCCGAGGTCCCCATGCTCAGGATTCCCTGGGACCCCGCCTCAAAAGTGTTTCGGTATTGGTTGTGCCACCCTTTCAAACCCAATTTCAGCCGCGGAGTGATCTGCCCCTGGTAGCTAAGATTCAAAAGGGTATTATCATCCTTTTGCCGGTCGTCGGGGTCGGGGAAATTCACCGGCCCCGGCAGACCCACTTCTTTTTGAATATGCCGGGCGGAGAACTTCACCTCGGACTGGGAGGTCAGGCTGTATCCCATCTCTCCCCCCAGAATCCAGGCGTCATATTGGCTGTTTTCCCGGTAGCCGTCCGATTTCTCCCTCCCCACGGAAATCCCGTAGCTGAAAGGCCCGGGTTTCCACCGGTGGGACAGAGAATACTGCCGGGTATCGAACCGGCCATAGGAGGCCGAGGCGGAGGTTGAAGGTTTGGCCGTCGGGATCTTGGTGATGATGTTGATCACTCCGGCCAGGGCGTCCGCCCCGTAGAGCGCCGAAGCCCCTCCGCGCAGGACTTCGATCCGCTCGATATCCTCCTTGAGAACCGGCAGATTGTTCAAGTCATACTGGCCGTTTTGAGCGTCGTTGAGCCTTTGGCCGTTGACCAGGATCAAAACCTGGCCCGCGGTGGAGCCCCGCACCTGCGGCACGGAGAGGGCGCCCATCGGCCCGTTCTGCGTGACTTGAACCGCGGGGGCCCGCTGAAGGATCTCCCCGATGGTCCGATCGGGACTGTTCTGGATTTCTTCTTTGGTGATCACGCTGATGGACTGGGAAACTTCGCTGATTTCCGTCTCCGTCTTGGTCGCCGTAACCACTACCCTGCCCAGTTCCACTTCCGCTCCCCCGGCTGCGGGGGCTGAAAAAACCACCCCGGCAGTAAGACCGGCCATGATCCATAAAACAAAGCCCTTCTTCATTTTTTCTCCTTTCCCGCGAAAGGTCAGAAATATTTCCCTCGGGGTCAGGTTTACTGGCTTGGGGCCCCCTACTCGCCACGCCTTCCCGGACCGGAGTCCAGTGGCTTAAAAACAGGTTAGAGGTTAGAGGTTCGAGGTTGGAGGCTGAAAGACGGATTCTATTTTTTGTCTTTGCCTCTAACCTCTTACCTCTAACCTCAAACCAGTCTTTCGTGTGACTTTCGTTCCCCTCACAGTTGCGGGGCAGCAGTGGGTTTACACCACTTTCCCTTGAATCCTTCGGGTCCAGCCTTTCACAGCCTCCTTTTATTTTCCGGGAATCACCGATCCCGGTTGTTGGGGCGCGGGCCCCGCGCCCCTGCTGCCAATCTATTCATGGCTCCCCAAAATAATGTGCAAAAATTCCCACGTGGAGCCGGGGGTCGGGCCGATGCGCGCCGCCAAAATCCGGCGGGAGAAAGCCCCCTTGGACCGCATCCCTGGGGTTCCGCAAAGGTACACGGACACAATGGCTGCACCTTTGTAAGTGCTTAACCGGCGGACCCTTACGGAGCATACACCGTAAGATCCCCGTGATCTTAGGAGGCATCACCGCCTATTTTGGCAAGCGCAGCGGCCCGCCCCCCGGCTCCCGGCACTGGCTCCGGCTACGAGCTCGTCTGCCAATTTCCGGCACCCCGTATTAGACCGGATTCAGATGTCTCTCCGCTTCTTCCAGCAGCCGGGAATGATCGGGAATGAATACCGCTCCCTTCTCCTTCAGGCGCCGGTAATAAGCCTTTGCTTCACCCCCGGTGAAATCGTATTCCAGGTTGTTTTCCAGGACGATCACCTTTTTCCCTTTTTCCAGAGCCTCCAGGGCCGCCCGGAAATTGTCCAGGTTTCCCGGGCCTACGTGAAATCTCTCCACCAGCACCAGGTCCGCTTTTTCGATCAATTTTCGATTCTCTTCCATACCCCGCTCAGAGATGGAGGAGAAAGGCCCCTCCAGGGCCATGGGCAGACCGAGGGTCCTGCCGATTTTCTGGTCTGTGTCACCCGTATTCAGGACTCCCAGCGACACCCGGTACCCTCTCAGGAGCAGCCGGCGGGCCGAATCCACCCCGCTCCCCTCCCCGCAGATGATATGCACGGTCCTTTGCGGTCCCGGTTGTTCCATCTTCCCTTTTCCCAGCAGGGTGATCCGGGGAGCCCCGGAAAGAGGGTTCTTTTCGACCAAAACCTTGGTCTCGTAAACCCGGCGGATGTTTTCCTCGGTGATCACCTCCGAGGGAACCCCCGCAGAGAAGACCGACCCCTGATGAAGCAAGACAATCCGGTGGCAATACTCCGCCGCCAGGTTCAAATCATGGGAGATATGGAGGACCGTGAGTCCTTTCTGCAGATTCAGTCCCCGGATCAGCTCGTTGATCTCCACCTGATGATTGATGTCCAGGTGGGAAGTGGGCTCGTCAAGCAGGATGATCCTGGGTTCCTGGGCCAGGGCCCGGGCGATTAAGACCCTCTGCTTCTCCCCCTGGCTCAACTCCCAGAAAGTCCGGTCTCCCAGGCCGGCCACATCCGTGAGGGCCATGGCCTCACGGGCTACATCCAGGTCCTTCTGCTTTTCCCAGCCGAAGCGGGTCAGGTACGGCGCCCTTCCCATGAGCACGATCTCCCCGACGGTGAAAGAAAACGGGACCTCCATGGCCTGCGGCACCACGGCGATCGTCCGGGCCACCTGCGCCCGGGGAATCTGGTCCAAGTTCCTCTCTTCCAGCAGGATTCTTCCCCGCTGAGGCTGGAGCAGCCCGTCCATCAGTTTCAGGAGGGTCGTCTTGCCCGAGCTGTTGGGCCCGATGAGGCCCAGAACCTCCCCTCCCTCCAGAGAGAGGCTCAGCCCGGAAAAGATCGGCCTCTCCGGGTACCGAAAATCGACCGACTCCATTCTAATGATAGACGGCATGGCCCTTTTTCCTCAGGAGGTAAACGAAAAAGGGGGCCCCTCCCATGGCCGTGACGACCCCCACCGGAATCTCCGTCGGGGCCATGACTGTCCGGGCAAGGGTGTCGGCCACCACCATGAGCATGGCCCCCACCAGGGCGGAAGCCGGGAGGAGGAACCGGTGGTCCGGCCCCCAGATCATCCGTACCACGTGGGGGACAATCAAGCCCACAAAACCGATCAGCCCGCTCACGGAAACGACTGCTCCGGTTATGAGGGAAGCAAAGATGAAAGCCATTTTTTTCACCCTCTCCACATCCACTCCGAGCTCGGACGCGGTCTCTTCCCCCAGGGACAGGAGATTGAAGTCCCGGGCCAGGGCAAAGAGGATCCCCCCACCCGCCACCAAATAAAGGAAGATGATCCCCAGGGATTGGGAAGCCATGTATTCCAGGTTGCCCATGAGCCAGAAGGTCACGTTATAGATCTGCTCGTCGCTGGTGGCGGAGATCAAAAACATGATGACCGCCGAGAAAAAAGAGCTCACGATGACTCCGGCCAGCAGCATGGTATTCGTCGGCGCCCGGCCCTCCACGCGAGCGATGAAATAGACCAGGAACAGGGTGATCAGGGCCCCCCCAAAGGCGGATCCCGGGACCGCGTAAGCCCCCAGGAAGGTGGACCCCAACCCAAAGAGGATCGCCAGCACGGCGCCCACAGCCGCCCCGCTGGAGATCCCCAGGACAAAGGGATCGGCCAGGGGGTTCCGCAGAAGGGCCTGAAGAACGGACCCCGCCATGGCGAGGGCGGAACCTACGAGGGCCCCGGAAAGAACCCGCGGGAGCCGCAGGTCAAGGATGATCGAGGATTCGCTCGCCGTCCATTTTCCGGGGGTGGAAATTCCCAGGAACTGATGAGCAAGAATGGACCAGCTCTTGGAGAGGGGGATGGTCACCGCCCCCAGGGACACCGAGACCCCCATGATCCCGGCCAGCAGAAGAGCCAGGATCATCATCCAGAAAATCCATCTTTTGAAGGTCCAGCGTGACATGTTGAAATTCCAAGCACCAAGCACCAAATTCCAAATAAAAGGTTTAATTCCTCATTTATTTTGGGATTTGGGATTTGAATGCTTCGGGATGTATGGCCCTCGCCACTTGTTCCAATCCCTCCACCATCCTCGGGGAAGGCCGGTGGATGAGGTCTGAGTCAAGGACGTATATCCGGCCCTGTTTGACCGCGGTGATCGTCTTCCACCGTTCCCACCATCGCCGCTGCTTGACCAAAGGGTCCTGGGATTTCATGGAAGCCAGGAGAATCACCTCCGGGTCCTGGACCAGAACCTCCTCCATGCTGAAGCGCGGGTACTTTCCCGTGGCCGTCTCCGCCACGTTCCGGCCCCCGCCGAGGCGGATCAGATCATCCACGAAGGTTCCTTTGCCGGCGCTGATCAGGGGGTTGAAATCCAGGATATGGAGCACCCGGGGTTGTGGCCGCCCCTGGACCTTGTCCCGGATTCTCCGGATTTTCTCTTCCATGGAATGGACGATTCTCCGGGCGGGCTCCGGCGCAAAGGTAACTTCGCCGATTTTCCGGATGGAGGTCAGGACTTCGAGGGCGTCCCGGGGCTTGGCGATGTACACCGGGATCTTCAAACCGGCCAGTTTATCCACGAAAGTCCTCAGATCGCCCTCGGCGATCCCCACCACCAGGTCCGGCCGCAGGGCTACGATCTTTTCCAGCGAGGGGTTGATGTATCCCCCGATCTTCTCGATCTTCAACGCTTCCGGGGGATACTGGCAGTAGGCGCTCACCCCCACCAACCGGTCTTCGAGGCCCAGGGCGAAAAGAATTTCCGTCACGTTGGGGGCCACGGAAACGATGCGCCGGGGGGGCTCGTTGATTTCCACCGTCCGCCCCACTTCATCCGTGAAGGTGGCGGCGGGCGCCTGATTTCCGACGCCGAGAAGGAGAAGAAATAAAAAAATGGACAAAAACCTTTTCATACTCCACATTGGGCCGTGGAGGCGACCCGCCGGGTCGCCCCTACAAATGCCAAACTTCTTGCGGGCGCGCGCCGCGCGCCCCTACAATCCACCCGCAAGCGGACCGCAGACAGCCGACCGCCGTTATGGGGCTGCGGTCACCGGTCACTTCCCCCATTGCGTATCGGGAGTTTTTGGTTTTAGCCTCAAGCGAAGCGCTCCTCGAGTCAAGCCGAAGGCTTGACGGTCCTCGAGTCCCGCTTCAGGCGGGACACTCCTCAAGACCCGAAGGGTCGGTCTGTTTTTATTCCGCATTCCGAATTCCGCATCCCGCATTTTTGTTACCCGTTCACCAGCTTCACCACCGTCCACCTGGACGTGTAATCGATAACATTAAGGCACCCGTAGTCCTGCTCGATCCGCAGGAGGTGGTCCATGGGCAAGTGCAGCGCATCGGCCAGGATCACCCGGTTCAGGGCCCCGTGGCAGACCAGCAGGATCTCCTCTCCCCGGTGGCGTTCCATCAGCCCCTGCAGCTTGGGGATCGCCCGCTGCCGCACTTCGCCCATGCTCTCCCCTTCGGGAATGCGGAAGGTCTCCACGTTGCTCAACCACTGGGGAATATCCGATGGGTAGCGCTCCATGACCTGGGCATAGCTCAAACCCTGCCAGCGGCCGAAATGCACTTCGCGGAACTCGGGGAAAACCTGGGGCTTGAGCCCATGGGGCTGGCCAATGATCTCCGCCCCTTTGCGGGTGCGCAGGAGGTCGCTGCTGTATACTGCCCGGAGGTTTTTATCTCGCAGAAGGTCACGGAGCCGCTCCATTTGCTCGACCGCTTTGGGGGTGATATCCACATCGGTTTGGCCGTTGTACACTCCATGATTTACAACTTCCCCGTGGCGCGTGAGATAAAGCCGTGTCCGATCCGATTCCATTCCTCATCCTCTCTGGGAGAGGCCGTAGGGGCAGGTTTCAAACCTGCCCCTACTCCTATTCTCGTAAATATCGCTCAGTCCGTAGGGGCGATTCATGAATCGCCCCTACAATCCTTGACAAACTCGTAAAATGTCAAAAAGTAGGTTTTTCCGTCATTCCGGCGGAAGCCGGAATCCAGTTCTTTCCACTAGTTATAAATTCCCTGGACTCCGGTTTCCACCGGAGTGACGACTTTTTATGAAACCATCAAACCTTGAATCGTTTAAAAGAACCCATGAAAGATCCCCGCAACCATGAGCAAGACCAGGATCTCATGGATCTCATTGGCGGCCCCGAGGATGTCCCCCGTAACCCCGCCGATTTTTTTCTCGAAAAACAACTGGATCCCCAGGGCGGAGACTCCCACGGCCAGCCAGAGGACCAGCCCCCAGAACCGGAGGAGAAATACCGCCACAACCAGGGAGAAGGCCGTGGCGATCATCATCTCCCTTTTCTTCACGTTTTCTTTAAAGATCTTGCCCAGCCCTCCCTCCGGACGGGCATAGGGAGTCCGGTAGGTCAGCTGCACCATGGACCAGCGGCTCAGGACTAAGGCCACCAGCAATGTTTTCCCGATGGTCTCTTCGGGCAGCGAATTCAGAGCCAGGAATTTAACCCCCAGGATCAGAATGAGGCCCACGGCTCCGAAGGTCCCCACCCGATGGTCGCGCATGATTTGGAGCCTTTCCTCGGTGGACTTTCCGGCCGCCATCCCGTCCAGCGTGTCGGCCAGCCCGTCCAAGTGAAGGGCTCCGGTGATAATGACCAGGAGGAGGATGACCAGCCCGTCGCAGAGCGCCCGGGGAAAGGCGTGGGAAAAAAGCTCATAGGTTCCCCAAAGAAGGACCCCGAGAAGAAGCCCGACGAGGGGATAGTAGGACATGGAGCGACCGAGGTCCCGGGGGCTTATGTCGGCGTCTTTTTTCCCGCCGGGAAGAATGGTCAGAAACCGCCAGGCCAGAAGGAAGCTGGTCATTTTTCCCCTTCCGAAACTCCCGCCTCGGCAAAGGTGGCCATTTCGTTCAAGACCTTCAAGGACGCTTCGATGATGGACATGGCCAGGGCCGCGCCTGTCCCTTCGCCCAAATGCAGGGAGAGGTCGAGAATCGGCTTCTGTCCAATGTACTCCCACATGAACTGGTGCCCGACTTCCGCGGATTTGTGGGAGGCAAAGAGGTACTCCCGGGTCCGGGGGTTGAGGGCCACGGCAATCATCGCCCCTGCGGTGGAAATAAACCCATCCACCACGACCGGAATCCGGTGGCCCGCGCACCCGATGATCAACCCGGCGATTCCGGCAATCTCGAACCCTCCCACCTTGGCCAGCACATCCAGAGGGTCTTTGGGGTCCGGGGAATTGACCTCCAGGGCCTTCTCAATCGTCTTGATCTTGCGCACCAGACCCACATCATCGACTCCCGTTCCCCGGTGGGTCACCTGGTTCACGGGAAGGCCGGTCATGGCCGCCAGGATGGCGCTGCTCGGGGTCGTATTGCCGATGCCCATATCTCCCGTCCCCACCAGGTCGGCGTTCTGGCTCTTGGCGTGATCCGCCAGCTCCAGTCCCACAGAAATGGCCTGCAGGGCCTGTTCCCTGGACATGGCCGGACCCCGGGCGATGTTTCCCGTTCCCCGGGCCACCTTGCGGATGACCAGCCCTTCCATGGGCTCAAACAGATGGTCCACGCCGATGTCAACCACCACTACTTTCGCGCCTGCATGGCCCGCCAGGACATTGATGGCCGCGCCTTGGCGGAGAAAGTTGTAGACCATCTGAGGAGTAACATCCTTGGGATAGGCGCTGACTCCTTCAGCCGTCACCCCGTGGTCTCCGGCGAAAGTGTAAATAATCTTCTTCTGGATCCGGGGTCGAATATTCTCGACGATGGCCACGTACCTTTTGGCGATCTCTTCGAGCTGTCCCAGGCTTCCCCGGGGCTTGGTCAGCTGATCCAAGCGCTCCTGGGCTTGATCGAAAAACTCTTTCTTCAGCGGCTGAATCCTGGCCAGCCTTTCTTTTAGTTCTTCTTCCAATCCCATTTTCTCGACATTCTCCATTAAGGTTGTTTTTATCTTTTGCTCATTGACCATTGCTTTCTGCTCTCTGCCCTATGCTGTTATCCTTGACCTTGACCTTGGCCTAGACCTTAACCTTTTATTCTTTGCGCAATTCCGCTCACCATGAAATAAACCTCATCCGCCTCCCGGGCCGCCTTCTGCTGAATAAACCCGCTGAGGTCCCGAAAAAGCCTGGCCTGGGAATTCTCCGGAACGATTCCCATCCCTACCTCATTGCCGACCAGAATCAGGGAGCACTTAGCCCGCCGGGAAACTTCAAGCAGACGATTCCCCTCCCCCAGGATCTTCGCTTCGTTCCAGCCGGCCATCAGGAGGTTGGAGATCCAGAGGGTCAGGCAGTCCAGCAGGATGAGGTCAAAGCGGTTCCCCTCTTTCGATATGCAGTCGGCGACCTTCAGCGGCTCCTCCAGGGTCTGCCAGTCCGCGGGGCGGTTCTCCCGGTGCCGGCGGATCCGGTCGGACATTTCCTCATCCAGGCCCTGGGCCGTGGCCAGGTAGGCTTTGGCGCCCGGAAATTGCCGGGCCAGCTCCTCGGCAAACCGGCTCTTCCCGCTCCTGGCACCGCCGGTAATGAAGACAATCCTCTTTTGTGTTCTTGCGGCTAAATTAGGCTGGCTATTATTCTCCATGGAAAATCTCTAATGCGGACTGCGGAATTCGGAATGCGGAATAATACTTCCTTTAAATTCCGCACTCCGCATGAATAAAAAACCCCAACCTTCTCGGGGAAGAAAGTTGGGGTTCTGTAAATTCAAACGGTTACCCGCCCTTCCCCGCGGAAGGATTGCAAGGCTCATGACGAGTCGGGCAGGTTTCCTGGCTTGCGGCCGCCTACTTCCCACGCCTTCCCGGACCAAAGTCCAGTGGCTGAAAAACAGGTTAAAGGTTCGAGGTTGGAGGCTGGAGGCTGAAAGACGGATTCTATTTTTTTGTCTTTGCCTCTAACCTCTTACCTCTAACCGGTCTTTCGTGTGGTTTTCGTTCCGCTCACAGTTGCGGGGCAGCGGTAGATTTGCACTACCTTCCCGTGCCGTCTCGCGCAATTTCAAAGAATCCGGGGAAATCCTCTAAAAGAAAGTTGTGGCTATACCGCCGGCTAAAAACTGACCCCTTACCGGTGAGGTTATCTTCACACTCCGGAATAGGATTGTCAATCAAATTTTCAAGCTGAGCGGTTCTCCAATCCCCCTTCTTAGGATGGGGATTTTAGAATAGATCCGGCCACCCGGCCAATCGCTCCTCTTCGTTGCCTTTTCCTTTGACACCTAAGAACCCCATCCTTATAATGGGCATGGTTTAAAAGGCGGATCATGAGAGGAGAGAAAGATGGAATTGAAAAACATAATTTATGAGAAGAAAGATTCCCTGGCCTGGATTACCCTGAACCGTCCTAACGTTCGCAATGCCCAGAATGACGATTTGCGGGCGGAGGTCCTCTGGGCTCTGGAGGACAGCAGGGACGACGACAATGTCCGCATCATCATCCTCACCGGTGCCGGAGATAAAGCCTTCAGCGCCGGAGCGGATATCAGCGAATTTCCCAAGCGGACATCGGCCGATATTCTCCGGGGAAAAGGAAAGAAGAGGATGACGGACTTGCTCCGGGAAATTCCCAAGCCGGCCATCGCCATGGTCAATGGCCTGGCCCTGGGCGGCGGATGCGAACTGGCCATGGCTTGCGACATAATCATTGCTTCCGAAAATGCCCAATTTGGCCAGCCGGAAATTAATGTCGGCGTAATCCCGGGGGCCGGGGGGACCCAGGTTCTTCCCCGGCTGGTGGGTGAAAAGAAAGCCAAAGAATTGGTCTTTACCGGGGCTTTTATCTCCGCGCAGGAGGCCCTGGCTCTGGGGCTGGTCAACAAAGTGGTGCCCCAGGAAAAACTGCGGGACACGGTAATGGAGATGGCTAGGGCAATGTTGCGCCATAGCCCGGTCATTCTGAAGCTCTGCAAGTTGGCCATTAACAAGTCCCTCGACCTTCCCTTATCTATCGGCATGGATTACGAGCGGGACCTCTTTGCCATGTGCTTCGGCACAGAAGACCAGAAGGAAGGGTCGAAGGCCTTCCTGGAAAAGCGAAAGCCTCAATACAAGGGGAGATAGGCTCCCTTTAAATAAGTTGTTTCAGGCCCTAAGTCCCGCTTCTTTAGGTTGCCAATGTGGCAATGGATCAGAAATATTCAAGTAAAGGAGATACCCCATGAAACAACGCCGGCCATACCGGTCTTCCGTGAGCTACATCGATCGCAGCCGGGAGTATTACGCCGCTCAGGGTTACTCCCAGCCGTATTCCTGGGCCTGCCACGACGACGCCCCCTTCACCCCTCTTAAGAAGCCGCTCTCCGAATGCCGGGTGGGGCTGGTGACCACCGCAG
>Ga0315295_10000818_pt1 | contig 26456 bp, 19 predicted proteins | sample YL17G14_0_MG_FD_204453 | JGI IMG/M metagenome (GOLD analysis project Ga0315295, IMG submission 204453) | Sediment microbial communities from Yellowstone Lake, YNP, Wyoming, USA - YL17G14_0 | ecosystem: Environmental > Aquatic > Freshwater > Lake > Sediment | place: USA: Wyoming | collected... | reverse complement strand
CTCCCGCCCGCCCTTGCAACTGCTTATGCCCCACCGAGCCGCCCTGCCGCAAACAGGTCCTGACGGACCTCGCAAAAAAAACCGGCTGCTGCCTCTTGACATTGCCTGCGGCTTCTGGTAGCTATCCTTGGCTTACCAGGGAAGCCGAGCGAGTGTTAGTGCGCCTAAACCCGTTAGCGCTGCGGGCTTGCGCGTTTTTTTTGGACAGCAAGCGGTAGTTCGGCTGCTTTGCCAGCCGGCGAGGAGTTCACCCTATGGCCCTTACCCAACATCCCGGCCTCAATCGCTGGATCGAAGAGATGGCCCAAATGTGCCAACCCGACGGCGTCGTCCTCATCGACGGCACGGAAGAGCAGAAGCAGAAGCTCACCAACCAGGCTGTCGCCGCGGGTGAGGTCCTCCGGCTCAACCCCCAGAAGCTCCCCGGCTGCCTTTATCACCGCACGGCCCACAACGACGTCGCCCGCGTCGAACACCTGACCTACATCTGCACCACCCTGCGCGAGGACGCCGGCCCCACCAACAACTGGATGTCTCCTCGCGAAGGCTACGCCCGCGCCGCCGAGATCTTCCAAGGCGCCATGCGCAGCCGCACCATGTATGTCATCCCCTTCTCCATGGGCCCCGTCGGCTCCCCCTTCAGCAAAATCGGCGTCGAGCTGACCGACAGCATCTATGTCGTCCTCAACATGCTCATCATGACCCGCGTCGGCAACGACGTTCTTGAGGTCCTGGGCCCCGCCGGCGAGTTCACCAAGTGCCTGCACAGCAAGGCCGATCTCGACGAAGGCCGGCGCCTCATCCTCCACTTCCCCGAAGACAATGCCATCTGGAGCGTCGGCAGCGGCTACGGCGGCAACGTCCTCTTGGGCAAGAAGTGCCTGGCCCTGCGACTGGCCAGCTACCTGGCTCGCCGCGAGATGTGGCTCGCCGAACACATGCTCATCCTGGGCATTGAGGAGCCCTCCGGCCGCATCGAGTACGTGGCCGCCGCCTTCCCCAGCGCCTGCGGCAAGACCAACCTCGCCATGCTCGTCCCGCCCGACGGCCTTAAGGCCAAGGGCTATCGCATCTGGACCCTCGGCGACGACATCGCCTGGATGCGGATCGACACCGACGGCAAGCTCTGGGGCATCAACCCCGAAACCGGCTTCTTTGGCGTCGCCCCCGGCACCAACAGCCGCACCAACCCCAATGCCATGGCCACCGTCCGTAAGAACACCATCTTCACCAACGTCGTGCTCAATCCCGACGGCACCGTCTGGTGGGAGGACGGCGACGGCCAGCCCGCCTCCGACGGCGCCCTCGACTGGAAGGGCCTGCCCTGGAAACCCGGCCTGACCGACAAGAACGGCAAACCCATCGCCGGCGCCCACCCCAACGCCCGCTTTACCGCTCCCTTAAGACAATGTCCCACCGCCAGCTTCCGCCTGGAGCACCACCACGGCGTGCCCATCTCGGCCATCGTTTTCGGCGGCCGCCGCGCCCACCTCGCCCCGCTGGTCTATCAAACCTACGACTGGAAGCACGGCGTCTATGTCGGCGCCGCCATGGCCAGCGAACGCACCGCCGCCCAATACGGCAAGCTCGGCGAAGTCCGCCGCGACCCCATGGCCATGCTGCCCTTCTGCGGCTACAACATGGCCGATTACTGCGAACATTGGCTCCGCATGGGCGTCCGCATGAAACATCCGCCCCAAGTCTTTCACGTCAACTGGTTCCGCCAGGACGAGAACGGCAAGTACCTCTGGCCCGGCTACGGCGAGAACCTGCGCATCCTCGAATGGGTCCTGGCGCGCTGCCGCGGCGACGTGGACGCCTACAAGACGGCCATCGGCTGGGTCCCCAAGATCGAAGACATCGACATGACCGGCCTGGACCTGCCCCGGCAGAACATGGAAAAACTGTTCGAGATCGACCCTGCCGCCTGGCAGGCCGAAATGAACGACATCGCCGCCTTCTTCCAGCCTTTCGGCGACCGCCTGCCCATCGAAATGTGGGCGCAACACGAATCGCTCAATCGCCGCCTGGAAGAACTCGGCGGCGCCAAATCCTAAAGAACTTTGTATGCCGGCACGCAGCAATTATGCCTTCATCGATAGTCAGAATCTGAATCTGGCGATCCGCGACCAAGGCTGGACCCTCGATTTTGGGCGCTTTCGCGTGTACCTGGCCGACAAGTACGCCGTGGGCAAGGCATTTCTCTGCATCGGGTACCTGCCCACCAACCAGCAGCTCTACACCTCGCTCCAGAAGCAAGGCTACATCCTGGTGTTCAAGCCAACCATGCAGCTCCCTGATGGGCGGGTCAAGGGCAACGTCGATGCCGAGCTGGTCCTGCACGCCATGATTGAATATCCTCATTACGACAAGGCGATCATCGTCACGGGCGACGGCGATTTTCACTGCTTGGTCAAGTATCTCAAGGCCCAGGGCAAACTGGGCCGGTTGCTCGTCCCGAATCAATTCCGCTTCTCCTCCTTGTTGCGGGAATTCGCTCCGGAATACCTGGACTTCATGAACAACCTGCGGGGCAAACTCGAACACCGCGCATAAAAAGAGAGGCATCACCGCGGGACGAAACCCTTTGGGCAGCCTCTCATCGTGATCTCACCGTAAGTATAACACCAACATCGGCAAAAGCAAATCGCCCCCTTCCCCCCTCCATCGCATTCCTGGCGAGTGAGACCTTGGACAGAACCGTAAATGCCTGACGCCAAACAGCCTACAACAATCTGTCTCCGCCAGGAAACTTGACGCCCCCCCAAGAAAGCAGCCGCCGGTCTGGCCTTCCTCCCCTGCGAGAATGCCGCACACAAGGTGCTTCCTAACCGCCTGCCCATCGAAATGTGGGCGCAGCACGAATCGCTCAGGCGCCGCCTGGAAAAACTCGGCGGCGCCAAATCGTGACTGCCCGTCGCGCCGACAAAAAAGTGAACACCGCCCGGACGCACACGGTCCAGCGGCGATTTGCTCGCCTGGCCCGCCTGTCGTCAAACCCGGCTAAAACGCCCCCTTGGGCCCTCAGAACGACTCCCGCCCGATCAGCGCTCGCAGCCGTTTCTTCAGGCTCGGATGCGTGTTGAACAGCTCGGCCAAACCGCCCCCCATGAACGGCTCCACAATGAACAGACTCCGTTGGCCGTCAATCGGCACTCGCATCGGAATGCGTCGATTATACTCGTGGAGCTTCACCAACGCCCGCGCCAGGTACGCCGGACTCCCCGCCAGCTCCGCGCCATAACTGTCCGCGTTGTACTCCCGCCGCCGACTGATCGCCAACTGAATCAACCCGGCCGCAATCGGCGCCAGAATAATCAACGCCAGCGCCGCCAGCGGATTGCCGCCTCGGCGTTCGCTGCCGCCGCCCCCGCCGATCGGCACGAACCGCAGCATGTACCCCAACGCGCTGATTGCTCCCGCGATCGTCGCCGCCACCGTCTGGATCAGAATGTCCCGGTGCTTGATGTGCCCCAGCTCATGCCCCAGCACTCCGGCCAGTTCCTCCCGGCTCACCGCCCGCAGCAGCCCTTCCGTCACCGCCACCGCCGCGTTCCGCGGATTCCGCCCCGTGGCAAACGCATTCGGCGCCTCCTGCGGGCAAACGTACACCCGCGGCATCGGCAGCCCCGCCCGCCCCGCCAACTCCCGCACCAGCCCCACCAGCTCCGGCGCCTCCTCCTCACTCGCCTGCCGCGCCCCCATCGTCGCCAACGCTATCCGATCCGAGAAGAAATACGCCAGCAGATTCAGCGATCCCCCCAGCACCAGCGCGTAGATAATCCCCCGCTGACCCCCGATCAGCGACCCGACGTACACGAATAACGCCATCAGCCCCGCCAGCAGCATCGCCGTCCGCACATTGTTCATCAAGCGAAACATCGCCACGCACTCCCTTCTCGCCGCACCCTGCCGCCCGCCTTGCCCCCGCCCACCCTCGGCCGCCGATCCAGAACCCTGGACCACCAACCGTCCTTATTTTAGTGCCGCACGTCGAACTCGGCAAACTCGCCTGTTCCCGGCTCCTCCTGCACCCTCGTCTCCCAAATGTAACCGTGCATCCGCCGGGCCAGATCCGCCAAGAACGCTTCCACCTCGCCGGCCTCCCCCTCCGCCACCACCTCCACCCGACCGTCGGCCAAGTTGCGCACGTATCCGCCGACCCGGTAGTTCGCCGCCATCCGCACCGCCGTGTAACGAAACCCCACCCCCTGCACCCGTCCCGCGTAATACACGCGTCGCCGCTCCATCAGCCGGCTTCCTTCCGGCCCCCGCGATGCTCCGTCCCCGCCAGCAGCCGACCGATGTTACTCCAATGTCGCACGACCACCAGCACCGCCATCACCACGCTGAAGGCCGCCAACGGCCACAACCGTCCCAACGTCCAGCCCTCGATCCGCCAGATCAATACCCCCAGCCCCGCCGGAAAGGCCACCGCCGCCGCCAGGCTCGCCAGCGACACGTACCGCCACGTCCCCCATACAAATACCCACACCGCCAACGCCAGCAACCCCGTCAGCGTAAGATATGGCCAAACCCCCAGCACCACCCCCAGTGACGTAGCCACACCTTTGCCGCCGCGAAACCGCAGGTACAAGCTGAACATGTGCCCCAGAATGCACCCCGCCCCCGTGGACAGCACCAGCCACTGCCCCGCCGACGTCAGGCCTGCCGTCTGGCCTCCCGCCGCCCGCGCGTAGTGCCCGGCCCACGCCACCGGCCCCAGCCCCTTCGCCACGTCCAGCCCGAAGCACGCCATCCCCCAGCCCCGACCCAACACTCGCCCCACGTTGGTTGACCCTATGTTCCCGCTGCCCTGCCGCCGCACGTCCAGGCCCCGCGCCCACCCGATCAGCAGCCCAAACGGAATCGACCCCAACAAGTACCCTGCCCCGCCGAACAACGCACACAGCAGCGCCAGCCTGCCCGCCTGCATCACGCCACCTCTACCCCTGGCCCGGCTTTTCCCCCGCCCCGTCTGGGCCGACCCCGCCCCCCGCGCCTTCCTGTTCCAATTCCGCCTGCATCTCTTCCCGTTTGGGCAAATGACCCCCGAAAATCGGCACCAACGCCCCGGGCAGGCTGCTCAGACAAATCATCATCCGGTTCAACAACGCCAACGCCGCCGCCGCCGCCTGAGCCGCCGCCGAACCCGGCGCCGCCGGATTGATCACCAAACAGAACAAATACGTGATCGCCCCTTCCACCACCCCTAACCCCCCCGGCACGGGTATCGCCGCCCCCATCACCCAAATGACCGGCATCAGCGTCACGCACTGCACCAGCCGCACCTGCGCCAGCCCCAGGCTCTGGGTCAACATCCAAACCGCCACCAGTGCCGTTCCCTGAATCACCACCGTCAGCACCAGCGACCACACCATCGTCCAACCGCTGCGCCGGTACAGTTGGATCGCCGCGTCCGCCTTGTACAGCGTCTGCGCAAACGGCAGCCGCTTCATCACCGCACTGACCAGCAGCACCCGTCGCACCCGCCGACTCACCACAACCACCGCCCCTGCCGCCATCGCCAGCCCCATCCCCCACACTACCCACCGCAACTGCACCCCTCGGTAGGCAATCCCCGACCCAACGAACACGCTGGCCCCCGCCGCCACGAGCATCATCCCTCCCAGCCCCACCAGCCGGTCCACCAGCACCGTCACCGCCGCCTCGACCCGCCGACCCCGCTCGCTGTGCCGGGTAACGTACCACGCCTTCAGTAGATCGCCGCCGACCGAACCCGGCATCATGTTATTGTAGAACAACCCCAAATACGTCAGCCTGACCGCCTGAAACAGGTTGATCCTCACCCCCTGCACTTCCAGCAGCAGCACCCACCGCGCCGCCAGGAGCGCCTGCGCCACCACGTAGATCCCCAACGCCCAGCCCGCCCAACCCCACCGTAAACCCTGCAGCGTCTCCTTGAACGCCTCCCGCGGCGTCTTCACCGCCAGCAATGCCAGCGTCGCCGCCGCCACCCCCGCCCACACCACTGTTCGCCACCGTTTGCTCAACGCCACTACTCGCCACCGCCCCTCTTACCCTCGCCCCACTCATACGTCCGCCCACGTGGGCCACACGTCCCACCCGTAAAAACCCGGTGGCCGGCTGCCCCTTGCCTCCTAACCCCGCCGGCGTCGCACAGTCGATAGCATTATACGAGGCGGCAACCCTGGAGCAACGCTCCGGTCAACCTCGTCGCAGACGCGGCGGTTGACAGTTGATCCACCGCCCGCTATGGTCTTGACATACGCCCGCGTGGGGCGGGCAGGGCCCTTGGGTCCCGACGTGCTCCCTCGGCGCAACGCACTCGCCCATGCCAAAGCGGGAGAGCCAACACCTATGCCAGCGGCCGCCAGAACCAGCTTGGCCTACCTGCCTCCGACCCGGCTGTTGCTCTGCTCCGCCGCAGCCATCCTCGTCACCCTCGTCTATCCACTCCATGCTCAGCCCCAACTCTCCCACCCATCCGCCGCTGCCCCCGCCGCTCCAACCTCGCCCGATGCCGCCAAGATCGATGCCATGATTCGGACCCTCCTGAGTGAAACCGTGGACCTCTCCCTGCGCCAGGCCCAGGCCCGTGTCCTTCTCCAAGACCCTCAACAGACACGCCAGGCTCACCAGGCCCTGCTGGAGATCATCAACAGCGACAGCAACGGCCCCACCGCCAAGATTATCATTTGTCAGGCCATTGCCACCGGCCCCAGCCAACTGCTCAATTTCAGCGACGCTCCCAGCCTCGCACCCGCCTTCACCGATGCCCTGTGCAAGTGCCTTCTCAGCGACAATCCTGATCTCTCCAGATGGGCGGCCCAGGCCCTCGCCAAGTGTCACGACGGCATCTCCCAACGCCTCGCCACCATGGCCACCGACCCCAAGCACCCGGTCAATCAGCGCCTCGCTGCCGTCGCCGCCCTCGAACGCATGTCCGGCAGAGAGCCAGTCCTCGCCCTCAGCCGTCTCCTCACCGCCCCCGACACGCCCACCGATCTCCAGAACCGAGCCGTCGCTGCCCTCGTCCTCATGCTCAACCTCCCCGCGCCCCTCAGCTCCCCCGCCTTCATCAAGGAGTTCCAGGCCAAGCATCTGCCGCACATCGTCGCCCTCGACGAACAAACCTTCCTCCGCTGGCAATTCGACGCTCTTAGCGAGAAACTCTGGAGCACCCAGGCCGCGCTACGCCTTCAGCAGCAGCGCGGCGATGAGTGGCTCCGCCGCTTTGCCGACCGGCTCACCGTCGAGTTCAACGCCCTTTCCGACCCGAAAGCCCGGCTGGATATTCTCCGCCGCTATCTCGCCGATCAGAACGAAGACGCCCTGCGCGCCTGGGCCCTCGACCGCATCCGCGACTGGACCGCCGTCAACGCCTTGGGCGGCGACTCCGCCGCCGACGAGATCATCACCCTGCTCACCCCCTGCATCGCCGACGCCAGTGCCCGCGTCCGCCAGTCGGCCGCCAACTGCCTCGAACAACTCGCCGGCCGCGCCCAGACCGCCGCACCCGCTCTGCTCGAACAGCTCACCCGCGAATCCGACCCCATTGCCCAGGCCGCTCAGCTGGCCGCCCTACGCGCCCTGGAATACACCCCCGCCATCGACCAGGCCCTTTGCCTGCTCGCTTCCGACCAACCCGCCGTCGTCGCCCAGGCCGCTCGCACCCTCGGCCGCCTCGCCGCCAGCCCAGCCAATCCCCCATCTCCCGACCAGGTAAATACCATCGCTCACGCCCTCGCCGTGGCCTACACCAACCCCGCCGCCACCGGAGACATTCGCACTGATCTCATCCTCGCCATCCGCAAAATCGCCGCTATTCCCCACTACCGTGATCTCGCCCGCCAAACCTTCGACGACCTGCTCGTTGGCGCCTTGGCCGATTCCTCCGAAAAAGTCCGTAGCGAGGCCGTCTCCGCCCTCACCGAGATTCACGGCGCCCAAGCCCTCCCCCTGCTCCTCCAACCCCACGACCTCCTGGCCGACAGGGACATCGTCGTCCGACTCGCCGTCATCAACGCCATTCGAAAATACCCCGACGCCCGCTTGCTTGCCGCGCTCCGCCAACGTCTTGCCCAGGAAGATAACCCCGATGTCATCAGGGAAATCGACGCCGCCTTCCTGGCCATTCTCGAAGCCCAACCCCTCAAGGATGTGTACGCCTGGGCCTCTGACCTCCGGAACTACTGCGACCGCCCCGAAGCCACCCGCCAGGAGAAGCTCCTCTTTGACCGCGTCACGACCCTCCTGGCCGACAAGATCGCCCAGGCCAAGACCGCCAACCAACCCGTCCCCGCGGAGTACGAAGCCCTCGTCCTGCACCACCAGGCCGACGCCGCCCGCCGCGACGGCCAACCCGCCCAGGCCGTCCAACACTACCAGAGCCTCCTTAGCCTGGACCTCCCCAACGCCGAAAAGGACGAATACCGGCGCGCCTTGCTCGCCATCGGCCTGGGACGTCCCGATGATCCCGCCCTCCTCGCCCTGGCAGGCCAAGCCCTCGACCAACTCCTCGCCAACCCCGCCAACCTCCCCGCCCTCGACTCGGTCGCCCAAACCTCCGACAGCCTCCCCGACGACGACAAACGCCTCCTCCGCTCCGGACGCATCCTCGCCGGCATCATCGTACCCGTCCTCAAAAACATCCCCCCTCCCCAAAGCGGCGCTTGGAACCAACGCCTGCTCGACGCCAAACTTCAGTTGATCGACGCCCAAGAAAAACTCGTCGCCGCCGAATCTCCCGCCGCTGATCCTGCTGAGAACCCTGTCGCGAACAGCGAACCTGCTGCTCTCCTCGCCCAGCTCGACCCCCGCCTGTGGGATTATCCCGCCCGCGATGTCCCCGAAAAACGCCTGGCCGCACTGGCCCAGTTTCGCAAGACTCTCACCACCGCCCCCAACGCCGCTCCGCCACGCCCTAAACCGCCCGCTCCCCGACCTGCCTCCGCCTCACCCAAGCCCACCTCGCCCAGGGAACCCAATCAGCCCCGCGCCAATCCCGTCCCCTAGACCAGTGACCAGCGGTGTCGTTGGGCGGCTTCGTTGATCGTGAGATAGCCCCGCCCGGAAAAGGAACCGGCCATGAGCGCTCAATCCTATCGCCCGCAGCGTGTGTGCCCGACGTGCGGTGAGTTGCTTGCTCCCGACGCCGACTGTCCCCATTGCCGCCCCGCCCGCCCCAGTCGCACCTCCCAGCCACGAACCACCGCCGCCTCCACGCTGCGCGAATCCTTGGCACCCCTCGTCAAGTGGTTCCTCATTCTCGTTGTCCTGGCCCTGCCCACCTATTTCTCCTGGCGACTGCTCAGCGGCCTCTGGAGAAGCGTCGAAGAAGACAACCCTTATCCCCTCGATGAACGCGTCGCCGTCCAACGCTTCTGGACCTCCCTGGCCCAGGAAGCCGATCAGGACTACCAGGGCTGCTATAATCTGCTCTACAGCCAGAACAAAGCCGCTGTGATCGCCGGCCTCAACTCGCGCGCGACCTACGCCGAGCACTTCGACCGCATCCGCAACTACCTCGTGAGCCGCGTCGGCGCCGACTTCCTCGCTCGAATGACCCTCAATCCCGACGATCCCGCCGAGGCCACCTTCGGTAACTCCGTCGTTCTGCACCTCGAACTGACCCCCGTTCAAGGGCTCGAAGGCAAGACCCACTATGCCATCCGCCGGGTCGCCGAGTTCCCCCACGACGTCGCTCCACGCCTGGGCGTCGAGGAATACAATCGCCAACTCGAAGCCGCCGCGGGCGACACCCGGAACGCCCGCGACCCCTTCCCCGACGCCTCCACGCCCCAGCAACTCGTCCGCGTCCTCCCCTCACGCTACGGCGAGGCCCACCTCCAGAAAATCCTCGATATCTACCGCGCGTCCCCCATGCTCGACGACCGCCACCTGCTCCTGGACTTCGCCCTGCGGGTTTACCCCGACAGCCCCGCCCTCGCCCACTTCCTCCAAACCTACGTCCTCTCGCAGGAACAGGCGGTCCATCTCCGTCGCCTCGCCGAGGACTTCCTCGCCCGCCGCCAGACCCGCTGATCCAATCCGCCCCGCACCGCCTCCCTTTCCCCGAGGTCTCCTCTGCTCTACTGCTCGCCCCTCTCCCCGCCCGCCCCGCGCAAAAAAAAAGCTCCGGATCGGCCTGCCTCGCGGGAGTTCACCCTTGCCCGCTCAGTGCCGCCAGGAGCTCGTGAGGCGCTACCTTATATTGTCCGACCACCCCCCACCGCCCCTTCACTTCGAGGTCCGATGGTCCACCACCTTCGTCCCCGGTTGCGGCTCAATCGCCAGCAAGTCCGCCGGCAGGTCGGTATTGACCTCCAGCACCTCCAAGTGGCTGAGCAGTCGCCCGCTTTCCAACCGACTGTATTCTTTCACCTCGTAAAATGGCATCCCGTCCCTCTCGCCGCTTCGCCCGTCGATCACGTATTCGTACAGCCGACCGCCCTTCTCGCAGCACACCCGCCGGCACCGCAGTTCCTTATAAACAATGTCCTCGCTCCGCAAGTACCGGCTCTCTTCCACCCAGCGCCGCGCCACCTCCCCCTCCGCCGTAAACAACCCCCCCAGTTCCGTCAGCAAAAACATCTCCGGCCCAGGTCCCGGATCAAGCACCAGCAAGGTGTTGCTCTGCGGATCATAGTGGCACCGCTTCTGGGCGTTCCCCGTCATTACCAGCCCGTTCGGCAGCACCATCCGAAACTCCCCCGGCCGACGCCACCACATCTCCACCGTCGAGGAGTCCCCCTCATGCAGCCCCGGCGTGGTTATCTTGAAGTGCACGCTCTGCACCCGCCCCACTTGCGCCATCGCCGCCGCCCACGCCGCGTGCTCATCCGCGCCGCCTAGGCGCGACCCCGGCCCAAACGCCACCAGCGCGCCAAACACCAGCATCAGGCCCGCCGCCAATGCCAGCACCGACCGCAGCACAAACCGATCCTCCCGCCATCCCGCCCGGCTCAGCCCCACCGCCAACGGTCGCTCCGGCAGCCGCTCCAACAGTTCCTGCCGCCGTCGCTCATGGTCCCGGCCGTACCGCTCATAATACGCCTCTATGTCTCTTTCCATCTCCGTCATCGTACTTCTCTAGCGGCCTTCCCGCTCCCGCACGTACTCCTCGATCCGCTGCCGCGCCCGGCTCAGCAGCCGATAAAAACTCGACCGCGACACCCCCGCCACCCTCCGCGCCTTCTCCACGTCCTGCCCTTGCAGGTAGAAGCTGTGCAACGCCAATCGCTCCTCGTCATTCAGCCGCTCCATCGCCTCGGCCACATGCGCCAGCCGCTCCGGCGCCTCCCGTTGTTCCCACCGCTGGTCTTCCTGGCTCTCGGCGACCTCCTGCGACCCCTCCCCCAGCCACACGTGGCGATCGCGCATCTCGCTCCGACGGCACTCCCGCGCCACGTTCCGCGCAATGCCCGCCACCCACGGCCCGAACCGCTCTGGCTCCTTCAACTCCCCCAGCCGCTCATACGCCCTCAGGAATACCTCCTGAGCCAGGTCCGCCGCCCGCTCCAGGTCCCGCGTGCCATCATGGCAGATCGCTCGGACCAGTCGGGCGTAGCGATCATACAACTGCCCGAACGCCTCCTCCTCGCCCTTGATCGCTCGGAGGACCAAGCTGCCATCCGACTCCGCCAACTCCCACCTCTTCGCACAGCCCGCCTGTGGCGGACCGCGCCGCGACTGTCAGCTCGGCCCTCTATCCACTAGTGGCCTCTGGCAGGGCCTCTGTGCCAGAAATCCCCCCAAGCTCCCACTAACCTCACCTGCCACCTGAATCGTTCTAACCCTATCACAACCAATAAATTATGTCCACTCCCCACCCCTTCTGCTCCCCTTTCCCAGCCATCCGGACACCCCAGCCCGCCTCCCGCTACCCCAATTCCACTTGCCTCGTAGCCGCCCCATGCAACCCACCCAACCTACGCCCCAATCGTCCTTGACACCCCAGGCATCCTAACTCTATACTATCAGTGGAATTAGGTTGATCATCTTGGCTCGTGCGGCGACGGGGTGTGAACATCCCCTCGCAGAGTGGCTTTGGAGAAGACTCGCGAAACTTTACAGGTCCGCAACGAGGCGGCGCTGCTCGTCAACGTCACCTTCCCGGATAGCCGTGTAACCGCCGCCGACTCCCTCGACGAACTCGAAGCCCTCGCTCGCAGCGCCGGCGCCGTCATTACCGGCCGCGTCGTTCAAAACCGCCGCAGTCCCCACCCCGCCTCCTACATCGGCCACGGCAAGGCCCTCCAAATAGCCCAATATGTCAAACAGTCTGGCGTCGATGTCGTCCTCTTCGACAACGATCTCTCCCCCGCCCAAATCCGCCATCTCGAAGAAACCGTCGCGTGCAAGGTCCTCGACCGCAGCGAACTCATCCTCGACATCTTCGCCAGCCGCGCCCAGACCCACGAGGCCCGCCTCCAGGTCGAACTCGCCCAACTCGAATATACCTACCCCCGCCTCACCCGAATGTGGACCCACCTCGACTCCGTCGTCGGCGCCGCCTCCGGCGCCGCCGGCGCCGTCGGCGGCATTGGCGCCCGCGGGCCCGGCGAAAAACAGCTCGAAATCGACCGCCGCCTCGTCAAAAAACGCATCGGCAACCTCCGCAACCAGATCGCCCAAATCGACCGCCGCAAGGAACGCCAGGTCCGCTCCCGACGCGACCACTTCACCGTCTGCCTCGTCGGCTACACCAACGCCGGAAAAAGCTCCCTCCTCAACTGCCTCACGGGCAGCGACGCCTATGTCGAAGACAAGCTCTTCGCCACCCTCGACACCAAAACCGCCCGCTGGAACCTCGCCGGCGACCTCTACGTGCTCCTCAGCGACACTGTCGGCTTCGTCCGCAACCTCCCCCATCACCTCGTCGCGTCTTTCCGCGCCACCCTCGAAGAAGCCATCCACGCCGACCTCCTGCTCCACGTGGTGGACGTCTCCAGTCCGCACGCCGAGCTGCAGTTCCAAGCCGCCCACGCCGTCCTGCAAGAAATCGGCTGCGACGGCAAGGACATCCTGCTCGTCTTCAACAAGTTGGACAAACCCGGCGCCCCCGCTCAGTGCGACGCCCTCCTGGCCCTTTACCCGCAGGCGCTGGCCGTCTCCGCCCGCACCGGCGCCGGCCTCGATCGCCTCATCCAAGCCGTTACCCACCGCGTCACCGGCCAAATCCTGCGCCTCCGCGTCGTCTGCCTCGCCGCCGACGGCCGCATCCCCAGCTTCCTGCACGCCCACGGCACAGTCCTCGCCCAAACCTGCGCCGACTCGACCATCATCTACGACGCCCGCCTCGGCCGAAACCAACTACCCGCCCTCCACCGCCTCCAACCCCTCGCCTGCGACGTCCTCGCCCCGTGACCACTCCCTGCTCCAGGTCTATTTGACCTGCGCCTGCCCGTAGTACTTCATCGCCTCCGGCAGAAGCTCCTTGATCTGCCCGATACGCTTCGCGTCGGCGGGGTGGGTGCTCAGCAACTCCGGCGGCGCTGAACCCTTCTTGCCTGCCGCCATCCGCTGCCAGAAGTCCACCGCCGTGTGCGGATCGTACCCCGCCAGCGCCATGAAGATCAGCCCCATACGGTCCGCCTCCAACTCGTGTTGGCGGCTGTAGGGCAACAGCACTCCCACCTGGGTCCCCACCCCGTACGATTTCACGAATAAATCCCGCGTCTGGGCCGGCTTTTGCGCCAGGGCCTCCGACAGCGCCATACCCCCCATCTCCACCAGCAGCCCCTGGCTCATCCGCTCGCCCCCGTGCTTGGCGATGGCGTGGGCGATCTCGTGCCCCAGCACCACCGCCAGGCCCGCGTCGTCCCGCGCCACCGGCAGCAGGCCGGTGTACACCACCACCTTGCCCCCCGGCATGCACCAGGCGTTGACCGCCGCGTCCTCCACCAGGTTGAACTCCCAGGCGTAGCCCTTCAGGCTGATCTCGTGTTCGGCGGCGTAGCGCTCCACCGCCTGCTGAATCCGCCGGCCCACGCGCCCCACCTGCTCGGCTTGCGCGCCATTCGCGCTGAGCTTGTGCGCCGACATGAACTCGTGATACGAGTCCGCGCTCATCGAATTGATCGTCGAGTCCGGCACCAGGTTCAATTGCCGCCGACCCGTGATCGGCACCTGGCTGCACGACGCCGTCAATCCCAGCATCCCCGCGCACCCTGCCGCAATCCACAGCCTCTGTCTGCTCTTGTTCATCATGGCGTCTGTCCTTTCCGTCATACAGACCGGTTCTCGCCTTATGTTTTCGTTGGCTGCCGTTGGTTGGCTTTCTGTTCCCGCATTTGCCGCTGGGCGGGTGGGACCGCCGGCGCTGGTCTCTCGGGCAACTCCGGCCGCTGACGGCCCGCAGCCTTCCCAGGCGCCGGCGACTTCTCGCCCGTCGCGGCAGGCTTCACCACGGGTTGTGAACGCTCAGGGCTCGGCCCATTCGGCTCCGCCGGCGTGCGCCGGCCTGGGCCGCGGGGTCGATTCGGCTCCGCCGTCGGCAACTGCACCGGGGCCCCGACCTTCGCCGGTTGCCTCGAGGTCTCCTGGGCCCGGGGCTCGCCCTTGCTCGGACTCCCTGCCGCAGGCTTGGTTTCCTTCGCCGGCTGCGACTTCTCCTTGCCCGCCGGCCTTGACTCCTTCGGCGGCGGCGGTGCGGAAGGCGCCTGCTTCCGCTGCGGTTCCGGCAGCGCCGATCGTTCGCGCGGCACTTCTCGCTCAACCGGTCCTGCCCCTCGTACCCCTCCTAGCACCCTTTCCTGCAACGTCGCCTCCATCGCCTTCTGAATCAGCGACCCCGGGTTCACCTGCGAAAAATCCAGCACCGGCTTGCCCGCCGCGCCTCGCACCGGGATGTTCAGCGTCGTCCCGGCGAGCACACGGGCATACTCGCTCAACGGCCCCTGCACCCCCAGCCGCTTCAGCAGCTCCGGCGCAATCGGCACCGACACGGCCAGATTCGTCCTGCCGTCCAGCCCCACCGCACCCGAAAAGCTCAGCGTCAGCCCGCCCGCGAACGACACGGCAAAGTTCTCATAGCGGACTTGCCCATCCCGCACGGTGAACTCCACCGGCCGCATGTCCGCCGACTGCCAGCCTTCCAGCGACCGGCCGCTCAATTGCAGCACCTCGCCCAAGAGGCCCCCAGGCACGAGACGCATCTGTTTGAATTCCACCCGTCCCGCCGCCCGCAGACCCTGCTGCCAAGCGGCGTCGAGCGGCGTCTCGAACGAGTCCATGTACAGAGAGACCTTGCCTTCCACGCCGGCCATGTCCGCGAAGACGGGGTTGTACCGGCTGAGCAGGTACCGATCCAACACCGGTGTGATCGACACGTTCTCCAGCAGCATCGTACGCGCCGGCAGACGCAGCCGCGGCCGACCCGTCTCCCAGTCCACCGTCGCCCCCGGTCGCACCGACCCCCCGTTGGCCGCGATCGTCGTCGGCTCCAGCACCAACCGACCGCCCTCCAACTTCGGCGCCAGCGACGCCCCCTCCAGCTTCACGCCGTACACCTCCGCCGACTCCCAGCTCAGCCGCCCACCGCCCTTGGCCTGCTGGAAGACCGGCTGGAGGTTCAGTTGCCGCGCCGGGCCGCTCGCCGCCAGCTCCCCGCTCGACCGCCCGCGCACCGCCACCGTCTCGGCCGTCTGCGGCGCCACTTGCACCAGCAGCTTCGTCAGCTCGTCCCAGTCCGCCTCGTACCGACCCCGCAGGTCCAGCACGCGGTCCCCGTCATACCGCTCCACCGTACCTGACAACTCCAGCGTCAACGGCCGCGATTCCACCGTCGTCTGTCGCACCCGCACCCCCTTGGCTGGCCCGTCCCACTGCGCGTCGTGCGTAAACCGCACCCGCTCCTCGCGAAACGCCTGCTGCCCCGTTCCCACTTGCAGCCCCTGCACTTCGCCCCCGCCGACCACGTCCACCGTCGCCCCGGCGGTTCGGCACGACCCTGACCAGCGGAATTGCCCCGCCAGCGCCGGCGTCGTCGCGCCCGGCCGGGCCGCCGCCCACGCCTCGCCCAAACGCCGCAAGTCAGACCGCGCCTCCGCCCGGCAATCCGCCTGCACCGCCCGCCCGCCCCAACCCGCTCGTAGCGACTGCACCAGCACCTCGACGCCCAAACCCTTCGCTTCGGCCTGCTCCAGTCGCACCGACTGCCCCAACGCATCCACTTCCAGACCCCGCCAGACCGCCGCCAATTCGTTCTCCCCCGTGCTGAGCGGCCGAGCGTTCACCGCCGGCTGCAACAGCCGCATCTCGCCCGCCGACGTCAACGCCTGCCCGCCCGCCCGACGCTCCACCTTGGCTCGCGCCTCCACTCGGCCCGTCCAGCCCTTCATCTCCTCGTGCCCCAACCCCGCCGCCAAACCGGACAGGCTCGCCACTTCCGCCCGCTTCACCTCCGCCTCCCACGCCAAACCCCCGTCCTCCAGGTCTTGCCAACCCGACCCCGTCACCACCACCTCTTCCCCGTTCACCGTCGCCTGCGCCTCCGACACCGTCACCTTCCGCACCGCCCCTCCCGCCAACAGCAACTCGCCGCGCGCCCGCAGCGTCGCCGCGCTCGCCTCCACCCGCCGCCCGCCTTGCACGTAACGCAGCTCCCTCACCGCCGCGTCCACGCTGGTCGTCAGACGCTCGGACCCGGCGCGTTTCACCGCCACCGTGCCCGTTGCCGCACCCCCCAACTCCAGGCTCGGCAGCTCGATGATCTCCGTCAGTTGGACCTGGAGCTTCTCCAGGTCCACCTCAAACCGGCCCGTCAGCTCCGTCGGCGTGCCGCTGGCTTCCACTCGCGCAAAAGCCGCCTTCACCTCGCCCCGCCGCACCACCAACCCCGTGCCCGCCTCCAAACCCGCGTCCAGGTCCACGATTACCGGCTCATACCGAACCGGCCGCCCACCCACCTCGGCCGCCAGGTCCTTCATCTCGGCCACGACCCGCAACTCCGGGTGCTGACCACCCTGCAACGTCGCCTGACGCAGCGCCAGGGTCCCGCTGCTGATCCGTACATCCTTACGCACTCGCAGGAGCGCCGGCGCCGCCTCCGCCAAACGCGCCAAACTCACCTCGCCGCTCGCCTCCATCTCCACCTCCGGCACTTCGAGTTTCTCCCCCGTCAGCACTGCCGCCGTTATCGCCTGCCCCGTCAGACCCGCCGGCAGTTTGCTGGGCAGTCGGAACGAAGTCTTGACCTCCCCCGCCTCGCTGCTCGCCGTCGCCTGGCCGGTGATCTGCTCCCCGGCCCAACGACCGCCCGCCTCGACCTTCACGTCCAACGGACGTCCGCCCCCGGTCGCCTCCTCCAGCGCCGGGCTGGCCAATCCTTTCAGCACTGCGGACACCTTGGCCTCGATGTTGCCCTCCTGCCCCTCCACCTGCACGTCCAGCCGCCCTTGGCCCCGTAACGTCTCCCCCATCGCAAACGCCGCCAGCGGCGCCAGGTCCACGGCCGTCGGCGTCGCCACACTCGCTGTCACCCGTGCCCCACGCAGCGCCGGCGCACCTCCCGCCAGCAAACCCCCCACCGCCGCTTGCGCCTGCACCTCGCCCCCGCCCACCCGACAGCTCATCTGCCCCTTCACGTCGTTCAGGGTGGCCAGGTCGATCCGCCCGGCGATGTCACTGATCTCCAGCGTCTTGCCATCGGACTGAACCAGCTCGACCCGCCCGTTTTCCAGGCTGACCCGACCGGTGAGCTGACGCACCATCTTCGGAATCTCCCTCGGCTGGGCAGGCGCCTTGGGCTTCTGTTCCTTCCCTTGCTCCTGTCCCGTCGGCGCGGCCGTCGACCGCACCCATGCTTGCACGCCCGCCAACCGCAGCTCGCCCAACTGCTCCGGCGCCCGCCAACCACGCCACAAGCCCGGCGCCCACTCGATCTGCTCCGCTTCCACCAGCGGCCGGCCCCGGCCGTCCCGTACCGTCAGCCCCCACACCCGGCACGGCCCCAGCCAGGCCAGCGATACCGCCCGGGCCCCCACCACCTGGCCCGTCTGCTGACTCACCACACCCAGCAGCAAGCCCGTCCCCGCCTTTGTCGAAATCAGCCAAGGCAACGCCGCCACCAATGCCGCCGCCAACGCCACCAACAGCACCGGCAACACCGCCAGCCGACGCAACCAACGCCGTTTTCTTTTCGCCGGACGCCCCGCGCCCGCTGTCGCCGCCCCCCCCGCACCGCCCGCCGTCTCACCTACACCTCCTGCTTGCTTCCGGTAGTTTGGTTCCATGATCATCCTTGTTGTCTCTGTCGCACTTCTCGCTCCCCGCCCCTGGTCTGGACTCGACCCGGCCTCCCCTCCGCGGCCGCGCGGTCCCGTCAGTCCTCCTGTTGCCGTTCCACCTGGGCCGCTTCCTGCTCCAGCCGCCACGCAAAACGCTCCGCCGGGAACTCCTTGCCTTGAAATACCCCCGCCTCGATCTCCCGCCAGCCCGACACCACCTGCAGCCGTCCCCGCCCGCCCAACCCCTTGAGCTGCGCCACCATCTCCCGCATCGCCGCCGGCTTCTGCTCGTACTGCGGAATCAGGTACGCCGTCATCCCGTTGTCCACGTACGCCAACGCGTCGCTGATCTTGTCGCCGATGCCCATCCTCATGTTGGGGTGCGTCCGGCGCAATTCCGTCAGCCGCGCCGTCTTGTACTCCCCGCTCGAGCCCAGCGCCCCCCGCAGCTCGCTCGCCAGCAACGGCCCGTCGGGGTAGCCGTTCCGCACCAGCCAAGACTTACTCCGCTGCGTCATCACGTCCGGCCGATGCGTCAGGTAGATCAGGCTATATTGCCGGGCGACCCGCCGCAGCACCTCCGCCGAGTCGGCCATCGCCGCCCCGCCCCCCAACAGCACCCGGAAGAAGCTCGAATCCACCACCGTGTGATCCAGGTCAACCACCGCAAACTCGGCCTCCCGCCCGCGGCACGCCACCAGCAGCCGCGCCCCCGCCAGGTCCATCAACCCCCGATCCTCACCCGCCCCCACCTCCGCCACCCGCACCGTAAAGGCGTAATCGCCCTCCCGCCTGGGCGTCCACTTCAGCCGGGCAAAGCCTTTTTCGTCGGTGACGGCCATTCCCGCCCGCACCTCTTGCACGTAATACCCCACCGTCACGCCCGCCAGGTCGTGTACTAGATCCGCCCGCTGCAATCGGGCCGTCAACTCCACCGTTTGATTCGGCTCCGCCAAGGTGTCCAACGCATAAAACACGACCCCCCCTTCGGCCCCAAGGAACACCTGTCCGGCCACCCCCACGGCCGTGTCCTTCCAGCCGCCCCCGGCCACTTCTTCGCCCCCGACCCGCACGCTAACGCAACTGATTACCCACACAACCGTTACGACGGTCAACGCCCACTTCGCTCGTCTCATTGGCTTGGTCGCCTTGACTACCATTACTTGTCCGGATCACGGCTCGCCCAGGCTCTCCCTATCGCTCGCCCATCAAGCCTTGGCATTACACTATAGTCGTCCTTCGATCAGCAGTCGCCTGCCCCTCCCGTGTGTGCCATCAAGTGACCTACCCCCGGCAGGCCCTAACACCCACCCGGCGCCGGCGCCTACCCCCCTGCGCGAAGTGCCTGATTCATCCGGCGCCTCCCGGCGTGTCATTCGTCTGCTCGTGCATCTGCTCCAGCCGGCCCGTTACCTGCTCCAGCTTCCGCCGCGCCTCATCGTGCTTCGCTTGGGCGTTGCCCAGGTGCCTGCCGATCACCGTAAAGTCGTCCATAAACCGCCCCAGCTCCCCACGCACCTGCTCGAGCTCGCCGTACAGCCGCTTGGCGCTCTGCTCCACCTGCAAGCCCCGCAGACCCAGCACGATCGTCATCAAATACGCGTACAGCGTGTTCGGCGACACCAGAATCACCTTCCGCTGCCGGGCGTGCTGGGTGATGCCGTCGTCCTCGTCGCCCATCAGCAGCTCGTAATACACGTTCTCCGCCGGCACGTACATCAGGGCGAAGTCGAGCGTCCCCTCGTTGGGCAGGATGTACTTCGCCGCGATGGTGTCGATGTGCTTGCGCACGTCCTGCAGCAACGCCTTGCGGGCCCGCGTCCGTGCGGCCTCGTCCGGCGCCTCCAGCAGCGCCCGAAAGTTGGTCAACGGGAACTTCGCGTCAATTGCCACCGCGCCTTGGGAAAGCTGCACCAGCGCGTCCGCCTTCGTGCCGCCCGCGAACGTGTGTTGCATCCGGTAGGCCGCCCGCGGCAACACCTCCGCCAACAAATTCTCCAGCGACCACTCCCCCAGGTTCCCCCGCAGCTTCGGCGACTGCAGTATGTCCTGCAACTTGCGAACGTCGCCCCCCACCTGAATCAGTTGCTGCGTCGCCTGGGTCAGTTGTCCCAGTTGCCCCTTCAGGTCGCCCAGCGTGCGATCCGCCGCCGTCAGCCGCTCCGTAACCGCTTGCTGCGACTGTTGCGCCAGGTTCTGCGTCTGCCCCAGCCGCGTGTTCAAGTCCGTCGTAAGACTCTGCACCGACGAGACGATCTGCTGCGCGGTCTGACCCATCTGCTGTTGCAGCAGTTGCAGCGACTCACCCTCGCCCGCCTGCCTCGACCGACGCAGCAGCGCCGCCAGCAGCCCCGTCGCCACCGCCGCCAGCACCAACACCGCTATCCCCAGCACGTACTCCATGACGGGGGCCATTATAGCGCGCCGCACTCCCGCCGAAAAGCCGCCGTCCGTGATTCGCCCCCTCCCCCGTCCCCCGGTGTCCCACCCCTCGGACCCCCTCGTCTCAGCCTCGCGCCGCCGCCAGCCGGTGCAGCCACCGTAGCGGCCGCACCACCTGCTCGACCGCACCCCCCGTGGCGATCCGCCGCCGCAACCGCCGCAACTGCTCATCCCCCGGCGCCTCGCGCAACGCCTCCCCCACGTACCGCCGCGCCGCGCCGAACTCCCGCCGCCGCCAGTGCGCGTACGCCAGGTTCGCCAACGCCGGCACAAACGTCGGCGCCAGCTCCAACACCTTCTGCGACAGGTCCATCCCCTGCTCCAGCAGCCCCGCCGTGTAGTAACACACGCTCAGATTGTGATACGCCAGGTGCTCCTCCGGGTCCGTCTGGATCGCCCGCTCAAAGCACCGCATCGCCTCCCCCCTTTCACCCGCCTCCAGCAGCAGGCACCCCACGTCCGCCAGCAAGTCCCCCTGGGCCGTCGTAAACCGCAGCTCCTCCAAAAGTGCCTCCCGCGCGTTCGCTTGCTGGCCCAGCAACAAGTAGCACTCGCCCAGCCGGTACCGGCTCCCCGGCAGGTTCCCATCCGCTTCCACCGCCCGGTGGAAACATTCCACCGCCGGCGCAATCCGCCCCTGCTGCAAGGCGATCTCACCCAAGTAGTGCTGCGCCTGGGCGTGCCGCGGCTCCAATTCCACGATCCGGTGAAACTTCTCCCCCGCCCCCTCCAACTCGTTCATCTCCAGCAGCAGTATCCCCGCCTCCAGCAGCACCTCCAGGTCCCCCGGCTGCCGCCGCAACGCCGCGAGAAACTCCTGCCGCGCCCCCTGCCGATCCCCCTTCGCCCACAGGGCCTGCGCCATGCGGTACTCCAGGTGCGGCTGCGCCCCGTCCAACTCCCGCGCCCGCCGCCAGCACCATACCGCCCGGTCGTATTCCTTCCGCGCAAACAGCGAGTTCCCCATGTTGGTGTAGCACAACGGACACTCCTCCCGAATCTGCCGCGCCAGGTAGAACATCGCCTCCGCCTCGTCGTGCCGCCCCAGCTCCGCGTACGTGATGATCCGGTTGCAGTACGCCGGCTCAAACGTCGGGTCCGCCTCCTCAATCTGCTCAAACGTCGCCAACGCCCGCTCGTGCTGACCCAACCGCGTGTAATCGATCCCCAGGCAGTTCAGCGTCTCCAGATCATGCGCCTCCAACGCCAACGCCCCCTGGTACGCCTCCGCCGCCTCCTCGTACCGCTCCAGCGCGTCCAGCGTCAGCCCCTTGTTGAACAACCAGTTGTGGTTGTGAGGATTGATCGCCAACGCCGCCTCCAGCTCCCCCAACGCGTCGTTCCACCGCCCCGCTTCATAGAGATCGTGCGCCCGCTCGATCCGCTGTTCGGCGTCCGACCAATCACTAAAATAGCTGAAATCCGCCTGCGTCATACCGCCCGCCTTGGCCGTGTACCACGTCTCCATGGCCCTTATCGGCGCGCGCCGACCGCCGATTAAGCCCCGCCGACCAACCACTTACACACCCGCCGCCGCCCACGCCCTGCCGTGAACACCAACGACCCACCCCCTTCCTGACTCACTCACCCGCCCGCTTTCCGACTCAATTAGCGGACCCTGCCGCCCTTGACCGCCGGCATAAAATGCAGTAGGCCGGGCCCTGACTGCCCCGGCCTAGTGGAGATGCACGAAAAATGCCCGCCGCCAAGCGACGCTACTTCGACAACGCCGCCACCAGCTTCCCCAAGCCACCCGGCGTGCTCCAGGCCATGCACCGTTACGCCACCGAGATCGGCGCCTCTGCCGGCCGCGGCGCCTACCGCGAGGCCCTCCAAGCCCAGCAGATCATCACCGAAACCCGCTCCCGCCTCGCACGCCTCATCGGCGCCCCCGACCCCAACCACGTCATCCTCACCTTCAACTGCACTGATGGCCTCTCCCTGGCCATCAAGGGCCTCCTCACCACACCCGCAGAGCACGTCGTCACCACCCGCATGGAACACAACTCCGTCCTCCGGCCCTTGCACGCCCTGCAAAAAAACCTCGGCATCGACGTTACCTACGTCCCCGCCGATTGCCGGGGCCTCGTTGACCCCGATGACCTCCGCCGCGCCATCCGTCCCAACACCCGCCTCATCGCCGTCGTCCACGCCAGCAACGTTTGCGGCTCCGTGCAGGACATTGCCGCCGTCAGCCAAATCGCCCGACGCCACGAAATCCCCCTGCTCGTGGACGCCGCCCAGACCATCGGCCACCTGCCTATCGACCTGACCAAAACCCCGATTGATTTGCTGGCCTTCCCGGGCCACAAGGGGCTCCTCGGACCTTTAGGCACCGGCGGACTCTATATCCGCCCCGGACTGGAACAGCGACTGCGCCCCTTGAAGGAGGGCGGCACCGGCAGCCGCAGCGCCATCCCCGAACAGCCCGACTTCCTGCCCGACCGCTTTGAGGCCGGCAGCCATAACCTCATCGGCATCGCCGGCTTGGGCGAGGCTGCCGCCTTCCTCCTCGAACGCGGCATCGAGAACCTCCACGCCCACGAGTCCAAATTGTCGCTCGCCTTCCTCGAAGGCGCCGCAGGCCGGGGCCTGACCGTGCACGGCCCCACCGACCTCCAACGCCGCCTCGGCGTCTTCAGCGTCACCGTCGCAGGTTATGAGCCGCTCGAACTCGCCGCCATCCTGGAAGAACGCTTCGGCCTGCTCACCCGCCCCGGCTTGCACTGCGCACCCTTCGCCCACGAGGCCCTGGGAACCCTTGACCGGGGCGGCACGGTACGCTTCAGCCTCGGACCTTTCCTGGAGGTTGAGGACGTGAAATACGCCACGGAGGCCCTGGTCCAGATCGCTCAGGCAACCTTCATCCAGCCTTGAACCCTCAGGCCGGACCCTTCTCAGCCTGCCTCGGCGCCGCCCTGCGCCCCCCCGGCTGGATGTCCGCCTCTTTCCGCCACTCCGGTCCCCGGCCATCCAAGATCAGCCAGGCCTGCATTCCCCACCGACGCTTCAACCACCGGGCCGGGATTGACCGCACGTCCTTGAGCCACACCAGCGTGGCGTACCGGCTCCCCTGCTTTTCCCGCCAGAACGCCTCCCCGCCCAGGATGAACCGCTCGTACTCGCGCTCAATGGCCTCGACCTCCTCTGCCGTCAGCCCCTCCCGGAATTGCACCCGCTCCACCACCGCCCGCCCGCGCACCGGCCCGCACGACTCCTTGAGCCACACCACCTCCCCCGCCGCCGCCCGGCCGTAAGGCGGGCACGCCACCCGCGCCAGCCGGCACTCAACCGTCTTGCGGCCAGCCAGCACCAACTCCAGGTACGCCCGCTTCAGGATCGCCACGTGCTCTCGCACCTGACCGACCTCCTTACCCGCCCGGCACTCGCCCGCCATTATCAGACGTCCTCGCGGGGACCTTTACACCGCCGGCGCCGCCATCCTATCGTGCCGACTGCCCCCCTGCCACGGCCGATACGCAGCGCCCGCCCCGCAGCGCCGCTCAAGAACAATCCGCGGTCAACTGCCCCAGCCACGGTCGGTCGCCAAGTGTTTGTGGGACCTGAGCTAATCAACCGGTGGACCCTGGCCGCCGATACTATTCACGATACCGCGGCGCGCCGCCCTGGAGAGGTTTGACGCCGCCCCGAACCAGTAGTATAGTGGTTGTTGCGCCGACTCGGTGCACGACGTGGGCGGCGCCGCACCGAGCCGCGCAGAAACGTTGGCCGTCAACCACGAACGTTAGGGACCATGCCGGAAACAACCGCAAGACCGCAACCGCAAAACCAACTACCCAAAGAGCCTTTCCTCTGGCTGGGGCCTCTGAGAACCGTCCCCGCCCACGCCTGCCTCTTTACCGCCTCCCTCTTCCTGAGCTTCGTCCTCTACGACAACATGGCCATTCGCGCCTGGTGGTTCCCCAACGCCTTCCTGAGCTGGCTGTCCTTGTCCCTCGCCGTCAAGCTCATCGTCTTTGGTCTGCTGCACCAGTATCAGGGCTCCTGGCGCTACGTCAGTGTCCTCGATCTGTTCGCCATTATGCGGGGCGCCTTCCTGAGCACCCTGATTCTGGTGCCCCTCTGGTATGCGGGAATGAATATCAAACCCATCCGCGATCGGATGGGACCCTTGGGAGCCGTGCCTCAAACCGTCATGCTGCTGGACTGCGGCGCCACCATCGCCCTGGTCTGCGGCGCCCGGCTCGCCACCCGCCTCTACTTTGAGGAAACCCGCGTCGTCGAAAGCGGCCGCCTCCGCCGTCTGCTCGTCGTCGGCGCGGGCAACGCCGGCGAAACCCTCATCCGCGAAATCCGCCGTATGCCCGTCGCTCGCTATGAGGTCGCGGGCTTTGTGGACGACGACCGCAAAAAACGGGGACTCCGCATCCACGGCCTGCCCGTCCTCGGCGCCGTGGACCAGCTTAAGAGACTGGTGCATGAGTACAACGTGGACGAGTTGGTCATCGCCATGCCCAGCGCCACGCGCCAGCAACTCCGCCGCGTCGTCGAAATCTGTCAGGGCACCAACCTCCGCTTCAACACCATCCCCGACCTCGTGGAGATCGCCTCCGGCAAGCTCCGCGTCTCCCAGATCCGCGACGTTGACATCAACGACCTCCTCGGCCGGGAACCGGTCCAGCTTGACCTCGACCTCATCGGCCAATTCATCCGCGACAAGGTCGTCCTCATCACCGGCGCCGGCGGCTCCATCGGTGCCGAAATGTGCCGCCAGGTCGGCCAGTTCGCCCCCCGCACCCTCGTCCTCGTGGAACAGGCGGAAAACCCCCTCTTCTTCATCGAACGCGAACTCGGCCAACGCTTCCCCCAAATCGACATTCAGGCTCACATCGCCGACGTCGTGGACGACCGGCGCCTGGATCGCCTCTTCGCCCGCTACCGCCCCCAGGTCGTCATCCACGCCGCCGCCCATAAGCACGTGCCCCTCATGGAGATCAACCCGGGCGAGGCCGTCAAAAACAACGTCTTGGGCACCCGCGTCGTCGCCCAGGCCGCCCACCGCCACGACGCCGCCCACTTCGTCTTCATCTCCACCGACAAGGCCGTCAACCCCACCAGCATCATGGGCTCCTCCAAACGCCTGGCCGAAATGGTCGTCCAATGCCTCGCCAAACGCAGCCGCACCAACTTCGTCATGGTGCGCTTCGGCAACGTCTTGGGCTCCAACGGCTCGGTCATCCCCGTCTTCCGCCAGCAGATCGCCGCCGGCGGCCCCGTCACCGTCACCCACCCCGACATGCGCCGATACTTCATGACCATCCCCGAAGCCTCTCAACTCGTCCTCCAGGCCGCCGCCCTCGGACGCGGCGGCGAGGTCTTCGTCCTCGACATGGGCGAACCCGTCAAAATCCTGGACCTCGCCCGCGACCTCATCACCCTCTCCGGCTTTCGCGCCGGCGAAGACATCGAAATCAAATTCACCGGCGTCCGCCCCGGCGAAAAACTCTTCGAGGAACTCGCCACCACCGGCGAAAATATGCTCCCCACCCGCCATCCCAAAATCGCCATCTGGAAAAACGAACCCCCCGACGAAGCCGCCCTCAACGCCGCCCTCGACCGCCTCCTCGACGCCGCCTACCGCGGCAGCCGCCACGAAATCGTCCGCATCATCAAGGAACTCGTCCCCGAATACGTCGGCGACGTTGACTGCGTCCAACTGCAACAACGACACCTCGCCCGCAACGGCCCCCAGGACGCCCCCCGCCCCGCCCCCTCCGGCTGACCGCCCCACCCCAACCGGCGCACCCCCCGCCGCGGCGCACCGCCCGCCCCACGTCT